>ERZ1292623.323-Hain-H51-01um-R1-323-length-52759-cov-24_pt1 | contig 52759 bp, 59 predicted proteins | sample MGYA00564398_ERZ1292623 | MGnify/ENA primary metagenome ERZ1292623 (study PRJEB36523, sample SAMEA6512633) | groundwater metagenome | collected 2019-01-07 | study: AquaDiva: Metagenomics assemblies of 32 groundwater samples
TAGATCAAAAGAAAATAGTGTCTTTGCGTTTTCCGACATTTTGGTTTGAACCAACTCCGCAGGGGCTCTTTATGTTGCAAGTGGCGTTCGGGCAATCCAAGTATTACAGCGATAACCTTGCTGAAAATATCAAGCGTGGAATCCGCCAAAAATTGCGCCGAGGCGAATGGCTGAACCTCGCGCCGTTCGGGTATCAAAATAATCCGCTGAAACACAATATTGAACCGCACCCGACCGAAGCGCGGATTGTTCGCCTCGCTTACAAGGAATACGCGAAAGGTAGTTATGGTTACGAATCACTAGCGCAATTTTTGGCGGATTTAGGAGTGGTAAGCAAGAACGGAACGCCACTTGCCAAAATTTCCATCAAACGACTTTTAACGCACAGAGCATATCTCGGCTTCGTCAAACACGGCGATGAATGGTTTGATGGAAATTTTGAGCCAATTTTAACTCCCGCATTGTTTGAAGCCGTGCAAAAAATACTTCGCGCCAAAGAACGACCGCGCAAGCGAAAAGCGAGACACGATTTTCCGTTCACGGGATTATTTCGGTGCGCGGAATGTAGCTCAATGATTTCCGCACAATGGGCAACTGGAAAGTCGGGTCACCGCTATCGCTATTATCGTTGCTCTAAAAAGCGCGGTCGTTGTTCACAACCATATATTCAAGAAGTGGAATTGGCGCGACAAATAAAGGCACGGCTTCAAACAATCTCGCTTTGCGACCGATACACCAACTGGATGTTTGCGAAAGTCGAGGAATGGGAAAAAGAGGAAATGTCGGTGTCGCAAAGCGAGGTTCAAAATCTTTCTTCAAATATCAAAGCGAACGAGGAGCGCATGGAAAAATTGGTGAGCGTATATCTTGATGGCGATATTCCAAAGCAAAATTATCTCACCAAAAAAGATACGCTCATGCGCTCTCTCGCCGCTTTGCAAGAGAAAAAGAAAGATTTTGAACGCGGGAGAAAAAATTGGGTCGAACCCCTGCGGGAATGGATTTTAGATACGAAACAAGCCGATTTTTTGAAGACATCGGATGATTTTCACCAAATCAAAACATTTGTTCAAAAAATCGGAACGAACCCTTTGGTTCGGGCAAAATCCGCCCTTTTTGAATTCCCCCCGCCGAGCCAATTCGCCGCTTCGCGGCGAGAGGAATTGTCGCGCGCCGTGCGCCCATCACGGCGCGCGTCCGCTCTTTCAAATCGCGAAGTATCAATCTGCGGAGACGGGAGGATTTGAACCTCCAAGCCCATAAGGGCGCCGCATTTCAAGTGCGGTGCATTAGCCGTTCTGCCACGTCTCCAGTTTAACGACTCAACGAACGTTGAGCCGTTAAAATTCTATCAATTTTCTTATCCATTTGCAATTTTAAATTTGATATGCTATAGTTTTTTTACCTGTTAATTCTGCATCTCATTTTAATGGGTGCGTGCGTCGAGCAGGTTAAAAATACAGATCTTAATAATCAGGGAAAGTGAGTTTCAACCACGCACCCAAAGTTATTAGGTAAGTTAAGTGGCTAAAAGATTATACGTAGGAGGTCTTCCTTATGAGACTACCGATGACGAGCTGAAGGAGCTTTTTTCTGAAGCCGGAGCGGTTGAGTCGGCGAAAGTGGTGACCGACCGATACTCCGGCCGAAGCCGTGGATTCGGATTCGTGGAAATGTCCAACGATGATGAGGCTATGAAAGCCATCGAATCAATGAACGGCAAGCAAGTCGGAGAAAGAGCTATCACCGTCAATGAGGCCAAGCCCATGGGTGAAAGAAGCGAAAGGGGCGGATTCGGCGGCGGTCAGAGACGGGGCGGATTCGGCGGCGGTCAGAGAGGCGGATTCGGAAGACAGTACTAATCACGCTTGGCGTGATAAAACTCAAAAACGGCCTCTCGGGCCGTTTTTGAGTTGGAGACGGTGTATTCTTGAAGTTGCTCGAACCGAATTTCCTCGCCGCGCTTCGCGCGGCTCGGATTAGGCGGGCGGGCAAAATGCTTGTACTGAGCGAAGTCGAAGTGAATTAAAAAGCCGAGAGCATTAACAATTTTCCTTCAACAAGTTCAGGATGGTGAGCTTGTCGAATCCACAAGTTTTTAATTGAGTTAAGTATAACTCAATTCAGTGAATTTTTCAATTTGGAATTGATTGAAAAATTCACTGGCTTTGCTTGTCCTGAGTTTATCGAAGGGGCGGCAAATTCTCGCTCTTTGAATTATGAAAAAAGAAAAAGCCGGCGCCTCACGAGAGGCACCGGCCGGTGTTGAAAGAGCCTAGACAGCGATCAACTTCTTGTTTTGCCGTGCCCTGAACTGCTGGGTTGGCATGCACGATAGAAGCGGGAAGCGATCCCTCTGTGCGTCGAAGTCGTAGGTCACTGTGTAATCGACTTTCTTCGACGCATCGTAGTAGCCGACGTGCTGACCTGCCTCGAGGACGACGAGTGCCTGCATTCGATAGAGCCCTCCGCCCGTTTGTAGCACCTCGAATCCTTGTACTGGGATGCTATCGTACGAAGCGGGAATGTACCCTGCCGAAGTGTGGGTGCTTACGAACTCGAGAAACACGAGTGCCCTCGAATCTGTCGTGTCCGCCTTGAGTCCGTGCTTCGCTTTCGCGAAGACGAACTGGGAGCTCTCACCCACTTGCAGAAGTTTCGCACTTCTCATGAGATGGACTCTGCCAGCGACGAGAACGTGTGAAGCCGGAGATGACGGCGCGAGTGCAACAGTCTTCTCGTCTCCCCACGACTGCTCGTTCTTTCCCAGACGGAGAAGAAAGGTGCGAAGCGCCTCGTCTCGCGAGAGCGCAATGCCGAGATGGGTTGCCCCATCGACTACGGTGTAGCAGTTCATAAGAACTTCCAGTTGGATTGTTCGCCGATGCTGTAGTACATCGACGGCTACTCATAGGTAGCGCGCTGGCAATAAATAAATTACAGCCAATGCGCTACCCATGAATTCATTACAAAGGTCTACGCCCAATGATAGTAAATTAAGCAATAAAGGTCAATAGTCGCGGATTGAAATTGAAGACGTAAGTCGGCAAGCTTGCCGACTATTGGAAAAAATCTTATGAAAAAATTTTGGATCATCTATTTAATTTGGTTGATAGCGAGTAAAGAATAGTTGCTCTTTTAAAGGATAATCTGATAGTTTTCTGCCATGATTCGCGTGTATGAAAACATTACACGCGAAATCTCTATCTTAGGCATACACAAATTACAACACCTAAAGGTGTTTTAATTTGCCATAACGGAGAGGGTGGGAGTCGAACCCACCGGACTCCTTTCGGAGTCAGTGTTTAGCAAACACTTGCACGAGCCGCTATGCGTCCCCTCCAAATTTTTTAAGTTTATCATTTTTCTTAACCGCGGGCAATCGCAAGGCCGATTATCTCTTTGGCGCCGGCTTCTTTTAAAACCTTGGCGCATTCTTTCATTGTTTCACCGGTAGTATAGACATCGTCAAAAAGAATGATTTTTCTACCAGCGGCCAGCCATGGTTTAGCGCAAAGGAAAACATCTTTTAAATTTTCAAGCCGTTTGTTTCCTTTGAGCTTGGCTTGGTCTTTTGTTATTTTATTTTTAGCAAGGCAGTCTTTAAATATTTCAAAATTTAGATATTTCGAGATTTGCTCGGCAATCAGTTCTGATTGGTTATACCCTCTTTGATTATATTTTCTTTTATGAAGCGGTACTGGAATAATAATTGTATCTTTTAAGTCGATTTTGCCTTTAATTTTGTCGAGATAGGAAATCATTAGCCGACCAAGAGGTTGATCCAAATTTTTTATGAAGCGGTATTTAAAAGCCTTAATAACTTTCTGAATAGCCTGGTCTTTATATGAAAAAGGATAAAACAATTGGTCTAAGTAAAAATTGTTTTCGGCATTACTGATAATCAGACGGCAGGAAAAACAGAGCTCCCCGTCAAAAGTTTTGGCTTCGCACAAGGGGCAATAAAAATCAAGCGACGGCGATAAAGCTTTCAAACAATCGGTGCAGATTAACTTGTTTTTCTTTTTATCCCCCGTTTCCTTTCCGCAGACAGCGCATTTTATCGGGAACAGCAATTCCAGAAGATAATCTTTAGCCGATGTTAATAACTTGAATGTCATATTATCTATTTTGGAGTATTATATAAGAAAAACCAATGGCTTTATTCGGTTCTAAATCAGTTTTAGGGGTTGATTTAGGCACGGCTGGAATAAAAATCGCCGAGCTTTCCCGTTCCGGAGATCGTTTTGAATTGAAAAATTACGGCCTTCTCGATTTTTCGGTTAAAGAAAGCGCTGGCGCCCCGCTCAGCGGGGCTGGCGTCAAAATCAGCGATGATCTCTTAATCGGCGGGTTAAGAGACCTTTTAAACCGAATTAAGCCCTCGACTAAAGATGCGATCGCCTCGATATCCTCTTTTTTGACTTTTGCCACAGTTATTGAGATGCCTTATTTGTCGGCCAAGGATCTTGAAAAGGCGATTCCTTTTGAAGCCAGGAAATATATTCCGATTCCTCTTTCAGAAGTGGTTTTGGATTGGTCAATAATCAATGTCAAAGAATTTTCTCAACATCCCAATGTTGAGATTTTTCTGGCGGCTGTTCCCAAGAACGAGGCTGAAAGATACAAAAATATTTTTCTTTCGGCCGGATTAAACATCAAGGCTCTTGAACTTGAAAACATTGCTTTATCAAGAGTTTTGATCGGCGATGATAATTCTCCTTTGGCCGTTGTAAATTTCGGCGGAAGAAGCACTTCAATTATCATCATTGATAAGGGCTTTGAAAGAGTGTCCCGGAATTACGAGCTCGGCGGGTTTGAAGTAACTAAGGCCCTGTCTGTTTCTTTGGGGATCAGTTTTGAAAGAGCGGAAGAGCTGAAGAAAAAAGAAGGATTAAAAGGAAGTTCTCCTTTCGCCGAAGCAGCGGCGCCCTTAATCGATATGATTATTTTTGAAGCGAAAAAAACAATAGCCAATTACGAGGAAAGCAAAAAGACCAAAATAGCCAAAATTATTTTGACCGGCGGCCAATCCCAAATGCCCGGCCTTAAAGAATACTTCGGCCAGAAGATTGGCAAAGAGATTCTAATCAGCGACCCCCTGAAAAAAGTTTCTTTCACCAGCGCCCTAGAGGATACTTTGAGAAGTATAGGGCCTTCTTTAGCCGTGGCCCTGGGTCTCGCGATGAGGAAGATTTAGCAGAAAGAACTTAGAACTTAGAACTTAGAATGGTTGTGGATAATTTTTAGTTAATTAATCAATAATTTATATTACAATAAATACAGTTCTTATTCTATATTCTATTTACTAAATTCTATACTTTAAAATATGCCAGAATTAGAACTTCTTCCGGAAAAAACAAAAAGAATAGACAGCGGCGCCAAAATGACTTTTGGACCCGTGGTTTTGGTTTTGATTATTATTCTTGTTTTGTATGGCGGTTTGCTTTTTTACAATAAAATTTTGGAAAACAAAATTAAGGAATTAGATGTTGCTTTTGTTAATTTTTCCAGTGCCCGCAATAAAGCAGAAGAGGCCAGAGTCGATGAAGTTAAGTCAAAGTTAGACCAATCCCAAATTTTTCTGGAAGAACACACTCTTTGGTCAAAAGGATTTAAAAAAATCCAGCAATTGATTCTGCCAGCGGTTCAGTTTAAATCACTGGCTGCTTCTTTGCCGGAGCTGAAATTTGAATTCAAGGCGACTAGCCCTAATCTTACTTCGATTGCCAGGCAAAGCGCGAATTTTTTAGCCGACGAATCAGTTAGCAATGTTTCCATAAATCAAATCAAAGTTTTAACCACCGGCCAGACCGAGTTTGTGGTTAAAATCACTTTTGACCGGAATAAATTCCTGAGATGAACAACAAAATTCTTTCTTCAATCGTTGCCGCCGGTTCTATCCTGATTTTTTCCCTTTTAGTTTTGCCGGCTTTCGACCAGACCCGGATGCTTTTGAGTTCAATCAAAGAAAGAGAGGATATTTTTCGGGAAGCAGGGGAAATATCAAGTCAGGTGAAGAATTTGAACCGTGAAATAGAGGCCAGGAAAAACGACATAGACAAGCTTGACCGGCTTTTTCCGCGGGAAAAAGAATTGCCAGAATTTTTGTCTAATATTGAATCAATCGTTTCCGCTTCGGGCATGATTCTTTCGGAAATGAATCTTTCAGAAGTCCCTGGTCAGGGGAAAATCAGGAAAATCAATGGAACTCTGAAGCTTAACGGCAGCTACCCCTCTTTTGTCAATTTACTTGATCTTCTTGAGAAAAATTTAAGGCTGATTGAAGTCACAACCCTGGATGCGGCCGCTCAATTCACCGGAGGGGCTAAAACATTGAATTATGATTTAAGTTTTGAAATTAATTATTTAGCCCAATGATTAAATTACCAAATATTAAAACAGGCGGTTCTTCTTTGCCGATGATTTTAGTTTTGCTGGCCTTGATTACCAGCCTAATTTTCTATTTCCAAATAATCAGGCCCGGCCAAGCCAATAAATATGAAATTTTGCCGGACGTCCAAAAAGAACTTTTAAAACTCCGAACTTTCAAGGACTTTCAGCTGGATTTTTCGATTTTTGACCGAGCGGATTTCAAAAGTTTGAGGACTTTCGGAGAAATTCCGGTAAAGACTTCGCCCGGCGGGAAGGCTGATCTCTTTAGCCAATGATAAAAATCCCTCAAACTTTAATCGAAGAATTGATTAGGAGAAAAATCTTGGACCAAAAGACGGCTGAGGCTTTTATCCAAAAAGTAAAATCGGAAGACAAGGATTTTACCCAGATCGCCGTTGAAGGAAAAATTATTTCCGACTCAGACCTGCTGTCTCTTAAATCGGAGTTTTACCGCCTTCCCTCTGTTTCTTTAAAAGATGCAGAGATAAAACCCGATGTTTTAAAAACTTTGCCTGAAAACATTGCCGAATTTTACAGGATTATCCCTTTTGACAAAGAAGAAAATACATTAAGAGTGGGGATGTTAAATCCGGAAGACACCGACGCCTTGGAAGCGCTTAAATTTATCGGTCACGATTTGGGCTTGGCTATCGAAAAACATATAATCAGCTTCGGAGATTACTTTACGGTTTTGAAAAAATACCGGACGCTTTCAAGCGAAGTTAAGGAAGCTTTGGAAGAGTTGAGTGAAGAACTTAGGAAAGAGGAGATTAAAAAAGCTCCGTCGGAAAAATTAGCCCAGATTTCGGAAGAGGCGCCGATTATCAAAGCCGTGGCCGTGATCATAAAGCACGCAATTGAATCCCGGGCATCGGACATCCATATCGAGCCGCAGGAAGATAAAATCAGGGTTCGTTTTAGGATCGACGGCATTATGTATGTCTCCTTAACTCTTCCCAAGAGCATTCATTCAGCCATCATCACCAGGATAAAAATTCTTTCCGATTTGAAGATAGACGAAACCAGGGTCCCTCAGGACGGCCGGTTCAGCACCATGGCCGGAGACCAAAAAATTGATTTTCGGGTGTCCATTTTACCGACCCGGTACGGCGAAAAGGCGGTTTTGAGGATTTTGGATCCTTCGCTTGGTTTAATCGATTTGCCCGACCTCGGTCTTGCTGGCCGGAATTTAAAGCTGGTAGAAAAATATATTCAAAAACCATTTGGGAGTATTTTAATCACTGGACCGACCGGGTCAGGCAAAACCACGACTCTTTATTCTGTTTTAAGGAAGATAAACGATGAAAGCGTAAATATAATTACCCTTGAGGATCCGATCGAAATTCTTTTGCCGGGGATCAACCAGTCGCAGGTTCAGGAAGAAATCGGTTACACCTTTGCTTCCGGCCTCCGTTCAATTTTAAGGCAGGATCCTGATATAATAATGGTGGGCGAGATAAGGGATTCTGACACGGCCAATTTAGCCACTCACGCTTCTTTAACAGGCCATTTGGTTTTTTCGACTCTTCATACCAACGATTCAATCGGAGTGATTCCCCGGTTGATTGATTTGGGGGTGGAAAAGTATTTAATCGCTCCGACTTTGAATCTGGCCATGGCCCAAAGATTGCTGCGCCGGCTTTGTCCGGTCTGCAAAGTCAAGTCAAAGCCCGATAGCGCCGAGGAAAAAATCATTAAAGAAGCAATAGACCAGATGCCGGAAGAGGTTAGCAAGAATTTGGCCAAGACCTTTTCGGTTCATAAGGCTAGTGATAATGGATGCCCGGAGTGTCAAGGCAAAGCCCATAAGGGCCGGGTGGCGATTTTCGAAATTCTTGAAATAACCGATGGCGTCGAAAAAATCATTTTATCCGGATTGTCCGAGTCGGCTTTAAAAGAGGAAGCGAAGAAGCAGGGGATGCTGACGATGTTCCAGGACGGGATACTGAAAGTGATTGAAGGGATGGTGTCGCTTGAAGAATTATTAGAAGTGGCCGAAGTGGGGAACGCATAACTAGATATATCGATATATTGAAATATCCGAATTATGCCTGACTACCGTGAATTACTAAACGAATTATTGATTTACACGGCTTCTCAAAAAGCCTCGGATTTACATTTATCGCCGGGAAATTATCCAACTTTAAGACTATTTGGCCGTTTAACGCCTTTAAAAAAATACAGCATTCTTGATCCGGAAACGCTTCAGGGCATAATCGATTCTTTACTCGAAGATAAAAAATCAAGATTCCTTGTTGAGAAAGAAATTGATTTTTCATATTCCTTAAATCAGGAAGCCCGCTTCAGGGTTAATATCTACCGGACTAAAAACATTCCGGCCGCGACTTTTCGCTTCATCCCTTCCCAGATTCCAGATATTGACCAGCTTAATCTCCCACCGATAGTTAAAATTTTCAGCCGGATCAGCCAGGGTTTTGTTTTGGTGGTCGGACCGAATGGTCATGGTAAGACCACCACGCTCGCTAGTCTGGTCAATTTAATCAACCGTGAAAAGAGCTATAAGATCATAACCATTGAAGACCCGATTGAATATGTGTTTTCTTCCGACAAAAGCATTATTGACCAGCGCGAGCTTTTTTCAGATACTCTTTCTTTCCATAAAGCCCTGCGTTCAACTTTCCGCCAGAACGCCGACGTGATTTTAGTCGGCGAGATGAGGGATTATGAAACGATGTCGGCGGCCGTGACCGCGGCCGAGACCGGTCATTTGGTTTTTGCCTCCCTTCATACCAATAACGCCAGCCAGACCGTGGAAAGAATCATTGATAGTTTTCCGGCAACCCAGCAATCTCAAATCAGGACCCAGCTGGCTAATACCATCTCTGGAGTTATCTCCCAGCGCTTGATCCCGGGAATTAAAGGGGGGTTAGTTCCGGCGGTCGAAGTGATGATCGCCAACTCCGCAGTCAGGAACCTGATTAGGGAAAATAAGTTTAATCAGTTGAATCTGGTCATTGATACAAGTTCTGACATCGGGATGGTTTCTTTGAATCAATCCTTGGCTGCTTTGGTCAAAAAAAATGAAATTTCGATGGAGCAGGCGGAATTTTATTCATTGAATCCGATGGAGCTTAAAGAATTAGTAACTGGCAACTGATTTTATGGAATTTTTATATCAGGCAAAAAATAAAGCCGGACAGGTGGCTGAAGGCATAATTGAAGCCCATGATGAAAACGAGGCTGTTTCTGTTTTGCACAATCAAGGGTTTATAATTTTAGCCCTGGAGCCGAAAGAAAGGGGCCTTTTAAGAAAAGATGTCGGAACGATTTTAATAAAACCATCAAGTCGGGACATTGTCTTTTTTTCAAGACAACTCGCCACTTTAATTGACGCCGACGTTCCCTTGGTCGGCGCTTTAGGTACTTTAGCCGAGCAAGCCTCTAATCCGGCTTTTAAAAAGATTTTGCAGGATGTGACTGAAATGGTTGATGCCGGGAGCTCGCTTTCCAAGGCTTTGGCCAAGTACCCGAAAATTTTCTCCGACTTTTTTATAAGTTTGGTAAAATCAGGCGAAACAGCCGGGAAACTTCATGAAGTTTCCAATTATTTGGCTGATTATTTGGAAAAGCAGGCCGAAATAAAATCAAAAACCATGGGGGCCTTGATTTATCCGGCCTTTTTGTTTTTGGCGGTCGTCGCCGTTTTTATAGTTTTGTTTTTCGGCTTTCCTTTGCTTGATTTGCCGCCGGTTATCCCCCAGATTTTGTCCATTGTTCAGGAAGCGGGAGTGGAAGATTTGCCTTTGACCACCCGTTCTTTGATTTTTGTAAATACCCTTCTTCTTAATTATTGGTATTTGATCTTAGGCCTTTTGGCCATATTGGGTTTTTGGCTTTTTAACTACTTAAAGACGCCCGAGGGTTTGGAAAAATATGATCAACTGAAACTTAAACTGCCTTTTTTGAAAAAAGCGATTCAGGGAATATATCTGGCCAGGATGAGCGAGACTCTGGCCACCTTGGTTAAAGCCGGTGTGCCGATTTTGGATTCTTTGGATATAACTTCAACCGTAGTCGGCAACAAAGTTTATGAGAAAATCATTTTGGAGGCGAAAACCGAAGTCAGCCGGGGAGCTAAAATTTCTGAAGTCTTCATAAAATATCCGACCGTGATTCCGCCGATCATCACCCAGATGATTACCATCGGCGAAAAGACCGGCAAGCTGGATTTGATTCTGGAGCATATCTCTCGTTTTTATTCCAACGAAGCCGACGCTATTATCCGGAATTTACCTTCAATTATCGAGCCTGTGATAATTTTGATTTTCGGGGCGATAGTGTTTATAATTGTATCTGGCGTGTTATTACCGTTATTTAGTATTATTAGGTAAGGTCGATATAATTAAAATTAGAAAAACAGTATGAATAAATTGATTTTAAGAAAAGAAAAAGGTTTTACTCTGGTTGAGCTTTTAGTGGTTATCGCCATCATCGGCGTTTTAGCCACTTTGCTTTTGCTTCAGCTTGGCGGAGCCAGAGCCAAAGCCCGGGATGCTAAAAGGATTTCTGATATCTCCCAGATAAGAACGGCCATTGAACAGTATTTTGACGATAATTCCGGTTCTTATCCGGCTATGAGTCTTTACGACATTTCTGATCCGTTGAAGCCTTATCTTGGAACCGGAAGAATGGCAGGCACCCTTGATCCTTTGGACCAAGCCCAATACGGGTATGCAACGGCGCCGGCGATTTCAACCAAGATTTTGCGATATCAGGTTTGGGTGGAAATGGAGAATGGCAACCCGGCTTTAAAGAGCGACGACGACATCACTACGACCGGCTGGACCGCAAGATCAACCGGCCGAATGGGAGTTTTGACCAACGGAGCTGACCCGGCTACAGGCAGTTGCGCCGACAATGATATCTCCAACAATAACTGTATATTTGACGTTGGCATAAAATAATTCAATAAGACCAATTGGACCCCGTTAGAGGTAACCTCGCTTGGCGGAATATCGATTCAAGTTTGTGAATTGGACCTCTAACGGGGTGGACCAATAAGACCGATTGGACTGATTGGTCTTATTTGGTTAGTATGAGTTTTTTAATTTTTATTTTTGGTTTGGCAATCGGTAGTTTTTTGAATGTTCTGATCTTCCGACTGCCCGAAAACAAAACCATTTTAGGTTTTTCAAAATGCCCCGGTTGCCGGAAGAGAATTAGCTGGTATGATAATATCCCGGTTTTAAGTTTTTTGTTTTTGAAGGGCCGTTGCCGCCGCTGCAAATCAAAGATTTCTTGGCAATATCCTTTAGTTGAACTTTTGACCGGCGTTTTGTTTTTGGTTTATTTTTTGACTCGTTTCCGGGGCGATGGTTCTTTCAGCTCTTTAATCTACGGACTTTTTATCATTTCTTTACTGATCGTAATCGGGGTTATAGATTTTAAGCATTTCATTATTTTTAATAAACTTGTTTTAACGGGGTTTATTGCGGCAGTTCTCATTCTTCTATTTTTTCCTTTTTATTCAATTGCCGGCGGAGACGTTATGATGATTGAACCTTTTTGTTCTATTGTCAGCTGTTTCCCTGAAAACTCTTTTTACGGTCTGTTTTTTTTCGCCGGGATTCTTTTATTTATATTTTTAATTTCAAAAGGCCGTTGGCTTGGTTTTGGAGATGTAAGTGTAGGGGCCCTATTAGGCTTTACCTTTGGCCTTAAAAATTCAATCAATGTCTTTTATCTCACCTTTTTTATCGGTTTTATTATTGCTATAATATTATTGGTTTTCAAAAAGGCCGGTTTAAAATCAAAGGTGCCATTGGGCTCTCTGATGGCTCTAGCCAGCATCTTATTTTTACTATCCGGTTTTAATCTATTAGATTTTCTTGGGCTATGATGGCTAAATTAAAGAAGAAAAACAGGTATGTTATTTTTAAAAGCCGCGATTTTTGGCTGGTTATATTAGTTTTGATTTACGGTTTTTATTCCGGTTTATTCGGCGATTTGTTTAATTATTCAATTAATGGATGGGGATCTTTAAATTCGGCCAGAATTGAAATTGACTATGGAATAAAGCGTCGGGCTTTTGAAGGCGATGTTCTGTTGGATATGTCTATACTTGACGCTCTTTTAGCCGCCTCCCGCGGCGGCGATTTCGAGATTCGCTACGTCCTTTTAAGAGATAAGACCGATATTATGAAAATAAACGGCTTATCCGAAGACGGCCTTAATGGAAAAAGATGGCTTTTTTACTTGAATGGAGAAGAGATTCGGGCTGATGAAATCCATAAAATTAAAGTAAAGCCCGGCGATAAGATTTTAGCCGAGTTCAAGTAAATGAAAAATGGTTTTGCCCCATACGAAACAAAGGCACGCTGCGAGCCCTCGCGGTTTCGTTCAGGGTTTACTCTGATTGAAATGCTTGTTTCTATTTTTATCATCGGTGTTTTAAGCGCCGCGCTACTTTTGAATTACCGGAGCGGCCAGAACGAAGCGTTTTTAACCCGGGCCGCCGCTGTCTTTGAAACGGATTTAAGAGGAGCTCAAAATCTGGCCATATCCAGTAGAGAATCCAACGGTCTGGTTCCCTGTGGATACGGCCTCCACTATGTAGATAACAGAAGATATTCTATTTATGCCGGTCAGCGAAGCGGCGCCTCAAGTTGCCAAACCTCAAATCAAAACTACCAATCCGGTCTGGATTCAGTTTATGAGGAAAATCAAATTATTGAATCTGCTGTGATTTTTAAAACCAGCTGGCCAGATATTTTTTTTGAGCCGCCTGACCCAAGTGTTTATATCAATAAAATTAAATTAGTCGGTACTTCGGCTACGATCCAATTTTGTCTGGAAAATGATTTAACCAAGTGTCGGAATTTAACTGTTGATACGGCTGGAAGAATAGCAACCCAATAAGGGCTTTGTCTAAATTTTCAAGTTTGAAGAACGTAGAAAATTTAGCTACAAAACCTTACCGAGCACATAATCTATTTCTATGAATTATATGTCTTACTCAATTAATGATAAAAAAAAGCTAAAAAAAGGTTTATTAAAAAAGAAAAATTATGTGCTCGGCGCTCAATTTTGTGGTTGTTCGCTTCGCTCACAAACAAAATTGGCAGGCTTTACTTTAATTGAAGTAATTGTTGCCATTGGAATAATTTCTTCTGTTACTGTCGGGGCAATATCCGGCATAAGTTTGAGTTTATCAAGCGCCGCCAGAATCAAAAATAATCTGATTGCCGCCAATCTGGCCCAAGAGGGATTGGAAATCACAAGAAGCATCAGGGATAGAGATTGGCATTTGGGGAATAGTTTTGGCGCCTCCTTGGCTAATGGAATTTATATTGTTGATTGGAGTTCGCAATCTTTAATCTCTTTTTCCGATACATTTTTGAAAATTGATTCTAACGGTTTTTATAATTATGCTTTGGGCCAGGATACAATTTTCAAAAGGAAAATAACTATTGAAAATTCGAGCCAAAATCCAGCTACGGTTGAGAAAACGGCAAAGGTTGAAATTTCATGGCAGGAGAAAAGCGGCCCTAAATTAATCCAAGCAGAATTAAGATTATTCAATTGGCGATAATGAGCAAAAAAGGCTTTACTTTAGTGGAACTTATTGTTGCGGTATTTATATTTTCGGTTTTGATGGTTATTGCCGTCGGTTCTTTTGTCAGTGCTTTAAGCTTGCAACGGCGGGCCTTGAATATTAAGAAAGTTGAAGAGAATAGCCGGTTTATCTTGGAGCTTATGGCAAGAGAAATCCGAGTGGCAAATCCAATCAATACTACCGATAACGGCTGTCCGGGTTCTGGAACCTCAATTTTAACTTTTCAGCATCCGGTAAATGGCTTAATTGAATATTCTTTGTCCGGGAATCAGGTTCATCGAAAAGTTGATGGGGCGGACAGTATAATTTCAAATCCAGACATAGAGGTTTCACGGCTGACTTTTTGTGTATCGGGCAATGCTGTCAGTGATGATAGGCAGCCAAGAGTGACAATAATTTTAAGTTTGAAAACCGGCGGTGCCGCGGCTGAAAAAGCTAACATAGATTTACAAACCACCGCGTCGCAGAGAGTTTTAAGCGATTAATTATTTATGAATCCCGTTAGAAATAAAAAATCAGAGATTTTTGCCGGCGCGCCAAAGGCGAGTCGGATTTCTAACGGGATGAAAGGAACAGCTTTGATTTATGTAATACTGACCGTTGGAGTTATCTTAGGCATTGTTTTCTTTACGACGGCTATTTTTGCTTCAAAATTAAGATTGGCTTTTGATTTTCCAAGCTCTGTCACTGCTTTGTATTCAGCCGAAAGCGGATTAGAGTGGCAGCTTTATAATACTTTTAAAGATCCGGATGCCAATCAGCCGGTATTAACTAATGGGTCTACTTTTACGACTTCGGTTTCACCGCTCAAATCAATTGGTAAATTCCGTGGAGTTAGCCGTTCTTTTGAGATAAGTTCCGGTATTGTCCCTTCTCCGACGCCTACACCCATTCCAACGCCGACGCCTCCGCCAGGGCCGCCTTGGAATTGCAGTATTTGCGGGGGAATACAAGAAGGGACGCCGAGCGATCCGTTCTGCTATGCCCGCAATGTCTGCGAAACAGAATTTAGTATTTCTAATTTCCACTCGTGCTTAGGGGCTCAAGGCGGATTTGACTGTTCAAGTAATAAGACATGCGCGAATTGCTGTGGCGACGGCGTCAGATTTGATAGATTTGACGTCTGGTGCCGGATGCCTGCCTATTGATTTTACTGGCAGTTAATATTATTAAAGGGCTTAACTATGGCTGTAGGAAATTTTTCAAAAAGCGAAGCCGGGCTAAGAATAAAAAAACTCAAAAAACTGATAAACAAATACCGTTACCACCGGCTGGTTTTAGATAAGCCGTTGATTTCGGAACAGGCCGAGGATTTCTTGAAAAAGGAACTTTTTGATTTAGAGCAAAAGTTCCCCGGCCTTATCACTCCTGATTCGCCATCGCAACGTGTCGGCGGTAAAGCCCTTGAAAAATTCAAAAAGATTCAGCATCCAGAACCGATGCTTTCTTTTAACGACGCTTTTTCAAAAGAGGACATGGCTGACTGGGTTGAAAGACAGGAGCGTCTCTTTAAAGGAGCGGTTAAGGGCGGCTATTATGTTGAACTTAAAATTGACGGTTTGGCTATCGAGCTTATTTACCGAAACGGCATTTTGGAAACTGGCTCAACCAGGGGAGATGGCTTGATCGGCGAAGACATTACTGCTAATTTAAAAACAGTTGAGGCAATTCCTTTAAAACTATTAGGCAAAGAATGGCCTAGGGAGCTAGTCGTCAGGGGAGAGGTCTTTATGAATAAAAGGGAATTTAACCGGCTGAATCTGGAGCTAAAAAAAAAGAAAGAAAAAGTATACGCTAATCCTAGAAACCTGGCGGCTGGTTCGATCAGGCAGCTTGATCCCAAAATTACTGCTTCCCGAAAGTTAAATTCTTTTACTTATGCTTTGGTTACTGATTTAGGGCAGAAAAATCATGAAGAGGAACACTTGATTCTTGAGGATTTTGGTTTTCCGGTAAATCCTCATAATAAATTTGTCAAAGATTTAGAGGAAGTCGAGAAATTTAGAAATTACTGGGAGAAAAACCGGGGGAAGATTGATTATGAAATTGATGGCATAGTCGTAACAATTAACGATAATGAGATTTTTAGTAAGCTTGGCGTGGTTGGCAAGTCGTCCCGCGGAGCGATTGCTTATAAATTTTCGCCCAGAGAATCCACGACCAAAGTCAAGGGTATTACTATCTCGGTCGGACGGACCGGCGTTTTAACCCCAATTGCGATTTTGGAACCAGTTGAAATCGGCGGAGTCCGAGTTAGCCGGGCAACTTTACACAATGAAGATGAGATTAAAAGACTAGGAATAAAAATTGGCGATACGGTCGTGGTCGGCCGGGCCGGCGATGTGATTCCTGACGTGATCAAGGTTTTGAAAGAGTTGAGAACCGGCAAAGAAAAAGAGTTCCGTATGCCAAAGCGTTGTCCGATTTGCGGGGGTTCGGTTAAAAGGATTGAAGGCGAGGCGGCTCATCGCTGCGTCAATAAAAATTGCCCGGCAATCAAGAGGGAAGCGATCTACCATTATACTGGAAGGAACACAATGGATATTGCCGGCGTTGGGCCGAAAATTATTGATAGTCTTATGGATGCAGGATTAATCAAAGACGCGCCCGATTTGTATTTTTTGAAAAAAGAAGATTTATTAAATCTACCCCGTTTCGCTGAAAAATTAGCCGAGAATACAGTCAATTCTATTCAGGGGAATAAAAATCCATCTTTAGATAAATTTATTTTTGCTTTGGGAATCCGCCATGTCGGCGAAGAAACCGCTTTTGATTTGGCTAAAAAATTCGGGAGCATTAAAGAATTGGTCGATGCTTCCCTGGAAACACTGTCCAAAATTCCAAACATCGGCGAAGTCGTGGCTAAAAGCGTTTATGAGTGGTTCCGGAATAAATATAATCTGAATCTTTTAGCCAAGTTTAAAAAAGCCGGAGTCCGGCCGAAAGAATTCAAAGTTGCCAAAACGATGACCAGGCTGGCCGGAAAAATTTTTGTTTTAACCGGCGGACTTGAGTCAATGACCCGTGAAGAAGTTAAAGAAAGAATCCGGGAGCTTGGCGGCGATATTTCGTCCGATGTTTCTAAAAATGTTGATTATGTCGTAGCCGGTCTAGAACCAGGCTCAAAATATGAAAAAGCAAAAAAGCTGGGGGTAAAGGTAATCAGCGAGAAAGAGTTTCTAAGTATGATAAAATAGCGATATCTATGTCATTAAGTAAAATGGAAATCGAACATATTGCAAAGTTGGCCCGTCTGGGGCTAAGCGAAAAAGAAAAAGAAAAATTATCTCAAGAATTGAGCGGCATTTTGGATTATATGAAAAAGTTAAATGAAATTGATACTAAAAATGTAGAACCCACTGCCCAGGTTAGTGGATTATTAAATATTTTTAGAAGCGATGGTTCGCCCCAAAAGATAGATGTCGAAAGAATAAAAAAGATAATCAGTCAAGCCCCCGAAAGAGAGGATAATTTCGTAAAAACCAAACCGATACTGGGACGCTAAGCGTTCCTTACTATCATGCTTAGCGTGATGGAAAAATGACAGATATCAAAAAATTAACCATCAAAGATACTATCAAAGCCTTTAAGGAAAAAGAGTTTTCTTCTGAAGAATTAAGGCGCGAATTTTTAAAGTCGATAAAAAAAGAAAATAAGGAGCTTAATGCGTATTTAAGCGTTTTTGAAAAAGAGGCGTTAAATGAAAAAAACGATGGCGTTTTTTCGGGCGTTCCCTGCGCCGTCAAAGACAATATATTGATAGAAGATACGATTTGTACCGCCGGATCAAAAATTCTTGGAAATTATGTTTCAACTTATGACGCCACGGTGATAAAAAAACTCCGCGAGGCCGGAGCGGTTTTTTTGGGGAAAACCAATCTGGATGAATTTGCCATGGGATCTTCAACCGAAAATTCCGCTTTTGGGCCGACTAAAAATCCGCATGACCTGACTCGCGTTCCCGGCGGTTCATCCGGCGGTTCAGCAGCGGCAGTTGCCGCGGGCCTTGCCGTTTTTGCTTTAGGTTCTGATACCGGCGGTTCAATCCGTTTCCCGGCCAGTTTTTGCGGCGTTGTCGGGTTAAAGCCGACCTATGGCCGGGTATCCAGACGCGGTTTGATGGCTATGGCCTCGTCTTTAGATCAGATTGGGACTTTGACCAAAAATGTTTATGATGCGGCTTTGGTCTTAAATATCATCGCCGGCCGGGATGAATTTGATTCAACAACAGTTATGGGGAAGGTTCCTGATTACACCGACGGCATAGACAAGTCGATCAAGGGCTTAAAAATCGGCGTGCCAAAAGAATATTTTGGCGAGGGGTTGGACGATGAAGTGAAGAATTCAATAAATAAAGCGATTTCAAAACTGCAAAATTTGGGAGCCGAAATTATTGATATTTCTCTGCCTCATTCAGAATATGCCCTCGCCGCTTACTATATAATTATGCCTTGCGAGGCTTCGGCTAATTTAGCTCGTTATGACGGGATAAAGTACGGATTTTCCGAGGCGGGCAAAGTAAATAACTTGCTGGATGTTTATCTTGGAAGCAGGGGAAATGGCTTTGGCGAGGAAGCCAGGAGAAGGATAATGCTTGGCACTTATGCCTTGTCAGCCGGCTATTACGACGCCTATTATAGAAAAGCTCAACAGATCCGGACATTGGTTAAGAATGACTTTGATGAAGCATTTAAAAAAGTTGATGTGATTATTGGTCCGACTGCGCCGACAGTCGCCTTTAAGTTGGGAGAAAAAACAGCTGATCCCTTAGAAATGTATCTTTCAGATATTTATACCGTAGCCATTAATTTAGCCGGAGTCCCGGCAATAAGCATTCCCTGTGGCTTTATAAATAAATTACCAGTTGGTTTGCAAATTATCGGCAGGCATTTTGACGAAGCCACGATTCTAAGAGTCGGACATAATTTCGAAAATAATTAATATGAGTATCGGCGAAGCAGTTACAATTATTTCCTTAATTTTGATTATTGCCTTTGTTTTTTTAATTGTTTTATTTCTTCTAAAAGCAAAAAAAATAAAGTCGGGAAAGTCCGCCGAAGGCGGATCCGCCTCTGGCGGAAAAGAGGGGAGCGAGGTCAATTTGGAAAAATTGAATCAAAACTGGCAGGATGTTTTAGACCATTTGAATTCAGCTAATGAAAGCGAGTGGAAGTTGGCGATTATCGAAGCCGATAAAATCATTGATGACTTACTGGTTCAAAAAGGTTATCAAGGCGAATCATTGGCGGAGAGGCTTAATATGATAGACAAAAAAAATATGAAAAGCTTTGATCTTTTGTGGGAAGCCCATAAAGTCAGGAACAGAATTGCTCACAAACTTGATTTCAGAATAAATCGCAATGAGGCGTTAAGAGTTATTTCTTATTACGAAGAGGCCTTGAAAGACCTACAAACGCTGTAATTGGTTTATAGTTCTTCAATCACCAGTTTTTTAATTTTAGGTTCAGCCGGCTGAAAAACTTTTTTATCTTTGCTTTCATCTATATCGCCCAGCAGTTTTTCCACGTCTTCAACTTTATAAACCCGGTAATTATTAATCGGATTTCGATAAGCCTGAAGCTTGCCGCGTTTATCCCAGTTGCGGACGGTTAAAGAGGTAACTCCTAAAATCTTAGAAACCTGTTTTACGCTTAAAAATTGTTTAGGCATACTGTTAGAAAGTAGAAATTAGAATTTAGTAAGTAGAATACTTTTACTAATCTTTTCACTACAAAGTTTATCAAGCTTTTATTCTATAAGTTTAGCTCTACTTATTACTTTTTAGTAGTTTATTAGCTGTGGATAAAAATAATGCCATCAAAAGTTTAATTACGAAGTAAATTTTTACGGGGGCACCAGATATTAGAGAATTTACGGGAGATTTATGCGTTTGGGAGTATATATTGAAACAGAAAAGAAAGCCCCAAGCAGAAGTGTTCTACTTAGGGCTCGAGCTGATAACACTTTATACGTACTTTATACGATCGATTAGCTACGACTCGAGAAGTGCTGGGCGAGTGGCCGAAGTCCGGAGAGGCGCTTTCCATACTTGTCCTCGATCATGGTGAGACTTCGTAGATCCTCCAGCAGTTCAAGTCGAGGATCGTTCGAGCGAGAAATGTTTGAGTTGCACATCACATACATGACGAGGCAGCGGAAGTCCTCGAGAGGAACCCGATGTCCTCCGATTCGGAGGTCTATTTCTCCGTCAGATATTGTGAATGTGTTTGCCTCGATGAGCTTCGGCTCCACCCCTTCCATTACCAAAGACATAGCGTGCCTCCTTTTCTCTACTACACTGCTCCCGTGAATGGGCTTGTTAAAAAGAACTACAGAAATACCTTAGCAGATTCCTTGGTTATTGAAAAGAAAAGAGCCAATGGTGGCCGATTTGACATGTTTCTGTTACTTGAAATATAATAGAATTAATTTATGAAAACTAAAAAAATAAAAGTAGAAGTGAAAACTTTGTACGGCATATTTAATGTTGTTCTTGAACCAGAGCCGGATATGGGCGGATATATGATTACTGTTCCAAAAAAGCCAGATGTAGTCTCTTGGGGTAAAACATTATCTCATGCCAGAAAGATGGCTAAAGAAGCCATTGAGTGTTCAATCGAAGGAGATATCCTTATCGCCGCTGAAAAGGAAAAGGCGATAACTATTAACAGGCAGCGAATTCATGCATGAGTATAGTTCCAATGCTTGCTGCCCGCGAGGTGCTTAGGAGATTGCTTCGTGCCGGTTTTCGAATAGTTTCTTCCAGGGGGAGTCATATAAAACTATATAACTCTATAACCGGCAAACGGACCGAAGTTCCGATGCACCCCGGTGATTTAGGACGTAAACTAATTTCAAAGATTCTTAAACAAGCGGGGATCTCAATTAACAAGTTTTTAAAGTTGTAATTTACTAAAAACCTATTGGCATCGCTTAGCAGTTCGGATACAAAAAGAAAAACAGGCGACTGCTTCTTTACGAAGTGCTTGCCGTGAGCAAGTAAAAGCCCGAACATTTGTTCGGGCTTTTACGCGTCGAATGGTTGCAGAGGTAGGACTGAATTGAAACCAAGTGATATTAAATATAAAAGAAATCTATACATTAAGTTTTATATGAAAAGAGGGTAGTCGATGTAAGAATCGACTACCCTAGGTTGGCAATCTCGATCAAGCGAGTAGAGGTTATTTCTGTAGCATTGGTTTCGGGAGCTCGCCAGTTGCGGCGCAAGAACCTGACTTTTTCTGGATTTAAAGCTTCGGCGATGACTGAAGACCAATCGCTTTTAGATCGGACCGCTAGCGCCTCTTCCGCTTGAACATCAGGCAGATAATTCGGCGGCTTGAGGAGTAGGGATTCTTCAAACCATTGCCTGACCTTTGGCCCCATCAAGTGAATCACCAGCGGGCCACCCATCAGCCAGTTCTTGATGTCATCGGTGGCGGTGATAGAAATGATAACATCGGAAGCAAGACAAAGTTCCTCGCCTCTTAAGTTGTCAGCTCTAATAAGTCGCACACCGTTCTGCTGGCAGAGATGCCGTAAGTCAGTGTAGATACTTTCTACATAGCCAGACTTGAGCTTATCTAGTTTCGGATGGACTCTTGGAATGAAGACAGAATGTGGAGTTTTCGATCCTAGTGACCTAATGCCTTCTGTCATCATCTCTAGGTCTTCCTCGATTACTTCCGGCATGCCTTGAGAGAACCAGAGGAATGCTTTTTCTTCCTCTTGAATCCCCAAAGCCAAGCGTTGTTCTCTTCGGACTAGATCCTTTTTGGGAATCAGTTCCAGACAAGAATCGAAAGCTGGCTGGCCAACAACTTTTACCCGATCAGGATTTAGTAACGGTCTTAAAGCACGAATCGCCTGAGCGTGGGCTTCGTTGATGGCGAACCAAAAATCCGCATTATCCTCACGCCATTTGTAGCCATGATTGAAAAAACCATCAGCTCCGAACACAACTGGCTTGATTCCAGAAAAAGCTCGGGCAAAGGCCTTCTCAACTTTATTAGCACTGGCGCAGGTGCTAATAAAAACAAGGTCGGGTGTTTCAGTCGGCAGACGGTGTAATCCCGATACTGATTCGAACTGAACTTGAAAGTTCGTTCTTGTTTCGATCAGAACTTGAAATCCCATCCCTTCTCCATCAAACACAAACTCAACTTTGTGGCCGAGGCTTTCAAGTTTCTGAGCGATCAATACCATCATCCTTGTCCCACTTAGATCCCCACAGATAAACAGGAAATTCTTATCCAATCAGCACCCCCTTAATGTAAAATGACTAAAAACAAAATACCGCAAAGGCGGGGTTTTTGTCAATAGAAATATGAATCCGTGCTCCTGTCCAAAGCCTTAATGTGGTTCATTTCAGGGGTGTCTGACCAACGCGGTGGTTCAATGAATTCACCACGGGTCAGCCACCCTCCCGCTTCGCGAGGCTCGCCTAAAAGGCGGCTTTTTGTTTTTGGGAAAATACTTGTTTTCAAAATAAGTTTTTGTTATAATACGGCTAATATGCCTCAATCATTTCAAGCAACCAGAGAAATAAAAAGTGCTTATCAAAAAGCCTTAAGAAAATACCCTCCATTAGACACACTTGATCTTCTAAAACAAGAAGTAGAACTGCTTCGTTCTTTGGTGATAAGCGTTGTCGGAAAAGACAAAGAAGGAGAATACAGGCCAGAGTTCGTTAAAAGAATCTTAAAATCAGCCAGATCAAAACCGAAGTACACATACAAAGATTCAAAAACATTTTTATCTCAACTCGGATTGCGCAAATAAATGATTGTTGTTTTCAGTGACGATTTCCTCAATTCTACTAAAGAACTTCCGTCCAAACTAAAAATAAAGTTAAACAAGCTAATTCAAATTTTGAAAGAAAACCCATTTCATCCCTCTTTGCATACAAAACATTTAAGCGGCAAGTTTTCCGGTCTGCTCTCTTTCAGAATCACTCGTGACTGGCGGGTGATTTTCAGGTTTTTTGAACCCGATGTCGTTCAGCTTCTCGAGGCAGCTGATAGAAAAGATATTTATAAATAAACTCTTTTGGCACCACCCAGTAGTTCAGACACAGAAAGAAAAACAGGCGACTGGCTGCCTGTTTCTCCTGCTTTGTTGCGGGGGATGGAAGACTTCAGAACCAGTATAATGCAGTATTCGGATTATTTGAGGTTTGCGTTTGTGAGGGGGTGGTAGATTACGAATTTAAAAGGCAGAAAGTAAAATTGAGTTATAAATTAAATTGAGATACCATTTTGCTAATGGTTCAAAGGGGAGTAAAGGAGCAGTCAGAACTTTATATTTATAGTATGTTTTCTTTCGGAGCAACTGCTGGTTTTATTTCAGTATGTTTATTTAGTGGCTTTGCTTTGGAATACGCTTTATTGCTAATAGGTTTGATGTGCACAAGTATGACACTTAGTTCTAAGTGGCAGAATCTTGGGGATATTACACATACAACAGTAATAAGTGTAAGCACCTTGCTTTTATTGGTTTTTGTTATATATTGTATTTTTACTAAACACGATGAATGATTTAAAAGCTAATATTACTAAAGGTATTTTTGTGGTAATTGGTGGTCTACTATTTGTGGCCGCCGGTGCTTGGATTACTGGACAAATAAGAAAAGAGGAAGTGCCACCGAAAAAAGAAATTGTTTCTTGTCCTACTGACCGTCTTTCTTATAATCTTATTAGTCAGAATCAAAACCAAGTTATTAAATTGATTCCTGAAAGGAAACAAATGTTTGCTGAAAATGGGGAGTTTATTAATTTACAAGTTGTGATAACAAAAAGTGAAACAAAGGATTCTAAAATAGCGTGTGGCTATCTTTTTGTTCGGGTAGGCACACAAACCTATGGAGCATTACAAGACTGGGAGAATATCTACATAAATCCAAATCAGTTTGGCGGACATATCTATTCTAAAAGTGCTTTTTCTATAAATGAAGGTAAAGACTTTTCTGAATATATATATTCATTAGATAAGATTCAGTATTGGCGGAGTAGAAATGAACAGAATATCTTAAATGCTGATTGGGCTTCGCTTCTTAATGTTTCTCCCGAAATATCTTTTATAATAGCTTTGAACACTGAAGATAAGGCTGGATTTATTGATGAGCTATCTATTGCTTATAAATGTTGGAATCCAACAACTGGAGAGGAAAATACTGGTTGTAAGTTAAACATAAAAGATTCAAGTGTTCAAAAAACACCCGAACTTTAATGGCCAATCTTTAAAAAAATAAGGGGCTGTAATACCTCCACGCAGGCTTAATTATTTACAAATTCACATTTAGAGCCTACACACAAAAATTAGAGCCTACTTTTAGTCAACAAACCAGAGAATCAAAGCTCCGATTCCGATAACAATAAGAGAAGGCCAATCAAGGCCAAGTTCGTGAATGAATTTAGTGATTTTATTCATAGCTATTGAGTCAAAGATTTCTTTTGTAGTAAGTCATTTACTGTAATTGGGACTATTTCTAATTCTCCTTCTTTATCTAATCTTTTAATTTCTTCTATGGCGTCTCCGGTAAAGCCAAAAGAAATAAAGTAGCCTCTCTTTCTTTTATCTCTACGCATAGCTGTTTCAAAGTTATCTATATCTGGTCTGCCTGCTTTATCTTTTTGTTTAACTTGAATCGGGTAATAAATATCTATATCGCCAAATAATCCTTTCTCGTCTGATTTAACTCTTTCTTGTTCTATTGGATACAACTTACCATCAATTCCATAATCGCCGACTTTAATTCTATTTGGGATACCACCGAGAGCAATAACTGCCCAATTCTGGAATTCAAAGTGCGGCAGTTTCATTAGTTCTTCTTCTGATTTCGGTAAGTCGCTAAGAATGAAGTCCTTTCCTTCTACAAGCCTAAATCCGTCAGTTAAACGCTGTGCCATAACTCGGCAAGCTGTCGGCGATATATCTATGCCAATCCATTTACGGCCAAGTTTTTGAGCGGCAACTAAAGTTGTGCCACAACCACAGAAAGCATCCAAAACAACATCGCCTTCTTTACTGCTAACTTTTACAATGCGCTCAAGTAGTCTGACTGGCTTTTGAGTAGGATAGCCGAGTCTTTCTTTTTCCGAAGGCATAAGAGGTTGTATATCCCAGACATCGTCAGGATGCTTCCCTAAAGGATTTGCTTCGTATTTGTCATAAACTTTATCGCCTCTAAATGCCCGTGCTTTGTATTTCAATCTTTCTAAAGATTCTTTAGAGTAAGGAGTTCTAACTTCATCAACATTAAAAATCCAACCTTTCCCTCTGGTGTAAAAGAAAATTGAATCGTGTCTTCGGCCAAACCTCTTTTTAGAAACACCGCCTCCTCTATACCACCAGATAATTTCATTTTGGAAGTTATTGAAATCAAAAATCTGGTCAAGCATTAGTTTCACATAATGGCTGGCGTGCCAATCACAATGGTAATAGAAGCTACCGTTTTTCTTTAAGACACGATAAAGCTCCAAAACTCTTGGACGCATATATCGGATATATGCTTCGGCATCGCCAAATCTATCTTCAAAGGCTCTTTTCTCTTGAATATCACCCCAGAATACTTCGTAGTTGCGATTACTATTAAAAGGCGGGTCAATATAGATTAAATCTACAGACTCATCAGGAATTTCTTTAAGCATCTGCAGATTGTCTCCGCAGTAAATAATACTGGTTGTAAGTTGTTTTGGCATACCTGTAGTGGGTTTTATTTTTGCTGACGAGGGCTAAAACACAAAGCCCGCCGCCAGCGATGACTTTCGCCACCCATACACCTTTCGGCGCATGACCCACTACAGGTGCTCTGACGACGAGCTTAATATCCTGTAGTGGGTTTTTATGCCATACCTCGCAGTTAAACCACGAGGGTTAGGCGGCTATTAAATTGTTGTTTTTAAAATACCCTACTTTTGCTAAAAAATAAAGCATCCGGCGCTTATGATAAATCTTGAAAAACAAGTAAAAATCAAGTAAAATTAAAAGAAAATTACAATTACTATGGATAAATTAGCTAAAAAATACAAAGAGCTTTTTTATAGATTCTCCAGTCATTCTGATTTTGAAAAAAAAGTTGAAACCGTAAGAAACCGTTTTGGTATAGATGAAGACAATCCCGAGAAGTTTTTAATAAGAAAACTTAGCTTAAAAGAAGGAGAAGTGTGGCAAGATGCTATTTATGACATCGTTTTTGCAATTATACCGAAGTATATGGAAGCCGAAGGAGACTTTTTATTTACGGCAACAGAGACATATGTTATCGGCGGCAAAAATAGGGTTGATGATTATCTAAACGGTGATGTATTTTATTCATACGGAATGCAATTATTTAAAAATCTGGATGCTAAACATCTATCAAAATTTGGCGATATATACAAAAAAGGATTGTTTATTTATATTTCCCCTTACACATCAAAGAGTGATTTAATCTTGGCAGTAAATAAAAAATGGCCGGAGATTAAAAATGAGCTTCAAAAGAAAAATATCAATAATAAGAATTTGAAAGGCCTACTTAGGGTTAGAAGTCATACTAAAAAAGAAAGGGATAAGATGATTTTTGATTTATATAATAAGTCTCGTGAAGAATTGGGTTTGAAAAGGGGAGAATATAAAGAAATTATAGTTTCTTTGCTTTTAAAAAAACAAGGCATAGATGTCCAGCCAGAAAATGTAAAAATGATTGTCTTAAGACAAAGAAAATTGAGAAAAGGTAACATTTAAGAAGTCTATATAAAACTATTGTCGGGATTTTTTTTGTTTCTTTACACTACAGACATAACTGTAGTTTTTTTATTTTAAGTTTAAATTTTTTAAGATACGAACGACTAAAAAATTTCAATGAAAAACATATTAAAAGAAAAAGATTTCTTTAAAACATCTGATATTTCTTTGTGTTCTGCGCTTTGTTGCTATGGCTACCAGATAGAGGAAGTGGATAAGCAGAGCCAATCTAAAGCAATTTTTCTGATTAAGAAGGACGAAAATTTAGAAGATTTAATTCAAAGATACTTTACCCATCAACTCACGGTAGAACCGTTGAGTTTTTTTAATTATCTAAAAGAAATAAAAACAAGGATTTATAACATTTAGATGTTGCCACCAAAAACAGTTAAAGAATTTAAAGAGTTATTTCGTAAATTTTACAAAATTGAACTCTCTGACGAAGAAGCGTCTTTTCGGGCAAATAATTTATTCAATCTATATGAGGCTGTTTATGGCGGACAAAAACTAAACAAAGATAATCAGAAAACCTACAAAAACCTACAATCTAAAACCTAACAAAACCTCACATTTCCAGAATTATGAAATCAATAGAAAGACGATTTAAGAATATAACCGAAAAGAATCCTTACTGGAGTTCTTACACTTGTTTTTTTGAGGCTATAAAAGGTCAAGGTTTCGGCAAACAAGCAATTCATCGCTGGTTTAATAAACTGGTTGATAAAGATGATTATGCCAAGAATGAGAAAAAGGGGGTTCTGGCACACCTTAGGAGTTTTTCAAAACGCATTGAGGACGACAAGAAATAGGCGATGGGTGGCTCAAGGAAGCGTCTAAACACTTCATCAATACATATTTATTATTATGAAAATTAATATCCAAGAAGTTAGATTCACAATTAAAACTGTAGAAGACGGGAAATATCCGGATTTGATGGCTTATGTATCAATAACTTTCTTTGATGATAAGCGAAGGCATTTTACCGAAAATGGTTTTAATTTAAGAAAAAGTAAATTTGAGGGCGGTAAGCCGTATCTAACAGCCCCTTCTAAGAAATCAAGCAAGGGCTATTATAAATTTAATCTGGTTGAGAAGACTCTTTGGAAAGAAATGGAAAGAGAGGTCATTGAACAGTATGAATATGAAACAATCCCGATTATTAATAAAAATAAAGACGAAGATAAAGAGCTTACTATAGAAGCATTTTAAGCAATACTACTATAGTAATTACTTTAGTTAATACTTCAGTCTATATTATTCTTCTAAGAGATGATTCTTATAAAACTAAATTAAATACTATAGTAAAAGAATATTCTGACACGATAAAAAACGATAAGAATCGTTGATAACAACGAGGAAACAGTGAAGTATCCGTTTAAATCGGTTTAAAAACGGAAGAAAAACCGGAATGATGCTACTAACAGTATGAATAACAGTATAATACCTACCCTGATATAACAGGAATTACAAGCAAGCTATGCCCCTGCTTAACAGGCAAATAACAGGGGGAACAAGGATTATAACAGGATTGTGTAGCATCCAATTAAAAATGGTGGAAAATGGTTGAACGCTTTAACCCCTACCCCGTAAGTTAAACTTAATGACAATAACAAAAAACCAGATTAAAAAGTTGGAAAAACAAGCGGAGGAATGGCAAGATGCTCACGGGGATTACCAATATATTTTTAGGAGTAAGGAGGAACTTGAAAAAGCTAAAAAAGAAGGTCGGGTAAAAAAGGATGCGAGAGTAATAATTTTGGATATATGAGTGAAAAATTCTGCCAATTTATTAAGACCGATGGTGAAAAATGCGAAGCGTGGGCAATGACTAACAATGATTTTTGTTTTAGCCATAATCCAGAAATGGATGAAGCCAAAAAAGAGTCAGTAATCAGAGGAGGGCAATCACCTAAAAAGAACTTTAATCCCTTGCCGCCGGTTAAGGTTAAAGATAGTAAAGATGTAGTAAAACTGGTGTCTCAAGTTATAAACGAGGTAAGGCAGGGAATCATTGATATTAGAGTGGCCAACTGCCTCTTTTACGGCTCTGGGATGCTTATAAAAGCCCTTGAAATTGCTGATTTAGAGGATAGAGTCGGTAAATTGGAAGAAACTTTAAACAAAAGAGATATTGGGGTATAATAAAGATGTAGCCCGCAGTTGTAATAATTCCGTGATTTTTTATTAGTTTCTGCCCTATAAGGGGCGGCTGCCAGAAGCTAATCTTCACGGAAAAGCAACTGGGCTACCAGCCGTCCCTTTAAGTTTATATGAAACAAGATAACACTAAAATTAAATATCTCGTCTATTGTCGTAAATCTTCGGAAGATAACAGGGAACGGCAAATGCAAAGTATTGAATCGCAAGAGAAAGAACTCAAAAGAGTTATTGATGAAAATAGGTTGGATATTATTGGTATAATTCGGGAAGAAAAATCAGCTCATACAAGAGGGAGACGATTATTTACCGAAATGATGCAAAGGTTAGATAAAGGCGAGGCAAATGGGATTTTAACTTGGCACGGAAATAGATTAGCTCGTAATGCCTTTGATGGCGGATGGATTATTACTTTAATGGATGAGGGTAAAATTCTTGAGGTTAAAACAACCCACCGGACTTATTACAATACGCCGGATGATAAGTTCTTTTTACAGTTAGAGTTTGGGATTTCTAAAAAGGATTCTGACGATAAAAGCATAGTGGTAAAGAGAGGGCTTATGAATAAAGCTGAAAAGGGCTGGATGCCTGGGGTTGCGCCTCTTGGATACTTAAATACCCCTGAATTAGTCGGCGGCTCAAGGTTTATAAAGATAGACCCTGAAAGATTTGATTTGATGAAAAAAGTTTGGGAGATGATGGCTTCAGGGAAGCATAGCGTTATTGAAATTCAAAACATAATGACTAATGAGTGGGGTTTCAGAACGAGGCAATTTAAGAGACAGGGCGGGAAACCGATAACTTTGAGTATGCTTTACCGGATTTTTAATAATCCTTTTTACTACGGATACTTTGAATATCCTGAAGGAAGCGGCGAAATGCATAAAGGCAATCACGAGGCGATAACTACAGAAGAAGTTTTTAATCGGGTTCAGTTTTTACTCGGCAAAAAGATTAAAGCCAAACCTCATACTAAGAACTTTGCTTTTACCGGTTTGATGCGTTGTGGAGAATGCGGCGCTCAAATTACGGCTGAAGAAAAATGGAAACACCAGAAAAACGGCAATGTCCATCACTATATTTATTACAGATGCACCAGAAGGAAAAATCCTAAGTGTAGGCAACTATCTATCAAAGAGGAAATTTTAGAAGGACAAATTATAAATACTCTTGAGCAAATAAAGATTCCGCCTGAATTTCACGAAATGGCAATGAGCTGGTTAAAGAAGCGGAATGAGAAAGAATTTGAGGACAAAAATACCGTCATATCATCCCAACAGAGGGCATATACTTTATGTGTCAATAAATTAAAGGGCTTAATTGATATGAGGGCAACCGGCGAAATTACGCCAGAGGAATTTAGTCAAAGAAAGAAAGAGTTGTTAGAAGAAAAGTCTCGGCTTGAGCAATTACTCAATAATACAGGCGGTCAGGTGAATAAATGGATGGAAATAGCAGAGGATGTATTTACTTTTGCCAGTGATGCCAAAGAAAAGTTTGAGAACGGAGATTGGCAAACTAAGAAGCAAATCCTTTCTGCTTTAGGTTCGCACCTCGTCTTAGAAGACAGGAAACTTAGTGTTGATTTGGAAAATGCGCTTTTGCCAATGAAAGCCATCTTAAAATCGTTGAAAAACTTTGGCAATAGGTTAGAACCTCCTAAAAGTGGTTCTAATAAAAGAAAAACAGGCATTTCTTTGCCTGTTTCTCCTGCTTTGTTGCGGGAGGGGGATTTGCACCCCCGACCTCCTGGTTATGAGCCAGGCGAGCTACTACTGCTCCATCCCGCGGCTGCGCGAGGCTCGACCAAAGAGTCGGCCCGCGATTCAAAAAGTCTATAACAGATGAACTTGAAAATCAAGGGAAATTAAGATAATATTTTTTTATCGCCGGTGTAGCTTAACGGTTAAAGCATGCGTTTCATAAGCGCGAGACGGAAGTTCGACTCTTCCCACCGGCATTTTAAAAAAGTTCGAACGCATTTCGTCCCTCGACTGGCTCGGGGTGAGGAAAGCCCCCCGCCTGCGTGGCCGAAGCCACTTCGGCGAGGCAAAGGCCCGCGAAAAATCCGAAAGGCGGCGGAGCCGCACCGATAAAAACTGCCAAAGAACCTGACGAAAAACATCGGCTCGAACCATATTTTTGGGAAAAGAAAATTTTTTCATTCGGAATTATTTGAACGGCAAAAATGCCAGTTTTTTATTTTTGAATCTTGCATTCTTATTTAATTCATGTTACTAATTTTCCTAGAAACGAATTTGAAATCCAATGAAGGGAGGTGAGAGTAATGGTGCTTCACCACGATTCAAAGCTCGTCCAGAATCTGCTCCTTAAAAACGAACTGCTCCGAAACGGCGACAAAAAACATGAAAAGATCCGTCCCGTCCTCGTCATTCTTGGTGGTTGTATGAGGGGCGTATCTGGCGCAGGATCGGCGATTGCATTCCATTTGCTTGGCATCGCCGATGTGTTCGATGTTGTGGTCGGTACCTCAACTGGTGCCGGAATCGGGGCGTATTTTTTGAGTGGCTTGGAGCAAGCTCTACTGGGCACTTCAATCTATTACCAAGAATTACCTCCAAGATTCATTAAGTATTTTCGTTCTCCCGTCGTAGACATTGATTTCGTTGAGGAACTACTACGCGACGGGAAAAAGAAACTCGACACCGAGACAATCCGTATGGCTCGTTCAGAGTTCTTTGTCGGCGTAACAGATACAGAGGACGGGAACCATGCGCTCCTTGACACGAAAACGGCAAGACCTGATTTGGTTTCTGCCATCAAGGCCTCAATGGCGATGGCGGGTCTTTCCAGCGGATCAGTGGTAGTTAATGGTCGGCAATATATTGATAGTGGCGGCTACCCATTTCCAATTCGGGAAGTCGTTCATCAATTTAAGCCGACCGACGTTCTACTTCTTCCAAACTGCACGCGCCAAAGGGGAGAGAGCTGGGTGCCGACGCTTATGGAGAAGCTGTGTGGAGCACTATGCATGCGAAGCGTTACACCTAAACTCCGTGAGTTATGGCAACTACGCTATCAACGGTGGCGTAATGACCTCAAGTTTTTCCAGCAACTCCAAGGAGTGAACAAGGGCATCCTATGGGCACCCCGTGAAGTTAGGTTGTTGGAAAAAAACACATCGAGGCTCTACACCGCAGTTCAGGAGTCCGTACAACAAACCCTCACGGTCTTCGGGCAATCCGAGAAAAAATTCGACCTGCTCTAGCATCTGTAACGGGTGCTAGAGCTTTTCTTTTCAAAGAATTTGCCGCCAAAACTGAAATTCGTTAGAATTTCAGTAGTTCAGAACGCTGAACCGAAAAACTTGAAATTGTCAGCAGTGCGGCTCCGCCGCCTTTCCGAATTTTCGCGGGCCTTTGCCTCGCCGAAGTGGCTTCGGCCACGCAGGCGGGGGGCTTTCCTCGCCCCGAGCCAGTCGAGGGACGAAATGTGTTCGAACTATCTTAAGTATTCTGCATTTTAAAAAAGTTGCGCGGCTAAGGATTAGCCGCGCTGGAGGCGAGAGATTCTACCGGCTCGGGCTGGTTGCGGTGCGGATCCGGGCCTACGGGCGTCTGGCGTGGAGTTTCAGAAGTTGGCATCGGGCAGGCAAAATTATTACTCCAACTTAATTGCTCCAGCCAAGGCACGAGTAAGACCATTCCCAGCAGGACAACCGCTGCAACAATACTTACAAAAAGCAGCAGTTGCATTTTAGCCTCCTTTCTTAGATGGGAATTGGTCTTTAGAAGGGCTTTTTTAATTATACTAAATTTGGCAAAGTTATAGAAAAAAGTTATAAACAAGGTATTGCGGGCCGTCTAAAAGCGAGCCTCGCTATAAGCGGGCGTGGTGTAGCCTGATTAACATGCCTCCCTGTCACGGAGGAGATCGCCGGTTTAAATCCGGTCGCCCGCGCTTTAAGTGAAAATTATAACTGACCAGATAACAATCGGCGAATTAAAGGAAATGTCCGAGAAGATGTTTGGCAATTTGGTCAAGGCCGTGGTTGACATTGAAAAAGAAATTATGGCGGTTGACGGCGAGTTGCATGCTGACGAAGCTGGGCTTTTAGCGGAAAACGGTTCAAGGCACGAAAACTTATGGGGCATAAATATTTACCCGGAAGTTGAGAGTGAGGACTGGATTGAGTTTGACTCGATGGTCAATTTAAAACCATTGTTGGGGAATAGGACCAGAGGAGTGGATAGTCCTGCAATTAAAGAAAAAATCATTAAAATCGTTAACCAGTTGGTAAAAAAGTGAATCAAGAATTAAACTATCAGCACAAAAGTTTAGCTGAAGGCAGGTGGCAAACGCTTTCTTTTTTTGAGCAGATGGCCCATATTGGCAGTGAGATCGAAAGAGCGATGAAGTGGCGCGATAAAAATACGGAATACAGCCGGCTTGCTTCGGATAGAGCCCTGGAGCTTTTAGATTTAACCATCTCTGACCCAAAGAATCTCAAGCGTTTGAAAGAACTATTTCGTCTAAGAGAAGTATTAGCCGATTATTTTTATTTTGATAATATCTATAAGTCAGACGAGCAAAAATGGCATAATTATTTTAATGCCTTTAACTACGCCGCAGTGATAAATGCAAATAGAAATTAATTCTCCGGAAGAGAAAGAATTGATAGAACAGCTCAAAAAGAGAAATGACCCGGAAGCGAAGAGGCTGCTTCGGTTTTTGGATATGCCGGATTTGTCGCGGCAAGCCGAAAGTCCGATTGCCGAGCTTGTCCGGCGGATTTTAAAAATCAAGCAGTTTTCCGATTTTGATGATATTAAAGTTCCAGAGATTGTGCCTACAGATATTAGTTTTGATTTGTTTGATTTTCCAGACGACCATCCTGTTCGTTCCAAATCCCATACTTACTACCCAACAGAAAATTATATACTAAGGACTCACACTACCGTGATGTGGTATTACTGGCTGATGCAGTCAGTGGTAAAAGAAAAAATAAAAAATAAAGAATCAGTCGGTTCTTTTTGCTATGGCAAAGTCTATCGTAAAGATGAAATTGACCGCAGTCATATGCCGGTTTTCCATCAGATGGATGGCTGGCACTTAACTCCCAGAGATAAAAAAATAATCACCTCCGAAGATTTACAGGATGTTTTAGCGGCCATAGCCAAGGCAATTTTCGGGCCCCAAATAAAATACCGTTTCAATGAGGATAAGTTTCCGTACACTGATCCATCTTTGGAAATGGAAGTTGATAAAGAAGGGCAGTGGTTAGAGGTAGTCGGAGCCGGCGTGGTTAAGGGTAGTGTGCTTGATAAACTCGGTGTGGATTCATCTGAATACAATGGCTGGGCATTTGGATTCGGGTTAGAAAGATTAGCCATGATAAGCATGGATTTGCCGGACATTCGTCTTCTTTGGTCAGAGGACGAACGGGTGAAAAAACAGCTAAAACTCGGCCAAAAATTTATCCCGGTTTCCAAATACCCGCCGATAACCAGAGATATATCTTTTGTCGTGGCTAAGGATTTTATCCCTAATAATTATTTTGATTTAATCCGCGATCTGGGCGGAATTCTGGTTGAAGAAGTTAAGTTAATTGATAAATACGAAGAGCCGGCAAAATTCGGGGAAGGCCGGATTAGCTATACTTACCGGATAATTTATAGAAGCAACGAGCGGACTTTGATTTCAGGGGAAGTGGATAAAATTCAGGACGAAATTTATAATCAAACGGCCAAGCAATTTAAAGCAGAATTAAGATAGGCAACTGTTGATACTTTAATTGATTTATCGCTCTAATTTTGATAAAATTTAGTTGTGACTAGTAGATAGAAATAGCCTCAAAATTGATTGAAAAAAGAGGTTGTTTGTTTTTTTATGGTAAAGGAAGAAATAAAGAATAATAAAAATAATCAAGAATCTTATACCGCCAAAGATATTTATGTTTTGGAAGGTTTGGAACCGGTTAGGAAAAGACCGGGGATGTATATTGGCTCAACCGGCCCGGCTGGTTTGCATCATTTGATTTATGAAGTTTTTGATAATTCGCTTGATGAAGCGGTAGGTGGCCACGCCAAAAACATTGAAATCCGTCTTTTGCCGGATAATTCCGTTTCGGTCAAAGACGACGGCCGGGGCATTCCGGTTGATACTCATCATCAGACAAAAAAATCGGCCTTGGAAACAGTGATGACCACTTTGCATGCCGGAGCCAAGTTCGGCGGCAAGTCCTACACTATTTCCGGCGGTCTTCACGGTGTCGGCGTTTCAGTGGTTAATGCTTTATCCAACTGGATGAAAGTGCAGGTTTCACGGGATGGCGGGTTATACGAACAAGAATATGAACGGGGCAGAGCCAAAAAACCGGTCAGGAAAAATGGCAAGCCGGCTAAAGGTTTTAACCACGGCACGATTGTTTCTTTTTCTCCTGATCCGGAAATTTTTAAAGAGATAAAATGGGATTTGCATACTTTGTTTGACCATTTTCGCCAGCAGGCCTATCTCGTAAAAGGAGTTCGGATTGATATTATTGATGAGAGAACTTCTTTGGCGCCGACTTACACTTTTTATTTCGAAGGCGGACTGGTTTCTTATATCAAATTTTTAACCGAAGGCGAGCCGGTCAAGCACGAAAATACTTTTTACGAAGCCAAAGAACACGAGGGGATTATGGTTGAAACCGCTTTCCAGTATCTGGAAGATATGGTTAGCAAAGAATTTTCTTTTGCCAATAATATCTATACCGGCGAAGGCGGAATGCATATTACCGGTTTTAGATCGGCCTTGACCAGGGCTCTGAACGACTATGCCCGGAAAGAAGGTTACCTTAAAGAAAAAGACGATAATCTTACCGGCGAAGATGCAAGAGAGGGTTTGGCAGTGGTGGTTTCGGTGAAATTAAGAGAGCCTCAGTTTGAAGGACAGACCAAAGCGAAATTAGGGAATCCTGAAGCGAGAACTTCGGTTGAAGCGGTTTTGGGCGAGGCTATTCCGGACTGGCTGGAAAGAAATCCGCAGGACGCCCGGGCAATAATGGAAAGGGTGATTCTGGCGGCAAAAGCCAGAATGGCGGCTAAGGCTGCGAGAGAAACGGTTTTGAGAAAAGGGGCCTTGGACGGTTTGGCTTTGCCGGGGAAATTGGCGGACTGTTCCTGCAAAGATCCGGCTGAATCGGAATTATTCATTTTGGAAGGCGATTCAGCCGCGGGGAGTAGCAAGCAAGCCCGTAATCGTCGTTTTCAGGCCATTCTGCCTTTGCGCGGGAAAATTTTAAATGTTGAAAAATCAAGAATTGATAAGATGCTTGCCTCAAAAGAAATCCGGGCTTTGATAATTGCCTTGGGAACGGCTATTGCCGAGGACTTTGATTTATCTAAGCTTCGTTATCATAGAGTAATTATTGCTACCGATGCCGATAGTGTTACCGGAGATACGCCAATTTTGTTTTTTGATAAAAAGAAAAATCTTTTAAAGAAATTGAAAATCGGCGATTTTATTGAAAAAGAATGTGAAGATACTAAAAACTATCAAGTTTTTAGCTGTGATTTAAAAAATAAAACTTTTTCTCTCCGCGACATTGAAAAAACTATCCGCCATCCGATAAGAAATAAACTTTATGAAATAACTACAAGATATGGCTATAAGATTAAAGCAACGGCAGACCACAGTGTTTTTATCCATAGGGATGGAGAATTTATTACTGTACCGACCTCTCAACTTAAAATTGGCGATAAATTAATAAGCCCGTCATCTTTGCCTTGTTTAGATGAAGATATAAAAATTGATTTAAGAAAATTAGTTCGTGATACGTCAGAAGCAGAAAGAATAAGTATTAAGATGCCTTTCAATAAAGTTGATGAAATTCCTATTAACTCGTGGGTTGATATTGATTATAAAGACTGGAAAAGTCTTCAAAGCATCAGGCAAAATTTAGGCCTTTCCAGAACCCAAATCGGTGCTTCTTTAAATCTATATCCGACAGTATTGCAGCAATGGGAGTCAAAAATCGATAATGTAATGCCTCGATACGCATTACTAAGGCAATATCTTTCGGAATTGAAATTAAAATCGAAAAGTGTCCTAAAGAACACCTCTGTTTTTATTCCGGTAAAGTCATGGAACGGTAATTTGCCGTTAGATGCTGAATACTTTGCGGTCAATCATTCAAAAAAAATAAAAATTAAATTTTTATTAGATGAAAATTTAGCTTACCTTTTGGGTTGGTATATAGGCGATGGTTGTTTTATTCCACAGAAAAAAAGTCCTAACCGTTTTTCTATCTCATTTGGTAATGATAAAAAAATTTATGTTAAAAAGTTAACCTGGATAATTAAAAAAGTTTTGAATTCCAATGCTTTTATTGATTGGAATAAAAAAGGTTTTGGCCAATTAATTTTTCATTCCTATGAGTTTAAACTTTTATTAGAGAACTTTGGTCTTTTGGCCAAGAAATCTTATGAAAAATTCGTCCCCTCGGAAATTTTCAGCGCCAAGAAAAATATTCAGGAAGCTTTTTTAAGAGGGTATTTGGAAAGTGATGGCAGTATAATTGTAAAAAAGTATCAAAGAAGATTTACAGTCAGACTCACCTTCACCACAGCATCGGAAGAATTAAAAGAAGATATTATCATACTTTTTAGACAGCTTGGTATTTTCCCGAGTACAAGCTCACGGTTATCAAAGGATCATTTAAGAAAAGATGGTGTCATGATATCAAGCAAAAGGCTGGGGTATCTTATTAATATCAATGGAATTGACCAACTAAGAAAGATTGAAAACATCTGGGGATTTCATAAAAATGCAGAAAAGTTGAAAGAGTATTTGGTCAAATCACCGTTGAATTATGTAAATTCTGTTTATAAAAAGACAAAAATAGGAGAAGGCATTCTTTTGCCGATAACTTCGGTAAAAGTAATTAAATCAAAAGATCCTTTTGTTTATGATATCGCAGTTGGGGTTGATGAAAATTTCGTAGCTTCTTCTGGGGGAGTTTTACTTCATAATACTGATGGCGGACATATCCGTACCTTACTTCTGACTTTGTTTTACCGCTATTTTAAGCCGGTGATCGAGGCCGGGTATCTTTACATCGCTCAGCCGCCGCTGTATAAGATTCAAAAAGGCGCCAAAGTTCAGTATGCCTATAACGACTCCGAAAAGGAGGAAGTCTTGGGTGAACTTAAAAAAGAAAAAGGTGAAAAAACAACGGGCATCAATGTTCAGCGCTACAAAGGATTGGGCGAAATGAATCCAATTGAATTGTGGGAGACGACGATGAATCCGGAAAATCGAGTTTTACTAAAAGTTACCATTGAAGAAGCTGAAGAAGCCGACAAAATATTTGATGTTTTAATGGGCGTTGAAGTGCCGCCGAGAAAAAAATTCATCCAGGCCTACGCCAAAGAAGTTAAAAACTTAGACATATGAAAATCGTCGAATTTTTAAAAGACGTCCGGGCTGAGCTTAGAAAGGTCTCTTGGCCGTCTCGTCAGGAGACAATAAAACTTACCGGCGTGGTTATTTTAATCAGCGTAATTTTGGCCGCTTTTTTGGGATTGCTTGATTTCGGATTTATTACTTTGTTAAATAAATTATTGTTTTAAATTTAAAATGCCCAAACAATTAGGAACAGAAGAAAAACATTGGTATGCGGTTCACACCTATTCCGGCTATGAGGATTCGGTGGCTAAAAATCTTGAACAAAGGATTGATTCTTTGGGAATGCAGGAAAAAATTTTCCGGGTTTTGGTGCCCAAAGAAAAAAAAATAAAAATAAGGAGTGGCAAAAGATATACTGTGGAAGATAAAATTTACCCCGGTTATGTTTTGGTTGAAATGGTTGTGACTGATGATTCCTGGTACGTGGTCAGGAACACTCCCAATGTCACCGGTTTCATCGGTTCAGGCACCACGCCGACCCCGATTTCCGAAGACGAAATTAATATCTTGATGGGCCGGATGGGCGTGGAAGAACCGAAATACAAGATTGAATTCAAGGTCAACGACCATGTTAAAATCACCGACGGACCGTTCAAGGATTTTGACGGCAAGGTTTCAGAGATTGACGAGAAAAGAGGAAAAGTTAAGGTGTTAGTGACGATGTTTGGGAGAGAGACACCGGTAGAATTAGATTTTTTGCAAGTGAAGAAAGTATAGTTTTTGTCTGCGAACGCAGTGAGCAGCAACAAAAAGTTAACCGAGCACATAATTTACTTTCATGTATTATGTTTATTTAATTATTCGTCAAGGTAAAACTTATATAGGTTATACCGATAACTTGATTAGAAGATTGAAAGAACATAAAGTAACAAAACAAGAATTAATTTATTATGAAGCATACAAAAATGAGATGGATGCAAGAACTAGAGAAAGAATACTTAAACAAAGAGGTCAAACAGTTAGGAGATTGAAAGAGAGGATTAGATTAAGTTTAATATAAAAATTAAATTATGTGCTCGGTGCTGAAATTTATAGTTGCTCGCCGAGCTCGCAAATAAATTTCGCATGGCTAAGAAAATAAAGACAATTTTAAAACTGCAAATCCCGGGCGGGCAGGCTACGCCGGCGCCGCCGGTGGGGACGGCTTTGGGACCGCACGGTCTGGCGATTGGCGAGTTTGTCCATAAATTCAATGAAGCGACCAAAGACCGGCTCGGCGAAATAACCCCGGTTGAAATTACGGTTTATGAAGACCGGACTTATTCTTTTAGATTGAAAACTCCGCCGGCTTCTTATCTTTTGAAAAAAGCAGCCGAGATAGAAAAAGGTTCGGGCGAAGCCAAAAAAACCAAAGTCGGCAAGGTAACTAAAGCTCAAATTCGTGAAATCGCCGAAAAGAAATTAGTGGATTTGAACACAAGCGACCTTGAACGGGCGATGAAAATAATCGAGGGCACCGCTCGGCAGATGGGGATAGAGGTTTTAGATAACTAAATTCTAAGTTCTAATTTTATAGTCCCGGCAGAGTGAAAACTTGTTGGACTAAATCAGGATTAATAGTCTTTAAAATCAGGTAAGAGGCCAGAAGGATGATGGCGCCGATAAGGGCGTTAGTCATTTTTTCTTTGGCTTGGCCGATGGGGCCCGGCCGGCCGGCCGCGGTGAACCAGAGAAAACCGGCCCAGAGGAAATTTACGAAAACCGCCGCTCCCACCAGCCACAAACCCCATTGGAAAATCGCTTCAATCAAATCGCCAAAGTCTTTAATGGCTGGAATCTGGAACGACTGTATTCCTTGGTTTTTTTCCGAAACCGTAAAAAGATTCGGAGCGACGGCAGTTCCCGTTTGTCCAATTACCGAAACAAAATATCTTCCCGGAGAAACATCAGGCGGAAGGGTTATTTCAGCTATTGTTTTTTGGCTGTTTAAAGAAGCGGTTAATTCATGATTTTCTCCGCCTTCAGCAAGGCTAATCATCACCTTTTCGGTAAGATATAGGCCTATTATTTTTATTTTTTCTCCGGGTTTTGCCTCATTTGGATCAGCCCCGATGATTTCAGGTGGATTAGAATTAGGTTGAGGCAGTATTGGAGGCCTTGGTTCCGGCCCCGGGGGTTGAGGATTCGGATTAGGCCTCGGCGGCGGCTCATTACAATCTCGCTGACTGCCTCCGGGTCCGGAAGGCTGGACCGCCGGGACTAAAGTTCGGCTTCCGTTATTTAGATCTCGTGTCAGGGAATGCGGATCGCTCCATCTCGCTTTGGGATTAGTTGGAGCGCCGTTGGCGCTGGCGCCAGTCAGTACATCATAGCCCAAAAGTGTTGGCTGATGGGCCAGAAAGTCGCAGGAAATTAGGACACCACTGGGCGCAGGACAATTTTGACCTATTGTTTTTCCATATAGCATCCATCCGTCAGCACGGTTATTCCATGCAACCGCATTTAATAATTGTCCAATTTCTGACGGGGTCATTAAAGCGCAATACTTACCACGTTCGGCCTTGACATCCGAAAGCAGAGAATTTTGTGCATTTGCTGAAAAACTTAGAGTAAAAAAAGCCAGACCAAAAATCAGAAGGGTTCTGAATTTCATAATTTTAATTATATAACATACTATGTTAAATTTAAATTAGTTTATGAACAGATATGAGCCGGTAATCGGGCTTGAAATCCATACCCAGTTAAAGACCAAAACCAAGATGTTTTGCGATTCAAGAAACGACCCGGACGAGAAGCATCCGAATGTGAATATATGCGAAGTTTGCGCAGGCCAGCCCGGAACCTTGCCGGTTGCCAATTTGGAGGCGATAAAAAAGACTATTCTTCTTGGCATGGCTTTGGATTGTAAAATCGCCGAGCACACTTTTTTTGAGAGAAAGAATTATTTTTACCCGGACCTGCCGAAGGGTTACCAAATATCCCAGTATCAGGCGCCGCTTTGCGAAAATGGGGAGCTGGTTATTGATGGTAGAAAAATTAGGATAAGGAGGATACACATTGAAGAAGATACCGGAAGATTACTTCATAATCCAAATGGAAAATACAGCCTGATTGATTTTAACCGGGCCGGAGTGCCGCTTTTGGAGTTAGTTACTGAACCTGATTTGCGTTCGGGCGAGGAGGTTAAAAAATTCGGCGAAGAATTGCAGATGATTTTAAGATATCTTGGTATCTCGGACGCTGATATGCAGAAAGGCCAGATGCGGGTTGAAGTGAATATATCACTTTGGAAGCCAGAAGCCGGAGGCTGGAGGCCGGAGAAGTTAGGAGCAAAGGTGGAGTTAAAAAATATAAATTCGTTCAAGTTTGCCGCTCAAGCGGTTGATTATGAAATTAAAAGGCAGACCGAATTTTTGGAAAACGGAAAAAAAATAATTCAGGAAACTAGGGGTTGGGACGAGATGAAACAGGAAACCTTTTCTCAAAGAACCAAAGAAGAAGCCCAGGATTATCGTTACTTTCCAGAACCGGATCTACCGCCGATAAATACGAAAAATTTGGACTTGGAAGGAATCAAAGCGATGTTGGTTGAATTGCCCAGTCAAAGACGCGAAAGATTTAAAAAATTATACAATCTGCCGGAACACGATGTTGACGTTTTAACCGTAAATAAACAACTTGGCGATTATTTTGAGAAAGTGGTTTCGGAGCTGAAAGGATGGGATAAATTAAGCCATATCAAAAAGCCGCCACAAGAACACGAAGAAAGATTGGTCAAATTAGCATCCAACTATTTGATTACCGAGTTGGCCAAATTACTATACGAAAGAGGAACTGGCTTGGAAGAAATGGAGCATATTAAAATAACTCCGGAGAATTTTGCCGAATTCATTGCCCGGATTTATCATCAGGAGATTTCATCTTCCGGTGCGCAGGTTTTATTAAAAGAAATGTTTGAAACCGGAGAAGATCCAAGCGTGATTATAGAGAAAAAAGATTTAGCCCAGGTTTCGGATGTCGCAGAACTCGAAATTGCGGCGAAAGAAGTTATTGCTAAAAACCCAAAGCCAGTTGAGGATTACAAAAAAGGTAAAAAAGAATCTTTGCAATTCTTAGTTGGGCAGGTGATGAAGAAGACCAAAGGAAAAGCCAATCCGCAGGTGGCGAGAGAGGTTTTAAAAAAAGAGCTTAAATAGTTACTTACACTCTCCTTGATGCGCAACCTCTGCTCCGGCGGCAGAGGCGAAACAGGAGTTCGAATATGTCCGGTTATCTTTCCCGCAGACCGGATCATAAATCAAAATGCAAGCTACTTCGCCGCCTTCAGCTTTTTTAGTGTCTTCCTGGAGCTGGTTCAAAAGGTTTTCCAGTTTTTGAATTTCTATTTGGATTTCTTCGGCTGTTTGAGGCGGTTTGTTTTTTTGACTGTTCCAAATCAAGTAGCCGACCAATGCCGCAACGGCAACTATTAGTATTACTGCTAAAGTTTTTTTCATCAGGAGTCCAGCTTACAAATAATGATATATCATTATTTGTAAGCTCATATTGTTTTATCGACTATTTCTTTTTTCATTTTTTCGATTAATTTCTCTATTTTAATTTCCCGCCCTTGGCGAGGCTCGTCCTTGGCGGCTTCTTCCTTGTCTTTGTGTCGAACATTGACTGATTTGTTTTTTTCTTCTTTTTCGCCGATAACCAAAATATAGGGGATTTTTTGAAGTTCGGCTTCGCGGATTCTTTTGGGTAAAGTTTCTCCGGAGCCGTAAATCTCGGCGCGGATTCCGCTTTCTTTCAGTTCCTCAAGAATTTTTCCGGCGGATTTTTGCTGTTTTTCCGAAACCGCAATCAAAACCGCCTGCACCGGCGCAAGCCACAAAGGAAAAGCGCCCTGGAAATGTTCAGTCAGTACGCCAATAAATCTTTCAAAAGTTCCGAAGATTGCCCGATGAATAATCGCCGGCCTTTGGGGCTTTCCGTTTTCATCTATGTATTCTAGTTCCATTCTTTCAGGAATTTGGAAATCAAGCTGGGCGGTGGCCAGAGTCCAGGTTCTATCCAAAGAATCTTTAATATCAAAATGAACCTTTGGTCCGTAAAAAGCGCCTTCGCCCTCAAGGACTTTATATTTGAGCTCTGCTTCTTTAAGTGCTTTTTCCAAAAACTTTTCGGCTTCGTCCCATAATTTTTTATCGCCCATCGCTTTTTCGGGACGGGTGGCCAAGCCATACGAAACCGGCAAGCCGAGTTTTCTATAGAACTCTTCGGTCATCTCGAGTATTTTTACGAATTCTGATTTTATCTGGTCTTTGCGGCAATAAATATGGGCGTCGTCCATGGTAAATTGACGGACCCGGAAGAGCCCTCCCAAGACACCGGACAATTCATTGCGGTGAAGCCGGCCAAGCTCGGCCAGCCGCAAAGGCAGGTCGCGGTAGCTTCTGATTTTCGTTTGGTAAACCAAGGCGCTTTCGGGGCAGTTCATCGGTTTTAAGTAAAATGTCTGGGCTGGTTCATTTTCTTCACCAACAAGAACTTTAAACATATTTTCTTTGTAGTTTTCCAGATGCCCTGATTTTTTGAAAAGTTCTTCCTTGACCATAATCGGTGTTGAGATTTCCTGATAGCCGTTTTGGTCTTGGAGTTCCCGGATATATTTTTCCAGTTCTTTGAAAATTATCATTCCTTTGTGGTGCCAAAACGGCGCTCCCGGCGCCACTTCGTGAAAACTAAAAAGATCAAGCTCTCTGCCGATATCGCGGTGGTCTTTCGATTCGTTCATTTACTCTTGAGATTACCAAATGGAGAGAAGAAAATCAAAACTAATTTTTTAAATTGCGGATAAATTTGTGATTTTTGATAGAAGTTGGTATTTTAGATAAATCTTATGAATAAGATTTTAGTATCTCCACAAGGCAAACTTTTTTGGCAAGGTAAAGAATATAAATGATAATCCGCCAATTTCAGGAAAGGGTAGTGCTATTTTTATGCATATAACTAGATCCGAATTTACGCCGACGGACGGGTGTATCGCGTTGGATTTGCAGAGTCTTTTAGAAATTGTAGAATCAATTACCCCAAGTGCGGAAATATGTATTCAAGGCGAAAAGTAAAGGAGGATAGTTATGGATGGGATAGAAAAAGGGATTCAGTTAGGCCGCATGGTCCCGTCCAGCGGCCTTTCGTTTTCCGGCTCTAAAATTTTTTATAATCATCTACTTAATTAGATTACACGTGTAATCTAATTAATAACGTTAAATTAATTCATTTATTTACGAGAGTGTCGCTACCGGCGTTACTTCCTGGCATACGATCTTCGGCACGCCATCCTTCTCATTGACCCGGCCCGAGACCACAACAATATTATTTTCCTGCCACAGCGCCGGATTTTTTTGGATCAGGTCGTTGAAAACAATAAGTTCCACTTTTGAATTTACATCTTCAATCTGGGAAAAAATCATAGGCTGATTATTGCGGGTAAGAACTTTTTGGATTCTGGTCAGGAGTCCGCCGATTTTCACGTTTTGCCCTATTTTTGAAAAAATTTCTTTTATCTCAGAAACTTTATAATCAAGTTTTAATTTTTCCTGATAATCCTTCATCGGATGCTCCGAAATAAAAAGCCCAAGCAGTTCTTTTTCCCAATTTATTTTTTCCCATTTGCTCAAAGCCGGCGCTTCTTTTAATCGTAGAGGCGGTAACTGAATTTCAGTTTGACCAAAGAGGCTTACCTGTCCGAATGACTTATGTTTTTGGATTTCCCGGGCGTATAAGAGCAGATCCTCAAGGTTATATAAAAATGTGTTTCTTTGGCCAAGAGAATCCAGCGCCCCGCACTTAATCAAACTCTCAAGCGATTTTTTGTTGAGATCTTTGTGCCGGACCCGGCTGATAAAGTCTTCCAAAGAAATAAATTTACCACCCGTTTCTCTTTCTTGGATTATCGCTTGAACGATATTTCCCCCGACATTTTTAATTGAGAGGAGACCGAAACGAATTTTTGCTTCTTTGCTGTCTCCCGGAATAACCGAGAAAAGCGCGAAACTTTCGTTGATATCTGGCGGCAAGACCGAAATTTTCATAGCGACACCTTCATCAATCAGGAAAGAGATTTTTTCCACGTCGCCCGAATGGCTATTCATCAAGGCGGCCATAAATTCAACCGGATAATGGGTTTTGAGATAAGCGGTTTGGTAGGAAATCATAGCGTAAGAAACCGCATGGCTCAAATTGAACCCATAGCGGTTGAAGGGTTCAATCAAGGCCCAGAATTTTTTGGCAATTTCCGGCGGCGTTTCGTTTTTCAGCGCACCTTCCATAAATTTTGCTTCTTGTTCGTAAAGTAGTTTCTTAATTTTTTTACCGACTGCTTTTCGCAAAACATCTGCTTCGGCCAAGGTAAAACCCGCCAAAGCCTGAACTGCTTCTAAGAGTTGTTCTTGGAAAATCATTATGCCGTAGGTATTTTTTAAAATTGGTTCTAACTTCGGATGAAGATATTCAACTTTTCTCTTGCCGTATTTACGGGCGATGAATTCAGGAATAAGTTCCATTGGGCCCGGGCGATATAAGGAAATCATTATGGCAATATCTTCAAATTCGGTTGGCTTAAGTTCTTTCAAGTAACGCCGCATACCATCTCCTTCAAGTTGAAACACACCTGCAGTCTTTGCTTCTCTCAAAAGCCGAAATGTTTCTTTGTCGTCAAGCGGAATTTCATCAATATTTATTTTAATCCCGTGAATTTTTTCAATCAGCCTCAAAGCGTTTTCAATAATAGTCAGATTGGCCAAGCCCAAGAAGTCCATTTTTAAAAGACCAAGATCTTCAACCGAACGCATCTCGTATTGGGTAATAACTGTGTTCCCGCCACGCTGAGCGTGGCTCGTTGGGACGCTAAGCGTCCCGTTTTGAACCGACTCCCTATCTTTATTTTTTTCGGCAGTGGCCCGCTGCAACGGCACTTGTTCAATAAGAGGTTCTTTGGTGATAACCACGCCGCAGGCGTGAGTGGAAGCGTGGCGGGCCACGCCTTCAAGCCGCATCGCCGAATCAATCAGGCTTTTTGCTTGAGCGTCGCCGCTATATATTTCTTTCAGTTCCGTTACCAGCTCAAGAGCTTTTTTCAGAGGAAGGTTAAACGGTATGGTTTTAGCAATTTTGTCGCAAAAATCATAGCTTAGACCAAGAGCCCGGCCGGCGTCGCGAATTGCTCCCCGAGAGGCCATTGTTCCGAAAGTTATAATTTGGGCGACATGGTCATTCCCGTATTTTTTGGCCACGTAATCCAAAACTTCGTATCTTCGAGCATCGTCAAAATCCAAATCAATATCCGGCATTGAGATTCGTGAAGGGTTTAAAAAGCGCTCAAAAATCAATCCATATTTTAGAGGATCAACTCCGGTAATATTTAAGAGGCAGGCGACAAGACTTCCTGCGACCGAGCCTCGGCCCGGCCCGACAATGATTCCCTGGGTTTTCGCCCAATTGACCAGATCCTGAACGATTAAAAAGTAAGTGGCAAAGCCGGTTTGCTTGATGACCGACAGTTCATAATCGAGCCGTTCTTTAATTTGTTCTTGGGTTGCCGCTATTGTTTTCTTTTTCAGTCCCTCATAACATAGGTATTTTAAGTATTCGTCAGCATCTTTGTATCCTTGAGGAATTTCAAAATGAGGCAGTTGGATTTTGCCAAGCTCCAATTCAAGGTTACATTTTTCGGCAATAAGCCGGGTGTTTTTAAAAATTTGGTCCAGTTCCGGTTCCGTGAGTCCGTTTATCAGTTTGAATTTTTTATAAGTTTCTTCCGGGTCGGTTAAAGAAAAATCATCTACTTTCATAGTTAGTCGATCCCTGTCATCAGTCCGGTTATTTGTCTGGACAGCCAGCAAAACATCATGAGCATGGCTGTCATCAGGTCTTAAGTAATGAGAATCTTGTGTTCCGACTAAAGGTATTTTTGTTTTTCTGGCCAGTTCCAGAATTAAAGGATTAACAAGATTTTGGTCTTCAATGTTAGGATGCTGCTGGATTTCAAGAAAATAATTTTCTTGGCCGAAAATTTCCTGATGTTCGTATGCGACTTTTTCACCCGCTTCAATTCCTTTATTCAAAAGCGTTTGGGAAATTTCTCCTCCAAGACAAGCGGATAAAGCAATTAGGCCTTCCGAATGCTGTTTCAGTAATTCTTTATCAACCCGGGGCTTGTAATAGAATCCGTCCAGGTGCGATTTAGATACGAGCTTGATTAAATTTTTGTAGCCGATTAAATTTTTTGCCAAAACTACAAGATGATATCGTTCGTCATCAATATTCGGTCTTTTATCAAGATGACTGCCGCGAGCAACGTACAATTCTACTCCGATTATCGGTTTTATTCCGGCGGCTTTTGCTTTTTTGTAAAATTCAATCGCGCCGTAAAGATTGCCGTGATCGGTCAGCGCGACTGAATCCATCCCCAATTCTTTAACCCGGGAAATTAAATCATCTATCTTTGAGAGGCCGTCCAAGAGAGAGTAGTGGGAGTGGGTATGGAGGTGAGTGAACTTCATGACAAGTTAATTTTAGTTTTCTGAAATCAAGAGAGCAACTGTTGAAAAGATGGAAATTAAAAAGCTACCCTCGGTCTATCGTTTTCTTCATAGGGGTAGCCCTTCTTGTAAATTGAATCTCTGTTACTTTGCTCGAGTTGCCGATAAGTAGGGCGTGTCTACCCCTTTATCCCCTACCTTATATACGGCAACTCTTCGCAAAGATACCAGCAATTTACAAGATACTTCCCAAATTCAGAAAACGATACGCCTCGCGCTTTTTACGCTTTTTAATTTCCCTTATTTATAATAACTTGAAAATTATTTTCAGTACTGCTATGTTAATTTTACTTCCCAATCATGGCCCTGATGGTGGTTTGAAAAAGGGTATTCAGGGCGAGAGTGCATCCGATAGCACAACCGAAAGGCGTAGGCGGGAAGTTCCAGCGACTGGCGAGTAGCCCAAAAGGATGGCCTAGGGCCCTTGCGGGTTTGCACTCTCGTTAGTGAAAGGGCTTTCTTCTAACCATCGAGAAAGCTCTTTTTTCTTTTCGGGCTTCGCCGGTGCGAGCTTGGCGAGCAGCGGAATCTGAATTAAAAATTGTGAGACATATCCGTTTTCTGAACTACAAGGGAGCAGCTCACAAATAACCGAAAGAGAGTAAAAATTTGCCGGCAACAATAAAGGGTGGAGGGTCGCCCCTTTTTGTCGGCAAATTTTAATGAAGACAATTTCTTAATTACGAACGGTACTTTCTGAGGATTATTTGTCTGTGAGCTTGAGAGAAGAAAACGGATATGTCTCGCGAATACTTTCTTGATTGAGATTAAGCAAAGTGATACGATAAAACCCATGTTAAAAATCAGGTTAATGCGAATCGGGAAAAGGGGCCAGGCCTATTTCAGGGTCGTGGTTCAGGAAGCCAGAAGCAAAAATCAAGGCAAGTACCTTGAGGATTTGGGTTCTTGGAATCCGCACCAAAATATATTCCAGATAAAAGAGGGAAGAGCGAAGCATTGGTTATCAAACGGCGCCCAGCCCTCTGACACGGTTCATAATTTTCTGGTGGACAAAGGATTGGTTGAAGGGCCAAAGATTAAGAAAGTAAGGCCGAAGAAGAAGCAAGGCGAAGAAAAGGTTCAAGAAACAGCGCCAGCGGCAAAAACAGAAAAGGCGTCGGAAGCGCCAACTCAAGTAGAACAGCCAATTCAAGAAATCTCATAAAATCAAGGTTTTTGTGGTAATGTAAGTATCAGGCTGAAAAAGGCCTAAAAACAGCACTTTTATATACATCATTATATTATTTGCTAAGTTAGTTGCGGGTCAGAAAATACTTAAATAACCTCTGACCCGCAACTAATAGGCGAGCCTGGGGCTTCGGCAAGATGCCGGAGTGAGGGGCAAGCCAAAGGAGAAGAGAAAATGGCAGCAAAGAACGTTTCGGCGGTGGTCTCTGGCGCGGGTTTTGCGGCGGCCTTCTGGGTCGCTTTGGACAAGGCTTGCCGCCAGCGGGGTGTTGAAGATGAGGGGATTTACAATGCTCTCAAGGATGGCAGTCCGCTCGTTGAGCGGTTTGCCGATTTCATCTCCGAATCGGCGTTGCGCGTCTTCGCGATTTGGAAGACCATCAAGCTCGGCCTTCACAAGTCGCCCGAGGCCTACGAGAATACGTTTGAGGCCGCCAGCTTCAGGATCAGCGACTACGCGCGCAAGATTCTGAAGAAGATTTCGGTTTCCCAGACCGAGGTTGAGCTTGACCTGGTCAAGGTCACGCCTGCTGGCTTGGATCTCAAAAACCCAACCTATCAGCGGATCTGCGACCGGGCCATCGAGCTGGGACTCGAGAAGTGCCCCCGCGAAGTCGGACCGGCCCTCCGGCTGGCTTACCAGAACCAGCCCTACAGGGAGTGGCTCTGGGTGGCGATGGAGCCGGAAGCTGGTTCGGACGGCGTTCTGCGCGTGTTCGGTGTTGTTCGCGACGACGACGAGCTGTGGCTCCACGCGCTTTGGTTCTCTCCGCGGAGCACCTGGCGCGGCGACGATCGATTCGTCTTCGTCCGTCCCCGCAAGTAAGACCCTTGGACATTCGGTCCTTGGGCACTCGACCGGTTGAGCTTGTCTCAACCGGTCTTTTTCTTTTTCAAAAAATAAACTATCATTGATTTGGCGACGTGTTTGCGGTCACGGCTTCAAGCGGCCTCTAAAAAATAAAAGATACTTGGTATGGCAAACTAGGGTATTGTGATACCGAATTCGATACAGTCCCGAGAGCATTCAAAGGACAGTGGCACAGAAGATATTCCGTACGATAATCTGGGCCGTGAACGCGAACTGGAACTCGGCTAACCGCGGCTGGAACGTGAATGCCAACTCCGTTGAGAACCCGAACGAGTGGAATGTGGGCAACCAGGTTGTCTCTCGCTACTTTTTTCTTTCTTCCGCTTTAACGGCGGAAGTTTTGCTTATCAGGCCTCTTTTCCATCCGCCGACCATTTTGCCTAAACTTTCCATATCGGTTCCGAGAACCGTATACTGATTATTAGAGATGAGTCGTGTTTCCCATAAAAGTTGAATAAAGAAACGAAGAGAATCAATTTTAACAATTGCGTCATCAAGTATTTTAATTTTTTCTTCAATTGACGAATAAACGGCTTTTCTAAGCAATTCAAGAAGTTCCAGGAATAATAAATCTATTTTTGTCCCTATGCCGAACCGTTCCGCTCTGGGGATATTGCGGTGCATTTCAACCCAGTTTTTGTAAATTGCTTTGGCCTTTTCCAAAAGAGGCACGCTGTTTTTTTTGGGGGGGGCTTAAGAGAATCTTTTTTATGAAAACTATATTCCGCCATAAATTTGAAGATATTATCAGCGTTGAGAATATCTTAGAGGCCTGGAGAGAATTTGTGAAGGGGAAGAGAAAGAAAAAAGATATTCAGGGTTTTGCTTTTAATTTATTTAAAAATATTTCGGTGCTTAACTGTGATTTAAAAAGTTTTAAATATAACCATGGCGGTTACAAAGCTTTTAATATAAATGACCCGAAGCCGAGAAATATCCATAAGCCAACCGTCAGAGATAGATTATTACATCATGCTATTTACCGAAAATTGTATCCGTTTTTTGACAGAACATTTATAGCTGATTCTTTTTCCTGCCGAGTTGAAAAAGCAAATCTTAAAGCCATAAACAGATTTCGTAGTTTTACTTACAAAGTCAGCAAGAATCGTACTAAAACCTGCTGGGTTTTAAAATGCGACATCAGGAAGTTCTTTGAAAATATCAATCACGATATTTTATTGGAAATTTTAAAAAAATACATCTTCGATAAAAAGATTATCTGGCTTCTCGAAAAAGTAGTCCGCAGCTTTTCTTCAAAACCAGACGCCGGTCTGCCTCTTGGCAATCTCATCTCTCAACTCTTGGTAAATATTTATATGAATGAATTTGATCAGTTTGTTAAACATAAACTTAAAATCAAACCCTATATCAGATATGCAGATGATTTTGTGGTTATATCGGAGGATAAAAACTGGCTTAAACGACAAATACAACCAATCTCTGATTTTTTATCCAATCAACTAAAATTAGAGCTCCACCAGGACAAGATATTCATCAAAACTCTTGTTTCTGGGGTTGATTTTCTTGGCTGGGTGCATTTCCCAGACCATAGAGTTTTAAGGACTATGACCAAGAGAAGAATGTTCAAGAGATTAAAAGAATCACAAACATTGGAAACCATTAGTTCTTATTTGGGTTTGCTAAAACATGGGAATACTTATAAATTAAGAAAGTTAATTCTCGAGGCTTGACAGCATTATTGGTTTTGCTAAACTTAAATTAATATGTAAGATGATTAAAATTTAATAGCCCGCCATTGCTAAAGCTATGGCGAGGCAATGCAATTAAAAGATTGTATGACCGCGATTTCTTCTTTACGGAGGAAATCGCGGTTGTATTTTGGAAAGGTCTTTAAAAATTCAATAGCCCTCCTTCGCATGAAGCTATGGAGGGCGATGCAGGTTCATCATAGTCAATCAGACGCAGATTTTTTTGAGAGTTTGATCCTGGCTCAGGATGAACGCTGGCGGCGTGGATAAGGCATGCAAGTCGTGCGGACGCAATCGCCAACTTCTAATCTCTAATCTATAATTAGGTCAATGAAAGGAAATTTCCGAGAATTTAAAGTTTATAGAGATGCAAAGGATTTAGTAATTAAGGTATTTCAGTTGACACGTAAATTTCCAAAAGAATTTTATTATTTATCTGACCAAATAAATAGGAGCGCTTTATCAGTTGTTCTTAATATTGCTGAAGGATCAGCAAAAGGAAGCGATAAAGACTTTAATAGATACATAAAAAATTCTCTTGGGTCGGCAACTGAGTTATCCTCGGCATTAGAGATTACAGAAGACCTAAAATTGATAGATGAAAAAGAATATTCATTACTTGATACACAGATACAAGAAATCATTAAACAATTAGGCGGCTTCTCTAAATATCTTTTGAGGCGTTAGCGATTGGTGATTGGAAGTTGGTGGTTGCGTAAGCGGCGAACGAGTCAGTAATACCTTGGTACGTACCCCTGACGCGGAAATAACTCTGCGAAAGCAGAGCTAATATCCGATGGTCTCGATGGAGCAATCTATCGAGTAAAGGTAATCAGCAATGATTGCCGGTCGGGGAGCGGCCTAGGTCCGATCAGCTTGTTGGTGGGGTAACGGCCTACCAAGGCGACGACCGGTAGGGGGCCTGAGAGGGTGATCCCCGACGATGGAACTGAGAACGGTCCATACATCTACGGATGGCAGCAGCCGAGAATATTCGACAATGGGCGAAAGCCTGATCGAGTGACGCCGCGTGGAGGAAGAAGGGCTTCGGCCTGTAAACTCCTTTTCCCTGGGAAGAACTCTGACGGTACCAGGGGAATAAGGGATTGCTAACTCTGTGCCAGCAGCAGCGGTAATACAGAGATCCCGAGCGTTATCCGGAATAACTGGGCGTAAAGAGCGAGCAGGGGGATTTGTTAGT
>ERZ1292623.324-Hain-H51-01um-R1-324-length-52572-cov-8_pt1 | contig 52572 bp, 55 predicted proteins | sample MGYA00564398_ERZ1292623 | MGnify/ENA primary metagenome ERZ1292623 (study PRJEB36523, sample SAMEA6512633) | groundwater metagenome | collected 2019-01-07 | study: AquaDiva: Metagenomics assemblies of 32 groundwater samples
CTTAAAGTCTTAGAAATCAAAATCTTAAAAAGGAAGTAATTATGCAACACAGCAACAAAAATATCTATTCTTATGGAAGAATTTTACTCAGGGTTGATGGTCGATGTCTTCGATAAAATCGCTACTGAAGTAGTTTATGAGCAGCGAGCTTCTGAAGTAATTAAACTTGTCAAGCAGCACAATCCTAAAGCTAAAATTCTCTTGGAACTTGCCTGTGGCACAGGCAATTTCACCAAGCAACTGGCTAAAGAAAAGTTTGTTATAAGGGCGACAGACATCTCAAAGGATGAGATTGAAAAAGCAAGAACGAAAGGTATTCGTGCAACATTCAGCGTAGCCGACATGAGCAAGTTACGAGCAAAAAAAAAATTTGATATAATCTGCTGTTTCTGGGAATCATTCCGCTACCTGCCAAACTACAAAGTTTGTGAAAATACATTGAGAAGAATTTTCAAAGCCTTAAATCAGAAAGGTCTCTTTTTTGTTGATTTCACCCATTTTCCCCCACACCCTAAACCATTCAAAATTCCAACCTACACCATCAACCTGGAGAAAGGTTTGCGTGTTTTGAAACAGACCTCTATTCTTACAAAAGGAAAAGCGGATACTAGATGGGATGATATTCGATACGAACTGAATGGCAAAGACATTACTGGGCAAAAAATTATATGGAATGGGAAAAGTATTCTTCTTAAACCAAAATTGGCCAGGGCCTCGCTTTTGCGTATTGAGAGGGAGAAGATGGAACAGATGCTTATGAAATCAGGGTACAATCTACTTGAAGTTCGCTACGGATTCTCAGGGTGTCCAGAATCCATGCTCTTTGTTGCTCAGAAAACGGGAGAGTAACTAGGATTTTATTAACGCATGTTAAGCTTATAACGTTTTGAACAAAAGCGTTATTAGACAAGAACGTGTTAAGTACCCCAGAAATCAGATCATAGATTATAAAAGGGAGTAGCTCCTGAAACATTGACTAAAACCACTCGATAAAGGTTTACAGAAGCAGCATAACTCCATACCCTACAAAGCATCCTATGGCTAAAAAGGGCATGGCAGGGTAGAAGCGGTCTTTCTTGGCCAAGGTAAGTAATAAGAATAAGGCGGCACTGCTGCCCAGAACAATAACAACACTGTGGCTTAAGGCTTGAGGTAGTGTAAATCCTTGTAAAAGAAGGTGTTCCATGGCGCTCCCAGTGAAGATAAGAGGAAACGCTAAATCCCCCCCGCCAAGGATGGCATTTTTGTATTCTTGTTTTTTTAGAGGGGGAGTAGTAAGGATTTTAGTTTGGCCTTTAGAAATAGGCTGGGTACTTATTTTATAGGGAATGGAGAGTCCGGCAAAGACATGGGTTTGGGTTTGGAATTGAGCCATATCAATCATGTGTTTGCTTTTCCAGACAGCGTACATATCATAAAGGGCGATGGCAATGAGGAGTACAACACCCCAAGTAAGGTCGAGTAGAGGCGTTAAAAAAACGCCGATGCCAGCATAGATAAAGATCTCAGTAATATTGTGAGTATAAATGTTAGGTCGTAAGAGTTTAAGTAGAACAAGAACCAAGGCAAGTGCAAAGGCCCAGAGACTGGGTAATAATACGCCTAAGGCAATGCTAAGGGTAAGAAAGCAGGCAAGGCCGTACCAGAACTTCCAGAGTTGGACTTTTCGATATTTAATCAGGAGAAGCAAAAGCAAGGTTCCGATGACCACAGCGCTCGCAATGTAAATAAACGAAGCAGCGCCCGTTGTTTGTGGGCGAGGTCCAAGGATGGTGTCGGTGTGTTGAAGTCCAATGTGTCCATCAATTTGTTCTAGATGTAGATTTCTGCTAAGAAGCCACAGTCCCAAAAGTTGGGTGGAAATAAAAAGCAGAACCAAGTAGAACGTGATGGTGTGGGTGTGTTTCATGCGGCGTGTTCCTCTCGATAAAACCGTACGAGTACAGTAAGCATCAATAAAACAATAGGTCCAAGTAGGATGCCGCTAAAGCCAAAGGCTTTGAGACCTCCAAGAACACCTAGGAATACAAAAACTGGGTGAAGGTTGGTGCTGTTGTGGATGAGTTTGGGGCGTACAAGATTGTCGATGTTGATGAGGACGATGAACCCAAAGGCAAGAAGGCCGATGCTGGCATAGGTGTGGCCTTGCAAGAAGAGCCAGAGAGCACAAGGAATCCATACCAGGGCAGAGCCGATAATAGGTAGAAAGCTAAGAATGAACATGAGAAATCCAAGAAAAATGGGGTTAGGAATGCCAAAGATCCAAATGGCAATGCCTCCAATGATACCTTGCAAAAGTGCCGTGGTGAATTGGACGTGAATGACCGCATGGATCATCTGAGTAAGTTCGTGAGTGAGGATCTTTTTTTGCTGGTTTTTAAGGGGTAGGACTTCTTGGACATGTTTGAAGAAGGCAGGTCCGTCTTTGAAGCAGTAGTACATGACAAAGAAGAAGATGAACAGCTGCAAAATGGCATTGGAAACACTGCTTAGGATTTGTTGAGCATTGGATTTGGTAAACGCCACAAATTGGGTGCTCAGCTGGGTGAGCATTTCTCCTAGGGGGACGTGGGTTTCGATGAAGTTGAATATAAATTCTTTTGTCCAGGGGCCGTATTGGATATTGATGTTTTGAAAGGCGATAACAGCTTCATTGGCAAGTTTTAAGGTAACATAGACGGCGGGAGGAACCGCAATAAGAAGGATAAGAAGGATCATGATGAGGGCAGACAGGCTCCTGTTTTTGATGCCGTGCAGAAGCGAGGTATAGATTGGATAAAAATAATAAGTGAGGATGATGGAAAGTAGGATGGAGGTAAGGAAGATTTCAAGTACACTATAACTAAGCCATATAATCAGGAAAAGCAGAATCAGAAAGAAATATTGGGACAAGCGTTCTTTGGATAGTTTGGACATTTTAGTGTTCAAGCTCCAGAACCCGCAAAAATCTTTGATTTTTGGGGCCCAAAAACTTTGTTTTTGTGGCGGTAGTTCTGTGTTGCTTGGTCATACTCAATTCTCCTCCATTATCCTTTATAAAGCTTTGTTAGAAGGTTTAAAAACTAGAGTAAGCTATTGGAAGGCATGCTCATTCAAAATTGTGCCTTTGCAGTCACTCAAAATAAGAAGAGAGAAGTCTTGGAAAATGTAGATGTGCGTATAAAAGAAGGCAGGATTGTCGAAATCGGTAAAAAGTTGAGTGAGAAAGGAGAGGAAATGCTCAAGGGGCAGGGTAAAATCCTCTTGCCGGGTTTGATCAATGCGCATACTCATCTAGGAATGGGAAGTTTAAGGGGTTTATACGATGATCAGGAGTTGGATGAGTGGTTAGGATACATCAAGGCAGCAGAAGGAAAATTTACGGCAGAAGAAGTGGGTGAGTCCGTAAAAAGGGGTTGTCAAGAATCTCTTCGCTTCGGAACCACGACCTTGTTTGATTCATACCGACTTTTTCCAGAGAAAGTAAAAAAGGTTCTGCAAGAGAGCAAGTTGAGGGTTTTTTATTCGGCGAGTAAAAGCAATAAAAAAATAGTTGAGTTGCTCAAGGGTTCAGGAATTACACCTGTATTGAGTGCACATTCCGTTCATACACACAAGGAATATTCAGAGGATGAAGCTACATTAAAAGAGATTCAGGCGTTGTCAAAAAAACATACACTGCTTAAGATGATGCACATAGGTGAGACGCGTCTCGAGCGTTTTAAAACGTTAGAAGCAACAGGGAAGCTGCCGATTGAGTACCTAGAAAGTCTTGGTTTTTTGGACGAAAAAGCATTATTGATTCATTGCATCTGGCTTACCAAGGCAGAGCTCAAGTTAATTGCAAAAAGAGGTGCAAAGGTGATTCATTGCCCGATTTCGAATATGAAGACTTCTTCAGGAGGAGTCATGCCTCTTCTTGAAATGTGGGCAGCTGGAGTAACGGTGGGGCTTGGAACCGATTCCGTGGTGAGTAACAACAACCTAGACATGTTTGAGGAGATGAAGGTGTGTGCTTTGTTGCATAAGCAGCATCGCTGGGACCCAGCAGCAGTTTCAGCACAAAAAGTGTTGGATATGGCAACAGTAGAAAACGCGAAGTGTCTGGGGATAGAAAAAGAGGTTGGGAGTATAGAGTTGGGTAAAAAAGCAGATCTAATCCTGTTGAACATCGGTTTGCATCTTGAGCCGTGCACAAAAAAGAATGTAGTCTCTCATCTGGTGTATGCTGTGCAGGGAAGCGATATAAATGATGTAATTGTCGAAGGAAAATCAGTGCTCAGAGACCAGAAGTTTGTAGAGTAGTTTCTTGAATCTTATATCCTTGGCTTTCAATGACAATCACGTTGCCCAGGCCAGAGAATTGGTTAACTGTTCCAAGGATGTGAACAATGTCTACAGCTAGATCATAGTCTTTAAGGATAGTTTGTTTTCCGATCTCTCCTTTTAAGTCGCGTTTGCTAAGAACATGTTTTTTGGGCTTTCCTTGGGGAATGAGTGTGGTGTGTTGAAGGTTTTTTAAGAACGCATCAAATCCTTCTTGAAACAAGATTTCCGCCATAAGACCCTTCAGAGTTTTAATTATAAAAACCTTTTGATTTGGTCGAGGGAGTCGATTTTGTTCTTTTCTTTTAAGGTCGGAGAGGCCTTGCGGGCAAGATAGACAAAGGAGACCTTGTTCTTTTTAGCTCCTTCCAAGTCTTCTTTCATGTTGGAAATCAAAAGTACCTCTGTAGGTTTCACCGCGTGCATTTTGAGCATGTTCTGAATGGCTTCCTCTATCTTTTTCCCGTAATTTAGAGTGTCTCTAGGAACGCAGATCACGTCATTTATCTTAGGCAGTTTTTCCATGCTTACTTGGGCGAGCTCTTTATGATCATGCGCTAAGAGGATAATATGAATCTTTTTCTTTCGCAAGGCATCCAGTTCAGCAACATCTGAGTAAGGTTTGGTAAGTTGCTTGCGAAATTCGGCTGTTTCTTGGCGGTTGTAGCTTTTCCAGAAGACGGTAGGATCAGTCACATGAAGTTTTTCTTTTAGAATGCGCTCAGGTTCAGAAGTCCACCAGAATTCATCAAGGGCTGTTTGGTCGGTAAAACGCATGGTGAAACTACGTAAAGCCTGGTTGATGATCGCGTATCGGTACTCTGGGCGTGTTTCAAGAAGGGCCCGGTCAGAAACCAGGATCAATTGAATGGACATGCTATTTTTTACCTTTTTTGTCTTCTATCTTTTCGACCTTGATGGCTTCAACAGGGCACACTTCAGCCGCTTCCTGGTTCACGGCAAAGTCTTTCTCATCAATAATGAGTTCGTACATCCTTGTTTTTTCATTATACACGGCATCTTTTAATTCCACTTTTTTATCCTTTGGGATCCAGAATTTAGCGGCAGCAGCAGAGCAGGCAAGAACTCCAATGCAGGCTTCCTTATCAAAAATGATCTTGTACTTGGCCATGAATAGAAGAAAGCAGGGTTGTTTTTAAGAGTTTCGCACTTGGGTATTAAAATTTATAAAGCAAGTTTAAATCTTAAGAGGGATGATAAAGGGTGCCAAGCAAAAGGTGGGTCTTTTAAGTTTCTTCTTATTTTTAGTTCTTTTTTTAAACTACTTAGTCTACCCGGTCTGGTTGGTGTTTAACGGGTTCAAGGCGCGGATCATATGTTTTTTTCTATTTACAGTGATTATTCTAATATCGGTTCTTTTGTTTAAAAAATGGAATGGCAAAACAGCTAAGTCATTTCAAGAAGGTAAACCCTCTGGAGATCTTAAAGTATGGTTCGTTCTCTTTATCATATTGTTTTTGTCGCAAGCCATTCTTTTAGCAAAGCCTTTAACCTATCCAGGCGATGAAGATTATCACATTGGGCGTGCGGCGTACTTGTATAAGCCCATCGAAAAAGTCATGGGGGCTGCCTTAGGCCCATTATCCCCAGTGGTAGGGTATGTCTTATTCTTCATTATGATATTAGGGTTTATATTCGCTAAGTGTCGTTGGAAGAGTGTGGTTGTTTTTGTTCAGGCCCATTTATGGAAGATAGTCATGGGGGGTATCTTGTTGTCATTTTTATTCTTCTGGGGAGTGAATCACCTATTGGATAAAATTGTAGCGCTTCAGCATCCAGGTTCTAGTTATGTTCCTAATTTATGGATTTTGATCCGATACACGCCGTTGCCTGCTTATCTCTTCCTGGCCAGCCTTTTCTTTTTCGGCTATCAGCTCTTCTTTATCCGACTAGGACTTTTGGTTTTGGTGTCGTTCACAGCCTTCTTTTTATTCAAAACAATCCATTTGCTTACTGGAAGAAGGGATGCAGCATGGTTTGGAAGTTTGGCTTATTTTTTCTTGCCGAGCGTATTTTATTATTCAAGCATTGCGTTCATCGATCCGGCGTTGGACCTTTTCATGATGGCCTCAGTATACTTCTTTCTACGTTATTTGAAGAATAGAAGGTCAATGTATGCATCTTACCTGATGTTGCTCATGGTCACGGGTTTTTTCTTTAAGGATTTCATCATTATCTTATATGGTTTATTCCTTGTTTTTTTAGGGTTGGATTATCTATTTCACTCTAAGCTAAGTAATGGAGTTTGGAAGTGGCTCTGTGGTTTCTTCGTCGAGCACAAGGGCTTTTTACTGAACTTTATCATTTTTCTCCTTGCAGTTCTTCCTTGGATTTTAACAGCAAAGATGGAAGGAGTGTATTATTACGATCTGCACGTGTTGGATGTTTTCTCGATGTTCACTGTAAAAATGTTTTCATATCTGATTCCGGCGTTTACAGGAATCTTTTTCTTCTTGTTTGTGGCCGGGCTGGTTTATTATGCGATCAAAGGTCGCCAAGCGCACCGTTTCGTCATCCTTTGGTTTGTTGGTTTTTTCTGTTTTCATGCCATGCACATCATTTGGAATAAGGACATTCATCGATATTCATTGCATTATACGCTTCCAGCGTTGATCTTAGGGGTTCTTTTCCTCTACAAATGGGTTTCAAATAAGGGTTTTGTGAAGGTTTTGCCATGGCTCTTGCTCATGATTTTGGCAGGCAGTACACTTTTTGCTGCGTACAGGAATGCAGAGGATCGCTACGTGCCTTTTGACGATGCATATCAAATGTTGTCGGGGCGGATGCAGAAGCAAGACAAGGTTATCTTAGTAGGCATGCGTTCTGTAACGTACATGGCCAAGTACGATTTGAATTGGGACAACATCTTATTTTTCGAATTTTCCAGTGAGAGTAAACCTGTGGAAAATCAGAGCGTAGATCGGCTTTATAATTTTAGTTTAAAGCAGAACATGACTTACATTTTAACTTCAGATGATCATCCAGCATATGGGTTGTTGTTGTTTGAGAAGGAGCCGTATATTTGGGGAGATGAAGCACCGTATTTAAAGGAGGAGTTTATCCGTCAATTAGTCCATGTCAAGGATCCTCGTTTCTGTTTGTTGGAGGTAGCTTCACAGGGAATAAATCAAGTGTACTTGTTTAGGGTCACAAGGCCAAATGAGTCTTTGAAAGGGTGCAAGGAGAATAAAAGTTTATGAACAAAAATAAAGACTATCAACTGAAGTATTATGAGAAGGATCATGCCTATTTGGATTATCAAGACACACATTTTGTAAATCACGTCGTCGATCACACAATCAAGAAAGCAGGCTTGATGAAAAGAGATAAAATTTTGGAGATTGGAGCAGGGAGTGGGCGTTTCACCATTCCTTTGCTGAAGAAAAGATTTCACATCACAGCTTTGGAGCTCTCCAAGCACATGGCAGAGCGGTTGAAGAAGGCGGCAAGGCCGTATCTGGGAAGGCTTTCCGTTGTGAATAAGGATCTTTTTTCAGTCAGTAAGAAATGGGATAAGGAATTTGATGTAATCTTGGGTTTTCACATTCTTCACCATATAGATGATCTAAAAAGCTGCTTTCAAAGTCTTCATTGCATGCTTAAGCCCGAAGGACAGCTGATATTTACTGAGCCGAACATTCTGAATCCTCTTTACTATGTCCAGCTTTTAGTAGAGAAAGACATGACTTGGCAGGGTGAGAAGGGATATGTCAATTTAAGAAAAATGTACTTAAAAAAGTTGATGCAGAAGGCTGGGTTTAAGAACATACGGTTTACTAGGTATGGGGTCTTGCCTAGCTTTCTAGCAAATAATCGTCTGGGAGCATGGATCGAGCCTAAGCTAGAGAAGCTTCCATTTCCTCCTATGAAATTATATCTATGTATTCAGGCTCAGAAATAAGTTATTCTATCCATAATCGAATGCGCAGGAGTAAGAGCTGAAAAAACATTTTAAGAGGATCAAGCGGCTTTATTTTGCTGCCTTCTTTGTGTTCCCATGCAATGGGCATTTTGAAAAGAGTGTATCCTCTCTTTTTGATTCGGTAGAACAGTTCAACATCGAAGAGCCAGCCAGTAGTTTTTAATTCGTTGAACAAGGTATGTGCTATTTTTTGTTTGAATCCTTTGAAGCCGCACAGGTTGTCTTTTACATTGTATTGGAAAAGAACAAAGACAAGGGTGTTGAACAAATCTCCTATGATCTTTCGAGTAGGGTCTCGTTTTAGTTTAGAGTGTGGATGGTAACGGTCTCCCACAACAGCATCATATCTTTTTAGGTAGTGTAGCATCTTTGGAATTTCTTCGGACTGGATGCTTCCATCCGCATCAATAAACAATACGTAAGATGTTTTTGTGTGCAAGATGCCTTTTCGAACAGCAGCACCCTTTCCTTGATTGGAGGCGTAGGTGAGAATTTCAGTAGGAGTGCCTCTTGTTAGTTTTTTAGCAACTTCCAATGTGTGGTCTTTGGAGCCATCATTGACCAGAAGAAGGGTGTAGTCGGTTCTTTTTTTGACAAACTCGATCAAATGAGGAAGAAAAGAAGGGAGTCTTTTTTCTTCGTTGTACATGGGCACGATGATCGTACAATCTTTAGGCATAGGGGTGGGCAGCAGATTTCATTTTTAAAGGTTGGTTTTAAATAAATCTATTTAATATTAACTATATAGACAATAAATGAGGGTTAGACTACTTAAGTTTTTCAGCAAAACTTTATAAGTCTCTTTTAGGTTCAAACAAAAATGGCAGAGCTGAGCATAATCATTCCAGTATATAACGAAGAGGCAGCCATTCAAAAGACCGTGCGGGATGTGCAAGCGGCATTAAAACAGGTGAAGTCTTCTTCTGAGATCATCTTAGTGAATGACAGTTCAATCGATGCTACAGCTTCCATCTTAAAAAAATTGTCTGGTGTACGGATTGTTACACACCCTAAAAACCGAGGATATGGAGCATCTTTGAAAACAGGCATTCGCAATGCGCAAGGAAAATGGATTTTGATTGTGGATGCAGATGGAACGTATCCCATTGATGCAATCCCAACTTTGTTGAAAGAAACTTCCAAATATGACATGGTGGTAGGTTCCAGAACAGGAGAAAATGTAAGCATTCCTTTCTTTCGTAGGCCCGCCAAATGGTTCCTGAATAAATTGACTACTTATCTAACGGGCACAAAAATTCCCGATCTCAACTCCGGCTTGAGGGTGTTTAAGAAGGAAATTGCAGAGCGTTTCTTCCACTTGTTCCCGGAAGGCTTCTCCTTCACCACAACGATCACAGTAGCTTGTCTCACGAATGGCTATTCAGTAAAGTTTGTTCCCATCAATTATTATAAAAGAAAAGGAAAGTCAACCATGCGTCCGCAGCAGTTCTTTGCTTTCTTGCAGCTCATCGCTAGATTAATTACCTGTTTCAAGCCGCTTAATTTCTTCTTGCCTCCTAGTGTTTTGCTTATTTTGGTCGGGATAATTAAGATGACTCTCGATTTCATTCATCAGAATCATTTCGGTGTAGGTGGCGTCATGGTGGTCTTAGCCGGCATCCAGATCTTCATGATGGGCTTACTCGCTGACTTGATCATTACGAGAACAAAGGTGTAAATTCTAAGAATTTGTTTAGCATCCTCAGGTCAAAACTCCATTGATAAAACATTAAGTTCGTTGTGGGGGTTGTCCCTTACGGGGAAACAGAACAGTAGAGATAAACATGAAGAGTTTTGAAGATGCTAAACAAATTTCAAGGATGATAATCAAAGATATTTCCAGTCTCTGGAATATAGGGTTGGAACCGGTCTGAGATCTCGGTGAGTTGGTTAAGTACTTGTTCAGGTAAAGGATTTTCTAGGGCAGCCATATTCTCGCGAAATTGTTCTGGATTGCGAGCTCCGACAAGGACAGAACCCACTCCATTTTGATGGAACAGCCATTGGAGTGCCAGATGAACAAGCGGTCTTCCTACGTCTTGAGCAACTGCTTTCATTTCTTCCACGGCGCTGTATACATAAGGGTAAACCGCGGGTTTGAAGTGTACGACCATTCTTCCGCGAATATCGTCTTTTCCAAACTGGGGAGGTGTAGAGCCATATTTTCCTGTCAGAATCCCAAGCAATAAAGGGCTGTAAATCACTGTGGGAATGCCTTGTTCTTTACAGTAAGGAAGTACATCTTTCTCAGGAGATCGCCAGAGTAAGTTGTAGCACAGCTGGTGTGCATCGATTTTTCCAGCTTCGCTCACTTGCTTCATCTGTTCAACAGAAAAATTACTAACGCCAATTCCTCGGACAGTGCCTTTTTTTCGCTCTGCTTCTAGCGCTTGCATTACAGTGCGCATATCCGGAACATCTTTATTCGGCCAGTGAATGTACATGAGGTCTAAGTAGCTCGTTTGGAGGCGTTGTAAGGATTCTTGCACAAAATCGCTTACTTCTTTTTTCGGATCTAAGAAAAATTTAGTGGCGATAAACAAGTCTCCGCGCTTGATAGATCGTTCCGTTAGGAATTTCCCAACGAGTTCTTCTGAATGTCCATTTCCATATCCTTGTGCCGTATCAATGTGGGTAATCCCTGCTTCAATAGCCGCTTGAAGGGTAGCTAATGAATCCTTGTCTTCCTGTCCTTCCCATTGATCGCCACCAAAGCTCCAAGTGCCTAATCCTAATGCCGTGGCAAGACAAGAAGAGGTGCCGATTCGGGTCGTTTGCATGATCTTTCGAAACAGGTCGTTATTTATAACGGTTTTCCAAACCTTTTAAAATCAGTATGGCATTCCTATCTTCATGGCTAAAAAGTGGCGCATCGAGCATGATCTGAAGTTGTGTATTGGAAACCGGGCGTGTTTGAAGGAGGCTCCAGCGTTCTTTTATTTCAAGGATGCAGAGAACAAAGCCTATCTAAAGAGTCCGAATCAGAAAGGAGACCTCATCATGTTAGAGAATGACTTCACAGATGAAGAGGCAAAGCAGCTCCTGGAAGCTGCACATGCTTGTCCGGTGAATGTCATCCAAATCACCGATCTAACTTCTGGAGATGTTTTAGTAAGTCACCAAGCCAAAATCGTGGGGAACTTGAAGGAAGTCCGCGCTTCATACAATGATGACAAAGAGTTTGCCATGGATCCGAAGGGCTACTTCCTCATCCGCATCAATAAAGAAAAAAAAGAAATTGAGATTGGTTTCTGCCCGAACAAGAACGAAGTTAGTGTCCGAATCACCGGAAAAACCCCTCGAGAAGTGTATCATACCGCCATCCGCGAGGGCCTCGTCTCGCGTCTAGATCACGCCGCCTACCTGGGCCGTGAAGTACAGAAAGCCTTCGATGCATTGCAGACAGGCAAAGAGTATGTGCAGGATGATGAGGTTAAGTTTTAGGTCAACATTTATAAAATCGCAGTTGTTTCTCGCTGTATGTCTCTAATAGATTATGTTCAAGCTTTAGAAACGTGTCCTGATGATGACTTATCCTCAAGATTTGGCATTACGCACGATTGGCCTGTATTGGTGAAATTGGAGGGTGATGCTCTTTTAACAGCCTTGACTGCTTCTGATAAATGGAGCGCAAATGAGGACGCCAAGGTTGAATTACGAAGAATGTTGTCTGATGCAGGAGTACTTCATGCTTTTGACTATGATTTAGGAAGTGTGCAACTACATATCTTACCGTATTTACACGCACCTGGACTTAATGAGGAGAGAGTGTGTGAATTAGAAAGAGAAGGTTATAAAACAACAATTTGGGTTGCGGATTCTGTTGTAGATATCCATGAGATATCTGAAGAAATAACAATTGGGCGGGCTAGAGCAATGGTTGTTAGGGATCTTGCTAACCTTATCATAGAACATCGAATTCCTGCACGTTTTCCTCATGCTCATATGGGGGTTGACCAACCCAAGGATACAATCTGCTACGAACCAGAATAAACTCCATCTAGTTAATTATTCACACACACCACAACTTTCGTCATTTTTAGCATCATTTCCTTTTTCCTTCACAACCAACTGCTCGCTCTGCACATACTTAAATCCATTCAGCATGGCCATCTCGGCTTTCCCAACTTCTCGTCCAAGATAAGCAATGTGTTGCTCTCGTTGGGTAAAATCTCCAAATAGTTTATGTGCAATCACAGTGTGTAATACTTCTTTTGCTGTCTTCCCGCGGATCACACAGTCCAATTCACAGGTACTGGCTTTGTAGTGTTCCACCACAATATATTTCTCAACAATCTTGACGACAAAATGTCCAAGAGGGTCCCAGACAAGTTCTGGGTTTTCGTTGGCGTCAATTATTGTAACTTGGGGTGGGCTTTCGATGGGGATGGGTTCTTGACTGATGCGTCCAGGGTTTTTCATAGCACAGTCTTGAATCCTGGAAAGTAGGTTCTCAAGGATCTTGTGGGGAGTCGGTTTGTGTTCGTCCAAGGTGAGGTTGATCATGTGCACTTGTTCTCGTAATCTGCGTAGTTGTTCGGTTAATTTTTGAGTGGTAGGAATAGGCAGCTGAGGAGTATCTTGGAGCCATTGCTGTAAAACAACATCCGGTTTGAAAGAGCTTCGCTCGCCGCAGAAGATGATAAAGCGGATGTAGGGGTTCGCTACAATCGTTTCAACTAGCCTTAAAAGGCCTGGGTTCACAGTTATGCAGCTTCCGGCAATGGCAATTTGTGAGTGTTTCAGTTCCAAGAGCGTATGGTCCGTAGCGCCCGTGCAGACCGCAACGCAGCCTTGTTTATTGATAACAGTAGTGTTAGCAGGGCTTGGAGGCCAGTTGTCGAGCATGGTACAGGTAAATAGGCTGTATTTTAAAAGACCAGGGTAGAATCAGGTCATATGGACCATGGCACGAGCAAGGTTCGTATACCGTTTGAGTTTATCCCAGCTATTCATTTTGAGCAGAAGCCGCATCATATATTGAGGCCTGAAATAAAACTCGCGGTAGGCTTTTTTGAGTAGCTCTTGGAGTTCTTCTCCTTTGAAGACCGGATGCGAAATCGTCGGATTAAACCATTGAGGAGTGTTCACTTCTTCCCAATTGGTATTCGTCATCATCTGGATTTGTCGTGCCTCATCTTCAGCTTTGGTGCCTGGGTGGGGGTTGAGCAAGAAAAATTCAACAAAGGTAGGCTTGATTTCTTTAGCAAGATTAAGGGTCTTGCGTGCGGTTTCTTGTGTCTCAAGAGGGCTGCCCAGGATAAAGAAAGCAAGGGTATCAATGTTGTTCTGGTTGACGATTCGAAAGGCTTCTCGGACTTCTTCAACGGTCTGAGCTTTCAAATATGAATCCAAGATTTTCTGTTCACCGCTTTCACAACCGAACATGAGTAGTTTTCCGCCGGCGTCTTTGAATTGCTGTGCCATTTCGGGGAACTTCGCAACCATATTGACTTTGCCGTTTCCAATAAAAGAGATGTTTCTTTTTTTGAGTTCTTTCATCAATTCTTTAAATCGGGGTGGATTCAAGGTCAGAGTATCGTCTCTAAATTCAATCACTTTAATGCCATACTTGTTAATCAATTCATCCACTTCTCCCATGACATTCTTAACGCTTCTAAATCGCACTCGAACGCCGTTCGTAATCTTAGAGGCACAAAAGGTGCATTGGAATGGGCAGCCTCGAGCGGTGAGCATTTCCGTTAAGGGCTCCCCATAGGAAGAAAACAAGACATGGTGGTATTTGGATAAATCAATGAGATGGCGCGCAGGGTAAGGGAGGTCATCTAGGTTTTCAAGCAGGGGGCGGTCAGGATTAGCAACAACTTCACCATTTTTCTTTCGATAGACGATGCCTACAATGGAGGCTAAGGGTTTTTTCTGGGCAAGTTCTAAAAAGCTGTATTCGCCTTCGTGTTTAACACAAACGTCGATTTCTTTGTACTTTTTCAAAAGAAGAGGTGCTGTGGGGGTGATATGCGGTCCACCCATAACCACAATGATGTTAGGATTTTCTTTTTTGAGGGCTTTAGCAATCTTAAGGGCATTTCCAAACGTGGGTGTCGTAGCCGTAATTCCAACCAAATCTGGGTTGTATTTGAGGGTTTCTCGGATGGTTTCTTTGACACCCCAGTGTTCCGCATAGGAGTCCGTAACTTTAACAGGAAAGCAATGTTTTTCAAGTACTGCTGCAATGTAAAGTAATCCTAGAGGGGGTGCAGTAGGCGGGATGTATTTCTGAAGCTTACCATATACGCTCATAAGTTCAGGTGTATTAATCAAGCAGATTTTAGTAGGTGTTTTGCTCATTGGTCTCCTGTAATATTAACTAGCGTTAATGAATTTTATAGTGCTTTTAAAGTTTTTGGCTAGGTAGAAATGCTTAAATAACCTACTTGTGCTTAATCAAAGAGTAAGCTCAGTCCTTCAGATAGGTGTTCTTTGAGTTCATGAGGGGTTTTGATGCTAACGATCCGTTTTAGGAGGTAACGGGGTCGCATGTAAAATGTGCGGATGGCAGTACGTTGGAGCTGGAAAATTTCTTCGTTGCTGATTTCTTTAACGCGATGGGGCTTGCCTCCAGAGTTTTGCACGAAAGTGCGGTTGTTCTTGAAGACAGGTTTGCTTTTGGCAGAGTCCATACGCATGACCTTTTCTTGGACAAGTCCTTTTTCAAGAAGATCTTTTCTAAAAGTGGTTCCGAATCGGGGCGTTGCAATGTTGAAGCTTGCATAGTCCAACCCCAATTGAGTAGATAAGGCAATGGTTTTTTCAATACTTTCCTTGGTTTCTCCGGGAAGGCCGATGATGAACGTTCCCACAGTTCGTAGGTCAACTTTTTGGCAGAGGGCAAGAGCATCGAACATCTGTTTAACTTTGATGTTTTTCTTATAGGTTTTTAGGAGCTCTTCATTGCTCGTTTCAATGCCGAACATGATCGTGTGACAGCCAGCGTCTTTCATGGTTTTGAGCAATTTCTCATCTACGACATCGACCCGTGAAAAGCAGGTCCAGGATATGTTTAGTTTTTCTTTCTGGATGCGTTCAAGAAGTTGGTAACTTCTAGGTTTGTTTACACCAAAAGTTTGGTCGCGGATGAAGAATTCATTTATTCCCAGTTTTTGGAGGAGTTTGACCTCTTTAATGACTGTATCTAAGTCTCGTAATTTAAAGCCAATGGTGCTCATGGGGCAAAACGTGCAGGTGAATGGGCAGCCAAAGTCAGTAAGAATCGTGGCGTAGTGGCCTCGGCGGCTGAAGGGGAAAATATACCTTTTTAAGGGGAACAGATCCCATCGGGGAATGGGCATGTCAGCAGCGCCATAGCCATGCTTTTCAGCTCCTGCAACGATCGTGCCATCTTTTGCCCGATATAGGACATTATCAATGAGCCCTTTGGGTTTTTTGAGGTAGTTGAGGAGGTCATCTGTAGAAAAGTCAAGCAGGATTGCATCCAAAAAAGGGTGTAAGACAAATGCTTTTTCGCGGACCTCTCGGTAGACATCACTCGATCCAATTAACTGAGTTTTAGGAAGGGCTTCTTTAACTTGGGTAAGGAAGGGAACATCTTCTTCGTAACTAGGAGAGCTGATGAGGAAGAATATAATCTGGGGGTTGAACTCCTTGATTTTTTCAAGGGTACTTTCGGCGTTGAGTTCTTCAGCGATGGCATCGATGACGCTAAGTTCATAGTGTTTATCAAGGCGTCCGCTGATATAGACCAGATCAAGGGGGTGATAGTAGTACTTGGCCTTGCTAACACAGGTGCAATAATAGTCTCGAAAGTATTTTTTCGTGCCAGGAGGATTAAGGAGGAGGAATTTTTTCTTCATGGTCTAAGGGAGGGTTTGTTGGTTTATAAAGATTGTCGGTGGAGGTATGGAGGGACTTTGACGGAAAAAAGAAAGGCATTTATACGCTTAAGATTAACCTTCTATAAAATGGGAAGATCGTGGAAATCGATTTGGTTATTTCTAAGTGTCTGGTTAGTGACACGCATAGCATTTTTCTATTGGTTTGGTAGCCGTTTAATCTTTGATGAGGCCAGTTACTTATACGAAATCAAGTCATTATCGGAGAACAGCATCCATGTGTTCAGCCAAGGGCCTGTATTATATTATTGGGTCTTGCCTTTCTTTAAGCTTGCTCATTCCATACTGATTTCAAAGCTGCCCATCTTGCTCGCTGACCTCGTCTTTTTAGGGGTTATTTACTTTGCCTTGAAGAAACACGATGAGAAAATCGCGTCGTGTACAGCATTGCTCTACGCCCTAGCACCCATCAGCCTGTTCGTATCGTATCATTTAACAACCGAAGTGCTGGCACTCATGTTCACGTTTTTGAGCATCTTTTTCTTTGTCCGGTTCCACGCATATAGGAGTGTGAAGGACTTAATTGGAGCAGGCATTTTTCTTTTGCTCGGCGGCTTAACAAAAGAGATGGATTTCTTTTTGTATCTTTTCTTCCCAATTTACCTGATCTTGTGGCATTGGAAGGTAGAAAAAGTGCATAAGAAGGTCGTCTATGCGTTAGTGGGCCTAATTGTCATAACTTTTATAGTAAAAGTAGGGATTTTAACTGGGTTGAGTTGGGGTAAGAATCCGACGCGTCTATCAAGTATGTTTTTCTTGCCGTTTAAGAATGGGGGATTTCTAAATGGGGGGGTCTTGTATTTTGTCATGGTATTTTTCTTGTTCGTAAACCCGATAACTGCAATACTTGGGTATCCAAAGGTTTACTCGTTTTTGAAGAGTCTATTTAAGAAGAAGGTTAAAGTAAAAAGAGGAGACCTCTTGTTGAGATTGCGATTTATTTCAGCAACTGTGGTGGCGTTTTTAGTGCTTTTCTTCACCTATTTTGGGGCGAATGAGGCGCGTTATGTATATTTTGTGGTTCCATTTGTGGCGTTGCTGGCAGCACAGCGGTTTAGTTCTTTATCTATGAAATGGAAAGTCGGATTAGTCATTTTAGCCCTGGCAAGTCAGGTTTGGTTAGTTGTAGAATATGAGAAGGATTCAGAAGGGTTTGATGTGTTGGGGGTTTATTTGGATGCACTACCAACTGATACAATTTATACAGATAATCCTCATAGGTCAAGCGAGCATTTTGTGCCAAGTATCCTATCGTTTAAGACAAGCAAGAAAGTGGTTTATCTGGATGAGGCAGACCTGGTAAGCTTGGCAAAAAAACAACCGATCTATCTATTGGCATATCACCGTTCAGGGTTGAAGTCAGTAGATGATCTGCTAAGTGAGAATAGAATAGAATTTGATCGGGTAACCTTTGTAGTGGGAGATTATAATCGGTATATTTATGTTGTAGGCGCAAAACTGCCTCGCATGGAAAAAATAGCTTACCAAACGTTTTTCACGCAGCCTTTAAGAACACCTCCAGAGGAGTGGTTGTTTCAGTACTTGATCTATGCGAAGAGGGATTTTTGCTCGGTTCCTAAGGAGATGAGGGGCTGGTTTAGAGCTCATGTATGTTCATGGGGGGAATAAATTTAAGAGGGGGAGAGTTTATTCACCCATTATGCGTCATGTTTTTCCCTCCAAAGTAATTATAGGAATTAGTTTAGTACTTACTTTGTTGAGTCTTTCTTTGCCTTATTTTCCAAGGGTCCTGTTAGGTGTTGTGTCCTTAATCATATTGCCTGGTTTTGTTATGGCCCATCATCTATTCAATGATAAAAATATGTTGCGTAACTTGACGTTTGGCTTGTTTTTGTCCTTAGTTCTTTTGACGTTGTTTGGGGCGGCATCTTTAACCCTATTAAGCACAAGAACCAGTTGGCTGTTTCTGGGTTTATACTTTGTAGTCCTTTTCATATTGGATTTTTTGGGTAAAGAGAAACGCGTGTTTTTAGAGACCAACCTGGAGCGATATGATAAGTATTTTTTAGGGTTGTTGATTGTTTTATTGGTTTCAGTGGCTTGGCAGAGTTATTTCTTGGGTTATCAAGAAGGAGGAGATTTCGTCTCTAAATTTACACGCAACGACCATTGGTATTATGCGGCAAGTTCAGCTGTAGTGAGGAACGAAGGCCTTTCTTCGTATCCCACCTATCCGCACCTGCCACCGGAAAAGGATCGCTACCCAATCGGATCATTCATTTTGTTCGGAATTTTATCTATGCTTCTGAACGTGCCTGCATTATACTTAGTGCAATATTTAGGAGTCCTCGTGCCATTAGGTCTCAGTTTGATTTTTTATTATGGGAGTAGGTTGTTTTTCAAGGATAAAAAAACAGCATTTTTCGCATTTTTGTTTGGAACAGTTTTTCATCTGGGTTGGTCTTTTTTCTTTTCCCCTGCTTCTTGGTATCGATATCAGAATGTGCCCATACCTGGTTGGGTGGTGCCCGTGTCGTTCGTGATGGTGTGTGTGTTTACTTGGTTGTTGAGTAGGCTTTATCTCCGCGCAAGAAAGGTTTTTTTCAGTCTGATCATCGTCAGTTTGACGTTAGGAAGTTTGGCGGCAGGTTTCATTCTAAAGAACTTAAGTGCTAAGTTAAGTGCTTCCATGACCTGGCTGATCCCCATCTTATACTACGACTGGACGTACGATTCAAGTTTTGCAGGAATGCTTCCGTTGCAGGTTTTTTTTACAACCATTTCCCCTAAAGCCTTGTCGTTCTTGTATCAGGCATTTGCTTTGTTGATTTTGTATAAAATAATTCAAGAAAAGGAAAAGAGGTGTTGGCAGGTCTTGTTGTTTTTGGATATTCTTCTCATGAGTGTGAATCATCCTTCTTCTTTTCTTCCATTTGCATTGTTCTTGGCTATTTTTTTCTGTTGGAGCGTTGGATCCAGAGGGTTCAATCGGTTGTGGTCTAGTATCCAGTTATGGTGGTCTATTCTCCTAGGGGGTTTTTTCACCATCATGTATGGGGTATATTATGCATATTTTATTGCGCCAGGAAAATCTTATTTGATTGTAAATTTTGGTTGGCCGTATCCTTTAGGGTATCTTTTTGCGTTCATCGTGTTTTATGGATTTCACTGGGTTTTTAGCTTTTTTGGAGTGCATGCTTTTAAGAATAAAAAAGAAGTCTTATATTTGCTATTGATTTATGTTATAAGTCATTGGATCTTTATATTTTCGATAAAAAACACCTTCAATATACTAGACTCAGGGAGAGTTTTAAGTGGTACATTGATTCCTCTGGCATTTTTATCAGCTGCAGGAGTTTCCCAGTTTAACCAAAAGGTTAAAAAGGAGTGGAAGTTAGCCGTGTGGGGGGTGCTTGGGGTTTTAGGAGTTTGTTATTTCTTGATTTATCCATTGAATTTCAGTCCGTTACAACCCAATCAATATGTGGTTCCAAGAGCAGATCTAGAAGCTTATCAGTGGATCCAAATGCATACCGATCCAAGTGCCATCTTTGTAGTATCGTTGAATGATTCAGAATACAATTCGCATGAACTTACTGTTTTTGGGGAGCGCAAGACCTTGATCGATTCGCCTTGGAATTTGAAGTTATACGGTTATCCTTCATTGTTAGTGAATACAAGGAAGGCATTGGTGGAAGAAGTGTATCGTTCAGGTTTATCGCAAGAGAGTCTTAAGAAGTTGCGTGTGTATGTGGATGAGACCCTTGGCAAAGTCCCTATATATATCTTTATTGGGAATCATGAATTGGAGAAGTATCCGGGTTTGGCTGTATTGGACGTGAATGAAAGGCAAGTGGTGTTTAATAACAAGGAGGCTGTGTTGGTGCAGGTGTAATGGATAATAGATTGTTTCGTCGAAAATCTTTTTAAACTCGATTCAAATTCTAAAGGGATATGAAGATTCTTTCTTTATCTGTGATCATTCCTGTGTATAATGAGGAGCGTTGCCTGGCGCAGAGTTTGATGAGTACGCTCAGGTTTTTGAAGGTGAATGTGAAGGATTTTGAAGTAATTGTGGTGGATGATGGTTCAAGAGATAAAACGCAAGAGATTTTGAGGCGTTTTGAGGGTCGTGTAAAAGTGCTAAGAAATGAGCCCAATGCAGGGAAGGGGTTTAGTGTAAATCGTGGTTTTTTGGAAGCTTCTAAGTCTTGGGCGCTGTTTATGGATGCAGATCTTTCAACGCCTTTGGAAGAAATAAAGCATGCATGGCAGTTTCATCAGTCCTTTGATTTGATCTTTGGTTCAAGAAAATCGTCCGGGGCAAGGATCATTGAGCATCAAAGGGGATTAAGGCAATGGATGGGGCGGTTGTTTCCTTTTTTAGTACAACTTCTGATTTTGCCGGATTTCTTAGATACACAGTGCGGTTTCAAGATGATGAGTAAAAAAGCAATTCAAAAGGTTTGCCCTAGGCAGAGGATCAACCGTTTTGGTTTTGATGTGGAATTGTTGTTGATTGCGAAGCGTCAGGGTTTGCGATTGAAGGAAGTGGGTGTAACATGGAAGAATTCAGATCGTAGCACACTCAATCCGCTTAGGGACCCGTTTAAGATGTTTTGGGAGTTGTTGAAGATTAAATGGAATGATTGGAAAGGTCTTTACGGTTGAGGGGTCTTTTTAAGGCTTTCTTATAGTCACAAAGCTTTAAAAACAGCTAAAACTTCTTAACGATTAAGGAATATTCATGCAACTATCAGATCTAAGTTTCGCTAAGTATCTAGTTAAGAAGGACAACGTGAGTCCGATCTTCTTAATTTGGGAAGTGACCAATCGCTGTAATTCAAGATGTGTGACCTGTTTCAATTGGGATAAAGTAATGGATGTAAGAAAGCGTGAGTTGGATCTACATCAGCTCGAGAAAGTAACCAAGACGATGAATACTCATCTACTTGCCCTTGCCTTAACAGGGGGTGAACCTTTCATCCGTGAGGACCTAATAGAGGGGCTTAAGACCTTTTATAAAAACACGAAGATGAATTTCTTGACAATCCCCACGAATGCAATCCATACCGAGTACATCTTAGAGCAAACAAAGAAGATTTTAGATTTCTTTCCAGGGCATCTCACGATTGATATTTCAATTGATGGCATTGGACCTATGCATGACAAGATTCGGGGGGTGAAGGGAAATTTCAAGCAGAGTGTGAAGACCTTTAATGGTCTTATGAAGATCAAAGAAAAATATAAGAATCTCTCAGTCGGTGTAAATACGTGCATCAATAGTGTGAATCAAGATTCATTCCTCGATATTTACAAATATATCAAGGAGCACTTTAAAGGTTTGGATCAGCACAATTTTGAAGTCATGCGTGGTTCAGGTAAAGATCCTCATGTAAAAGGGCCTCCAATTAAGTGGGTGATGAAACACCTAAAGACGATCAAGGCGGTTCTGGAGTCATACGATTATCATAATACAGGACTTACTCAGCGTTTCTTGAAAGCAGCAAAGCTTCGGTATCACGACGTCGTGGCCGAGCACATGAAGGAAGGGGGTGAGTGGCTGCCCTGTACGGCAGGTAAGTTAGCAGCATACATTGATTGTGATGGAAACCTCTTCCCGTGTGAACTCTACCGCCCCATGGGCAATCTAGCAGACTACGATTATGATTTCAAGAAGCTTTGGAAGTCAGACAAAGCGCAAGAAATTCGCAAGGAAATTTATGACATAAAATGCAAGTGCACACATGCCTGTTTCCAGTTTATGAATGTTCTATTTACCCCCAGCGAATACCCTAAGATCATGAAGTACATGGTGCGCTGAAATTGAAATTTCAGGCACCAGAAATACGCAGCATTTCTGTGTGACTAAATAAGGCTACAAACCTTTAAATAAACACTTCTCAGTCCTTGTTCTATGAAGAAGCCTTTTGTCAGTGTCTGTATCATTTTCCCTAGGCGTAATCCCTGGCTGGACACCTGCGTAAAGAAATGCCTCGCATTAAGTCCAGCCCCAGATGAAATCGTTCTGGTTCCAGATGATCATTCTGCCGATGCATATAATAAAAACAAGAAAATTCGTGTAGTAGTGAGTGGACCGAGTAATATCCCCCAAAAGCGTAACATCAGTGTGAAATCCACCAGCAAGAAGTGTGACATCATCGCGTTCATTGATGATGATGTGTATCCGCATCCGGATTGGATGAAAAATGGGTTGAAATACCTGACAAACGAATTGGGTGCAGTCGGCGGTCCCAACCTGACCCCTCCTGAAGATACATATTGGATGAAGGTCACAGGCAATGCAATGGAGTCTCCGTTGGGATATGGCAACGGATACATCCGTCATGTTCCCGTTTCCTCGCGATTCGTTGAAGAGCTCCCTACGTGTAATCTTTTCGTCTGGAAAAAGCTTGTTGAATGGGCAGGTTATTTTGATGAAACCTTGGTTACAGGAGAAGACGCAAGATTATGCGCGGATATTCGTCGACTAGGAAAAAAGATTGCTTACCGACCCGACGTGCGAGTCTATCATCATCGCCGGCCTTTATTCAAGCCATTCATGGTGCAGATGTACAAGTATGGCTTCTTCAAGGGAAAGCTCTTCAGAAAGAGTGCATTGCGTCAATTATATTACCTGGTTCCAGCTTTGTTTTTTGTGTTTGTCATATTGGGGTGGATGATGGTGTTCAATCCCTGGCTGTCTTGCCTCTATAAAGCAGTCTGGGTTTTGTATGGTATCTTACTCGTTATCGAGGGTGTTCGCAACAGTAAAAGAATCATCGAATTCCCTTTCACTATGTTCAGTCTCTTTGTGCTTCACATGAGTTATGGGTGGGGGTTTGTTCGGGGTGTCTTTTCCCATTAGCTACTTCTTCCCTTCCACTTCAATCACAATTTTGTTCCCTACTTTGGTTATGCCTAGTTCAGTTTTCTCGCTGAGTTTCAGTTGTTTTTCTAGGTCGGCAGGTACGCGGAATACGAGGCCTCCGCCGCTTTTCGAAAGGTGCCGATAGAGCTTTAAGGGTTCTGGCCATACGCCCAGTCTTCTTGCTGCTTGGATCGTCCGCTGGGTTTCTTCCTCGAAGGGGAATTCTTCCCGGCAGTGGCTGCATCGTTCCCCTCGAGTCACGAAGACGTAGCCTTCTAATTCTATGATGATATCCTCTATTTTTTCAAGCGCTCCTTTCTCGCAGATAAGGCATTTTCTCATTTTCCTTCAGCTCCGGTTATGATGAATATCTCTTTCCGTTCTTCGTCTTTGATGAATATCAATTTTCTGCTTTTGTTCTTGGTTCGTACGTAGGCTTCGTATTTGCACCTTCCCACTTTGTCTGTGCGGTAGGCATTTTCCAGTGCTTGTCGTAAGGAATCAAGGTCGTAGTCCCACTTCCTCATCCAGGTCGTGATAAAGTGCTTACTCGGCCTGATTTTGTAGTCGATGAAGGTCATACAATTCAACTACATTTTGTAGTGATATTGATATATATAAAGTTTTCGGAGTTTTGGCTTCTGTACGCCTTCTTGCTGCTCATCGAAGGGGCTCGAAACAGCAAGCAAATAGTAGAATTCCCTTTCACCATGCTAAGTCTCTTCCTGATTCACATGAGCTACGGGTGGGGATTTGTGAAGGGAATTTTTTCCACTTAGAGGGTCTTTTTAAGCCTTTCTTTTTCGACGGGGGAGTGCGAAAACTTTAAAAGTAACTCAAACCTCTCTTAATTCTTAACAATCGTTATTATTTGGAGGTTAGGGTCTGCTATGAAGGTCGCACTGGTCAATCCACCGCAAGTCTTCTCCAGGTGGCAGATTGCTGCAGGAGTCATCCCCCCCTTGTCCGTTCTCTATCTTGCCTCATATTGCAAGCAGCATGGGCATGACGTAAAGATTGTAGACGCCTTGGTTGAGGCTCCGGATCAGATCAATACGCTAGAAGGGGTCCTTAATTATCGGGGTCTTGATTTCAACCAAATCGCCGAGCGCATTGATCCCGACACTGAAGTAATAGGGATTTCAAACTTGTTCTCATTTGCTTTTCCAGTCATTTTGAAGATGGCAAAAGACTTGAAAAAGCGTCATCCCAAAGCAAAGATCATTCTAGGTGGTGCGCATCCATCAGCAACCATGTATCAAACCACTAAGTTTCGTTGTTTTGATTATGTAATCAATGGAGAAGGGGAAGAAACCTTCTTGCATCTCCTGGATGTATTAGCTGGAAAAAAGAAAATCGAAGAGTTGGATGGGGTTGGGTATCACAAAGGTAAAGAGATGATTATTGTTCCGAAGACAAAGTACATTGAGGATCTAGACGCTCTTCCATTTCCAGCAAGGGACATGATTCCTTTGGAGAGTTATTTCCGTGTAAGAGAGGCACATGGTCCTTCTCAAGAGCGTTGGACTCCAATTCTCGCCACGCGCGGCTGTCCGTTTATCTGTACCTTCTGTACTTCAAGGATTTGGAATCGTAAATGGAGAGCGCGCAGTGCAAAGAACATCGTGGATGAAATTGAACAGTGTGTAAAAAAATACAACATTACCGAGTTCCATTTTGAGGACGAAAACCTAACCCTCAATAAACCTTTGACACTAGATATGTGTAAGGAGATCATAAAGCGCAAGTTGAAGATTAAATGGCAAACTCCAAATGGTATTCGCGCAAGCGCAACAGATGAAGAGATGTTGGATGCCATGAAGGAGGCGGGTTGCTATCACATCACCGTTGCTCCAGAAAGTGGCTCTCAACGAGTCTTAAACGAGATCATCAAGAAGGGTCAGAATTTCCCGCATGTCGAGCGAGTTGTAAAATATGCCGTTAAGAAGGGAATCAAGGTAGCTGCTTACTTTATCTTGGGTTTGCCGGGTGAAAAAGTAGAGGATATGGAAGAGACGATTAAATATGCCCAGCGCCTAGCAAAGGGGGGTTTGGATGAAGTTGCCTTCAGCTTGTTTATCCCCTTACCCGGTTCAGACTTGTACACCTTGCTTGAGCAGCAGGGTAAGACGCCCAAAAATTGGTCGAAGTGCATTAGTATTGGAGACTTGAGTGTCGCTAAATCCTGGTCGGACTACATCACAGATGAGCAGCTCTTCAAGTACCGTAAGAAGGCGTACCTAAAGTTCCATGCAACCAAATTCTTCTATCATCCACAGAAGGTGCTTTGGTCCATTATGAATATCTTAAGGGATCGTCAGGAAACAAAGACCGAGCGTGCAGTAAGTACGCTTCTCAAGCGATTTATAGGGGTTAAGAGTTCAAGTTCGATGAAGGTTCATCCGGTGGAGAATTAAAGATGACAAATTTGTTTACCATCCTCAGGTCGAAATCCCTACAGTTTGATCATCGAGTGCGTTGCGAGGGGTGCCTTACGGGAACGCAGCATCAACCATTTTCTCATGGAGGATTTCGAAGATGGTAAGCAAATCCCAAATGACAAAAACAAATCAAGACTATGCTTCTCAAGGAAACTTCACCTTGGTGCCAGAGGATTTTGTGGCAATGGATGATGAAGCGATTGTGAAGAAGGCAGTGGAAAAGGCTCCGAAGGATCCTAAGGTGAAGTTTAAGATTGTTCATGATCATCCAGGTTGCATTGGCTGCGCAGCGTGTGTGGCAATGCACGGTCCAAATTGGGAGCTGCGTGATGATGAGAAGGCCATGCCTGAAAAGACCGACTTGGAACAGGGAGACTTGGAGGGCAACATGCGTGCCGCTCAAAACTGTCCGGTGAATGTCATCCATCTCGTAGACTTAAAGACGAAGAAGAAGTTGATCTGATCACATGGTTTTTACATCTTTTAATTCAATAGCAAATACGCCATTCTTAGCAATGAGTTCTTTATAATTATCAATAGACTCCACTGACTTTACTCCCTCTTCTAGGTTGTTGGTGCTTGACAAAGTATATTTTGTACCTTCATTTTCTAACAGGTCCCTCACTGTTTTATAGAGTATTTTTCGTTTAATCACACATTTTATTCTTTCATCATTTCCACTTTTCTTAAAGATTATAATATCTCCTTGCTGCATCAGATTGACAGAATTTTCGGAAAAGTCGCTTTCGCTTGCCCTGATTTCAATTCTTTTTTGGTTTATTTTTATTGCTTCAAAGGCTCGTCCATTTAGATTTTTAAAAAATGTTCTCATTTTAATACAGCCTTCGGGTGATATGCTCTACTAAACCTTCTTTGAATATGTAAGAACCACCACCCAAAGGGTGATGAACAACTCCATCATGCTTCAAAATCCTCTCTAAAGGATCCTGACCTCCACTCATAAGAAGTGGGAGGAAACGGTTACTTTTAAACCCTTTGTTGGTTTTGATTCGACAGGCGTCAAGCTTCGGGTCTAATGCTAGTGTAGGGTATTCATACAATTAAAGTCACCAAACGAACGCCTCTAAGAGAGGGGTTAATACAATTTCTTGGATCACCTTTATTAATCATGGGGCTTTACAGCAGCGTATGAAATTCGCCATTCGAGATGATGATACGAGTTATTTCACGAAGCCAGTAGACTTGGAAAAAGTCTATGGTTCCATCTGGAATCGCTGTCCTGTTTCATTGGCCATCGTTCCATTCCATGCCTGCACAAAAAGCAAGGGCATTCCACAAAAGTACTGGTCAGGTGATAAAACCTTCCCCGTAGGAGAGAACAAGCCGCTTGTAGCCTTCCTCAAGAAAAAGATCAAAGAAGGGAAGGTCAGCATCATGTTGCATGGGTACAGCCATAAGAACTACCTCACAGGCCCTGAGTTCGTAGCAGGCGACAACTTATACGAAAAAGTAAAAGAAGGGAAAAGGTACTTAGAAAAGGTTTTTGGAGTGGAAATAAAGTCATTCGTTCCACCTCATAACAAAATATCTGAAGAAGGCCGTCAAGCGGTGGCAAAAGCAGGTCTTAACATGGCCTGCCATCAATCTTATCTTCCCTGGCTTCGTAAGATGAATTGGAAGAACGCAAAGGAAAAAGCATTATTCTATCTAGTCTCGCAGCAGCTTCATTATTATCCATTTGTTCTACAAGAGAAAGGCTATAAGGAATTGCAGTGCGTCTCCTTAGTCCCATCTAAAACCTTAAAAGACTTGCAAAATGAGTTTATGGTTGCAGCAAAGGAATATGGCAGTTTCTGTCTGAATACTCATTACTGGGAAGTCAAAGGAGAAATGAAACAAACCTTAGACGAGTTCATGAAGTGGGCACATACGTTTATGCCAAGATATGGTCAAGTTGATGATCTTTTTTATGGATAATTGCAGTAATTGGGTTATTATTTGCTGCAATTATTCATCCCATGAATTGCGCCAGTAATAACATGGCTTAATCAGCGCAATTCATGTTAAGGGGAATGGGGGCTTAAAAATCTATTCTTTCGACCCAAAACCATTTAAAAAGCCTTGATTTGTAGAGGGGATATGTGCGGCATTTGTGGAATGAACTGGGAGGACGGGCCACTCATTAAAAAGATGGCTGACCAGTTGGTGCATCGAGGTCCAGATGATGAGGCCTATTTTACAGATAAAAACATCAGCCTGGGCATGCGTCGTCTTGCTATCATTGATTTGAAGAAGGGCATTTACCCAGTTACAAACAAAGACCATACACTGTTCTTGGTGTTCAATGGGGAGATTTACAACTTCCCAGATCTAAAAGAAGAGTTAGAGAAAAAAGGGTATCGCTTTAAGACAAATTGTGATGCTGAAGTCATCACACATGGATATGATGAATTTGGAATTAAGATTCTAGATAAATTAAATGGCATGTTTGCGATTGCCTTGTGGGATTCGAAGAAGAAAGAACTTATTTTAGCAAGGGATCGCTTCGGAGAAAAGCCATTGTATTATTATCATAAGGAGGGGAAGTTCGCGTTTGCTTCAGAAGCGAAGGCTCTTATTCCAGCAGGGATTGATCGCAGCTTGGATCGCCAAGCCTTGCACGACTTTTTGACCTTGCTGTATCTGCCAGGCGAATCCACCTTGTTTAAGTATGTAAAAAAGCTCCTTCCTGCTCATTATCTGATTTTTAAAAATGGAAAAATCACTATAAAAAAATATTGGAGTCTTCCTTCGCCTAAAGTCAAGAATTGGGCAGAAACAGATGCGGCAAGGGAGTTGCGAAAGTTGCTGGAGAAGAGTGTCCAACAGCGCCTGATCAGTGATGTTCCACTTGGAGCCTTCCTCTCAGGAGGCATTGACAGCAGCACCATCGTTGGTATCATGTCCAAAATAATGAAGGAGCCTGTCAAGACTTTCTCAGTGGGGTTCGGAGAAGAAAGCGATGAACTCAAGTATGCAAAAGTTGTAGCCGAGCATTTCGAAACAGACCATCATGAGTTACTCGTCACATCCAGTTTTGCTAAGCGTCTGCCAGAAATCGTGTACCATACGGACGTCCCCACCGCAGACCCCACCTGCATTCCGACATTTTACCTCTCAGAGTTCGCCAGAAAGAAAGTAACCGTTGTATTAACAGGAGAAGGAGCAGACGAAGAATTCTTTGGTTACGGTCGTATTCAGCGGATGTTGCAGGTGCAGCGTTTGGCGCAGCAGTATCAGAAAGTCCCTTCATTCATCCGAAAAGGAGTCAAGGCCTTGGTTAAGGTAATACCTACCTTACAGGTCCGCAGAAAGTTGAAGCGCTTGTCAAATTTGGAAGACCTCCCCACATTTTATATGGAGAGCAACGGTGTCTTGAGCGAAGAGGAAAAAGCAAGTATTTACGCCCCCCCACTCCAGCTAAATCCAACACAGCGCCTGTTCAAACCTGGGAAGGAGCTATTGGCAAGTCTTTCGGCATGGGATTTCAATGAATATCTTCCCAATGACATTCTCATCAAGGCAGACACCATGACCATGGCGCATAGCCTGGAAGGGCGTGTTCCTTTCTTGGATCCAAGGATTGCCGAGTTTTCAACGACGCTTCCGGTTTCACTTAAATTGGGTGGCTTTGGCACAGGAAGTTCAACAGGGTTCACTCAAAAAAAGCTCATCGAAAAATATGTTCTGCGAAAAGCAGTCCAAGATCTTTTACCACAAAGCATTTTGAAGCGCAAGAAACAAGGTTTTACCGTCCCCTTAGACAACTGGTTTAAGAAGGATTTAAAGGAAGTAGCAAGTCACTTGCTCGATAAGTCTGCTCTTAAAGAGTCCGGTGTTTTCGACGCTCAAAAAGTGAAAAAACTATATCCCCCATTTGGTAAAATCGGGGGTTATTATCGATTATGGCCATTGGTGTATTTACAAATGTGGAATAAGATATATCGTTCGGATGGATTACCGGCCAAAGAAATGAAACAATTGGAGAGGTTTTTTTAAGGATGAGGATGAAATACGACCAGAGGCTTAAGGATAAATATTATGCCTCAACAGCAAAGGCATATGCAAAGATAGATCATACGCTGGATATAAGGCGCTCGGTTGAGGAAATGCTGTCAATTCAATTTCAAGGAAGTTCTATCTTAGAGTATTGTAAAGGAGTCTGCGTATTGGATCTGGGGTGTGGGACCGGTCGCCTGTTCCCGTATCTGAAGAAGAGCTATGTATGTGGGGTAGACACATCAATGGCCATGTTGACGTATGCAAGCCAGGTCATGAAAAAGTATAAATTAAAGGGAAAGTTGGTCCAGCAGGACTTATTCAAATTTAAGTCAAAAGAGAAGTTTGATGTTGCGATCAGCATCGGGGTGCTCGGCGAGCACGTTCCATTCACAAACCCGTTGGCGAAGAACATATGGGAAGCTTTGAAGCCAGGAGGTTTATTCGTGTTTACAATAGTTCCATTGAAGTGTCGGTGGTTCCAATTAGGAGTTAAGCAGTTGCTTCAGTATTTGCAGCCAATAGGGCCTCGTTTTTTGATGGCTCGGTTGAATAACGCGGCGTTTATGGGGTATTTTGCTCATTCAAAGAGGTCGGTAGAAAAGATCTTAAGGCAGGGGGGATTTAAAGAAGTTCAGTGTTTCACGGTGTTAAAAAATTATTTTGAACATTATGAGTTCGTAGCCAAGAAGTGAATCATGAAAGTAATTTTTGTCAATCGGGAAATGGCCATGAACCCTGGTGGGGGAGAGAACGTGGATGTTCACTTAGCAAAAGCCCTATCTCAATTAGGAGTGCAGGTTCATTTTTTAGTGGGTAAGCCTTGGTTTGGAAAGGTCAAGGTGCCGTTCAAGTCTTTTCCAGTAGAATATGTTTCTTCTCCATACCTGCGTGAAGTGTATCAGAAGGTGCCCTTTCCTTTCAATATCCCATTAGGGTTGTTGGATTGGAATTTCTTTTCCTGGGCGTGTTTGAATCGCTTGAAAAAAACGGATTGCGACGTAGTTCAAGTGTTGTCGTTGCCAAAGCTTGTTCAAATAAAGAAGTACAAGAGGGTGCCCGTAGTGATGCGTTTCCCTGGGCCCCCTTCATCATTGTATAAGAAATATATTCAGAAGATGGACGTAGTCATTGCAAACGGGGATGCCTTGGTTCAGATTCGAAAGAAGTTCAGAAAAGACGCAATAGAAATTCAGATCGGGGTGGATTCAAACCGATTTAAGCCCTCTCCTTCCATCCGCAGATCAGTGAGGAAAAAGCTAGGAATAAGTAATGCTCATTTGATTCTGTACACGGGTCGTTTCATGCCGATCAAGAATGTTTCGTTGTTAATCAAATCCATGCGTTTCGTGGTGGATCAGTTTCCAAAAGCCAAGTTGATGTTGGTGGGAAATGGTCCATTGGAAGGAAAACTCCGGAATGAAGTTAAACAGTTAGATTTGGAAAAGAGCGTAGTTTTTGCAGGTCATGCTTCATCCAGAATCGAAATGTATTATGCCGCAGCCGATGTCTTTTGCATGCCTTCCTTGTATGACAATTATCCAAACTCTGTTTTGGAAGCGATGAGTGCAGGTCTTCCAATTGTCGCAACCAAGGTGGGCGGTATTCCTTTGCAGATAAAAGACGGCAAGAATGGTTTTTTGGTAGAGTCACAAGATGAGGTCGCTTTGGCAGAAAAGATACTTTTCTTGTTGAACAATCCTTCCAAGGCAAGGAAGATGGGCCTTGAAAACAGGAAGTGGGTGGTCAAGCATTTTTCATGGAAAGAAAGCGCAAAGAAGCTGAAACGGGTGTATGAAGGTTTACTGAAATAAAATCGAGAGTATTCTCTTAAGGTAAGTCCCCAATTCGTTTATAATCTTCTATAGCGTCATAGGGAATGTGCACGTAAACTTCATTGGGTATGATCTCTAACTCAAGAGAGTCAGGTTGAAGTTGTTCTGCTTGGTTATGCAGTCCGATGATGATCCGTGTAGCAGAGGGTCTGCTTGATTCAGGAAGCAGGATCGTATAATGTTTATCCTGCCGTCTAACCATGCATCTGGGTTTAAGTATGATCGCAAATACACCGAAGAATGCCGTCCTGAGTTCTTCTTTGATGGGAAGTTCATTCATGTTTTCATGCCGCCCTCTCATAAAGAAGAGACGCTACTTCGATTTGCATGCCTTCTTGTGCCGCGTAGGTGTTTGGAAATTTGTGGCGAACTTCTTGTACGATCTGGTCGAGCTTCTGGTCATCATGAGGTCCATGGTGCATGAGGAAGAGTCGCTGGGCTCCGATATCCTGTGCAAGCTTTGCGCCTTCTTGGGGGGTGCTGTGGCCCCAGCCTTTCTTGCTGAATTGGCCGTTTCTTCCGTGGTATTCATCCTCTGTGCAGAAGGTGTCGTAGATGAGCACCTCCGTGCCTTGGAGTTTTTCTCGTAGGCTCTTGTCAATCTCAGCATGGTCATGTTCATGATCCCAGAGGAAGGCAACATTTCCTTCATCACTATGGAGTATATATCCAAGTCCTCCATTGGGATGATTCACGCGTACTGCTTCGATCTCAGCATGAGGAAGGTACAGTTTGCTGCCCGGTTGTAGTTCATGGTGAATCTTCTGTGATGGCGTAGCCTCATAAGGGACAGGGTGATAGGGTGCTTTCATCATTCCGCGGAGTAATTCTTCTATGGAATATTCTTTTCCATCAATTGTTTTGCCTTCTCCATAGATGTGTAGTTCATTGCCAGATACATAGATCGGCTTAAAGTAGGGGAGTCCCTGGATGTGGTCCCAGTGGAAGTGGGTTTGCAAAAGGTGGAGTTTTCCGTGTCCTTGACCAAAGGCAGTGCCCATGAGTTCTTCGCCGAGTTTTACCATGCCGCTGCCGGAGTCAATCACAACGAGTTCGTTGCCCACAGCCGCCACTACACAGCTGGTGTTGCCACCGTAGTTCATGTGGGAGGGTCGCGCGGCTGGGATGGACCCTCGTACGCCGTAAAAGTGGATGTTGGTCATGTTTTTCACCTAACAATCAATAAAATACCTAAATATAAGAAACTAAGTAGTAAAAAGTACGTCTTTTTAGTAATATTTATATAGAAAAAACGCATAATGAAGGCATGCGCGTCTTAACCCAGGAAACGTTTCCCAACAAGCTAAAGTTGGATGCCAAGGACAAGCAGATCTTAGCTTATTTAGCCTTGGATGTAAGGATTCCTTACACAACACTCGCTAAGAAAGTCCTTCTGAGCCCAGATGCAGTCAGGTACCGAATCGATCGTCTCAAGCAAGAGCAGGTCTTGATCGGAACAAGAACATTGGTGTCATTAGGAGCCTTGGGTTTCTCATCTTATCATTTGTTTCTTTCCTTGCACCCTCCCAATCTGAAAAAAGAGGCGGACTACATTCGTTTCTTTGAAACCGATTCAAGGGTGAATGCAGCCTTGCAATACATGGGAAAATGGGATTTTGAATTGGCCGTCGTGTCCAAGACACCTAAAGACCTAGATTCCTTCCGGGTGGATCTCTCGCAGCGTTGTCCAACCATTCAGGAAGAAAGGATCATCTTGTTATTAGAGACCTTGAAGAGTACGGCTTTGCCTGAGCGCATCTTTCCAGATCTTCGCATGAACCCTGCGTCAGAAAAGATAAAGAAAAAAATAAAAATGTCTAAGTTGGATGAAAAAGATCATCATATTTTAAGTGTATTAGCAGAAGAAGCAGATATGAAAGTTGAAAAGATCGTTGAGAAAACAAAGTTAAGTCGGGATATTGTTTCATACCGAATGAAGCGCCTGGTAGAAAGTGGGGTCATCGTGGGCTTTAGGCCCATAATTAATTACACACGTCTCGGATTTAGCATCTATGCAGTCTTGTTCAAGTTGCAGGTGCGCAGTGTCGAGCGTGAGCGTTCCTTGCGTACGTTTTTGCAGGAGTCTCCTGCGGTTCTCTGGGCGGTTCGTACCTTAGGTGAGTGGGATCTTCTCATCTATATCATCGGCAAGGACACAGAGGATTTCTACAGAACCATCGTCGAAATCCGCGAAGGCTTTGCCGACATGATCAAGAATTACGAAGCCTTGATCGCGTATCGCGAGTATAAATATACATATCTGCCGGAAATAATTACTCAACGTTAGGTGTTTGTTAGACATCATAAAGAAAGGGTCTTATAAAAAAGAGTCTTATTTATGTTTTTGGGTAAGTTCCTTGGTGAGCATGCAAACTTCTTTCCAGTCTAATACGCGCAGAAGGAAAAGGAGGAGTAAGTAAGAGATAAGGCTAACAAGGATGAGGAAAACATCCATCCAAATGGGTAACATATGACTTCCGTAAAGTAAGAGGGCTAAAACCAATCCGCCGAGTAAGGTTTTTGCCCAGTTTTTCCAGGGGAGTTGGAGAGTTACATAATGTTTGAGTTTCAGGCAAGACAAGATAAGGGCGAGGGCATAGCTGATGGTGGTAGTAAGAGCAGCACCGGCAATGCCTAAAAAAGGGATGAAGATAAGATTGAGGATGACATTCACAAGGGCTGCCCAGAACATGATTTTGGCAACTGTTTTGGGTTGTCCAATGCCTGAGAGCACACTTAGGTTCATAAGGGCAATAGCATAAAAGAGAACGCCAATCATAAGGATGCGCAAGGCTTGGGCAGCCGGTAGAAAGGTTGCACCGTAGAAGACTTGAAGGATGCGTTCGGCGTGGGTGATAAGAAGAATGACTAAAGGAAGAATGCAGATGAATAAATACTTGTGTAAAATATGTAAACCTTGGGCGAGCTTTTCTTTTTTCTTGCTGTGATAGAGTTCAGCACTTAGGGGTTGTAGGACGGAGTCAAAGGCGTACATGAAGTAGAGAACCGCCATCGCTGTGGGAAGAGCGGCGTTGTAGAGTCCAACCTCGCGTAAGGTTCGTAAGGAAGTAAGAAGTAGCGTGTCGAAATAGCTAATAATCGAGTAGGTAAGGGTATTAAACACAAAAGGAAGTCCGAGGAATAAAAGAGTTTTAAGTTGAGGTAGAGAATAAGTAGCCGTTTGGTGGGCGAATGAAAATGTTTTGTGTAGGAAAGGCAAAAGAGCAAAAGGAAGTAAGATCGCAGTAAGAAGGTAAGCAAAGAGGGGGGCAGCAAGGCCATATCTTAAGAAAATGAAAAGGAAAAACAAGAGGAGAATCTTTTTGAAGAGTTCAACGCAAGCGAAGTAGGAGTATTTTTGAAAGCCAAGGAAGGTGCTGCTAAGGATCTCTTCATTCACGCCTAAGAAGAAGACAACAGCCATAACACGCAGTAAAAAGATCGCGTCTGTGGTTTTGAACAAGTACTCTGATAAAAACGGGGCAAGAGCCCAAAAAAGGATAGCAAGAAGAAAAGCCGTAACGAGCTTAAATAAATAAGCCATGGCAAGGTAGCTTTTGACCTGGTCCCATTTATTTTTGAGCCACAGTTTTGGAAGGGTGATGACAAGGGCACTTCCAATGCCTAGATCTTTTATCGTGCTAAATAAGAAGAAGAAGGCAAGTACGGAAAAGAACAGGCCGTATTGTTCAACACCTAGTTTTTGAGCAAGGGTAAATCGAAAAGCATAACCTAGGAGAGCAGCAATAAGGTGGATAAAAAGGATGGTGCCAACGCCAAATACGGCTTTGCGGGTGTAGCTCATGTAGAAGTAGGATCGAGTAAATCTTTATAAATCGCTTGTTTTTTGTTCATGAGATGAAGGAGCGTTTGCTTAAAGTGCTGGCTTGTCCCTCCTGTCAATCAGATTTAAAGCTATCCGTCAAGGAACGGGCGCAGGGCGAGATCAAGGAGGGTATTCTTGTATGTGTTTTATGCAAAGAGTTTTTCCACATTCGTCATTTCATTCCGAGGTTCATCAAGGATGATAGCTACGCGAAGAACTTCAGCAAGGAGTGGGGTTGGTATCAAGAGGTTGTGGACAAAATCCGTGAGCCGAAGGAACAGGAAAGTTATTTTTTAAGAAGAACCGGTTTTAGTAAGAAAGAGGTCAAGAACAAACTTCTACTGGATGTGGGACAAGGGGCAGGCATCGGGATGGATTGGTTCCTCAAGTACGGCGCTGAAGTAGTGGGCATGGACATTTCCTATGCAGTAGATGCAGCATTCAAGTTGCATGGCTTGCATCCTAAAGCTCACATAATTCAAGCCAGTGTTTTTAAGCTTCCCTTCAAAAAAGCAGCATTCGACTATATATATTCAGTAGGAGTTTTGCATCACACACCCAATTGCAAGAAAGCCTTTTTCCAGCTTCCAAAATTGTTAAAGAAAAAAGGAAAAATCGCCATCTGGTTGTATCCCTGGCAGGGTTTTTACAGCCGTTTGTCAGATTTCTGGCGCTTCTTCAGCACGAAGCTTCCATCAAAGTTTTTATTCCATGTCTGTAAACTAGGAGTTGAGCCGCTCTACCGTTTACGTCAGCTCCCAATCATCGGCGGGATAGGCAAATCCATTCCTATCTCCACACATCCCAATCCATATTGGCGTATGCTAGACACTTATGATTGGTATTCTCCGAAGTATCAGTCCAAGCACACCAACCAAGAAGTTGTGCAGTGGTTTAAGCAAGCTAATTTGAAAAACATCAAAGTATTGTCCGATCCGGTAAGTGTGCAGGGAACTAAAAATTAAAGTGATCGTTTTGTTCTTTTTAGTTTATCGCGGTTTTTTGTCCAGTAATTGGTAGAGATAGTATACCCAGCATTATGCATAATAGTTAATAATGTGGGGATCGGAGTCAGTTCAGAATGGATGTGTTTTGCAGGAGTAGTTCTAGCAAATACAGGTTGCAGGGTAAAGAATCTGCCTTCATCATCGATACGGGCTTCAGGAAGTTGATCTAGTTGAACTCGAATGCATTCTTCAACAATTTCGTTTAGAAAAAAATTGCCAGTATCGCTTGGCGGTAGGAAGAGAATTTGCCCGTTCAGACATATGCGGGTACACCCTAAATATTGGGTGTGTGCATCCATTAGATATTCGTAGCTCATTAAGTGAAGAGATACAAGAGGTTTTATATTCTTAATCCTTATTTTTCGTTAGTTCCACAATCGCCTCTACATGAGGCGTCTGCGGAAACAAGTCAAACATCGCAGCACTTTTAACGGTATACCTCTTGAATTTAGGAAGTTCCTTAGCAAGTTGTTGGATGTTGCAGGAGATATAGATCATAACCTCCGGAGCAAACTTGTTCAGTTCTTCAATGGTTCGAGGGTGCATTCCTGTGCGGGGTGGATCCGTAATCGTAAAGAGGGGTGTTGGCAAATCCAGTCTTTTAATCTGCACCGCATCAAGGACAAGAGCCTTGGCATTGCTTACGTGGTTTTCTTGGATGTTTTTGTTAGCCGCTTCAATGCAGCTGGGCACACTTTCGACAATAGTCACTTCTTTGAACAACTCAGCATTGACAATGCCAAAGGTACCAACGCCACCATATAAATCAAGAAGATGGGCACCTTTTGTTTCATACTTCTTAAGCAATCCTTGAGTGTATTCTAGCATTTTCTCTGCCATGAGGGTGTTGTTTTGAAAAAATCCTTGAGCGCTGTAGTAAAATGTTTTCCCAAGTAAGGTTTCGCAGAGCATCTCACTGCCTTTGACAGCAAAGTATTCTTGGCTCGTGCTTTCATCAGTTTGGGGAGGGACATAGGCGATAAGGACATGCGTAGCCGTGCTTTGTTTAGCAAAAGCCTTGATCTGCTCAATGGCTGCTTGAAGTTTGGAGCTTTCATCATTTAAAGTAAAGGTAATGGCTGCATCGTGTGTAGTAGTTCGAATGACGGCATAGCGAAACGCCCCGCTTTTCTTATGGATGTCAAAGTAGTCCACGCCTCGAAAGAATTTTTGTACCTCAGATAAGAGTTGGTTGATGCGTCCATTACTAATGGCGCACGTATCAATGTCAATGATCTGATCCCATCGTCCTTTCTTGCGTAAGCCAACTCCGCCGGGATGAAAGATAAAGTCCATTCGGTTTCTATACTCATATTCAGGACCGGAAAACACCTGAACATCATTATATTTTATTGCTTGGATCAGGGCTTTCTTTTTGTTCTCCAGCTGCAGTTCGTAGGGTATATGTTGCGCAGAGCAGCCTCCGCATTCGCCAAAGTAAGGGCATTTGGGTTCAGTCATGAATTAAGTGGGGAGATTTCCTTTAAAAACCTAATAGATCAGTGTAACAATAAACCCAATGACGCCTAAAATCAACCCAACAAAGGCTCCTTTCGTGGGCAGTTGACTGAAAAGAGTATAATCCAGAATAGGCTCTATGATGAGGATGCTAGTAATAGACAGTGCGCTCACAATCCAGATGTTTTTAAAGCTCTTATAGCCAAGGATGTAACCGGCAATGAGCAAGCCTCCGGCAACAATGGCTAGGGGGAACATTTTTAGGAAGGCTTGAAGAAAGGGTTGGGAGGAGATATTGTGGTTTTTGGTGGCGATGAGTTCGGCGTAAATCGCGAGCCCTTCTCCTAAGAAGATAAGAAGAAAGGTAAGGAGCTTGGTCCATATGGGGTTCATTCAGGCTTTAGAAAAAGCAAGTTATTTAAATTAGACGGTATAAGTAGGAGGGAGGTATTATTTTTGGCAAGTCAAGATTGGATCTGGGTGGGTTTGGTGGCGCTAGTAGCTATTTTTGCGGTTGCTTTTCTGGTTTCACGGCCTGTTCAAACTCCTGTAGAAGGCCTTGCCGGAGTAAGTGAATCACAAAACTTAGGTGGGCAGGCAGGAAAATATAAGATTTGTCAGTCAGTAAGTGACACAGACAAGAATGTGGATGATACGCATTGCTGTAAGCGTCATGATCAATGCCTTTCTGGATATTGTGGTTGGATTCAGAGCTCTGGCAGCGCGGACTATTACCGAAAGTGTATACGCATCATCGATTTTAGTACGCACGTAATGTTGTTGAATGGTGGCGATTTTCCTTCTGAGTACCCAGTTAAATTGAAAATTGGTGATAGAGCGACGTCTCAAACCCGCGGGAATGCAGCTTTCAGTGTTTCAATATACACTTCTCATGCTGATTTATTCCTTGAAGATGGCGGATATGCTGGCGGTGTGGAGGTCGGGTATTTTTTTGATGATATTAAGCTAGGCACTTCAAGATTGAAGCATGAAGATAGGAGTTGGTATTCCACCAACTTCGACTGGACTGTTCCTTCAGTTAGCCCTGGTCAGCATGTTTTTAAAGCAGTTTTTGACCCAGATAATAAAGTTGTTGAGGATAATGAGGGCAATAATGTTTTAACAGCTCAATTACAAATAGTGGGGAACGGTCCTTGTGAAAATGGAAATAAGGATTCGGGTGAGACCGATGTGGATTGTGGGGGTTCTTGCCCTAAGTGTGTGGATAGCAAATCATGTGTGAAGAGTTCAGATTGTCTAAGCAATAAATGTTCGAATAAGGTGTGTGTTTCTTCTATTAAAAGCCCTCTAAACTCTACGGGTGGTTCTTGTGTTGCTAAGAAAGGTACGTGTCAGTGGAAATCCAGTTGCCCTCAGGGTGGTTCAAGTGTGGGCCAGGAGGATTGTGGCAGCAATAAGTATTGTTGTGTGTCTAATGCTCTATCAAATAAGAAGCTTCCTTGCGTTAATGGCGTGAAAGATGCTAGTGAGAGTGATGTGGATTGTGGCGGTTCTTGTAAGAAATGTGCGCTGAAGCAGAGTTGTTGGGTTGGTCAATGTGCTCCTGGTCAAAGTTGTGGGGATGAGAATTGTGTGAGTGGTCATTGTAGTATTACAGGCAAGTGTACGGATAGTTGCGGCGCTCTTTGGGCTGCGAATGGGGCGGTGGGCAAGGCGTATTGTTCGCAAACGGCGAGCTGTCCTCCTACAAATCCTAAGTCATTGGGGCAGTCTACGGATTGTGTGATGTGCTGCCTCACGGCCACGTAGAATGGGGTGTTTCTTAGGGATCGTCTTTATAAATCCTTTTTTCTCTCTTCTTGCATGCGCGTCTGTTTCATCCAGTCCACCTTCCACCCGTTTGTGGGTGGAACCGAGCGTCAGTCCTTGCAGTTAGCGCAGCGTCTCATCAAAAAAGGGGTTCAAGTCGAAGTCGTCACGGGTCGATTTTCAGACCTCAAGAAGTTTGAAGTCGTTCAAGGCGTTCCAGTCCATCGAGTATGGGCATATGATTCCCATGCCAAGCGCAGCTTCTTACAAACTCTAACTTGGTTGTGGAGTGCTTTCTGGTTCTTGCTTTTCTCAAAGTCCTACGACATCTATCATGCCCATCAAGCTTTGACACCTGCCTTTATCGCATATCTCATCGCTAAACTCAAAGGAAAGAAATGCCTTTCCAAGATTGCCAATACACAGCATGTGGGTGAGTTGTTTATACTGAGTCATTCGTTGTTTGGTCGATTAATGAGGTCATTTATTTTGTCCATGGATGGTTTCATCGCTACCTCCAATCAGGCCGTAAAGGAGTTGGCAGAAAACAAGATCTCAAAGGAAAAGATTGCAGCCATTCCGAATGGCGTGGACACAGAGAAGTTCAAGTCGGTAAAGGATAAAAAGACATTAAGGAAAAGATTAGGTCTTCCATTAAATAAGAAGATCGTAATGTTTCTTGCTACGACAACAAGGGAGAAGGGCATTTTCGAGTTGGTTCAGGCGTGGAAAACAGTGGAAGCTAAGGTCTCAAATGCACACTTGATTATAGTTGGGAAAAAGTTCAATGAGCAAGAGCTCGACAATTTAGTAAGGAAACTCGGTCTGCATTCAATTGAATTCCTTGGTATTCATCCAAATCCAGAAGATTTTCTAGCAGCCTCCGACGCCTTTGTCTTGTGCAGTCATGCCGAAGGCTTGAGTAATGCCTTGCTCGAGGCCATGAGCTCAGCGCTTCCCATCGTGGCAACAAAGATTAGTGGTACAGTGGATTTAATCAAAGATAAAAAGAATGGTCTTCTCGTGCCTCCGATGAATACAATTGCATTAAGCAAGGCATTGCTCAGCGTCTTGCAGAAGCCTTCAGGGTGGGGGAAAGCTGCTCGAGAAACAATCATTTCTAAATACAGTTTGGACGCAGTCGTTAATCAATACCTGAAGTTGTATAAGAATCTGATTTAGCGTATTTTTTTAGGCTGAAAGCTCATTCGTAATATTCCCATGATCTCTCTTCGTTTCACCCACCCATATCCAGCCAGTACAAACACTAAAGGTAGCAAAGGTTCTTTGTATCGTGCCGTAACGAGGACCATAGCGTAAAACAGTGTACCATAAACAGCTGGCCAGATAAGAAGCCACGTATTCTTGTCTTTACGCTTCTGCCAGAGTGCATAGAGAGCAAGAAGAATCACAACCCAGTAGAGTCCGACATAGATGAGAACAGCGAGAGCGACTTGAGCATGACTAAAGACTGCTTCTAAGATAGGTTTTGAATAGATTACACTTGCAGAGCCTGTAAACAAAACGAGTGAGTAACCAATGGCATCTGCAGGCCCGTACCACATAATGCCCATCTTTTTGAGGTAGAAGAAGAAGGACGTAATAGGATGTTCAAGAACATACTGTTTTGCTGCTTGGTAGAATCGTGCATCTAATTTAGCCGGGTCCGTTTCATTGCCCATAATCTTTTTCTCAACGTCATCATACTGGGTATCATAGACATACATATTGTTGTAAGGAATGTACACACCGTAGAACAGCGCCGTTCCTCCACGACTAACAACGGGGATAAACTCGTGGAAAACCGTGTAGTTACGGATTGTCCAGGCGCCAATCAAAGCCAAAGCGATAATAAAAAGGAGGGCAAGGCCTTTGAGAAGAGGTTTCCTCCATTTATTCCAGTAAACAATGAGATAGTAAATGGCTAGGAATGGGAGGAGGAAAAGGAAGGCGGCTTTGGTGAGCACCAAACATCCTAAGACAAGACCTGTAAGAGGGTAATACATGTGGCGTGTTCGGGATTGAAGTAAGCAATAGACAAGTAGGGTAAGGAGGAACATCGTCAGAGTTTCAGTGAGAAATAGTTTAGAGTACAGGATGAAGTTGGGGTAGATCATAGTAAGAAGAGCAGAGAACCAAGCCGCTTTTTTATTCGCAAAAAGTTCAAGGCTGATATAGAACACAAGGATAACAACAAGAGCACTTAGGACAGATTGGAAGGCATAAACATAGAGGTAGTTTTCTCCAAAGACTTGGTAAAGAATAGAGGCCAAGAAAGGAAGCAAGGGTTCTCGAAACGCAGTCAATTTGCCTTGCCAGCTAAATCCTTCTCCATGAGCTAGGTTCAAAGCAATTTGGTGGTAGTTGGAGGCATCATTTCCAGGTGGGCTGGAAAAAAACAAGGAAGGGATGAGCCGTAAGAGTAGAGCTACTAAGAATAAGGTCCACAGTGCTTTGGTTTTATTCATTCTTGTGTGCTTTAGGATTGGTAATGATCCAGTTGCCAAGGGCAATCACATCCAAGTGCCCTTGTAAATAACTGCGAATAGCATCATCCGGAGTGCAAACAATGGGTTCTTCGTGCATGTTGAAGCTGGTATTCACGATGGTGGGGCTTCCAGTAATCTTTCTATACTCATCAATAATCTTGTAGTAGCTGGGGTTGATCTCTTTTTTAACCAGCTGGGGTCGAGCCGTGCCATCCACATGGACAATGGCAGGGCAATTTTTCTTAGTCCAAGGTGTACAGTCAAAGGTGATGGTCATGAATTCAGCAGCATGTTCAGCTCCAGCAACATTTTTGTAGCAGTGATCCTTGTACTCATACAGTGTACTGGGGGCAAACGGCATGAATTCCGTTCTCTTTAGGCGCCTGTTCAACCATTGGTTGACGCTACTTTCTTTTGCCGAGTAGAGGATGCTTCGGTTCCCTAATGCCCTGGGTCCGTATTCCATTCGTCCATTGAATCGTGCAACAACTTTTCCATCTGCAATGTATCCGGCAATTTCTTTTTCCACATTTTTGTTCAAGTGAGCCTTCAATCCAGCTCGGTCAATTGCCGCCTTGATTTCTTTGTCATTATACTCAGGACCTAGGTAAGCATGATCCATCAATTTTGGTTTAGGTGCTTTTCCCTCTTTGGCTGCACGTTCACTCCATACATACAAAGCAGCACCCACATTCAACCCGCCATCCCCCATATGGGGATGGATAAAAAGAGTATTAATGTTGCTGAGTTCATGCACGCGTTGGTTGAGTTTGACATTGGCAAAGGTGCCGCCCGCTAGAGCTACATCTACCTTTTTCTCGCCGCGTAGCATGTGAGCGATGTGTTCCACGACAGTTTCTTCTAATATATACTGTGCTGCTGCCGCGATATCCTTGGCTTCATGATTCTGAGTGAGTTTGCGCATCTTTCGGATAGCGCGCATGCCAACCGCTTTGAATCGGTTGCGAAATTCGGTTTTGTCTTTAGACAATCCCAGTGCAGGTTTAAGTTGATCATACAATTTATCAGGGTCTCCAAGCGCAGCTAGGCCTGTAATCTTGCCTTCATGCCGTAGCATTTTGAATCCAAGCAAATGAGTGATCTCACTATAGAAATAACCTGGGCTATCATAAGTAAGTGTACTGGCAATTCGGTGAATTGGGTTGTTGCGATCCAGATTGTCTGGGGAGCTCAACGCGTTAGCGTTGTTGGGGGCATAGACCGTTGCAGAAATATAATCTCCAGTGCCGTCAACGGTGAAGACCCAAGCAGGATGTTTGCCAAAAGTATAATAGGCTGAGTAGGCGTGGCTTTTGTGGTGTTCGACAAACTCAACGGGCTGATGGAAGCCTAATCTTTTAAGAGTGGATAAAAGGTTTCTTTTTCGTAGGCCTAGGTTGCTAGCAATATGAATATGTCGAATGAACCGTTGCCGCAAGGCAAAGTCAAGAAAGGAAAGTTCGCTGTATACTCGTCCAATTCCACTGCCAAACCCTCCAGTGGGATCCTCCACGTCTTTGACCACAACGCCACTCAGTCCTCCAATGGCAATGTGAGTAATATCCTTCTTGCGTAACTTTAGGTCGCGTAGCAAGAACTCAATAGATAGGTAAGGAAAACCGATATGGAATTTCTTTCTGGAAAGCCGCTCTTCATTTACCGCTCTAAGTACAACGCCATCTTTCACAATGCAGGCGCCTGAATCATGTCCGTCATAGAGGCCTAGGATGTACATGGTGGAATAGAACTTAACCTCATTTTTAAAGGTATTTATGAAATAAAAAGTCTTAAGAAGGGGGGGTATGGCAAACTATTTAAACATTCAAGACCTACTTTTTACGATGAAAACATCTTTTATGATCTTTTTTTTCGTTCTCTTAACAGTAAACGTCTTTGCTGTAACAACTCCCGTAACCTATCCTTGGACCTCTCATGTATCTGAGCAGTTTGTGAAGAATTCATGTAAATGGGGGGCCTGTGGGGATCATATGTCTAAAACAACGCCGTACAATCCGTTTAAGCAGAGGCCAGCGGCCGTAAGTGTAGATCCTGAAGTGGCAGCCATGTCAGCTGTGCGTAAGGTGTTTAAGGCTCAGTTTGGAAAAGAGGCGGATGATGCGTATGTCTTGAAAGAATCAAAGTTAATGGTGCAAAAGGGCTATCCTCAAGATAAATATGCGGAGGAGATGTTGCGTGCGGCATATAAGAAGAATCCAAGTCTATACATCAAGCATGCTAAGAAGATTACTACTTCGAATCAAGGGTATTCAAAATATGGAAAAATGAGGTTATCCGGTGGTTCGGTCTTTTCAAGTGGCGGCACAGTGGGTGTAAGTCTAGGTTAGGGGTCTTCTTAAGGCTTTCGTAGGGGTATAAAAAACCCGTTCCATTCTAAATTAGAATGTTAAACAAATCAAGACTGGGTAAAATCGCTCAGTTAGTAAAAGGAAAAAAGGTTCTAGTGGTGGGAGATGTGATGTTAGATCATTACGTTTTTCTCGGTGGAAAAAGGCCTTCTCCAGAGAGGCAAGGCTAGATGGGTGATTCAAACGGTGAAAGAAGGGTGGTGAATGGTTTAGCTAATTTAAGAGGATTGATTGTGGAAATAGAGAAGAGAGGTGAGTTTAAGCAAGAAATCAATTCAATTATTCAGTTGTTGCAAGAAACATTTTCGGACGGGAATAAAGTTTTAATTGCAGGAAATGGAGGATCTGCATCGCAGGCAATGCACTTTTCAGATGAGATGATGGGGCGTTATAAGGAAAACAGAAAGCCTTATCCAGTAATTGCGTTGAATGCGGATAGCGCAGTGTTGACCTGTATCGCGAATGATTTCGGTTATGATGAAGTATTTAGTCGGCAAGTAGAAGGGCTTGGGAAAAAAGGAGATGTGTTTATCGGGCTTTCAACCTCTGGGAATTCTAAGAATATTCTTTTGGCAGCGGACATAGCTAAAAAGCAAGGGTTGAAAGTGGTGGCTTTGACGGGGGCAAAAGGTAAACTATTGGAAAAAGCAGATATTGCCGTGAAGATTCCAATAGAGGTCACTTCAAGAATGCAAGAGATGCACTTGCACGCCATTCACCTAATCTGCGAGGCATTCGAGCCTAGACCTTAACGGTTTAGATCGGTATCTCGTTAATCCCGCACAGTTCTTGAGCTTCTTCACTGATGACCTTAACTTTAGAGAGGGGGAGTTGTAGGATTTGGGCGAGTTCCGGTTGGGATAATTGGGCAAGTGTTTTGAGGAGTACGATTTTATGTTCTAAGAGAAGAGCAAGGGTATCGGGTTCAATGCGGCGAAGCAGCGTCACGGGATACAATTTGTAGCGCTCAATGTTTTCTTCAAGGCTGTCTCCTTTAGGATACTTCCATCCCATCAGGCGTAGGCCAATTCCTCTGGCGTACCGGATGATGCTTTCAGAAAAAACTGTGTTTGTGACAAGCATGGGTTGAGTAAAGTTCTTTTTAACTTCAAGGAATCGAGCCCAGACATACAATGCGGTTTGGATGTGGCAGCCGTTCCAGGGTTGGATGTGGTGTTTGCATTCGACCATGATTTTTTCTCCTGATTTTTCAGCGACCACATCGATTTCATGCGTAATATAAGTTCCTCGAATATATTGGTCAGTTTGAGTCGTGTAACCTTTGCTTTGCAAAATGTGTGCAACGTATTCTTCAAAGGCAAATCCTGCAGGGCCCATGCGCAAAATAGCATTTTTGAGATCAAATCGTTCAGCAAGAGTAGGGGTGTATCTGCGTAGTTCTTGAAAGACAAATCGAAAGACCTCTTTGGTGCTAATGCCATCGTACAGACTTTTTCGTAATTTGCCAAGAATTTCATGGGCCATGTCATGGCTGGCTCCGGCATTGATCAAGCTTCGTCGAATCTTGCTTTCATCAAAAGGTTCAATCACCCCATTGAGCTTACGGATGTGGATCATTAAATCTTACTCTAGAGGGTTTGTTTTAAATATTCTTTGTTTAAAAAAAGAAGAGATCACGGTTGACCTGTAAGATCAGAAGCCATGAATAAACGAGTTTCGCCAGCATCCTAATGTTGTCCGGATGGCACTTTATCTTTTCGTAGGCTGACTTGGACAGGTATTCCTTTATACAATAAAGCAGAGCCCGCGATTTCAGGGTGTTGTAGGATATAGATGTCTGCTAAGGAGGAGCCATCTAAGTCTTGTCGGATGAGTTTAGCTTCCAGTACTTCTCGTAAGAAACCTATAAATTGATCCTTTCTGATTTCAATGGCACCGGGGTTTTTCTGTTTCGCAACCAGAGCTACGCTCGCTGCAAGTCGATTGTGTAATTTTCCATAAAGCTCTTCATTTCCAACCATATCTGAATAAAAGGAGCAATTTCCGTTCTGTCGAACAGCAGTGATAAATCCGATTTGTTTGGGTTTGGGCGGGCCAAACGCAGCTAAATAATCCCCAAGATCTGCTTCTTCGGCAAATTGGGCATGGTCATCTGTTTCTAAGCCTAAGGAACTAGCCGCATCAGCAATGGTACTCCAAGTATGTTCTTGGGCTACAATTCCAGAACGAATAGAAGCCATGGAAATACTAGAAGATTGACTGTAGGCAGATCCTCTCCGCGTGTATCGGCTATGCTGTACACAATTAACAGGGATAGAAACTTCTTGTGAATGGGCTGGAACAATAAGAGGGTGGATAGCTGCTCGATTTTGACTGTCGCCTACAAAGATCATCCCAACACCGATAAAAACATCTTGCTCAAGGTCGCTTTGCGCAATGACTGTGGGAGCATCTCCACTGTCAGTAACACGAAATTTTCCAGTTCCTAAAGCTTCATCTAAAGTCAGAACAGGGTGTTGGAATCGGTTTGGGCCGTAGAGGCGCCTAAAAGCTAGATTTTTGTGGGAGTGAACTCTTCCGAGAGAAAGGCCATCGAATAATTCTGCGGCTTTCATAGAATAGGAAAGGATTTGTAACTTATATAGTTTAGGCATATACAAAATAAATGTATTGATCGTTTCTCGATAAATATTTAAGTCAATGCCTTAAAAAGAGAGGATGAAAATAAGTCGAATGCTCATGATCAGCCGGCCTTTATTTTGGCTTCCTATGGCTGGATGGTACTTAGTTGGGATAGGGAAGCTGTCTAATCTTACTTGGTGGTCGGTCTTAGAGCTTTTATGGGTCATTTTTCCTTTAAACCTGTACCTGAATGGGATTAATGATATATATGATATGAAGAGTGATAAGTACAACCCTCGTAAGGGGGGTGTGCAAGGGGCATTACTCAAAAAGTCAGAAGTGGGCGACCTCAAGCCGTATCTAGTCATTTTTCCATTGGTCTTCGTGATGATATCTTTTTTTAGCAAAAATCCTGTGCACATTCTTTTATCTTTTTTGTTTATGGGGTTGGGTTTTGCTTATTCTCATCAAAGTATGAGGTGGAAAGAAGTACCTTTTTTTGATACGTTTGTGGGGGCAGCGGGTTGTTTTTTTCCTAGTTTAATCGCTTTTTCTTCTCATGCATCGTTGTTAAGCATACGTCCGACCATGCTATTACTTGTATTGCCTATAATGGGTTTGCATGCTTTGAGTACATTGATCGATGTAACCTATGATGTAAAGGCAGGCATGAATTCCACCGGTATCTTCTTAGGAGAAAAGAAGTCTTTGCTTTTCGCTTCCGTTTCCTTTCTTATTCCACTTTTAGTTTTGTATAAGGATCCTTTCTTTTTAAGCGCATTAGGAATTGCTTTTTGTGAGTGTATGGCTCTTTTGGTGATGGGGGATAAGGAGCGCAAAAAGGCATTGTTTCCTACAGTTGCTTCGTATATTACGCTTGCGGTAGTTGCACTCTATTATGTTGTTTTATCTGCTAACATGTAATTCTCTCGCCTTTTCCTATAAAGTCTCTGCAAAGAAAAAGCTTATATAGATGAAAAAAGGAAGTAAATACTATGAAGGGGTGGGGATGGTTTGGGCTCATTACAGGGATACTAATTACCTTAGTAGCAATTGAGAGAGGGGTTTCTGTTTATCAGGGTTTATGGCCACATATTTTTTTCTTAGTTGGCACGAGTTTATTTTTTGATGCCATCCATTACTTGGTATGTGGAGAGTCATTGTTACATAGAATTTGGAAGCACAAACATCTTTTTTTGGTCCCATTTATGGCTGGCTTGAGTATAGAGCTCCTATTGGATGTAGCGGGCGTTTTTTTGTTTCTAACCTGGATTTATCCAATGTTCAACCGAGAAGGAGGTTTGTTTTTATACGTCATCTTCGCTCCGCTAGGACTATTATTCTTATATGAGTCATATACGGCTGTAACTGCTTTGGTTAGAAAAGGTTTTCATTCGAGTAGTAAGCTTAATTTTGAGGTGTCTCAAAATAGGCGTATATTAAATTTGATGGGATTTTTTAGTGTTTTATTGTTTCTTTTCTCAATGACACTTATGGTTTGGTCCGATCTGAATCGGTGGTATATTCATTATTTTGTCGGTTTTGGAGTGTGGAGCTTATTGGAATATATTGGTCTGAAGAGGGGTCAAGAAACGCTTGTAACACATATTCTGCGGAAAGATTTTATACCTTTACTTGTTATTTTTTTCTTGTCATTCACTCTTGCTTATGGTTGGGAAGTGATGAACGTGTCTATGGGGGGAAGTTGGATTTATACAAATCTTCCTGAAGGAGCTATTATTTTATCTGGTGGCGTTCCTCTCATTGCTTTACTTCAATGGCCTTTTCTATATATTATGTTCTTATCTTTTTATCGGTCTATTTTTTTGTCAAGAGAAGAGCCATGCTTCTGGTAAAACCATAAGTTATATTCTAGCCCATCATCCGATCAATCTGTTCAACAACTTCCTCACTGTGTATCTTTTTCATGCACTGTACTCCAATGTGACAATCCACCACTTTGGCGTTATGGATAGAAATGCAGGGGCTGCAGGGCATGTTCTTGTAGAAGACATGATTCTTAGGGCCTATGGGGCCATATAGTTTGGGGGTTTCAGGGCCAAAGAAGGCCAAAACAGGTACATTCATGGCGTTTGCCATGTGCACAGGACCTGAGTCATTGCTCAGAACAAATCGTGCCTTTCCAAGTAAATAACAAAGCTGCTTCACGTTCTTGGTTTCTCCAGAAAAGTTGTATACTTTACTCTTGTTCTTAACAAGTCTTCGGCACCTTTCAGTATAATCTTTTTCACTAGGCCCCCCAATCATAACAACAGGTAACTTGTATTTTTGAGCAATATGGTCAATAACCACTGCAAATTTTTCAGCATCCCATCGGCGTTCAAGAGCAAGGTTGCTGGTATTGACATTGACTGCACAATAGGTTTTAATTTTATGCCGCTTGAGCAAGTCTTCAACATATTTTTTGTCTTCATTTGAAATGTAGGGTTTTTCAAGCGTTAAATCTGGTTTCACAATACCTAGTGGTTTTAGCACTTCAAGAAAGCTCTCGGTGATGTGGCCATATTCATGGTAGGGCACTTTAATGTCAAACAAACCACCTCGGCCTTGGCTTTCAGGGTCAAACCCAATTGAAGTCTTGGCATTTGAAAAATAGCTAAGAAGAGCGGTGAATCGAGCAATGATTTCTAAGTCAATGACCAGGTCAAGTCTTTCACTTCGTAGGCGCCGCAAAAGCCTTAAACCATCCATCGCCATTTGGAAAAGGTTGTTTACAGGAAAGTAGATGATTTCATCAAAGAAGTCATTGCCTTCATACAGCCCTCGATTGTTGCTCATGGTTAAGAAGTAGATCTTAGCGTGAGGGTATCTTTTTCGTAGCGCTCGAAAGGTAGGGCTGCATAGCGTAATGGTGCCTAGGCCCCACATCTTAATGACTAGAATCTTCTGAACATCGAGTTTTCGAACGTCTGGTTTAGAGCTCCATTTGAAGAGTTGTAAGAGCTTACAAAAGGGTATGCCCAGTTTCCGATCAATGAACCGAATCGCGTTGATGTGCATACGCTTAGTAGGGGTAGGGCTTTTATAACATTTACTGCCTAGTTAAGCTCCAATTCTGCACAAAACTCATTTAAAGGGTAGCATTTAAATAAGGTTGTAGGGGAGAAAAAGAAAATGAATAAGCCAGTCATCGAAGTAAATCATGTCTCGAAAAGATTCAGAACATTAGTAAAAGAACCTGGGTTTAAAGGTAGCTTGAAGAGTTTATTTTCTCCGAAATACAAGGAAGTCTCGGCCGTAGAGGATGTTTCGTTTCAGCTTAAAGAGGGTGAACTCATCGGTTTCATTGGTCCGAATGGGGCAGGGAAGAGTACAACGATTAAGATGCTTACCGGCATTCTCTTTCCAAGTTCAGGGAAGCTAAATGTGTTGGGGTATAATCCTCAAACAGAGCGCATTAAGTTAGCCTATAAAATTGGGGTCATCTTTGGCCAGCGCCAGCAGCTTTGGCATCACCTGCCCCCGATTGACACATTCAACCTATTCTCAAAGATTTATGAACTAGAGGAAGAGGCGTATCAAAAGCGCTTGAATGAATTAATCTTATTGTTTGAGATCCGTCCTTATTTGTATACTCCCGTACGAAAGCTATCGTTAGGAGAACGCATGCGCTGCGAATTTGTAGCTTCCCTCCTTCATCGACCGAAAGTTCTGTTTTTGGACGAGCCGACCATTGGGATGGACATCCTGGCGAAGAAAAGTGTTAGAGAGTTCATTCGAAAGCTGAATCAGCATGAAAAAACAACTGTCATCTTAACCTCTCATGACTTAGATGATATTGAGGAACTCTGTCCAAGGGTGGTTATCATTAACAAGGGGAAGTTGATCTATGATGGCACGATGAGTCGAATCAAGAATCAGCTTAAGTATAAAGTTCTTGAGCTTTATTTTGATAAGAAGGTTCAAACTCTACCGAAGATCCAGCATACAAAAATAATCAATCAAACACCATTTAATGTCAAGGTAGAAATCGATAAGACAAAAGTCCCGATAAGAAAAGTATTGGATGTTTACCTTAAAAAGTTTAAAGTGGTCGACATCGTTATAGAGGATCCACCAATTGAGGAGATTATCGAGAGGTTTTATTCAAAATGAGCCTAGCCAAGTATTACGAGGTCGCAAAAATACATATATTGGAGAAGATCTCTTACAGTTGGAATCAGGTTTTTTATGGACTCATCATTGGAATTGTGTTGTTCGTATTTGTGCACATCTGGCAGGCGATTTACGCAGGAAAACTGACGATAGAGGGGTTTTCCATTGCCCAGATGATATGGTACTTGGCTCTTGCAGAAGTGATTGTTTTTTCTGCAGGTGGCCAGGGTATAGAACGAATCGGGGAGGATGTTAAATCAGGTATCATTGCAAGTTCTTTAACAAAGCCAATTAACTTTGTGGGGAAAGAGTTTGCAGTTTTATTAGCTAATTTTATTTACACATTTTTGATTTCAGGGTTTATAGCCTTCGCAGTGGCCTACTTTCTTGTAGGGCCGATTCCGTTTCATTTCGCAAATCTTCCTATGTTATTGGTGATGATTGCAGGTGCAGCCGTACTGAATTTTACACTCGTGATTTTTTTTGGCCTGTTTGCTTTTTGGTTTGAGGATGTATCTTCCATTTATTTTATCTACCAGAAGCTTATTTTTATTATGGGAGGAATGCTCGTTCCAATTGATGTGTACCCCATATGGGTCCAGGGAATAGTAAAATATCTTCCATTTAGTTTTATTACATATATGCCTGCTAAGTTGTTTGTTCATTTCGAATGGAGTGCTTTCTTGACGGGAATGATAGGTCAACTGGCATGGATCTTAGTCGGGGCCATGTTATTAAAGGTGATTTACGATAAAGGGATAAAACGGGTGAACATCAATGGGGGTTAAAGCGCATCTTTCTTTCTTAAGAGCCATTTATAAGCTAGAGATAAATACGGCCATGGAGTATCGGTTTAATTTTATCTCACAGACAATTGGGATGTTTGTGAATGATATTTTTTGGATTTTCTTCTGGTTTTTGATCTTTCAGAAGTTCGGCAGTATTGGAAATTGGGGGTATCACGAAATGCTTCTTTTATATGCTGTGCTTCCAACTTCTTTCGGGTTGGTCATGATTTTGTTCGGAAACTGGGCATATCTATCCAAAATGATTGAGGAAGGAAACCTGGATTACTACTTGACGCTTCCTAAGAATGAACTCTTGCACATATTGATCAAATCCAGGTATTCGGGGATGGGGGATGTGCTTTTTGGCTTAGGCCTGGCAGTCTTCACATTGTCTTTAAATCAAGTACCTCTTTTTGTAGTAATGGTCGTTTCTTCGGGTTTGATATTATTAGGGTGGACGCTTTTTACGAATTCTTTTTCATTTTATGTGGGAAGATTCCAGGATGCGGCTAGAGCGGCAAGGGAGGCTATCATAATCGTCTCAGGTTACCCTTTCTCAGTATACTCAGGTGCAACTAAGTTTATCTTGCTCTTTATCATTCCGGCAGGTTTTGTAGCTGGTGTTCCAGTAGAGCTCCTTACTCATTTCTCCATGAAGTGGTTCCTAATCACAGTAGGGTTTAGTTTAGCCTTTTTTGCTTTCTCTGTTTGGTTCTTCTACAATGGTCTTAAGCGGTATGAGTCAGGTAACATGCTGGCGATGAGGGGATAAAAATTTAGAAGGGTTACCTTTAAATAGATGTGGGCATTTCCTTTTTTTATGGTAGAATATGAGTTAGGGCTTGCTTCAGAAGGGAAGATTAGGGTTGATCAGTTTATTGTAACAAGCGGCTCTGTAGAAAGTCGTAAGACATAAGAACCCGAGCAGCTGGTAAGCTGCTCG
>ERZ1292623.325-Hain-H51-01um-R1-325-length-52531-cov-23_pt1 | contig 52531 bp, 83 predicted proteins | sample MGYA00564398_ERZ1292623 | MGnify/ENA primary metagenome ERZ1292623 (study PRJEB36523, sample SAMEA6512633) | groundwater metagenome | collected 2019-01-07 | study: AquaDiva: Metagenomics assemblies of 32 groundwater samples
CGAAATGGCCACTGCCAATAAACCGGAGTCTTTGCCCGCTGCACTCGAATTCCCCGAAATGCCGGTCAACCCTTTTACATTTATTGAATTCCCCGTATTTGCCCACATAAGGGGTCAAAATGGTAAAGGTTTTGTCGTCCCACCATTCGCCGTAACAGACCGATGGGACTATAAGTAATATAATCAACGTCAAAGTCTTCAATGTCTCACCTCCCCAACCGCTGATAGCGTTCCCGCTGCGTTGGCTTCTGTTTCTTGTCTCCCTCATAATAAGCCCGCTCCACCTCCATGATTGCAAGTGGTAAAGCGATGGCTTTCATGAGCGGATGGTTCAGCATCTCTTCTAAACTTGAGCCCAGCACCCAAATTGATCGAGGGCACACCTTTCTGATCTTGAACAGCTTATCCTTTGCGAGTTTCCCCACGAGGTCAATGCAGCCTTGTAGGTCAAGCTTGAATACATCGGGAACTTTATGCAACGCCGCCAACGTCTCTCGATTACGGAAATGAGGCCAATAGTCGGGCTTATGTAAATACTTTGGCTTGCCTCTCCGGTCCTTGCCGTCTTCCTTATATTGCGTGAGCCCGTCCCATTCTTCAAGATATGATGCACTCGACATGGCTGTCGAATCCAGCCAAACCCTTTCCACAAGGAAGCGGTCCTTGAAATTAACGGCTGCCTCGGCAATGTCAGCAAGAGAGCCCGAGGCTTCTCCCGCCTGGAGATAATACCCGCTCTTATGTTGCCCGATAACCGCTATCCAGTGCCGTGCAAAATGATCATCTCCCTTCGGATTAAGCCAACCGATACCGATATCGAACCGGATGAATTCTCCGTCAATACCGTCAACCTTCAAAGTATCCTTACAAAAGACGTGCTCTGCTTTCATGCTACCATTTCCACGCCTGAATCGAAGTATTTGTTTCGGGAATCCGTGTTCCGCATCTCGAACGCGACAGCAAGGGCTATTATGTCGTCGTCGTTAGGCAGATCAGTTAAGGGGTCTCTATTGTTTTGAGTCCATTTCTTCTTGCCAACAGCATCAGGATCGTTTTGAAATCCCTGCATCTGAATTAGGGTCGTGAGTGAATACTCCGTGAGGATCAACTCTCCGACTGCTTCCCCTAATTTTTTAACAATCCGCTCTTTTGATTTGTGAGAGGTCGTGAAACCAAGTTGCCTTGTGACTTCATGGGTTTTTCTGTCAATCTTTGTTTCATAATAGAGGTTCGGGTATGCTGGAACATAAGGGAAGCCCCTCTGTTCATCAAACTTCAAACCGAACTCGCATACAGCTAATGCGGTACTGCCAGAACTTGTACGTTCAATGCCTGTGAACGCGTAATTATAGAATATCCCCAACAAGGTGGCTTTAATACCAGCGTTTGTCGGGTATATAGTATTACTTCGGTACGTTGCGACCACCTTATCGGTGTCGTGTCGAATAATCTTACCGACCGTGAAGTCTTGCTTGCGGCCGTCTGACGTATCCCAACCAGCGCTATAGGTTTTGCCGGGAACAGGCATCTCGTAAATCGTCAGCGGGCCGTTGACCTGTTTGCGCAACTCAGGAGAAAAATCTATGTCCTCTTGGAACAAGACCTGATCACACTCAGGACAGTGTTGGGCCTCTATCTTAATACGGACTTCTTTACCGGCAATCTTCAGTTTGGAGCTTGATGCCGTTCCTTTAAGAACTTCCTGTTCTGTTCCTTTCCATCCGCAGGACGGGCAAAGATAATCGCCCTGTTTTATGACTATATCGCCTTGGAAGATCGGATTTGGCGCTGAATCAATTTGGCGCTGTATTTTTGCAGCATCAAAGACCGGAAAGCCGGTAAAAGCAAAAGCAACCTCGGGGCTGATAGGATACTGTTCGTTGAATTTATCCCAATTGTCGCCACAGTCATTAATACGGGTGTCCCGAGCCCACTTCATTTGCTCCAGGTCAAGCCCGTAAGTTTCGGCAAATTCGGTTTCCCGCTCGTCTAGTTCAAAATATTCATCAGGGGCCAACTCAGCGCGACAAAGAGGATCGTCTTTCCAGCCCAGGAAAATGGGGATATAGTTTGATTTTCTAGCTACAGCCTCTTTCCACATTTTATGGTAGAGATTTCCAGAACCCGCCGCGGTGGATTCAATAATGATGACAGACAACCAAGTCTCTCGCTGTTTTGGGACAACGTGTGCCAGCCCATCAAGGGCATCTGCCGGTTTTCTCCAACGGGCGAATTCTGTCCAGACGTTGAAGTGGGTAGTTTCTCCATGCCCAAGGTTCTCTCCACCAGAAGTTGAAGCGTAAGCTTCAGAACCCCAAGAATCATCATATTGAATGCCGTCTTTTGTCGGCTTGTCGCCTTCCAGGGGTCGCCGCTCTGTGTCGTGTTGATAGAAACGCTTAATTATGCGCCATTGCCGCTTGACGGTCTTATCGTTATGCGCCACCAATTCCCCGGCAGTCTCCTTATAATACTTCGTCAGCACATAAATAATGCCATTACAAAGAGTGGTGGACCCTAATTGCCGCCGCTTTAAGACGATAAACCTTACTGGTTTCCAGGTTCTCGGGCCTACCCTTCCCCCGGCTACCCACTTATTGTATGCGCGTTCAGCAAGCTTGAAATGCTTCACGAACTTGGCAACAAGACGTCTCTGTAAGATGTGATCCTTGTCGAATACGAGTTCACATAAGCCACCCCCCTTTGGACGAATGGTGAGCTTTCGAAGCTCTTGCACGAGGCGCAGAGGCTTCCGGGGCTCAGGGGGCTTTTCCTCATCCGGGGGCTTTTCCATAGCCTGGATTTTGGCCGCATCCGCGGGAGTAAGTTTTTTGAGCTTCTGTGCCATTATCTTACGAACCCCTCACAGATTGCCAGATGAAGGGCATCCCGTGCGTCCTTTGGTGCCTTTATCCCAAGCCGGTCTGCGTGCTGTTGCGCCTCGTCTTTGGTCCGACTCTCTTTGTTGATGTCAATGACAAACCCTGTGTATTGGAGACAGACCCCCAAGAGGATTCCCCTTACGTCGGCACAGATGTCCATAGTGTGGAGTCGGCTCTTAGGGATGTAGTATGTCTGCCACTTCTCCACACCTGCCCGTTCTAGGGGTCCGTATTTCTCAGCCAAAACCGATATCACCCCATGCGTCTTAATCATAATCGATCGGAGCTTGGCGAATTCCGTCACACAATCACTGGCCGGGTAGATATTCGCGCACTCGATGACTTTGCGATTTTGAGCCGCACAGTAGCCCGTTGCGTTAAGGCCAGGATCAAAGGTTATGTCGAAGCCCATCACGCACCCCTTCGCTGATATGAAACGTCTTCATCATTCACTCCATTTCCTGCTCTTATGGCCGATGTGATACCACCCACAGAAGCGGCATCTGTAAGCTTCAAGGCACCCGTCAGCGCCCTTGGGTTTGATTAGGATCGCTCGTCGGGCTCCCGTCTTATCGTGGAACTTCTTCTTACCGCAACACGAACGCTTGCGGAGACGTGCCTCATTCATAACTCCTCTCTTTAACCTTGGGGCCTCCGGGGTTGGCAGGAGCTGAACCCAGGACGGGCGCGCGCGACTGATGCCGCGAAGACCCCAAGAAAGTAGGGCTGCACCCATTTGGTTGGTTGCATGGATTTAGGGGGTAATTGGACGGTGCAGCCCATATCGTTTATTCCTTTATGAACACGCCGTCACTGCCAGCTCCGACAAGACGGTCGGCTAGCTCGGCGCTTTTCGAGTTGTCTGCCTTTTCGTACATGTAAATCTCCATGTCTTTCACGCCGAGACAATCAAATGCCATGTTGTCTGTGGGTATATCGCTATAGATAGCGCTAATTAGATCGCTAGGTTCCGGTAATTTAACCCCATCTCTGCACATCACCACGATTTCATACTTTCGGACTTGCATGATTCTTCTCCTAACCCTTCGTCACGAGCTCGCCATCTTCGAAGTAGAGGCCGATTTTGCCGGTATCGTCGGTTATTTCCATCCAGAGTTGATAGTCGTTATCGAGGGCCATCTGCCGGAGAACCTCGCGGTGTTTGTTGTCGAGCAAAGACCCATCACGAATGAACATAACCCTGAGCCTGGGATTCAGCGCCATACCCATCGCGGTTGATACCTTCAGGCGCTCACCGGAGGAGCACTGATTGAACGGCACGCTATTATAGAAAAGGCCGTTATCATCGAAAGTCAGGCCCTCAATCGGCATCTTCACGGAACGTAGTGCCCCGAGCTTTTCTTCGTCTTTTGCGGTCAGCCTATCGGTGAGGGTCTTGCTGCGGTTCTGTGCGAGGGTAAGCTTTTCTTCAACAGCGGTCTTTTGTTGCTTCGACCGGACAAGGCGGTTCACTCCTTCAACTTCGGTAATGCGCTGGTCGAAGACGGTAAGGTCGGGGTCCACAAGGGCCCTCACCTCTTCGGCAACATTATCAGCCCCTTGTTGCTCACACTCAAGCGTCTTATTGATGTCCACAAGGCCTTCTTCAGCAGCGGCGAGGTCAACCTTGAACTGTTCGATCCGGTCCACAATGGATGCTCGCCTGTGTTGCAATTCCTCGACGTTCTTTTCTCTGGTGTGTAGGAGTTTTCTCCTGTCGTTATTAAAGGCTATCACCCCCTGCGCTTCCCTCTGCTCCTTAAGGATCGAGGCCGCTGCTATTTCTTCACTCGGCAGGTCTGCCGGGAACTCAGGGAATCCCTTGACCTGTCCGTGCAGATCAGACACGCCACGGTTGACCGCCGTCCGTTCATCGAATATCTGCTTACGGTCTTCGGCCCATTTATCCAGGTCAAGCGGAAGCTGGACAAGCTTCAATAAAGTGCCGACCTGTTCCTTATCCTTAAGGTTCGAGAATGCCAACGGGTCAAAAGACAAATTACCGATCAATTTATTGAGCATCCCTTGTGGGCTCTTGTATTGTGCTCCGTCTGGCGACTCGACTTTCAAATAGGACTTGTCGTTTGACGTAAAGGTTCGAGTCACGGTATATACGGGCTCCCCGGTTTCACCTAAGACGACCTGGCCGACTCCCTTTTCGGTCCCTTTGCGCAAAGGCTCACTTACCGTCTTGAGCACATCCCCGCTCAGCGTGATGGCTATTGTGTCGAGAAGAGATGTCTTACCGGAAGCGTTCGGACCGGTAAGCTTGTTCAGGGTCTTGTCAGGGTCGATATCAACGACCTTGAGCTTCTTAATGTTTTCGGCGTGCAAGCCAATAATTCTCATTTCCCCTCCTTATTCAAACGGGATTTCGTGTTTCTCCCGCAGTTTGCGGACAACTTTAAGGTGCTCAAACATGAGCAGCGCGGCCGCCTCAACAGCATCCTCATTCCCGCACTCCTTTATGGCCGCTTCCAGCATATCCAAGGCCCCGTGGATTATATCGAAGCACCCCTTAAACAGCGCTTTCTCGAAGTCGGTCATTTCCCCTCCAGCATCTTGAGTAGTCGCTCTTTCCGCATCTTCGCATCGGAGCGCCACAAGCGGACCATGTTGAGATCCTTGTTTCTCCCGCCAAACCGCAGGATCTCACGCTCGATGTGCATCAGGCCATCTTCCACAAGCTTGAGGCAGTCCCGGATGAATTCCTTCGTGTTCGCAGGGATTGGTTTTAGGGGGTTTTGTTTCCTCATTCTTTAACCTTCCTCAGCTTGAGCATTGACGATTCCTTCTCCACGTATGCCCAATCGTAAATGGAGCGGACAAGCTGCGGATATTCTCTTGCGATGGTTTTCAATGTCGAGGCGTTTACTTTCACTGCCCTCTGCTTGGCTTCCAGTGGTAATGCCGCCTTCTCAATCATGCTTATGGCTGCTTCCTGATTGAACTGGCCTTTATTTACCGGCGTGGCGGCCCATTCAGTATTGCCGATTCTAACCGCCCCGTGTTCCTCAACCCAAGGTTTGAATTTCTTCCGTATTTCGTCTGCCCGTGCTTCGAGGCGCTGAAGATACATGCCAACAAGGGGCGCTATATCAGGGGTCATCTCGCCGGTAGAAATGAACTGTTCAACAACGGCGGCGTTTGTTGGCACAAGCTCACTGGAGATCAACCCGATAGGGCAGCGGTTTCCAAGGAATTGACAGGAAACGCAGTGATAGCCAGGGATAGGCATAGGCTCAAGCTTCGAGAAAAACTCAACCCGCCTCGTGATCCGATCCACAAGATTCGCCTTTAGCTGCTTGCGATCTTCCCCAGGTCGGAGCACATCTATCTGCTCTCTCTTGCCGGTCCTGAGCCAGAAGTAGACGAAAGAAGCCGAGTCGTAATTAGCCCCGAGAGAATCGAGATAAGCCATTCCCCCGAGGCAGTAAGCGTCAATCTCTGGCTGGAAGCGGTCGAATACGTGGCCGGTCTTCAGGTCTTCAACTTTTAGCCAGGGGTTCACATAAAGCATGGAATCCATTCGGCCAGCGAGAAGCAGGTTCAACTTGGGGTCTTGTTCGTTCGTCGGTTCGCATTCGACGAAATTACCACCGAAGTCTACGGCGAAATACCACTCAACTTTTCTGTCTCTGCCGATATCAGGATCATTGATCAAGGCGTTCCGATACAGATTCGCCTCGTCGTCATTGGAACATTCATCATAAGCGAAGTCTGGTTCAGTCAAGCCCTGCCGGAAATCAGAGACAAGACTATGGATCTTGGTTCCTACCCTCATAGGCTCAGTTTCGACCTGCGGCACCCCGTTGTTTTCAAGCTCGTTGTAGGACCACGGGCAAAGCAACCGCTTGTAGTCGCTTTTGTGTATCGGGAGCCTGAGTTTCATTTAGAACATCCCTTTTTGACCGGGCTGCGGGGGTAGGTTAGTATTGATCCATTCTTCGACAAGTTCGCCGCGTTCAGGGCTTGTGATGTCCCGCCAGTTCACGATTTCGGTATCTCCCCACATACAAGCAAGCTTTTCGTCTTGATCGGACTTTTCACTCAAGCCGTTAGCCTCACACCGCTCCTGGAACATGCGCTGAAGATCGAGCACTTTCTTTGGCGTGTTGGATGCTTCCGGTGGGGCCTGCCTCGCCTTAGCTTTCCTGTCCTGCCTTGGGGTTGCTTCAGTCTCTTGATCTTCCGGGGCTACAGGCTCCATGTCCTCGGGGGCATCCCAATCATCTATCGGTTGGTTGAAGAGATCGCCAATACCGAACAACGCACGGGTGACCTTGACTTTGGCCCGTTTCTGTGCCCGAAGATTGACGTTATGCATCTGGTCGTTCAGGTCGGGGTTCCGAACGGCATACTTCACTTTCGTCCATTTACCCCGACCGAATTCCTTGGAACGCACGCTATCCAGGTTTGTATTTTTGAGGTCGGGGTGTGATCGTATTTCTTCAGCAGTCAGCCAGCGTGTTATGAATCCAGGCTCCTCACTTGATGCCGAACCTTCAGCCTCTTTCAAAACCCGTCCACTTGGGCTTAGGAGTTGGCACTTGTAGCGGTAGAAAAACCGGGGCGTGGCGAAATCTGTGATAGACTCCATACAGGTGAACGACTCGCGTACCCCCCAGGACATATTGAGCATATCCGCACCCGGCTCAGTCAAGAACTTCTTTATGGTGGGGTCATTCATGATCTCATCAGTGGTCTTCCGTCGCTCAGTTTGTTTGTCCTTACACTTCCACTCTTCTGCGGGCAACACGGAGTAGTGGGTGCCATATTTCAAATGATCCTTGCAAAAACCGATAATGGCGTGATACCTGGCAGCCGCTTTTTTACTCGCCTGCACCGGCAGATCGTCGAAGTCATCCCGCTGTTGGATCTGCTGGTTTACAACTTGCAACTCGTCGGTCATTCGTTTCTCCTTTTCGGTCATGTGTTCGCCTCTTCCATCCGTGCGCGGAGGCCCGTTTCGTAGGAGGTCATTTTCTTACCTGGACCCGTACCCGTATCGCTTCTTTTCTGTAGTTTATTTCTCAAACAACCCAGCCTGCGCTGGCTTCTCGATGCGGATCGTGCCGTTCTCGCGGATGATTGCAGTTGCATCGCCAGGGAGTTTAATCTTGTCAGGCAAGGTTACTGTTATGCCCCACTTGCACATCCCGTTAGAAAAGCGGCACTTGATGTCAATTTCGGGGTCGCCGTCGCCGGTGTACTCGTAACATTTCAGGACGGCGAAGTTCATTTTCGTCTTGAAGTGTTTCAGCTCATTGAGGTCGAAGTCCACGGCGGGGTTGATGGTCAGATCAACATCTGTGTGGTAATCGAGGCGTTTTTGTTTCGATCCACAAACCCTTGTCCAATCGCAGATCGTTCGTATCCGACAAGCGGAGCAGTGCCGGTGCATGAAATCAGGCAGGCCGTCCGTTGGGATATTTCTGACCGGATAGTCGGAATGATGATCACAGCCAGCATCTTCGTCTGTGATGTCATACCCGAAATATTCTTCACAGTCCCCGGTCTTCTTTCGCCTTGTGCATGTCTTACAGTAAAGCGTCTCCATTACTTTCTCCTTTACTTATTCGGGTTCACACCCTTTATTGTTCCTGACCCCCGACCCCGTTTCCTAAAGCTCCGGGGAGTCCTATTTAACCTCACCTTTCCGCAATGAGGGCACTTGTCGCACGCTTGCAGTTTCAGTGTCCCTATGCCGCCTGCCTCATCAATCCGCGTGCCTTTGCGATACTTCTCACAAGCGGTTCTTGTGATCCGCTTGGGCTCGATAATCTCCCCATCTTTACCCAGGGTCGATGCCACCCGGCATGTGACGAGATCGTGATTGTTGACCGTACGCCAGTATTCCACTTCGGCTTGGATTGACTCGAAAGACATCTCGCCGGACTTGCCCTCTGCGACCTCAGCGAAATGGCCATTACATGCCATCTCGTAAGCAACGGACCGTGATGCCTCATTCTTCTTGGCCGCATCCCAACATCTTGATTTAGGGTCACCCATCTTACGGCCCCCCTAAGAATTTGATGGCAATAATTGTGAGCTGTCTTGAGTTGAATCTACGGATCTTGTCGAGGCTAGGAGTAAAGCGTTTCCATGTAGTCAAGGTGGTGCGGGGTATCCCGAGGGTCAGCGCTATCGTGCTGTCCGATTGCCCCTTGAATAGCGGATACCCCTTAATCAATGAGTAAAAAGACTCACTGCCCATACCCACACCGCCCTATCGAAAATAAACATGAACTGGATGATTCGATCATACCCCCCACGACGAGATGTCGTCAAGTTTTATTTTAGGAACCCTAAGCACGCCTAAGTTATTGTGATTAACGGTAATTTTGTGTTTAGCGACAGACAGGAGGATACAAAAAACAGTACGCGCAGCAAGTGATAATAATACCTCGAAATGCGCTGTTTGAATTACGACATATGCCATGTGACGTAAATTGTCACAATTTTCCCTTGACATGACAAAAATTGTCACATATTATTGGGGGGCGTGCGAAGGCGCACATATAAAATGATACCCTTGGAGGGAGTCAAATCGCTTTACCTCCTTTTGATCAAGGTGTTCCGCCAGACATGCAGGGATTTGCACCACCTGTGAATCCGCAGGGCTCGCCCTTTCCGCTCCCTCAAGACGAATATATCCAGGGTCTTTTTGGTCAAGAGCAACCACCCCCTTCGTTTGATGGAATGGGGATGGGAGCGCCCGAGCCTGAACCCGCCTTTATTGATGTCCCCCCCCCTCCGCCTGATCAGGAATTCATCGACGCAGTATGGGATTATCTGCCACCGCTACTTTCTCATTCACGGCAAGAAGTCAAGGGATATGAAGACAAATGGAAGAAATGGCTCAAGCTGTGGAAGGACGAATTAAGCCTCGATGAATGGCGGATGTGGCCGCGACAAATTACTACAGCCGAGGACAATTCACGGACAAAGATAGGGGCCGGTCTGGACCCGACGAGGGCTGACGATGTCTGGCAGAGCCAGTACGTGCATTCCCCCGGCTACATGGTTGATCAATATGCGGACCGTGCATACCCAATGATCTTTGGGGGGCCCGAGTTTTTCACTGTTTTCAGCCAGGATGCCACGACCGTTAATACGGAAGATGAGTACCCGGCCAACCGGAAGATGCAAGAGTATCTTTTGCGTATGCTCATTCAGGGCAAGCTCCACGCGCGGACCTATGAAAACCTTCTCTTATGGCCACTGATCGGAACAGCCTTTGCCAAGGTTTACTGGCATGAGCACATAATCCCCCGCTGGCAGCAATCGACCACAACCGGCGAAATTTACGAGACTGACGAAATAGCTTATGAGTGCCCGATCATTCAAAGTATTCCCCCTGATCGCATACTTATAGATCCCAAAGCTCCAAACAATGACATTAACCTCTGGCGCTTCGTGGGCTATCGCGTCGAGATGACCTTTGACGAAGTGATCGAGGCTTACGAGAACGGAACATTCGACCTGAACCGGGATGAGTTTGAGAAAGAATATTCGGCCAAGGGCGGGTCAACCGAAACAGAAGATAGTGCATCAATCCTTCAGGATGATGACGCTTCGCCCGAAACTTCCCCGACAGATGACACCACCTGGCTTGATGCTTGGGAATGGCACGGGAAGATACCATATAAAGGCCGATTGCGGGAAAGTTGGGGAGTGATACTGACCAAGAAGGGCTCTGATCGTTGTGAGGACGGGATACAGGCCAGAGTCAGCCAAGCCCCACTCCTGCGTAATGTCGGTCTGCGACCGATAGTCTGTTCTCATTTCCAGCAATACCCTGGCCCGCTAGGGCTTGGCATGTTCGACCGGCAGGAGAAAGTCCTTTACACAATCTCTCAACTTGTAGCTCAGTTCGAGGACAACGCAAAGTTGACGGCGGATTGTGGGTGGGAAGGTGGCCCCGGCTTTATCCGTAAGATGAAGGAACACGGGAACAAGATGCGTCCTGGCATAATCCTCGGCCGAACACTTGGGGAAGAATCGCCGAGCCAGCTTGCCCCCCTACACTTTCAGGCTGATGCTATTCAGAACCTTATTCAATTCCTTCAAGAATGGTCGTCTCGCAGGTCAACAGTCACGGACGCATGGACCGGGCTTGGGGGTAAGTCTCAAACAGCTACGGGCGAACAGATCCAACAGCAGCAAGGGCAAGCGCCGGCAGCTACAAAGACCGATCTATTTACGAGGGATTTCTTCGAGCCAGCATTGAACTTATGTCTGGCTTTCGTGCAGCAACTTTCCTTTGACGACAAAACGGTGACCTTTACCGGCGTTGACGGAGCCCCAAAACAGGCAGTTATTTCGGAAGAGGAGTTGAAGAAGGGCAGATACACGGTCGTCGCAACACTGACCAAGCAAGATTCGCAGAGCATGGCGAAGCTGCAATCAATTGAGCGGTTCGTGCCTATACTCCAGAATCTTGAACAGAACCTTATGAATGAAGGCGCGAGCGTGTCGTTCGTGGAAATCATCAAACGATATGGTGACATGCTGGGAGTGGAGGGCACTGACCGGATAGTCAAGATGCTTTCTACTAAAGAGCAGGTCTTGATGCAGCAGGTGCAGGAGTTGATCGCTAGGCTAGAAGCGCTACAAGCAGAGCACGATGCGGCAGGACACACAAAGCCGGGTAACGGCGGCGGGCCTGATAATGCACCTCCGCAACCGCAAAATAACCCTGAATTACCACCAGGGAGCCAAGGCGGTCCGATGGGCCCTGTGCCTACAGACGCGAATCAGCAGATGCTCGATCTGCAAATGATGCAGGAAGACAATCTGCCCGAGGTGTATTGATGCAGTGGACCTTTGAAGATTTCCAAGCTTGGAAGAATTACCACGAGGCGAAGGGCCGCGATGAGATTGAGGATAAGCTTCGATCAGAGTTTGCGCCACACGGACGGCAAGGGCTCCTGGAGTTGTTCGATGAGCTGGTTGAACGCTTGGCATTCGAGGAAGACATGATCGTAATGAAGGGCCGCAAACCAAGATCATACGCTGAGTGCTGCACCGAATTATCGCAGTGCTTGGACGCAATGAAAACCAATGATGAAAGGACAAGTTACAATGCCTGAATTTATCGAGGAGATTTCGGCATCGCCGGAACAATTGAGTGAGGAGCCGATTGAAGATCGTTCGCTTGTGGATGAGATCCGCGAAGAGGAACGTCTTGTCGAGACTGAAAAGCCGCTTGTCTTTGGACAGTATAAAACCGAAGCCGAGGCCAAGGCGGAATTCGATAACCTCAAAAGAGCGCAAGAGGATGCCACCCGACGACTTGAGGAATACAACAAATCGGAGCGTATTCGAGAAGCCAGGGCGCAGGATCTTCAGGAGAGAGACGAACAAGAGAAACTGAATATTGCTCGTCGGCAGAGATCCAAAGAAGTAAGGACACTTGCAGCCCAGTTTCTTGAAGACAAAAAAGTGGACGCAGCAGCAGAGTTGATGGAGGCTTATGGCGACCAGCGGGCCGCCTACATTGCCAAGTCGTTGGTGGATGAAGCCCTGAAGCCAGTAAATGACCAATTGGCCCGCTATCGGTTGAAAGAAGCTGAGGAACAGTTTCGAGATCACCCTGAATTGCAGGACATAAAAGAATTCGCGCCGGAAGCGGCGAACCTGTTGATAGCAAACAATTGGCATCCCGCGCAAGTCGTGGCACACTTTCGGAGCATCAAGCAGCGTTTGGGGCTGAATACACAAGCGCCCCCGCCCAATGACAATGTTGTGCAGATACCCAACGCAAAGGAACAGGCACGGCGGGACGCACGGTCGCTTTCGCCTGGAGGTGGTACAGCAGGGCCGAGAAGGTCTGCTCTTGACCAGGAAAAGCTACTCGAAAACGCACAACGCCGACGATTTCTGGAGGAAACATTAGGGCCGCTGCCTAGTAGGGCCAAGAAGTAACCATGCACGAGCAACCAATTACTACAAGGCGGAATTACCGCCTCATTTCGGAATTAGTACGAGGTGAAATAAAATGGCAGTCACGGACGTAAGGGACCAGCTACTCTACTGGACCCAATCAGGACAAGAAGCTGAACATAAGCGAACCAAAGATATTCGCGACGGGATAACTTGGCGGCGTGAGCAGAAGCACACTATCGCGTCCCGGTTCCCCAAGGGTAAACCTGTCACAAGTTTGGAGCCGAAATGGTGGACCGGCGTAGCGTATCAAACCACAGTCACGGCGACATTGACGGGGACAACCCTGGTTTTCGGTGGTTATCTCTTCAAGACGGCTATCAGTGAGGATGCGCTGCGGCAGTTCATATCAGCAAAAACCATTCTTGAGCGTAGTTCCGATGGAATGAAAATTCAGCTTTCCAGCACGCTGGCTGACATCACTTACTCGACCTATACTGCCATCAACTGCGTGGCGTATGGAACAAGCGCTCTGAGTAACGACACCACAGCAGTGGAATACACGATCCTCGCGACGCCCCGTTCGGACTACCAGACCGACCAAATGCCGAGGTCGCTTGATGTTTCTGAGCTAAAGTGCGGGCATCAGACGGTTTTTGAGAACTGGGAAAGCCCTTGGCTGGCAGAGAAGATCGCTTATGATGCGATTAAAAACCCAAGGAAAATGAACATTGCGGAGTTGATAAAGAAGATTAGCTCCGATCAAATGTTGTCGCTTTTACGCATGGAGCCGGTGTATTCCGCGGGCAGCAGAAAATATGGCTATGAGACACAGACATCCACAATTTGTGGGGCTCTGACATGGGCCACGATCATGTATGAGGCGTTCCCTAACGCGAACATCTATTTCACCAAGAGCGGGATAGCGATTGACCCAGACGACCTCAACAAAATGGTCTGCGGTCTGGAAGATGACGAGAACGCTGATTTCGACATGGGTGATTGGATCATTGGCGTTGACCCTGTGACCATGCGATACATCAACCGGTTTGGTATTGATGACCGGCAGTGGTACATGAAAGATGACACCTACGGGCATACCCTCACGCATTTCAAGGCGGAAAACGGCAAGCTTTTCCCGATTGTGAAGGATAAGCACATGCGTCCCGGTTGCGCAACGGTCATTAACTGTGCAGCCTTCGAGTGGTACGATGTGGCTGGAGACGAGATCGCCACCTACGAACTTGGGCGTCAAAACAAACGTGTCGATGAAGTCATGATTACCGGCAGTTTCGTTGGCACAGCGCCTGAAAAGCCAAGAGAGCAGATAGCCCTTTGTTATGGTCTGCCGACCACGTTCGCATAAGGGGTGCAGTAAATGACACCAAAACATCTTACTGTATCGCAGACATTGACGGACCTGAACAAACGCTACTCCTACATAGTGGAGACGGCAGGGATTGTGATTACACTCCCTGCGCCGGGATACTATGCACCGGAGGAAGGCGTGGAGTTCAGGGATAATTCCGGTGGTTGGTCAACTATCAAGGCCCCAAGTGGACATTACTTCACAGGTAATATCTCAAGCATCGTGTTGGGGCCTTACCAGAGCGTTCGAGTCATGAGAGTTCGCCCGCTATCGGGAACAAATGAAACAAATTACTATGCCGCGGCCGGCAACCACATAAGGAGCGAGGAATTGCTTACATGGGCACCGACACCAACTTGGGGCACGGCAGATCCCAGCCCGTTGACTGACAGTTGTCATGCTTGGGTGATTGATGGGATTTGCTTTTTTATCCTGCAATATACCACAAGCGACGGTAACGCGGCAGATTCGCTGCTTATCCCGCTTCCGTTGCGTCCGATTGATCGTGATCACTTTGTCCCCATTATCGGTCAAGCGATTGTAGATGGGACTGATTACGAAGTCCTGCCGCGCATCGACATGGCTGATTCAACCAACACCAACCGCGTGATCGAGTTCGACAATTGGGTAACATGGACTAATGCCAAGAGTTGTTCGCTGTATCTCGCGGGATTCTATGAGGTGGAACCGGGAGCCTGGCAAACATGGACAAACGTTGAGACTTACACCACTTCCACCTGGGACACAGTGACGGAAGTCAGTCGAACAAAGGCAATACTTGGGATGAATCCCGATGGTTTATCAGTCCGTAGTCAGTTAGTGGCCTTCATTTCAGATCTGCGGAGCGCAGACGCTAAAGGCGTGACAAGCGTGATTAATATCACGACCCCGAACCACCCGCTTGACACGAACATGTACTACCCTGTGCTTATGCACGGTAAGGCCACGGCGGGCGATGATTCTGTTGATTATACCAATAATCTAGCCCTCTTAGACTCGACCAGTGCCACGGAGTCGAGCAGAAAGGCAGCGTCCAACGCCGTGGGTGTCATGGCGAACGGCAAGGCGGCGGAGGCATATTGTGCAGGCCTTGTGGAGGGCTTCGGCTGGGATGACTTCACGTTGACGCCTACATGGACCGCGGCAACCGCACCCACGATGGCAAACAGCGCAGGTCGTTACACAGTGATTGGCCCGCTTTGTTTTTTCCATGGATGGGCATCGAGTACAGACGGGAATGGCGCGACGGCTTTGCGGATGAAGCTGACAGGAATACCGACACCAAAGAACCTGGGATGCAAGATCCCGGTGGCTGCGATGCAGACCGTGAACACTACGGACTCAAACCCTCATGCAAAATTGAGGGCGGATCAACAGGCAGATGCCGACCGGCCGTACATTGATTTCGACAATTTCTCAACATGCACGGACGCTGTCGCTGCTTATGTGTATGTGATGGGATTCTACCCCATTTAAGGAGCTTCGATATGCGACTATGGGACTCTGGAGAATGGGCGCAGATAAAGGGTAGAGACCTGGCCGAAAAATTGCGAGCGGCCGGGTACAAGGTCTTGGGGGTTGTGAACGGGAAACCCACGCTACAAGAGAAGATCAATGATACAGAATTACAATTACTTGTAACCAATCTTCTACGTGGCGACGTTTCTAAGACCCCCAAGCCAATTTCAACCGGCTCCGACGAGGAGATCAAACCAAAGAAGAAACGCCGATGAAAAATGACGCACGGGAGATCAAGGGGTTAATCAAGAGGATACCTACAGATTTCCCGTGCATTTCCGGTTGTACAGATTGTTGCAAGATTCACGCATGGTCGAAAATTGAGTGGTCGAAAGTCAAAAAGAAATTGAGGGCAGAAAACACAAGATCCAAGTGTCCATACATCACTGGCAAAGGGTGTTCCTGTTATGATCAAAGGCCGGTGATCTGCCGGTTATATGGGAACGCTGAAAGCATCGGAACCGTAGGCCCTTTCTGGAACGTGAACTTAGCATGTCCAAGGGGCATCAAGAATGACAATCCCCTGAGCTTTAAAGATGCTCGGGATATCTTCATAAAATATATCGATATAATCAACACACAAGGGGCGGCGGGACCATTCGCGCACTTTAGACGCTCCGGGAGGTAATAACGATGTCCGGAACCGGAATGACAATATACACAGAACGGTGGGCTGGAATTACGAGCCAAGCACTGACTTTCCCGATAGCCTGTAGCGCCTTTGAGATCAGTGTTGACGATGATGCTGAATGGTACTTTGTCGGAAATCACCCGTCAAGCTCGGCAGCATACTTTCGGGGGTCGAAAAGCTTTTCCGGGGTAAACATCCCCGCTGGCGCTGCTGTTGGCACTCTTGGCGCTGCTGTTGCGATTGATGCTTCTATCGTGGTCATAAGGTAGGTGAAACGATGCAACAAATACACAGCACTCGACCTGCGATAGACGCCATCCAAAACGCAATGATGCCAAACGGGGGCATCCCGTTTGTTCCCCCTGCTTATATGCAGCCGAGTGGGGACGCAGCTTTTCAGATGAACTCCGGTGCGCTTGGAACAGCCTTCAAGTTCACGGCTCCCGCTGATTTTGCACTGTCAAGCCTGTCTGCCTACGTGACAGCGGTTGCGGTTGAGGGCAATATCAACTGTTCGCTCAAGAGTGTGGTTTACACGGGATACGAGCCTAATGGCAGGTATAACGGAAGCACGACTAATGTTGCGCCTATAAACATGGTGGCTAATAACGACCCTGCGCCGTTCGTGATCACAGCCAAAAATACAGACGGCACGGATGCTCACGGGGTTTCAAGTGCGTTTAGCTGCTTCGATGGGTCTACGGTAGAGACGGCAGGATGCGCCATCATCGCGTGTAAGAAACTGCTTATCGCTGGGGCAGTGGTCGATAAAGGAGCGGGTAAAGTAGGAATTGGTTGCACTACTCATGGCATAGCGACAGGCGCTCCAATTCAGTTTAGCGGCCTCGCAAATTACGCTGTTGTTTATACGGTTGATGCCACAAGCACAGCAAACGAGATCGTCGTCACCGCTGCATACGTAGCAGAGGTTATTGACGCCGCCGACTTTGTTTTCTTTCAGCCTAGTGCGACTAATCCTTTGTATCTCGTAATTGATCGCGGTGCGGGTGGAGGGCAGAGGGTCAATAAGTACCGCATCACGAGCAGAAACAATGCAGGAGCTACATTAAGGGGGTTCCCGTCATCGTGGACAACGTATGGAGTGGATGATTTAACCGGACTCAATGTGTATTCAGAGGCAGGGTGGACTCTTACTGGAACAGAAACAGCACAAACCGATCCCGGTCAAGCGCGCGCCAAAGAATACTACGCCACGAACGCTACTTCTTATAGATATACAATGTATAAGTACACAGGAGTTGTGGCCGCGGCTACAGCAACGCCTTATCTGTGCATCCTCACGATTGAGGAATATGCCGCACAACTCGCATGGACCCCTGGCGCGGAAATCTATACAATTGGCACACTTGGTAGTGGAGCCGCTGCTGATGCTTGGGTGAGGAAGACTTTCACGGCGCAGCAACTCCAGAGGTATAAGGAATACTGCCTTACGTTCCTTGGGACGGCGGCAAAGGATTATTCGTTGAGTCTCAGGCGTTGGAATACGGCGACCGGCTCAATGTTCCCTGATGGTTGCGAGACGAAGACGACAGCAGACACGGGAACGACATGGACCCAAGCCGAGCAGAACAGCAAGCCAGCATTGATGAATATCGTGCTGAACTCCACGGCGAATCACTGCCCCCCTCTGATGTACGGGCGAACCACGGGGCAATACGTGTATCTTTCGGATGTGGGGATACAGACGATCCCTTTGGTGGGCATTTCTCTAGCTTGCGACGACCTGACAGCCTCGACGCTCACTGCCCCAGAAAGCGCCACGATATACAACGTGGACTTGGCTGTCAGTGGGGGAAATCTTGTCCTCACTGAATATACTGCTGACCCGATATTGAGCAGCGACGGAATAGAGCAAGAAACTACCGGGCAGCGCTACGTTGCCAGTATGTTTGTAATTAACCGGGTTAGCACGAAACAGGGGCCAGTTGATGTTGAGGATTGCTCAAGTCTCCTCTGGAAAGGAAGAGTGAGGACAATCGGGAAACGAGGCCCATACGCAGGGCAGACCATTCACGCACTAACCTCAGTGGATATTCCGATAAAATGGAACAACAATGACGATTTTGACGTGGTGGCCCTGTGTTTTTCTGGCTCTATATTAACCGTACAAGCGACGATTGGATATATAGCTGCAAGGATTCAAACCAAAACCTATATAAACAATAAGCCGTTATCAAATGAATTCCCGGGACTAGACAGTTTAGCGGCTACGCCTGTCGTTAATCCCGCTATCACTTATGTTTTGCCTTCCCGTGAGGTTATCAGAATCAACCAGCGATATCACTTGCCATCTGGCACATCCAGCAATGTGTTTCATCGCCAATCCACGGGCTATGATTCGTCTATTAGCGGCGTAATAAGGGGTTAAGAATGATTTCGCTTGCCTTTTTAGTTCAAACCATTGGGATTACTTGGGATGGTTCATTCTATGAAAATGAGCCTCGCGGCGACCTTACAGAAAAAGAGAAGCGGATAATCAAGAGGTTAACGGAAGCCCCAGATTTAGCTGCGCTCGATATCGACACATCCGCCATCAAGTCTGATTTTTCTGCGGCTCAGATCACGGCATTCAAGGCGTATCAACAGCAACTCATCAAGGATGCTCGAAAAGCACGGTACAAGGCCGAATGCGACGACATGCTCTTTGATCTCATGGCCGATGCGGTTGGTGCGGGCAAATATCCTGAATTGAAGCCGTGGGCAGATAAGAGAAGCGAGATTAAGGCAAGCTTGCCCGTAAAAGCGGAGGCTAAATAAAATGGCTGACACAGAACGGCTTACTGCGGAGTTTCTTGTTTGCGGAATCACGGGTTTTACGGGGGGATTCCTGGAAGGTAACCCGACGTTTTCTCCTGTCCTTTCTGCCCCGAATCAGGTGATTGCGGATCTCATCTATGCGGCGCATGTGGAAGACCCCGCTGCATATATTGATACATCGCATGACATGCGAACCAAGCCAGCTTGTATCGCGATTTTTAATGTCGTGACCCCTGAGCAATGGGACGCTTACCGGGAGATCCAAAGAAAATACGTCAAGTACGCTCGTCGTCAAAGGATGCGTGAAGCGTGTTGTCTTGAAAAAGTCACACCAGGGGATCTCAAGGACAAGTGGCTCCAAACGAATGCGCCAGAAGATCGTACAGCTTGGCTTGCTGCGCTTGTGGCCATAGCGAACGCCCTGCCTTATCCCAGCGGACAGACCGACTAGCGGCCAGAGGAGTTGTGATGCCCCCAATCATGCCGACCGAACCAGCGAGTGACAACAATTATTTAGCGGCTATTTTAACGGAGATGAAGGCGCTGAATGGTAATTTTAATCGCTTGGAGCAGGCTTTTCTAACGCATGTTGAGCACTGCCGGGTCGATATGGGGAAACTGTATGATTGGCAAAAAGATGTAATTGGCGACTTGGGTTTTCGACGGGGAGTGCATGAAACTAAGACGTTGTACCAGAAAATCCGTCCCCACATTATTCATGGGGCACTGGTTGGCGTTGGTCTGCTTGTGGGTTTGTATATGGGGGGAGGAATCAAACATTGAAACGCTTAATCATAGGCACAATTCTCGGGTTAGCGCTGCTTGTGCTGCTGACCATCGCGCAGGCTGACCAAAGCCCGATGGGTAAGTACAGCGACAACCCGACGATGGCTGACATTTACGAGGAGATCCGCAACCTGGTCAATGTGCGACCGGACCTTTCGGACAACGATTTACTTAACATGGCAATCCGCAGGGCTTATGAGAAGAAACAGGGGAAGAGGATATGAGAGGCGTAGACACACCCGGAGAGGAGCCGAGGGAGCCATACAGGCCGGAACGCAGTAAAGGCGAGGCGAATCCGCATGTCAAGAAGCATTGGGGATCATTCATTCTTGGCGCGTTCATTTGTTGGGCCATTTGGGGAATCGGGCAAGGATTATTTTTTTACTGGCTTGGGACCGACGATCCTTGGGCTACGCTGCGAATGATCGATGAAAAGATCATGACCGTTGTCCCTGGCTTTACTTGCGGTTGGGCCGCGGTCCTTTTTGTTGATGCTGTAACCTTCGGGAATTTGATCAAAGGAATTATCAATGGAGTTGTGGCGTGTGCGATCCTTGCGAGCGTTGTGTTTCTCGGCACTATTCTTCTTTATCTCCGCATCATTCTGTGAGGCAATGCCGGAAGCATGGACGCAAGGGATGATCAACAAGGCTTTCTGGATACACAGACAGAAGCCCAAGTATGTTTCTGACCATAGGATTACTCCCGATGAAGCGCTCAAAAAACTCTGGATTGATTGTAGTATGTTCGATTATCTCGCTGCTCACCTGGCCGGTGTACCTGGTGTCGAGCGTGTGGATGCTGCAACTATGCGTAAGGGCCGTGGCGGTTGGCGGGGTCGTGACCTCCCTGGTAAGTTGCTCTACGCTAAACCTGGGACGCTCCCCTTCTACAAGTGGATTGACCGAAAAACAGGAAAGCCCAAATCCAAAAAGCTTATCGATCATACCGGAATCCACGTCAGAGACCCGGACAGTGGCGAGCCTTCCGTTCTCCACTCCTCGTCAGGAAGACTTACAACGGTGGTTGCTCCAATTGCGGGGGTATTTGTCACGGATCTGGCCGCAGTCAGAGAACTTACAATTGGAGACCCCAGCGGAACGAAGAAATAAGGAGCTGTAAAATGAAAAAAGGATCATCTGGAAAAAGTGGCGGAGGAATAAAGAAGGGCATGGCCGATATGCCCAAAGGTAAAGGGCCCATGAAAAAGAAAAAGGGCCCGATGATGGATGAACACATGATGCCGGGAATGCCCAAGAAAGGTTGTAAGTGATGGCAAAAGTATCAATCGACCTCGACGGTTTACTCATGAAGAATTACAAGACGTACGCGGCGGGCATAGCGACGATGGTGGCTGCGGGCCTTGGGGCATCTGGCTACATCGACGTTGTGACAGCCCTAACCCTGGCGAATGGGCTCATGGGATTGGGGTTGATATTCCTGCGCTCAGGAGTCAAAAAGATCCAGAAGCCGGTTGACGAGCTTCTGGCGAAACTCCCGGAGATATCGGCTTGACCGACCCTGTATCTCAATTTTGTGGACGGGTGAAGGATCTTGTTGACACTTACACTGCGTCCAACTTGAGTCGGAAGGCGACGTATCAAGAGGTCTTTACGCGGATCACGAGTGAATACCGGGGAAACTACAAATTCACCCCTGGGATGATTGGGGCTGCAATCAATTTCTATCTCGACCGAAGAGGGATGATCTAATGGCTTACACAGGCAGATGCGGGACAATCGTTACGGACGTGCTCAGGTTGATGAATGATGCCGGTCAGTCTTACACGAAAGAAGCCGATATCCTGGCGTGGATGAACCTGCTTGTGTACGAGCTTGCAGAGGAAGGATACTGGCAAGGGTATGCCTCGATCAATACCACGGCGAACACGGCGACATATGACATTTCAGCAGCGACATTCACGGGCTTGACGAATTATACATTCGTGAGTCTCGATAAGCTTTATTGGGTATATGAAGGTGCAAAAGATCGGGAGATTGAGCTTTGTTCACGGGAACGCATCGAGGAAGCTTTGAGTATCACGCCAACGGCCGCGACTGTCCGTGGCTACTTCATGGCAGGCACCATCTTGAATTGGGTGCCAGTGCCAACAGGCTCACTTACGGCAGCGATGAGGGCATGGTGTAATGTTTCCCCGCCTGCGCTTACAGGGGGAACACCGACCGATAATCCTGTAACACCGAAAACGTTTGACCTGTACTTCATTTACGGCTGCTGCGAAAAGGCTGTGATGAAGGATAAGACGAGTGTCACGAGAGACAGCGACATTCTCATGTATCGGGGCCTCAAGGAAGAGTGGAAGCAAAAGATACTCTTCGGCGGCGGCCCGACTAAAATCATCATGAAATCTTACCGGTAGGGCGATGACATTAAAAATCACGAGACTACCTGACTTTGAACTAGGCCTGGTCAACAACCGGGTCAATCCGCTGAATGCGCCTGAGAATGCTGCATCTGCCGGTGAGAATATAGATGTGTCTCAAGGGGGCATAAAAGTAAGGCCAGGTTCATCTGTCACTGCGCCTTTTGCCCCCGGCTTTTTGGCGACGGGGGGCACTCGTTTGTCGTTGCAATTTGAGGGAGGAGACGGCTCACAGGTCGTCACAGACTCAACGGGGCGGCACGTAATTACCGTTGTTCCTGACCCACAAGCCGACACCTATGAAATCGACACCGCGCAGTATTATGTGGGAACCTCCTCATGGGTTATGGGATCTGCCGCAGGGGATCATCGCGGATACATGACCACTCCCGCACATTCTGATTTTGCGCTACCCGATAGCGGCTGGATGGTTGAATGGTACGGACGGAAAACAGTTAATACGGGTGGTTATGTCCGAATTATAGGGCAAGAAACAGCGGCATGGCGTATCACATGGGATCCTGCTTTACCGAACTGGCACGGCATTATTGAAGATGAAATACAGCTCGTAAATCTCGGGTTGGGCGCGACGCAAACGGCGCTCATCTTAATTCCGCAGGATCAGTGGTGGCGCTTTCAGGTTAGCCGCGAGGAGGATAATGTAATTGTACGCGCTGACCCCGCTGCCACTTGGGTGGGAACCATACGGGGCACCTATGCGGCTACTGGATCGGTGCCGTACAGCAGCGGTGAGGTGGTTCAAATATTGAATTGCGCTGGTGGGGCGGTGTATCCCTCAACATGGATTGATTCGGTCAAGCTGGATTGGGGCGTGATTGGCACAGGGGTTGAAATTTCATGGCTTGGACAAGTCGTATTCCCCACGAATGAGCAAACCTATTTGATCGCACAAGTCAAAGATAATGGTATCTATGCCTCAAAGACCCATCTACCGACCACCATTGCGCATTTTGAAAAGATATTCCATCTAGGGGCCAGTGCAGGCGTAATCTCCTGCGCGGTTCTTGGAGACAGGGCGATACTAACTGAAGGGATTGATACCACACCGCTGGTTGTACACCCAGGCCTGCTTATTGGAGACACGGTGGATGATTACGCGAGCCCGAGTCGAGTGGTCATCGACTACGGTGCTGCGAATTACCACGATGTTTCGGACAAGGTGCTCGACAACGATCTTGATTCCTATGCTGACATCGGGGGCGTCACGACCCGTGGCATGACCCTGATTTGCTGTGATGTGCCGACAGTGAAGAAATTCTACTTCGAGTTCGAGACGCCGAATAATGTGGCGGGTACCACTACGGAATTCAGCGAGACATTGACAGTCGATGACGTTGCCAAGATCAATCGTGCCGACGTAAAGGGGGCCATCGCAACTTGGGTGAAAGACGGGTATGCCACGGGTCACTTTGAGAAAGCACACAAGGCTTTGGCCGGAGCTGCTGTTGACCTGGGGGGCGGGCTCGTGAAGATCCCATGCGTTGGGCACGGGTTCGTCGCGACTAACATTATCACAATTGCGCTTACCGTCGGCCCCTATAACGGAGTTCACACACTGCCGTCGCAAGCGCTTGGGGATGCGGACAACTTTATCGTCACGTTGGGATACGCGGCGGAGGTTTTCGCGGGGGACGACTATGCAGCCCAACATCTCGGGACATCTCAAGAAGATATTGAGGCTGGACAAGAGGTCAAATTTGCGGACGCCACACCGACGATATCCGCTATCACTGCGGACGGCACCGGCACGAATGGGATCACACTCTCAGCGGATCACGCTAGTGCAGCTATCACTGCCATCTATGGGATAACCGTGAATGCCGCGGAAGTGCTGACATTGGCACGGGCTGACGATGCTCCCGATACCATTTTCGACAAGAGCGCCACATTAACAGGTTATTGGCTCGTTGGAAACAACACCGTTATTAGGTTTGTGATTCCTGCGGCTGATACTGCGGCGGGTGCTGGCTACATCAAATTGACTCTGGCCTCTTACGCTTCCGATGTCTGGCAGACGGTAGGGTATGTCCCAAAACAGATCAATGGCGGCTGCTCAATCTCTCATGTGTCGATTGTGGAACGATCAGGCAGCACAGATGACGGAACCACCACGCCAACAGTCGTTACTTTCAATAACGGGGCAGCGGGCGCTACCATTGCAAAAGGCGGGACCATAACCAGTGATCTAATCCCCTTCGCTCTTGATAACGCAAAGGATTATCTGGTCACAATCCAATGCTCCGGTGCAACCAGCGGGTATTCCGTTTTCGTTGCCAAACAGTATCCGTCAACTGATGCACACAGGATCTATCAGGGCACAGGCGCTTACAACTTAGCGGCATTCACCGCAGATCCTATTTGGGGCACCTATTACGCAGACATGGCCGGTACTGTGATGACCGGCCTCACGAACGTTGGAGCGCCGACATATATCTACGTTGCGACCACAAATAGCACGTCGCAGATTAATCTCGCTGGCGTGGAAAGCATTAGAAGTGTGGTGGTTACAGCGACCGAACCGGGAGCATCGAATATCTATTATGCCGTTTCTTGGGATGGCCGGAACACCTACAAAGTCTTTACTGATGCGGCTTGGCGATCGATTGCACGGTTCAATGGATCAACATGGTTCTATAACACCAGCGCCACGACAGTCGAGAATTGGGTCAATTTCGGAACAAACGAACCCGAGCTGTGTATAGCTGAGGCAATGGGAACCGTCCAAAACCAAATGACCGAGGCAGAATTCGAGGCTATCACGGAAGCGCAATGGGCAAGCGCAATTGGCAACCCATTCTTGGACTTCGCGTTTGCTCTTGAACTTGACGCTGGTGATAGCGACAACGTACCAACTTTGACCGCAGTTGTCGTCAATACTTATGACACGGGTGGTTCTGAATGCGCTGGTTGGCTTAATGGGGACTTCTCCGCTGGCGTGGGCTGGACGGACAACACGGTTGCGGGCGGTGTGGCATTCGGTCAGAACGGGACGATAGTTTACGACAATGCCGCTGGCTTCACTGCGGACTATGGGGTCATTGCCGGAATACCGGGTTACTGGTTCCGCGTCTTGATGAGAGGAACGTCGGCAGGCACGACATTGACGAAGGTGCGGTATCAGGCACCGTGTCAAGCGCTGCAAAGTATCGGAGATGGACAGCCGGATACCGTGCTCGGCTTCGTGTTCCATGACGTGAGCGCAGGGAAGATTTTGGATTACAGAGTTGAGATGTCGGACAACACATATACGGCAAGCTCAAGCGCGACGATCACAATGGAGACTACGGACTATCTATATGTCGGGTATCTTACCAGATTCAATGAGCTGTTTTTCATCTTCGGGGCCACGAACAACAACGTGGCGAGTGTGTTGACACTGGAATACTGGACTGGCCTAGTATGGGCTACGCTTACAATAGTGGACGGGACAAGTGAGGATGGAAAGACCTTCAGGAAGCAAGGAAAGGTGACGTTCACTGCTCCGGCTGATTGGAAAACGAACATTCCGGTGGAGGGACAATCCTATTACAACGCTACCACGGGCCGCATGGAGATCGGCTATTGGGTACGCGCCTCGGTAAGTGTGAACCTCACGGCATCGGTCGTGTTCGCAGAGGTCCGGGTTATGCCGGTGCCGACAGCGTTACCCAAACATAAGCACGTTGCGGCTTTTCAGAATCGGGTTGTCTTGGCGAACCAACCAAGCGCTCCCGATCAAATGATTTGTAGCGCTCCATTCTTGGAATACGTATGGAGCGGCGGGAATGCAGCTTCTTACCGGGCTGGCAACGGTGCGATTCACGCGCTGCTTGATGCGTGGAATACCCTACTTGCTGGACAGCCTGAGCGATGGACAATGCTTACGGGGGTTACTGGCGCCGAGACCGATATGCTCCCCGTGGAGGCCGCGCGGCACATACCGATCAACACGAGGGTAATCGTCAAGGCGCCGATGGCGGGGTCAGACGATGGCTCAAGGCCGGGGCTTTTCTTTCTCAATCGACATGGCGCCTATTCGATCACAGGCCTTCAGGCAGATGCGAACTTTGCGAGTGCAAGACATCAAGTGCTAAGTGACGGGCTCAACTGGTGGAGCAAGACGGCCATGCCTCGACTGGATCTTGACTATCTTCACTTGACATGTGGCGCTTATTTTCCCGAACGCAACTGGATAGTCTGGTCGGTTCCGATGATTACCGACTATCCCTTCGACAGCGCAGCAGTGGTCCAGGACACGACTCGCGTGAAACTGCCCACCACTGGAAACACACTGGTCGGCGGCGAGACTGCAGTTATCACAGGGTCCACGAACTATGATGGCTCCAAAGTCCTACATTCGAGCACGAGCGCTGATTATTTGGTCTTCACGGCAACCTACGTCGCGGAGACTCTAACCCCACAGGCTAGGTACTACAAGGTCGGCGCCACACAGACGACGAACAACCGACTGATCATTTACGATCTGAGCATGGGCGCTTGGTTGCCACCGTTCACTATAGCGGTTAGCGCCTTGACGACAGCGTATCATTATAATGCGAATGCCGCTGGGAAATTGGGCGAGCTTGGCCTTTATGCCGGGGATTATTCAGGGCAGATACTCAGGCTATTCTCATCTGATGCGACAACCGACGCAGGCACGGCGATATCAGCTTACATTGACACGCACTGGATGACTCATGCTGACGAAAAACATAGCCCTGAATTGGTGAAAGAATTTCGAAAGCTGTACCTCTACGGGGCCACGGATGAGAACTTTACCATCACGATCAGCAAGGATGGGGCCACAACATTGGGGCACGCCTTGACGCAGACCGTCTTGACCGATCCTGTTGGCGTGTTCGCACGGACTTTCCAACATGCTGACGGCGGGAATATCAAGGCAAACCTTTTCAAATACAGATTCGCGCTTACCGGGCAGGGTCATGTGCAGGCAGTGAAGATCGCTCTTGGTTACGAACGAAATGAGTTGAGCACTACTTGAGGTTAAGCTATTGAATATGTGGAATAACTACATAGACCCAGGACAGACAGGGGGCGGTCAAGGCAGCTATAATCAGCGGTGGCCGCAAGATACCCAGGAAAACGTGTGGTCTAGTGCTTACCGCGATCTTGAGCCGCAAGATGCGCTCGAATCTTTCAAGTGGCTCGGGGATGTTCCCACAGGTTACGATACCCCCAATTTCACGAACGTAGGGCAAATGATCACGGGTTGGGGTGCAGCTCCGGAAGAGAAAAGACGGCTCAGTGGGCAGATGTCTGGAGCAATGACCGGGGCGTTGACGAATGATTGGGGGGTGGTTCTCTTCAAGAACCCTGCGCTCCGTAAATTGATAGGCGAAAGTGTTAGTAACGTCGCCGGTCCGAAGGCGGGGAAAGAATACGCTTCCTTTTTAGCGGACGTACCGGAACAGGATTCTCCCGCATTGAGCGCCCTTCTAAGGCTATATGATACGCTGGGTACAACATGGGACCCCAAGAAGCAAAGCAAATTCGGCGTCGAAATCGAGGGTGCGGGACAGGTTCCTTTCAATCGTATTCCAGGGCTTAGTAAGAAGTTCGAGAATACAGGCGATCCAACGGTTAAAACGTATGGACGCTATGGGAACACATTCGAGGGGGTCTACCCACCTATACATGGCTGGGGAGGCGCTGCTCAATTCGCGGAAGACGCAAAGCCTTTAATACAGGATTATGGTGGACAACCTATAACTATGTCGGGGCCTGAGTTCGGATCGGGAGCGCACACAAATGTTAGCTGGGAAAACATGTCCCCAAACGAGATTCGCAAACTTGTCGAAATATTTATGACGAAATACGAGCCAACTGTCTACCCAGGGGTGCCGAAGATTGGTGGGGGAAGGGATATTAATCAGTGGACAAAGCCCATGCCCCAATTCATAAAAGACCTCGACCGTTCGGGCAGGGCTCAAGATGTTTATTCAAAGATGTTTTGGGACCCTTTAGTGTCTCATGAAGATATCGGGCAGGCGGCTCAATCCCTTGACAAATATTACTCTATGAACCTGCGGGGTCTTGGGATAAACGATCCTGCTCGACAAAGAATAGAATTTAGATATCCACACGGGACAACGGACCCAGAAGAATGGATCAAGAATTTCATCACAACTGAGGCTATGGTTCAAGAGGCCAAGGCAACAAAGGGTAAAGATTGGTTCCCAGAGAAGTTACCCGATTTCTTAAAGCAGTATGAGGATTTTCTGCAAGAGAACAAAGGGGAGATTCAACGTAACCGGCCACAGTTCGGGTATGACACGAGCAAGGATAGATGGCTCAATGGCATGATGGAGCCAGGATTTTTAACGAAAGGGAACAGGCCGAGCAACCTATCGGAAGTAGATTTGCGAGACATCCCGCTAGATAGGCGGGATTACCGAGACGACACCTTCGAACTCCCTGACCGCGACAGGGCCAACCGGTACAGCCGGGCTTACGAGCGGCTTATGAGAGATTTTGATCGACCTCCTTCGTATGGTGTAAATCCGATAGGGCACGGTCAATTTTGGTCTTCCATGCGTTCGGACTATCCCCGACAAGAACGAGCTATCAACAACGTGACAGAGGTGTTAGAGCGCATAGCCCCTGATGACTTCACGTTCCCGTGGTAGGAGATACGATGCAAAGAGATCCATATTACAATCCGATGCCGCAGCAGGATCAAGGGGGCTGGGGGTTTAATCCTGAGCCCGTAGACTACTCAACGCAGCGGCAGATGGGCCAAGGGGCAATTGATACGCAACAAAGGAACCAGGGCAACTTAGACCGCATGTATTCGATGCGGGGGCTTTGGGACACGATCCCGCAAGTCCCTGGTTTCATGTCTGAGATGGTATCTGGGGGCATGGGGAATATCGGCAACATGGCCGGTAATGTTTGGGATCAATGGAGGAATTCGCAACCTGACGCTGTAGCACAGGCGTCTCCGTGGGGCACACAACGAGATAATTTCGGCTGGAGGTAATTGATACGATGGCCGTTGCAGCAATTAATAAACAGAACATTTGGGGGAACACTGGGGGGCAGGCGCAAGTACCTGCTACCGGGTATAGTCAATTCAACAATCGGACTGCGGCGAATTCGCAAAACTATCTGAGCGGCAAAGGACTCCCCAACGTATGGGACGGGGCGAATCAGCGATTCCAGGGGATGACCGACAACCTTGGAAAACAGTTATTCGCCAATGGTAGCCCGTGGGGTGGCTCGGGTGGCGGCACATCGGGCATGTGGGGATACAGACCTTCCCCGGAAGATCCGACATTGCAGGGGTATCAGGCTAACCTCTCGGGTGGTGGCCGGAACCTGAGTGATCAGTTCGTGAGGCAAGCTGCTACGGCAGGGCCGACACGGGCTGGCCTGAATGCTGTTGGGGGACCGGGGAACGCCTCCGCAATGGCTCACGGCGCTACTCAAGCTCTTGCCGGTAATTATGGAGATACCTACGGCAAGGCTTATGACATGGCATCGCGAGATTATGCGGCAGCTCGTGATATGTGGGGACAAGGGGCGAGCCTTTATGGTCAACTCGCCGGTAACGAACTTGGGGCGCTACGGGGGGCCAGCGATTACAACCTCGGGCAAGGCAACATCGGGGCTCAACTGAATGCACAGAATCTTCAGGGTATCAATGCTGATGCTGACAATCAGTGGAAATACTGGAAGGACATCACGGATTACCAGCGGGGAGATTACGACCGGACCTATGGCCGTGAGCAGCAGAGGCAGCAAGACAACTGGAATCAGTGGGGACGGGTGAATCAGCAAGTGAATCCCGCGAACAGGGCCGACACGCTTGATCAAATTACATCGCAATATAACCGTAATCAGATGTTCGGGCCACAGATCAATATGGCGCACTTGTCCGATCTTCAGGCGAAACTTCAAGGGCTCGGCGGCTACGGGGGCTTGAATAACAAGTCTCGGCAGGCCAGCTACCAATAAGGGGGAATAAATGGCAAACATTAATTTTGATTCAAACAAAGAACCGATGGCTGGCAATATCGGCGCTGAATTTGACAGGATGTTCCCAAGCGAGACCGGCTACGGCACTAAATACTCAACGATGGGCTTCTGGGGTGGCCTCGCGCCTATCATGGAAGCGCTCCGGCAGCAGCAAGCCCAGGAAGAGGGTCGCAGGAAGGCTCGTACATCTATAGATGTTGCGAACATCGGGGCCGACACGTCGAATCAGGCTCAACTTGTGCAACTCATGAAGACCCTTTATGGGGACATCCCGCTTGCAAGGGCAACCCTGGAGAACAAGCAGTCCAATGACGCCATGCAGCGGCAGATAGAACTTATGAGGATGATGTCAGGCAATCAGACAGCCATCCAGAAAGCGAAGATAGGGGCTGATGCGACACTCGGGGCGGCAGAGACAAATAGACAAGGAAGAGTTGAAGCAGCCGCAGGGAGGCTTCCGCCTGTTGGAGCCCCCCCTGAAACGTATCGCATGAAGAAAATACAAGAGATGATAAACGCATCCAAAGACCCCAAGACCGGGAAGCCTACGATTTCAGCCGATGACCCTAAGCTTGATATGTTGGCAAACCAAGAGTGGATTAGGGAGAACGTCGATTTTAAAAGGCAGCTTCAATCACAACCCAAGCAACCCCCCGCTCCTGCTCCTGCGGCAGCACCACAGAAAACCTCGTCAGCCGGGAGTATCCCGACAAGACCCGAAGATATCCTACAGATGATGATGACCGGGGCAATGGGTGGTGGACAAGAGTCTGTGAATGATATGTCCTCAGACATTGGTGACACGGCCTATGCTGCTGCTGGCGTTAATAACGCTGCGCCTGACCGTGCGGCAAGAGGCGACTTTCCCAGCGTTAATCAAAGCCTACCCCCTACAACAAGTCCGATGAGTCGATTCGCGTCCAAGCCGGGGGGCACTGAAATGACACGGCGTATGTATGCACCTGCGGATGATCTTGTTAATCCTAGTGGTGGCGGTCAAGTGGTTAACGATCCACGGGCGGCAGCACGCCCACAATCATTAATGAATGCGCAAGACCAAAATTTCGGGCAGTTACCGCAACCTCAAAGTGAGTTCAGCCGAAGAAACCCGGAGGCGTTTGCGGATCTTCTACAAAAGCAAGGTTATGTAGTCACAGACCGGGATATACCGGAAGGCCCTTGGGTACGACAGGGCGGCGGACAGGGCGAAGATTCTCTTCGTGCCCCGACCGCTATGGAAAGGCCACAGACCAGGGAGTTATTGTATTCGCTCATCTTCAATCCTGCCCTCGGGCCGATACTCAGTAAGATTATGGGTGGTGGATACAAGGTGAACCCACGGACAACGGGAGAAAGCCCGATCCTTGACATGCTTCCGTATATTGTAGGAGGAATCGGGGGACTCGCTGGTGGGGCAGGAAGGTCCGCTGCAACACAGGCAGGTCAAAAATTGTTGGGTCGGGGCTCGTGGGCATCCAGTGAACCCTTACAGCTTCCGGGCAGGGGGGCCGCTGGTTTACCGGGAAGAAGCGCACAGGGAGCATTGCCTCCCGGTGGAGCAGGACCACAGACTATTGGCGAAAATCCCTGGATGATGCCGCCTGCTTCGCAAGGCCCGATGCAAGGGTTGCCTACTGGTGGACCGCCGAGGCTTGCATTACCACCCGGAGAAACGCCCGGCCCATCATTCCAAAACGTGCAGCGGACATCGCCGTATCCACAGCCGCCCAACATGACCGTCCCGAAGGCAACCGGCAAGACGTGGGGCATGGCTCCTCAGAATCCGCCACAAGGAATGCAGCTTGGCAGCGGCGGCTTTGCGAGGACAAACATATCTGCGGAACAAGCTTTACGTGATCTTCTACGTAATCTTTACGGGATGTAATCAATGGCACTTTCCCCTGAAACTCTGGAGTATCTGAAGAACTATCAACCCGAAATGGGTGCTGCGGCTCCCGCGGGAAACGATCAGGGTATTACGGATCATATCCTCTGGACGTTGGGGCTACTGACCCGCCCGTCCAAAGCGGTATGGACCGGCGTTGACGAGTTCCTAAAGCCCGAGGGCTCGACATGGCAGGGGGTAAAGCGTGGATGGTACGATCAGCCGGGAGCGAAGGAACTAGCAGACGTTGTAGGTTTACCGGAGGGTCAGGCGGATGATCCGTGGGCCCCCTGGCTCGGGAAGGAAGCCGCCCGCCTCGTCACCTCATCTATTGGAGATCCGTTAAGCCTTGCGTTTGCGCCAGCCAAGGCTAAGGGGCTAATCGGCCCTGCTATTAAAGCCCTTGGGGTGCCGGAGGGTAGGAGCATTGCGGGTTCCGCAGCTAAGGCTCTCGGGTCCGATAGATTATCCGAAGGCTTCTACGGTTCCAGCATCGGCAAGGTGTTGAAGTCTGGGCTCCCAAAGACAGAGAAGTATGAACCAATCCGGCAGAAATGGTGGGAGATCGAGCGCGAAGGGTCCAAGATACCTATACAAGAGGAAGCGGCGAAGGCACAGAAGCTTTTAGATGATGCTTTGAGTGGAACCGATTTCACCTATGCCGATGTGTACCACGCCCTCGAACGACCCGGTGAGGCGAGTCCTGATCTGTCAAGGATCGCGGATATTGTCCGGCCATTACAGGGAGCAAAGGATACCCGGTTTAATGTCTGGAATGAGCTGAAACAGAATCTTGATCAGGAGACAACTGGCAAACTTGCGGGCAAAGGCTACGTCCACATGCCCCACAACGTCACAGACGAGCAACTATTAAAACTCAGGCGTGTGGGCGACGTGGATCTTGCCACTGACGCATTCAAGCAGAGCGGTAGGCAAATCAAGCGATTCTATTATGGGGACAAACCCCTTCTTGATGAGGCGGGTGATATCATTGTCGGTAAAGCTGATGATCCCAGGACACAGGAAGCGATTCGGAGTGCTCTTTCGAAAGTGGATCTAGTTGACGAGGCTGGACAGGCTGGGTTGTTTCCTGAGATTGAAGCCATGACACGGATCACACCGACATGGCGCGACCTCGTGAAAGAAGCCCCGGCAACTCTTCGAGATATCAAGAACGTCATGCCTAAAGGTTCCCTAGTTGAGAACCCTGTTGAAGCACTCGGGACAGCGCTTACGAACCGGCAAGGGCAGATTAATACTCTGAAGTTGCTGGATTACCTGAGAGGCGAGAACCTGTTGTGGCATACCGGGAAGGATATGCCCGAACATCTCTTAAAGGGATCGAAACAGTTAAGCATTCCTGGCTTCGAGACATGGGCTACCACCCCTCAAATAGCGAACTGGCTTGAGAATATGGCAGGGGTCCCGACCGATTGGTTAGGCAAAAGTCTTCAAGCTGCGCGGCGAACCCCTGTAGGGCAAGGCTTGGAAGACATGACGCAGTGGTGGAAGCGGAATGCCCTTGCTTTGTCACCTTCATACTGGACCGGCAACCTCGTATCCGATACGTTTAACCGCTATGCGTCCGGGCAGAATCCTGTTGAGCTAGGCTCCCGTATGGGTCAGGCATACAAAACCCTCGGCGAAGGGGACCCGGCTATGCTCAGAGAATTACAGGTCCGCGGACTCCCGGTATCCTCATGGGCAGGGTCAATGGCAGAAGAAAGTGCAGGCTTGCCCCCTTCTCGACTCAGAGACGTGGCCGATGATGTCCCCGGGCTCAACAAGATCATGGATTCCCTCGGGTATGCCTCAGAGAAGTGGAGGGACTTGAATACAGGAGCTTTCAGGCTCGGGAACAAATACACTGAATCCCCGGGTCGTGTTGCAACCGCTCTCGATTACATTGCGAAAAACGCGCCCGATGCAGCGAACCCTACCCCCGAGATGTTGGACAGGGCAGCGGCATTCGCGAAAGAGGCAATGGTTGACTACGGATCGGGCGGGATGACCGCAACACAAAGGGAGCTACAACGCCTCTTGATCCCCTTCGCCGGGTGGCAGTTCGGGATGCCAACCTTGTTTGCGCAGCAACTCACACAGAATCCGCAAAGACTCGCACGAGTCAGCCGAGCCCTTGACTCCGCATTCATGCCTCTATCTGCCGAGGACATGGCTGTGGCAGATCCTTATCTGCACGAGAATGCCCCGATCCGCGGAGTGGCAGGACAAGAGTTCCCTCGTGATGACAAGGGGGTTCCGCAGATCATGCAGCTTGCACGCTATCTGCCGTGGGGAAACATCGAGGGTATGGCGAATCGCCCGGCATCAAACTTGTGGTCTTCCGGGAACCCTTGGTTAAAGGCGATACCAGAAGCAGCCTTAGACCTTTCAGTATTCTCCGGTCAACCGATCGATCGAGCGGCCAAGGGTTTTGGGAAGATGTTTACGAATCCCTTTTCTGGAGACCCATACACTAAATCCCGACAGGAGTATTACGGACAAAGTATTCCTGCAGGATACGAGTACCTGTTGAATCAATCGCCCATAGGCCGTAACGTGGCGACGTCGAATGATATGCTACGGAGTCTCGGATTGTGGCAAGATCCGTACAAGGCACCGACCACGCCGGTATCACAGTTGGCCACCCTCGTTACTGGCGGCAAGTTCACACAATTTGACAGGGAAAAGCAGAGGATGCACCGGAAGGCTGAATACGGGGAGACTGAAAAAGCAATCAGCGCGAACATGAAGCGCGCGCTGAGTAAATTAGACATGGAAGGGTATCAACTTTATCTCAATCAGTACCTCGATCATGTGAGCAAGAAGAGTCAGAAGCTTGGGTACTCGATGCCGGGGGGTTAGTCGCTTCTGAGTCAGCCCAACTATCGGCAGCTTCTTGGATCATCGTGTTTATTAAACGCATCCTAAGTGCCCGCCGTATCAGTGGAGATACGGGAGAATCATAATCACTGATACAACCTTCCGGTGGTGGGGGAAGTAGCGATGCCCGCCCTTTGATGCGATATTCCTCCGGTGGTAATGGTAGCAACGAATGGTGAACATCGTGGCAACCCGTCTTTTTATGGCAAATTTCACAGGGGCCTATAGCTTCAAAAAAACTACCAGGCCAGTCGTTTTTCGCTCGGCATTCTTCACAGTAAAACATTAGTTTAACCCTCGTAGTAGTCTGGATGCCCAACAAAAATTTCTTTTCCCTCACGGTTACGAAAAGCGGTTTTGTAGTCCTTTAAACCATAAACACGACCACAGACACACCCCATAGAAAATGAGGCGTGATTGTACCTTCGTCGAAAAATATTCATTGATATCTCGTGACGGCAACCGCATTCACAAGAAAAAACTCTCAACTGCCATCCGTTTGTTGTGTGAACGTATTTCATGCGAACCTCCCCAGCCTTATAGACCACACAAAGTGGTGTACGAGGCTATCATGAATACCACCATAAAGCTTCCCAACAGAATTGTTCCAATCGCTTTACCAACTCCACCAAAGACGAGCTGCCGCGCTGGAGTGATTACGAGCTGCGCCAATCCCCCAGCTGAACAGATTGTGAGTGTCAACACGCAAAGACTAACGGCACAGTAAAGGACATTTTCAATCACACGAACCTCCCCAGCGCAACCTTGCGCCATTTGATCTGACCGCCGTATGCGAGTTCCGCGATCACGCCGTTGTACCTCGACTCGAACGTGTCAGAACTCTTAGACCATCCCCCGAGCCCTTTCAATGTGGACAAGGGCACCCTGAGCGCTTCCCATGAACCCCATGTGTGCCGTAGATCATGGAAGCGCAGCCGTCTCACGGTATCAGGGCATTCGTTCAAAACCTGGCCCCACCAGCGCCACATTGTTGTCCTTTCATACTGCTTCCCGAAAAGTGGGAGAATCCCGTCAAGCGCAGCACCGTCTTTTATCGCCCTGACCCGTTGTTCGTCTATGAATGCCTGATAATGAGGAAGCAACTCAGGGATGCAGCAAGCGTCTCTCGACTTGCCCCCCTTCCCGTTCCGTACAGTTATCACCCCATTATAATGAGCTTCGGCTTCCTTGTCATTCTCGGGGGACACAGAAAAGCGCACCCTCGTTATTTCTGACTCACGCAGTCCGGTCCCCAAAGCGAACCGCACGAGCATACACCTGAGCACCCACTTCGGATCTTGTTCGAGCCGGTCAAGAGTCTGGTAAAGTTCTACCAGCTCGCCGTCCGTGAACCTGGAATCCAGTGTCACGTTGTTAATCTTCGGCTTCGACTTCTTACCTGGGAAGCTATAACCGGCCTGGACAAGCACCGACACCATATCATCAGTCAGCCTCATGGTTTGCATGATCCAGCTCTCTTCTTATAACGTTCACAATAGAGATCATAACCGTCTATTCCAGGTCTTATCTGAACGTGATTGTTATTAACAACGATAGACCCGTAATCGCTTTCACTATCCCCATGCCATTGGGCCTCACCGTTGACTACATAACCCCACAGGATTAGGTATTGTTTAATTAGAGCTCCAAGAACTTCGCCGTCAATGCGAGATTTACCGATATCGTCTTCCCAGTCTATCTCGGTTTTCCCTTCCTCTATGTGCCAATGACCCCCATAATCGTTCTGCCCGTCCAGTATTTTAGTCGAAAAGTGATTAAATAAACGTCTGTGTCCTTCACAGATCGAAGGCTCTATTTTTAATTCTACGCATGCACTAACGTAATACCCCATCTGAATTCCCCCTTTCTTTCCTATTCGGCCACCCTCGTTATTTCCTCAGTTCGGAACGATTCGCTCAATTGTCTGAGCTTCTGAAACAGCTCGTGGTCCGTGATCACAGGGTAATCCAGGCGCATCGCGACCACGCCGGTCTGCGTGTCCAGGACCGTGACAACGGTATGGCCCAGCCCCGAGGACTTATCAACGCCGATTTTGTAGGTGGACATAATTTATCCCTTCCATCCAGGGCAATCATACCTGAACTGCTTTTCTTTCTGCTCTGGCGTCTCAAGATAATCCTTCTCAGGATGCCCACAAAAGGACCATGCGCGATACTCATCATAATCGTGGTCACGCCACTGACAGAGGGTACAAGCTCGCCTCGCTGGGTTGCGCTGACACGTTTCCTCATGTTTCTCAATGATGGCCTTTGTCCTAAAAACCCGCCGTTTACAAAACACACAGCGCCAAGCCGTTACTTGTTCAGGCATCACTCACCCCACTATTTCAACAATGAGAACGAACACCCCATACCAGAATCCGATTGACAGCGCTGTGACCCCTACGTACGCGAGCGTAAGCTTCCATCGGGGATATGGGACACACAGCCGACAATGACAGCAGTTCGGGTTCATTGTAGATACTCTCCCACAGGAAGGTTAGTCAATACATCCAAGTAACTTATCAGCAACTCTTCAAGCTGCAACGTATACTCGTAGCACGATTTACCGACTTTGCCTTTGATTGAATCCCAGTACGCGGGGCCCCTGTCAGTGCTTAGGATTGCCAATTCCGCTTTGACCTGCTCGATCATGAGATGCAGCGCCGGTTCACCTTGAACCCACACTTGGCGCTCATAATCGAATGCCCAATAGCCGTCAAGATTCTCCACAGTAATAGCCTTCGGTAGCGACATGTCAAACCTCCATAGAAAAGCCCTGATGACAGAGCTAGTTGATAATTAAATGGTCCAATAACCTGTTGTGAATATTGGTCCTCTGAATTTAGCGACGACAAGATGCGGTCGCCACCCAGTTCGTTCGATAGCCGCTTGAAAGACCACCACGTTCCCATTGTGGACCCGAAGCGAGGATTCGTTGATCAACTCTTCGTGTTCCTCCGTGTCATACCCGAACGAACGCAGTTGAAACTCAGCGATGAGCCCCTGTTCAAACGCCTGTTTTGGGGTCAACGCAGGCGAATGATGGATCTTGTTGAATAACGCCCGTTCCTGTTCTTTGCGCTCTTTCACAGCAATCCTGTGCTCTTTTCTAGCCTGTCGCTGCTGTTGATTGCGCTCGTCGCGAGGCATAGGGGTATAACGAATCGTCCGCCCGGTTATCCGCTCATATTCGGCAACCAGCTCATCATTCGCTACGGTTCGAACATATCCGCCCCTGGGATTATGCAGGGCTTGTCTCAAATAGTGGCCGCTGTTTCCATTAGAGAGCCGGTCATCCTCGTACACCACGACTTGTCCAGATTTGACTGCGGTCCGCTCCTCTTTCGTGAGCCCAGAACACCATTTATAGGGTTCAGACCCGTACCCATGAGATTCTGCTGTTATACTGATAATCATTTCCATAATCTTCTCCCTTCTGTCTTAATCCGCCACCCCTGCCCCCCGAAGAGGCAGGAAAGAGGATTAAAGTGCTGCGTCCACCGATTCAATGATCTGCCGGAATATCACAGACAGCTCATCCACGGTAAAGCTGCTCAGATTTAATCCCGCTGCGTACCCTGGGATATGCTTTTCCTTGCCTTCCGGGAAAATACAGGCGAGGCCCTTAACTTGGAGGAAGTCTTCCTCGATCCTGATTCCCCTTGCGAAGTCCTTGTCCAGCTCCTCAAGCTCATCGATGAAACTACGGAATAATTGGCCCTTATCGAAGTCTTGTATGCTCATGGCTTGTCCCCGTTAACCATTCTAAAGATTGCGGTCAAAGCCGCCGTTTTGCTCTTGTAAGCCTGGAACGCCCCCACCGTGTCAATCGAGCCGTCATCGTTCACCTTGCGGATTGTGTAGAGTCTTGGGCTCTTTGAGTTAAAGCGCTCTGAACTCACAAACATGTTCTCGATCACCGGGTCATTCACTCTGCTGGAAAAGAAGCGCAGAGTCGCAGGCTCAAACCAATGATGTCCGATAGCCTTGTTCGCCCGCTTCACTTGCTCCAATGTGTAATATGTCGTCATAATCCACCTCCGTTGATTTCAGCTTGAACGCTGATCTCAGGCCGGAAAACCGGCAATTGTCAAAGTTAAGCTGCTTTTCTTCTCCATGTTCCTGCGAACATGGATCCCCTCCGATTCCATTTCCATTCATAAAACTGCTCTGGTACATCGGCAAGCCAATCATGTTTGTGATCCGGATCCAATTCGGGTATCTCTGATTTGTAGGATTCTCTCATTCGATCCCTATCTTCGGGTTTGACTGCATCCCTCATGGGCATAACCACCTCATCGTTCACAAGAATAGCATCCGTTGACGCCGTGATCTGGATTGCAACGTGTTCGCTAGTTTGTGATTTCAGGGCATCCATGAGGTAATCCACATTGATACCAACAAATCGCATCTCGGGGGATCCGGAATAACTGATTCGAGTCTGCCCATGTCCGAGGTCTGGATTATCGCACCGGACCGTTGCCTTGCCGTTCTCAACTAGCATCTTCACGCATCTATTCCTTGTCGATGTCATGAGCCCAACAAGCTTTAAAGCCTTGGTCAGCTCCGTCTTGTCAAAGATACAAGGATCCCCCGTCTTTTGTGGGAGGACTTTATTGATATCAGGATAATCCCCTTGCCGAGTCTTTATCCTGATAGTCAACTCACCCGCATTGATCAGGATCCCTTCCGAATGAAAGTCCACAATGATTTCAGGATTACCCTTTTTGATAGTCTCTAAGCTTTTCAGGGCCCTTTTCATGGAATCATAAGGTATTAGACTCTTGATAGTCTCGGGGATCCATGAAGCCTCTGTGAATGCCAAACGATGACCGTCTGTCGCTTCAATTCGGCCCTTATTGAAGTTTAAGCAGTCCAAATTGAACCGCTCGCCGCTACCATCTGTCTTTTCCAACAAGGGTTTACATGTATCAATGAACTCTTTGACGTGGACTTGCGAATATCCGACAAGGGATCCAATCGCAAACGGCAAGGACGGGAAGTCTGTCGAGTCTGCCCATGCCGAAACATCTTGAGAACCCCTTGCATCTTCGACATGAAGCTTGCCCGTCTCTGGAGTGCTCAAGGTAACTTCGCCGCTGGCATTCTTGGATAATCGCTCCAAAGTCTTACCGGGAACACATGCCATAAAGTCTTGTTCGCTCTGGATGTTCAATGTTCGTTCGATTACGATCTCCAGGTTTGTTGCGGACAATTCCAGCTTGCCATTCCCGGAAACAAAGATATTGTCGATTATTGGAAGAAAGTTGCGTCTTGTCGGAAGTCCAGGCATAACAGACTTCACAGCCTGATACAACATATTAGAATCCAACCTTAACATGATATCCTCCCTATTTCTTTGATTCGAGCTTAACCGCCCAAGTCTCCCCGTGCAAGCCAGGGAGATCAGAGAGGTTAAACAAGCCTTAATTCAAATCGCACGTCCGTGTTGTTTTCTTGCCCATTACTATAGCAACCATCGTGCCAAGTCTCAGAACGCACAAAAGCCCATGAACAGGGACTTTCCCCGAACCATAGGCTCTTGTGGATATACATCTCGTGGATACTATATCTTGTGGGAAAACCGGAATGGCTTAAAACTACTCATCAATCAAGGCGCTACTTCATGGACAGCCCTGCCGTGAATTGTCACATCAGCGCGTACGGTAAGCTCGATATACGGGCCGGATGTCCAATCAAGCAGGCTTCGATCTTCCATGCTATTTCTCATCTTCCCGGAAGGGTCTATACAGATTCAGCCCCAACCGGATTCCCGTCAATTCTCCCGTCAAACCTTTGCTCAACACCTGGATATCTCCCTGAGTCGTTGCAATCCCCATGTGTCTGCCGCTCTTTGTCGGCCCTATAGGTTTATCCAAGTCAATCTCAAGTATGAGTTTTGAGCCCTTAATTTTCGGTACGATGTTCCGCCATTCCGCCATGATTATAACCCCCTATTCACCATTTAATGTCTCACGTAAAAACGCCTCTAGTGCCTCTAGCCGCTCTGGTTTGAGATCGTCTTTGAAAGCCTTGACTAATCTGTCAACCGTTTCAGACTTTCTCGCTGGCCTGCTCAACATCCATTGCTTATCTAGCACCTGAAGCGCCGTTCGGATGTATGTGTCCCGCCGCTTCTTGGCCTCACTCAACACAGCCGCCAGAGCCGCTAAATTGTCATAAGCATACCGGAAGTCTTGCACACTGGTTATTGTCGCCAAATTAGTCTGAAGGAAAGCATAAGCTTTACGACCCACAGTAGTCTCTCGACGCTTGTCCACAAGTGAAACAATATCAGGGTCTTTGTGGAAATACGCTACCGGTGGAAGATATTGTGGGTTAGTCATCTAGGTGAGTGTTACTAACCTGGTCGCTACTCCCACCCAAGATGCAAGTGTTTTGGTGTGACCAGTGTGTTGTGGGGCAATGGTAATTACCCTGTGATTCGCTGATTTGCAACAGTCTATGGTAATGTGTTGCATGTTTTATCCGCTCACTTTCGGTTTATGTTCGATGCCGAGCCCTACGGGGTGGGTAGGGAGGCGATACTCGCTCACCCTGGCGTGTATATATATAGGGGCCCCTAGACCTATTTTCGTGGTAGCCCTATTTTTTTTACTTGGGGGAGTTGCTGGAATTGAACCAGAGGCACGTCTGCCGTCGCCCTTAGTTGCGCCAACTCCCATGTTTGTTGTTTTTTGAGGAGTGTTTTCCCGATCAGATATCATGTGAGGACTCTCCCTTTTTTGGGGGCATACAGCACAGGGGGGTTTGGATCTCTATACGTCATGAGTTTTTAGTGCTTGTCAAGTAAAAAGTGCAAAATCCGAAAAGTCCAATGATATGATATGTCGGATTTTGTACAGTGCGTACAAATTTTAGGCACCCTTGGATTTAGTCCCCCCGGTTTAGTGGTCATGGTTCCTCTATTTTTAGGGCGATGAACGCTTTTTGGTTTCCGTTGGGTGAGTAGTCAGGGTCTTTGACGTAATGATTCCCGATCCAAGCTAGTTTTCCTTCTATCTCCACGAACACGTTATATTTCCGTTGCTCGGGGGTCATACAGATGAGTCGTCCGAGTAGGTCTTCGCCGGTCATTTCTTTCTCCGTTGCATCTGTTCGAGGACATCAGTATAGCCGTAAGTGAGGGATTCGGTAATTTCTTTGAGTAGTATATCGAACCATTGAATATTGTCGTAGCGCTGCATGGCAAACGCCTCGACTTTTTCTTGATCGAGGTTGAGGATGAGGGAAATGATTTTATCATCAAGTAGTTGTGGGTCTCTTTGTTCAAGGATATCCATTTCTTGTAGGACTTCAGAGACGAGGATTGTTGTCAAGTTTGGGGAGCTGTGAAGCCCGGTGTGGCTCAATATTCTTTTCCGTAGTGCTCTCCAGTTTTGTGGGGTCATTTCTTTGTCCCTTTCTTTTGTGACTTAACCCGCCCTCCACCCGTAGTCACGGATTTATTCGGATCATATCTATCCGGCATTGGGCATCACCTCCTTTCTGTTATCCGGTCAAGGACTATTGGGGTCACAAATCCTATGAGCCAGCAAGCTATGCCGACAAAAGACGGGTATTTGACGTCTCCCGTCATCAAGATCACAAAAATATTTATTAGCATAGACAGAGCTATTCCTACAACACTGATTAGAAACATTTTCACGCTCCCATGGATCGCCATGTGGCGGGGGGGTTGGTTTTGTGTGGATTGTCAAGGGCGATGATTTCTTCGGCCGCAGCTTGTAGATCTTGTTGGAATTGTCGCCAGGTCCAATATATCAACGGGCCTCTATTGACGGCCCGGTCCCGTATTTCCCCTGCGGTGACATCCCTCCATGATCGTTTTATGAGTTTGTTCGGGTCGATACCGTATGCTTTTAGATACTGGGCGAGTTCCGCGGCGGTTCGTGGATAAGAAGAGAGCCCTATTTTTGGGCGGTCCCCTTTATCCCACGGTTTATGTTGTGACAAGATATAGACTCGACAAAGCTTCCCTCGTATGTTTCTGTCGATCCAGAAGTTTGTCTCTGCTTTATCGAAGAATATATTTAGCTCCCGCATTTCTTCGAGGGCTTGGATTGCGAGGTCCCAAACGCAAGACCTCAAAGGCATTTTAATCTCCGAGTGTTGCTTGATGGCTCTAATCGCTTCATCAATTGTTGGTTTCATTCCTCGTGCTCCTTGTCGAACCGGTCGTCTTCTTTATCGATGTCAAAAAAAGGTAAGCCGCATGTTGCGCAAAAGATTAATCCTTTTGACACTCTACCACATCTATTACAGCGCACGGCGGGATTTTGTGTCATTTGGTCAAAGAGTGTCTTAAGGTCCTCCATCCTTCACATCCTTTCTTCCTGGCCCTCTACCCCGTCAAATTTCCATCTTCGTCCCGATATTGCAATATAGGCTGTCGGGAATTTGAGACTAACCACGGGCATTCTAGGGCCGTTTTGGTTAAGATGTCTCAATCAGCAATGACCGACAACAAATCTTCCCGCTTTCAGTCACCGTTGAGTCTTCTTTCAAGATAAGCCCTGCGATTTCCTTGTTGCGGATAAGGTCTTTCACCGCTATCGGGAGTTCGAGATCCTCCTCACTTAGGCTGTTTAGTAACACTAAAAGCTTGCTCCCTTTCATGTCTTTTCCCCTTTCCAAACGTACAGCCCTCGTCTCGGGCTGAAGATTTCACCGGCTTTTTTGAGTTCATTAATTGCCATATCGAGCTGTTTCCCTGGTTTCCCGAGAAGCCCGCTTAGTTGCATCATTTCCATGCCGTCTTCACCCGCACGCTTGATTGCCTCCCGGATGCGGTCTTTGATGGTGTATTTCATCGATAGTTCTCTTTGTAGATTTGAATCGCCCTACCCTTGATCGCCTCTTCTTTGTGGCGCTTCAATAGGTCAGCGAGTCGTTGTGTCGGGTTTTCGAGGTAGCCTTTATGCTCGTCGGTTGAGTTTAAATTCTCCAGGGCAGTCTCAATTTCTTCCTGTGCCATCTCAAGCACTTCTCTTTTCTCGTCATATGGTAGGGCTATTATTCGGGCGTAGATCCGGTTTTCCTCGGCAATCCGTCTTTCACAGTCCTTACGGATATCATCGGCCTCGGATGTTGCCGGCCGTTCTTCTTTTGTTGTCTGCCAGTAAAGATCCTCGATCTCCGCGATTGTGGGGAAGGTCCTGTATCTGCGACGTACGATCGCCATCGTTTTCTTGAAATTACTCTCAACCCAGCTATGAGCGATTTCAGTGAGATCCTTCGTAATAATTTCCTGTTTGTTCGGGGTAGACTTAAATGGCGGTGCGACCTCGAACGCTTTTTCAAGCTCATCACAGAGGGAGGCTTCTGATATGGACATCAGCGATACCCCATTCTTTCCGCGAGGCTGGGGGTTTTAGGTGGAGGTTCTTTCAATTGGTGCCTTCCCTTTTCGATTGCTCGTTTACACGAATCGTGGAATGCCCGAGAAAACACAATCCAGTTCGCTTGGTTTGGTGTCTGGTTTTTAGCTGTGCCGTTCAACACATAGTCAGTGAAGTCATCGAAACACGAGACCACATCAAGACCTTGGGGTTCGTACCGCTTCACGAAGTCAGGGATGTTGATCTCCGATAGTTGCTCTTTCAAAATTTCAAGGTCATGCGAAGCGACAGGTTTGGGGGGTAGGGGGGTACTTCTTGTTCTTTTTTGTACTTTCTTTGTACCTTCTTTCTTTATTGTATCGCCGGTTGTATCGCCGGTTGTATCGGTGGTTGTATCGGTGGTTGTACCACAGACGCCTTGATACTGATTGTAATTCGTAATAGTTATAATGGTATAGCGGTTGATTTTGCTTGTTCGTTTGCTCGTATCGAAAAATGAACAGTTCAAGTCAGCTTTTAACAATTTGCTTGTATCACATAAGACATTAGTTGAGATCATGCCGTCATCTTGTAGGGATGACAAGAATCTCACAACAGTAGACTCCCCCCATCCCCACGTTTTAGCTAGGAACGCACGACCAGCGATCAATTCACCCCTTTTGAGTAACCCATCCGAAGACCACTTAGCTTTTAGAATCAACCAGGTCCATGCCTGGAATCGGGAATATGGAAAATCCCAGACAATCGGGTGCCCGATGATCTTACGGACGAATTTACAGTATGTGTCGGTCGGCTCTCGCATGTCGCCTCACCACATTGGTCGCATCGGGGATAAATGAGCGGGCGCTCCAAACTCGGTTTCAATATCGGCCTGCTCTAATTCCACGAGCGCTTTTTTGGCTTCCTCAATATCGGTGTCTAATAAAGGGCAGCCATGAACTTTTTTACTCCAAATGGCTTGTTTAATTTCTGTGATCTGTTTGTCTCTCTCTTTCCTGCGCTGATCGAGGTACTTCTGTCGCAGCTCCTCTTCCTCCATGATCTGGCGGCCGCGGTAGCACCAATCAGTCTCAATGTTGTCCATAAGTGGATACCTATCATTCCACGACCCATCTTTTGTTTCCATTATTTGCCTGGGGCCTATCCTACACTCGGAAGACTCTCGACACGGGCAATTTTTGCAATACATCTTTAAGCTCCCTTTATTGTTCATTTCTTCCCCTTTTAAAGTTTCAATCGCGGCACCCAATATACCGTACAAATATCTAGCCTCTTGTTGAGTGAGCTGGATAATATTACCCCCAAGATCGTCTATCTCAATAATAGGCTCGCTCCAATGTCTGTCGCCGGTATCCAGGCTCACAGAGAAAGAGATGTCCGTTGCAGGGCTCTGTGGCCACGGGCCTGTGTGGACGATCCATAAAAAATCGTCTTCTCCTTCATGGTGAATTTGCGTGACAATCAAAACAGGAGGCGTATCTTCAGCGGTCATCTTCTTTTTCCTTTCTCATTTCGTGTTTCGCCCTGTTGATCGCAGTGGCGTACCGCTGCACCTCGTCGCCGTAAATGTTGGCGGACCCCCAATCTCGACAATCGCAGCAGGCGTTGAAGTTCTTCCGGGCCTCGTCTCTCAGCTCCCGGAGCGCTTCAAGGGTTGCAGTGTGGAATGAGAGAGGCGTCATTTTTTCTACCATTTTGCGAGTTCGGTTAAGTCGCCGGCGCGGAGGGCCTTGGAAATTATCATTAGCAAGTTCATGGCGGTTCCGATATTTACTGCCGACACCCCTATCACGTCCATGCGATATCTATCAAAATTACAGTGGTCTATTAAGTCCGCCGCCCTTTCTGGCAGCGTGCGGCGCTCGATCTCGGTCATCTTTGCCAAGACGGGGCCACTGAACTCTGCAGGTAGTTTACATAGCGCGCCTTTCAACTCTTCCCATTCTGGTGTCATCGGTTCTCCTAAAACCCGTGTGGGTCGGACAGGGGTTTGTTTTTGTTTCCACATTTAGGGCAAACAAATTTACTTATCTGTGACGTAATTCTTTCAGTTGGTGGGCACGTCTCCGACATAAAACCGCAGTCATCACATTTCCAATAGGCTCCAACATGCAACCTCATTCCAGGAGACGAAAATACGTTTACCCGCTGCTCTTCCTGGTATTCCCGCCCTTTCATCTCCTCCAGGGCTTCTATGGCGAGTCTGTAGTGTTGTTTGAAATATCCATCCACAGCTCTATCTAGGTTCCCCTTCATAAAGTGTATTACATCATCAAGCGTCGGTTCGGTCATTTTCTCCTCCAGACAACTCTTGTTGAAATAGGGCATATTAGCTTAAGGACCAAAATCATAAGTGTCATGGGCCATACAGCCGTAAGGACTGTGGCGTAAAAAAGGTCCCGCACTAACACGTCTCGTTTCCTATGTTCGTGGAACAAATAGGCGATTAGAATTAAGGTCGCAATCACTCCAATGATATAAAGGGCGTAGAGTAGCATCATCTCACCACCTCACCCCTAATTCTACGCTTGGCCCCCAAATTACCGAATTCCCATACTTATCATAGTCCAGGCCGACACCTCCTCCCAAGTACGGGTTTTGCATCGTGAGCTTACCCGAGAAGCCGTAGCCGGATTCACGGTAGAGGGCAGAAAGATCAAACTGCTTACCACCATCCCTTTGTCGAGAAAAAAGGATTCCAGCTCCAGAGTATCGGGTTTTTCCAAAAAGATCGAGGCTGTAAAACGGGCGCACCGTTTTGGTAGACGTTGGATGAACATTCACTCCCATCTTTAGTTGCTGTCTCCATAGCTCGTCTTGATGGAACTGGACGCGATACTCTGCGAAGGCGCCAGGGGCGCTCAATTGAGCAGAAACGTCTTGAGTTACGAGAGGGGGCAGGCGTTCGTTGTTGAGGGTCTGTTTCAGGTAGCTTTGGCCAATCCCGATTCCAAAACTTTGTGAAGCTGAGATATTGGGCCAACTCACTAGCAGTAAGAGGCCAGCCAGAGCCAGGGCCGTCGAAATTGTTCTGGTCATTCACCGGGTTCTCCTTTCTTGTTTGCTAAAAGCTTTTGTCCCTTATTGATTGCTCTCCGAAGGGTAAGCTCCATTGCCGCTGCTTCTTCAAGCGACAATAAATAGGTTTGCCGAGCGTTGAGATTGAGTCGGACCACCGGCGTATTATCGCTATCGTTTAAGATCTTTACCTCTGCTAATGAGAAAAACGGGCGACTTCGCACAAGATATCTGTTGTATTTACCCATCTGATGCTTTCTTCTTGTTGCGGTTGATCCAGTTGTGGGCTTAGGGTATGGAGCGGTTGCTTTGATCTCCAAACCGCAAGCGCCCGTTCAAAGGTCGGAGGGTTATCAAAATAACTTATGGATTCCAAAAACGCTTGTGACTGATAAAAGGACGTGAACTCTCGCGTGTAGGTGCGTTTCATTTCTTTACCTCGACGATACCTAGTCTTCTAAGCTGTGCCCAATCAACGAACCACACCCAGCCGTAATCGGGCATAGTCATTTGACGGTAGTGTGTCGGCCACCAATTTGAACCGTCGCCACCTAAAGCTCTTAAAGCCGTGTGTTCATCGCAGAATAGCCGTTGTTCGCTCATCCTCTCAGCTCCTCCAGGTCCTCCAGCAACTTTTGAGCCGCGCGGTTTCGAGTCCGCATCTCGTCTAAGCGCTCATCGCTCGTGCCGATCATTAATGCCGGTTGCGCCATGATGAGCCTTTGCCCCTCAATGCCATACTGCAAATATTCCAGGGCTAGGTCATGCTCGTAGCGGGTGAATGCGATGTTCATGGGAATTCCTCTCCCCTTAGAATGTGGGCTATCTCGTGTGCCCTAAAACGATTCTGGCTCAGCACTTTCTCTACACGTTCAAGGATCGTTATTGCATAAATAAGGGCCTCTTCCTCTTCTCCACAATCAACCACTTTAGTCCTCCGGACATTCTTGATCTCTTGTATCGCCTCTGGATTTTCCATTAATCGCCTCTTTTGATTTGGGAATTGCGACATAATTCCTGTGCCAATACCTGTGGCAAGAAGCACATAACCACTCCACCTCTAATGGTTTATTGTAATCTGGATGGTGGGCACAGATACCCGCTTTTCCATTAGACAAAGTTTGTCTTTTGCCACACTTGCTACATATCTTAGGCGGGACAATGAGGCCCCTACTAATCATACGTTGTATAGTAGAATTGGCGTTTCGATCTCGATTGCCCCCATTCTTATGGTTACAGTTGTGGCTTCCGAATGCCCCACGTTTTAGCGGTGTGTGTTTCCTAATCCATCGACGGATTGTTGTTTGGCTACACCCAAAAAGAACCCCAATTTCTTTGGTATCTAGTCCATAATTGTATAAAGACACGGCTTCTTTGACTTCTATGTCAGACAAACACCTTTGTCTAGTCATCTGCTCCTCCTTTAAAACGGTGGATTCATGAAGTATTTCCAATGGTTTTGCCACGTCTCTATAATGGAGTCGTCAATCACGTCATAGTCAAAAAGTCCTAATCGGCCCTTTATGGGGAGACGATTCACTGGCGTTCGACTACCAAGGATCATGGAATACCACTTTTCAGGCCATCCCCCGTCTGGATACCCTGGCTCCATGTGGTCTATGGGGCTGGTCGGTCGCCAATCTACCACATCCACGATACAAAGAGACTTCCTGGGTAGTTTAGTGTTGCCGCTTCCAAGGGCGGGGATATTTGGTTTAGCTGAAGCGACGATCAGCAAAGGCCCCCGGTATTTCCGATACCACGTCCGGAACTCGATACGCTTCTGACCGTTCATGATCATTTCAGCCCAGGGAAGCTTTACGGAAAGGCATTTGATTATCATCTGCACCCCTTTTGTCGAGTTGTCCCGAGCTTGTATAGTAATCTCAATAACTGAAACACCCATCGAGGAATCGGTTCTTTACGGTAGACGGCCACATCTTTACCTTGCAGGGTGCGCTTGATTGCATCTCTAAAAGTTATTCGGCATCCGCATGGTTTGTCATAAAGGATCATCTGCACCCCCTTGTGCGTCTCAGCGCTTCGTCTGCTGTCTTCTGGGCTTTCTGGATCTGCTCGGCCTGCTCTGCCTCGTGCTCCTTGTCGGCTTTGATCCATTTATTCACAAGGTCGAGGCCGCTGAACATCTTTTGACCGACAGAGCGCATGTCTTGGGCGATGTTCTTATAGACCTTCAAATCCTGGCTTACGTCCCGGAGTTCGTCGCTACAATCACACACCTTCTCGCGCTCAATGATTATCTGCGGGTGCCCGTGGTTCGCATAGTGGTGGCTTACCCACAAGAGTAGGAACCACAAGCAGAGGAAGTTCACGACAAGGGCGATGATAATGTGGCGTTTCATGGGGCCTCCGTGAAATATCGCATCAGTGCATTGTGGTGCAGTCCGTAGTCTTCTATGAGGGCCTTAAAATGATGGTGAGAATAGGGTTGGTCATTGGAATACTGCATGTTTTCAGCCAGCATGCCTACTGCCTCAATACACGCTGCGGCGGCCTGTGCTATTACATATGCGGCTTTTTGGTCTTCAGTCATCTCCCCTTCTTCCTCCTGTTCCTCGCCTTCCTTCGCGCTTCTTTCTCTTCAGCGAGGCGGGCTTTACGCTCGTCACTTTCAGTTGTTATTAAGCCCGTCCACACGCTTACCTTCTAGTGGGCCCTCTTGACCAATCATGTAGAGCCGTTTACAGCCAGGGCAAACTGAGACTGATGGGGCGATGTTTATTATTATCTCACCACAGAATTCACACTTTTCGGGAAGTTGATCGATCATTGTCATCCTCTTTCACGATCATGGACCTCAAGTCAGAGAGCCAGTTTATGATGTTGTTTATGTCTCCCAGGACTTGGCTTACATCTGTGGACATTGATGCCCGTAGCTGGGCAGCGCTAATCCGCTCAAGCTCGGCCTGGTGCTCGGGGAGGATCTGCTTCGGTTTCATGCTCATTCAGGCTCGTCCTTTCCGTCGATGAAAGAGAGAATGCTTCCAAGAGCGTCAAGATATCCATGACTGTGTTCTGAAATAATATTGTAGTCTCCTTGGGTATAATCATCGTTTGTTTGTCGTTCCACCTCCGCCCTGATCATCTCCGCCACGGTGCGGGGCTGGTTGACGAGGCGGTCAAGAGTTATCAAAGCGGGGGCAAGCGCTTCTCGTTGTTTATGCGTGGAGTACCTAAGAATAAATGACAGGGCAATATTATAAGCTTCTTTCGGTGTCAGTTCAGTCATTCCATCCTCCGAAAAATGTGCAGTCTATTTGATTTCGTTTGTGTCAACTTTTAGGCCATGGTAAAGTAAATAACAGGCGCCCGCAGCAAAAAACATCATAAATGCGCCAACAAGGGCGTCTTTCAGGAAAAACTGCCAGAACAATAACCACCAAAAAAGATGTCCGTATGATGTTTTTTCAAATTCCGAGACATTGCCCGGAAGTTGCTTAATAGCGTCCTTTATCTCACCTATCGCTGTGATAGGATCTCCTTGGCTTTGTTGTTCCGCAAAACAAACGCCCGTGCAAAACATGACGACGATCATTAACCCAAATAGAAATTTAACCATGACTTACCTCCCTTCTTGAGGAAAAATGGGCCGAGCCTGAAGTCGTGGACCCGGCCCTAAGAAAAGAACTTGTCGCGGATTCTGTTTGCTTTGTTTGCCCTGTGCAATCAGGGGACCTGTTTTCTAATCCATGAAATCACCCCCTTCCGCTAGTTGCTGTTCCAATTTTTTGGTTCATGAACAATTGTCTGCCCGTCATCTGTTCCCATGTTTGCCATTCGTCTGTGAACCAACCGCAACCCAGCGAAACGCCGCAATCCCAATATCCTTTGTCTTCCCATTTATCGAGTGTCGCATAACCCTGTTTCTCATGAATCAGCAATTTATCTACCATTTGCTTAATAGCTTCTCTTGCAGCACAGGGGATGTCTTTTTCTTTCATTCGAAAAATCAGGTCAAATAGTAGGTCTTCAAGTTCGGCTTTCATTCTCACGCCTCGCCATCTATTCTCGGGGGCCGGATCGGAATCGAACCGTCATGCGACTTACGTTGCGCAGCGTCCATTGTCTCGACCCCATCGCTAATCTTTGGCGTTTTTAGATAACTCAAAAGCAGCCCAAGTTCGACAAGACGCACAGTTTCGCCAATGGTAAGTTTTTTGCCAATTCCGGCAAGCCCCACATATTTGATCGGCCCTGTCTATTTCTTTATTGAAGTCTTCTTTTGTGTTACAGGTTTTCATTCAATTCTCCTTTGTTGTGTTTGGGCCGGGCGTATCACTTCCCGGCCCTGCGTCCATTCAAAAAACCCTGTAGTCAAGTCTGCACAATTCCTGACATATGCGTCAACGCCGAAGCGTAGAGGCCGTTATTTATTGAACGCTTTTCTTGCCTAAAATCCGCTTGGCTTCAGCAGCGCGATCCTGTTGGAGATATTCTCCTTCCGGCAGGCCAAGGGCGCACCGAGCCGCATTAATTCGTGACTCAGTTGTTGGTAGGCCACCGATGTAATTGACTTTACATATCGAACAAACCTTCTCGTTCGTTACAAAGGAGAAGAGATCGTCTTTAAGATTCACTCCACAGATAGCGCATACACTCATAATCTGACTCCTTTAGATTGGGGCATTCCCCGCTGCCCCGTGCGGTTGGTTAATGTTCCAATATTTACGGAAAGAACAGCGAGTTTTCCTGTCAGTCCTTAAACTAACCGACCCCTGGAGCGGGGAGGGTTTATGAAAAACCAGAACTGTAAGCCTTGAATCCAGTAAAGCAGTATCAACAGCGCAGGAGCCACAAGAGCGTAATATACGAACCGGAATACCGAGTGGGCGATGTCCATGTTAATCCCACTCCACCGGAGAGCCGCTTTTCCCATAGTTGTTGGGGCATGGCAAAAGACTGACCCACCCATAACTGAAATTAGCGTCCGTGGCGTGTAGGATTTGGTTAGCTATGCTCCGTAATATTTCGCGTTCCCCGCAGATCATAAAAGGGCCGTCTATAATCCGCTTAGTTTTCGAAAAATCAACTATTACTTTATTTGTGTTCATGTTATTTCTCTTCCACTATCACGAAATGGCCACTGCCAATAAACCGGAGTCTTTGCCCGCTGCACTCGAATTCCCC
>ERZ1292623.326-Hain-H51-01um-R1-326-length-52453-cov-9_pt1 | contig 52453 bp, 80 predicted proteins | sample MGYA00564398_ERZ1292623 | MGnify/ENA primary metagenome ERZ1292623 (study PRJEB36523, sample SAMEA6512633) | groundwater metagenome | collected 2019-01-07 | study: AquaDiva: Metagenomics assemblies of 32 groundwater samples
TCTGAGATGTTGAAGTAGAGATACTAGTTGATGTACTACTAGTCGATATAGAGGTTGATGTAGAGGTCGAGGATGTGCTAGTAGAAGTACTGGTTGAAATAGAAGTAGACGTGGAAATACTGGTCGAGGTTGAACTAGTGCTAGTAGATATAGACGTACTAGTACTACTAGTACTCGTTGAAGTACTGGTGCTTATTGAAGTGGAGGTGCTAATCGAGGTCGAAGTCGAAGAGGTACTAATCGATGTAGAAGTAGAGGTCGAAGAAGTTGAAGTGGAAGTAGACGTACTAATCGAGGTTGACGTACTGATCGAGGTTGACGTGGAACTCGTTGAAGTACTCGTTGAAGTACTCGTGCTACTTGTGCTTGTTGAGGTACTCGTACTAATCGATGTTGAGGTCGAAATTGAAGTAGAGGTACTGGATGTACTGATCGACGTTGAAGTTGAAGTTGAGCTAGTACTTGTCGAAGTTGACGTACTAATAGACGTTGAGGTGGAAATACTGGTGCTAGTTGAGCTGGTACTAATACTTGTGCTTGTTGAAGTTGAACTAGTGCTGGTGGAGGTTGAGGTACTAACGGAAGTGGATGTAGAAATACTTGTGCTAGTGGAACTCGTACTGATCGATGTTGAAGTACTAGTAGAAGAAGTACTGATACTTGTAGAAGTACTTTGACTAGTAGATGTAGAAATACTCGTCGAGGTGGAACTGGTACTTGTAGAAATCGATGTTGAAGTAGAAGACGTCGACGTACTAGTACTTGTACTGACACTTGTTGAGGTGGATATGCTAGTTGATGTACTGCTAGTACTCGTAGAAATTGACGTACTGGTTGACGAAGTACTGGTGGACGTAGACGTACTTTGACTAGTTGAGGTCGAAATGCTCGTAGACGTAGACGACGTGCTAATTGAAGTCGATGTCGATGTTGAGCTCGTACTGGTAGAAGTACTCGTACTAATCGAGGTGGAAGTAGAGATTGAAGTACTCGTTGAACTCGTGGAAATACTAGTCGAAGTGGAAGTACTGCTAGTACTGGTCGAAGTGCTTGTACTTACAGACGTAGAAGTTGAAATACTTGTGCTGGTTGACGAAGTACTTGTTGATATTGATGTACTTGTACTACTTGTGCTCGTTGAAGTGGATGTGCTAGAAGTAGAAGTAGACGTCGAACTAGACGTCGAAGTAGTGGTTCCCTCTACAAAATAATATTGCCCAGGATATGGTTGGCCGAGATAAAGTGTTCCTGACACATCAATCTACCATTCTATCCCAGTAAGCAAACCCAAGGCATAACATTCTTAGTGGTGGGCGTCGCTAGTGTTGCTGGCGCAGTTCCCGAGGTTACAGCCACAGAAAAAGATAGCGTAGGTGAGCCGCTTACCGTACCGTAGTGTGCGGCATTTACTATCTGCGCACCAACAAGCGTAGATAATGTAGTGGCCGCTTGGTTTATAGCAACATAATAAACACCAGTAATAGGTATAGTTACTGGTCGTTGAAAGTCTCTAATTATAATAGAGTTAGCGGCCCAAGCCGTAGTTGTTAGGTTGCCTGTACCTGTCATCAAGGCAGGGGTGGTTTGGGTATCATAGAGCGCTACAAAGCTTGCTGTCGGAGTACCCGCTGCACCAGCCGTCATAACTGCCACCCGTCTTACATTCATTCCCTCTTGAAGCGGTATGGCTACACAAGTAGCGGTATTTGCTGTAAGCCCAGAAGTTATCGCTGCGGTGTGACACGCATATACGGGGAAGTTCATCTCGTAACCACCATACGGCAAGCCGTACATGATATGCATTGGGTCGGTGTACCTTACATTCGGTGAACCCGAATATCGGTGCATTGCTGCTGCGTATTTACCTCTTGCTCGTGACTTTGCCATAATTTACTCCTAACTGTACATTTCCAACATGCCAAGAACTCGTCTGGCCATGTCGTTATGTCCTATTTGATTTTGATGAAGCGTATCGTACATTAAGCCTTCTGCACTGGCATCGTTCCAGTCCTGTATTCCATAAGCTTTCCAGGCTTCGTAAAGGTCTAATACTGCATTGCCAGTGTCTACTGTGTCGCCGAGTATTCTGAAATTACAATTCCCAGTAAACGTGGCGTTAGCCGCGAGACTCATAGTTGCTGAGGTTAGGCTGGCTACAGCGGTAATCGTTGTTCCTGCCTGTATACCGTCACCTTGAATAGTTTTACCAATATCACTCTGGTGGAAGTATATCGTGCTGGCAGTAATGGTAGTTGAAAGGTCAGTAACTGTTCCATCGTTAGTATACCAGTATGGTTGAGTAGTCTTTAGGGCTGCGTCTTTTAGTATCTTGGCGAAGTTACGTTGCATCTGGCTACTCCTGCCGAAAGCGCCTGAGGAACTCTGGTCGTAGGTTGAAAGGAATAGAATGTCTGCATAATCATCAACCCTAGAAATCAGCTTATTAATTCCGTTCCAGTATCTTCGAGAGTCATAGGCGGTCATGTCATTTGTGTAGAGGGCAATTATCAGGTCTGGGTCTAGCCCAGAAAACGTACCGCCCCTACCACCACTGTCAAGTATCGCTAGTGGGTCGCCCACGCCACCTGTGGTCAGGTTAGTTATAGTTTCACCGTCCTTAGCAATGTTATATAAAGCAAACCCCGTCGGTGAATCAGAGGCGTACTGACTGACAGTGACCCCTAGCTGTTGGGTTATAGAACCCGCTGCCGAAGCCGCCTTACTAACATTAGCCGCCACTATTAACGAAGCTGGGTTAGTGACCTGAATCTTCGTAGAGTCAATCCTAGCAGTACCTGTGGCACTCTGGGTTACTTGAGTCCACGTGTCGCCACCTGTAGTTGAATATATGTAGGTAGCTCCCGAACCAGATATGTTATTTGCCCAAAGTAGACCTATCTCTTGTACGTCTTGTGCAGAAGTTGAGCCTATCCTTAAAATTCCGCCCGTGGTTGAGAACGGCATCATATTATTAATCACTATGCCTGTAGCGCTCGTTACCGAAACAATGTAAGAGTTGTTGGGTATGAAAGTTCCAGTGATGTGTTTATTCACATCGGCCTGTGTAAAAGCTGCGGTAGCTGAAGTTATAGTCGTAGAGTTAGCGGTGGCCGCCATATCCCTATTAGCATGACGCATGGCCCTTTCATCAGTAATGTGCAAGAATCGGTTAGAGCCACCCGATGCGGCGTTTTGGTTCATGACAGCAGTAGTAGCCGATGTGACGCTGGCAATATATGAACCATCAGATATCCCCACCCCACGCACCCGACTATTTACGTCCTCCGATGTGAAAACAGCGGTAGCAGATGTGATTGTTGGACTCGAAGCTGTAGTAGTACAGTCAGCAACGCTCCTGCCCTCGTGTATAGTCAATAATCCCCCCGTATTAGAGCTAGAAGCCGTGGTACTCATCTCTACTTCAGAGTCACTGGTAATCGTAGCTATGGTAGTTCCTTCGGGAATACCGTTACCAGTAATATATGCCCCAACATGCATAGTTTTAAAGTTGGCGGTGTTAGAGGTAAGGGTTGCGTCAGAGATAACGGTGGTGGCATCATAAACCTGAGTAGCTATAGAGTTAGCTCCAATGGGTCGAGTCCAAACCAATATGTTTTTATAAATATTTATCGTTCCAGTAGTGGTAGTCGAGGCACTGGCGTTCTGGCTCATTACCGCGGTGGTTGCGTTAGTAACGGCTACGATATAAGTTTCTGGCGGGATATTAGTACCCGTTACCAAACTACCTATATCACCAGCAACAAATGTAATGGTAGCCGAAACTAGGTTAGATGTGTTTATAACAGTCGTACCGTTGGTGACGGTTCTGACCGCCGTAGAGGGGCTTTTTAGCCCACTAGTATAAGGCGCTAAGTTCCAAGCATCGCCAACCGCCGCCTGTACCCAAGCCCCGTTGACGTACCACTCACGGTCTGTGTTGGTGAATGGCCCAGTACCACCCGAGCGATATAGACCGTAATAGCCAGCACCAGTAGTCAATCGTGGGCCATACTTATCTCCTAAGACCCTAGCTAGGCGCTCTGGCCAGCCATCTGCGCCCTTGGTAGCTGCTTGAGTAAGCGAATCACCCACCACGACCACGGTCTTAACCCCACCCGTAGTGTACTTCCATTTATCTAAAGCCCGTTTACCTACATATTCTCCAGCCCTTTGATACATGAAAGTACCCAAAGGCTGTACAGAATCGGTAGGTGATGGGGTTAGGATTCTGGCGTGACCCTCTTTAGAAGAATCCGCAACAAATACACCAGCATCGTCCGAGTGCTTTTGGGTAGTTGGGTGGTGCGGTAAGCCGCCCGTTCCCTTGCGTATTCCACTATTTGACATCTATATATCTCCAACAAATGCCAATATTTTAATTGCGCTCTGGCCTGAAGTTGTTGTAACCGTAGCTCTTAATGACCAAGTTGCCTGAATATCTATATCAGGATAAGACCTGTCAAAGATTTTAGTGAAGTCTTGTTGGTTGGTAGTCGTTACTGTAAAAGCGGGTATATTAACTGTTTCAAACAGATGATATACCGAACCGTCGGACATGAACAGGTTAATCACCGTAGCTGTTGCAATAGTTGCTACTTGATTCATTACTATTCGGTGCAGTTTAGAACCTTTTGACCCTGCCGTACCGAGTGTTACAAATGCTGTTGGTGCGCTAACACCTAATGATGTGTCGGCTGTTGCAGGTAACCCTGGCCATATTTTTGGTGTTGCTGCAAATTCTGGTTGTGCGCTCATAATATTTCTCCTTACTTATATAATTGATTTAATGTATCTAGCATGATTGCTCTGTTGTCTGCGGTAGTATAGTCAATAAAAACTGTACTTGCCGTGAATGATTGTGTGGTGGGGTTGTATGTACCGCCTTTTTGAACCTGGGGCTGTGCGTCTATGTTGGAAAGCGTAGTACCTACAGGGGTCGTCAAGCCGCCCGTCCCGTCCCACTCTATTATTTCTAGGACTTTGTTAGCACTATCTGTGATTGCATATCTGGCCATTATTTAAACTCCCTTCCAACAGATTCAATAAGTTCTACAGGTATGCGCTTAGACACCACTTTTCGCTCATCTTTCACACGCTCCTGGTTTAACCTATCAACCTCAACCTTTATACGCTCCTCTATATCTGTCATATCCTGGATAGCAGAACCTTGGCGCATGTAATAATTGGCCGACGCTACCACATCTTTGCCATCGATATAATGAACCTCAACACCTGGCCAAACAACAGTACGTTTTTCGCCACGCTCAACCTCATCTCCGCCCAAGTAGTCGGTTATTTCATTCTTTATAGTTCCAACAATTCTAGCTTTTATCATGATCATCCTATCCAAATGGAAACACTAATGCAGTGCTCCTTACTCTAGCTGAACCCGATGCTGTCCACGTACCCCCAGCATAATCTAAGAATACATCAATAGTGGAAGTATTGTTTAAGATACGGCTAAGCCCTGGAGTGGCTGTATTGACACCTAAATTAGTAGTGGCAGCCGAATATTGCCACTGCCCACTGGTATCTGTTGAAGCTGTAATTGGTGCTGAGTATGTCTTAGTGGTAGCATTTGATGTTCCGCTAGTAGCTTCAACGATACTAACCAACATTTGCGTACCCGTAGTTATAAAATTATAGGCCGTACTTGTAGGGTTAGCCGAATAACCAGTAATTGTTGGGGTGTACTGGAATAGTGGCGGGAAGCCAGTTGGTCGACCAACACGTGAATATCGCGGTGCTGTCAACGTCGTGTTGGCGATAGAATAATCATCGTTAGATATTAAGTTAACTGTAGTATTAGTCGAAAACGAACTCGACGACACGGTTCCATAATCTACTGCTCCATCGTTATAGCTTACTTTAGTGCCTGGGGTAAATACAGTGGTCAAATCTACCCCACTTATCGTGAATGAGGTAGCGGAAGCATACACCCAGGTCTGGTCGTGCTCAATCCATCCATCGTCAGCAATCCTATCTTTTAGTACCTTAGATGTAATAGTGGCTGCAATCTGATCACCTACAACCACTGTCCTAGCAGAACTACTCTCTTGGGCTCTGACTATTGTGAAGGTATCTGTGGCTATTCCAGTAACCCGAACTATCTCGGCATTGGTCGTTGTGGGTTGCGAACTAACAGGCCACAACGTAGCGTTAAAGGGCACTGCTGGGAATTTAGTGCCATCGCCAGCTTGGACAACCAAAGAGGTACCTGAAGCGGCTGGTGATGGAGCTGTCGCCACCGTACTATATGCAAAGTTTTTAGTAGCATCTGCCATACAACCAATTATGTATGACTATTGAGGGCTTTATCAACTGTCTAAAGTGGTGCTATCGTATCGGCTGGCATTTTATACATAACATGCTTGTCCTCACAAGTTGCGGCCAGTTTACCTTCTAAACATCTCATATTTTTACCGCAGTCAGGGCATTTCACCCCCCAGATATCAAAGTTCTTTCCCCACTTCTCATTATTATTATTCCAAGACAACTCAGGAATAATCAAACTCCGCATCTCTTCCTCTTCCTGGACAGCCTTAAAAGTTTTACTCCAATGATGGAATACATATGAATGGGTCGTACCTACACACCTATACCCACTCATGGCAGCCTTGCAGGAATAATCATAGTCCTCACCCGCGCCAGGTTTATAGCGCTCGTCCAACAAACCCACCTCTAAGAAGCGCTTAGTGTCACATACGGAAGCGTACATAGTTACACCGTCTATCACCGACCCTGGCCTAAGTGTTAGATGTTCGTTGACATAATGATCTTCATTAATTAGGTAATTCCAGTCGTCATCAGTATATTCATCCTTATAGGGTAGTATATAGTGGTCGTCACCTTTTTCCCGACCAACTGACCAGTCTGGGAGTTTAATTGACGATGGGTTGACGATTACAGCAGGTCGTTCAGGAGTCTGCTGCTCCACTATCTCAAAAGTCTTCAGCACACCATCCCACCACTTCGGGTGAATAAATTCCACATCGTCGTTACACATCATAAAGTACGGTGTCTGTACAAGTTGTATACCTAAGTTCGTAGCTTGGGCAAACCCTAAATTGCCCGTGTAATTAACGTCCGATTTCGGGGTGCGGATAATCATGAGATTCTTATACTTATTTCTAAGCGCCGTAGAATCTATCCCCGCAACCGTCTGATCTATAATGTAGGTATAAAAGATGTTGGGAGTATACGCATAAAGTGTCTCCAGCATACGCCCTACCAGATCACCCCGAATTATAGGGGTGATCACAGTCAACAACTTAGGACTAGTCATTAACTTGGTAAACTGCTGCAGCCATTTGATATCGCAACAGTTCCTCCTCTGTTACCTCAGCTACATCACTCAGTTCAAAGCCTAACTTTTTTAAGACATCTGGGTTCGTAACCCATTGACGGGTCTTCTTCTCCTCGTCAATATAGTAAACCCTGTCCCCTGTCGAACTAGCCCGAACAGCCCGCTTCCCTTCTGGCAATACCCTCTTTTCTTCAGAAACTATTTCCGCTTCCAGGGGTTCTACTGGTATTTCGGATGTAATATCCACTTCCTGAATAAACCGATCACCCCAATCCTCTATTACAGCAATTAGCTTTTCTTTTAACTCCTGAATTGGATCTTGATTCATTTTAACCTCCCTCGTTAAATATTATATTATCGATACCTTCCATCATCTGCGGAAGAGTGTATCCATGATTAATTAAGTATTGCCTGTACTCCAAAGAGTCGTATTTCAACTCCGTAATGTCATCAACAGCCTCCATAACACTACTCCAGGTCATATCAGACCACAGATCATCGGCTCCGTAAAACCTGTGTAACACGGGCTTGATGCCCTTAGCCATAGCCTCGGCAGTCGCGTAGCTGAACGCTTCTTTGTGTGAAGCATGCAATAGGTAGTTCTTATCTTCTAAGAACTCGTCTACCGCATTAGGCGATTCGATCCATTCGGTAAACTCAAACTTCAGATTATGGTGCTTAATAAAATCTTCAAAATACGCCTTCTCCCACTCATAATCACTCCATTTGCCAAGCCAATGAAACGTATATTCTCCATGATGCTGTAACTCTAAGGCTATCTGTAATATCAGGTCAGTACCCTTAGACGTCCACTTCTCCGACACAATAGCTACACGATCTCCAGCGACCCTCTCTCTAAAAGCGTAACGATCCAAATCTACGGCACAAGGTACCGTATATACATTAATATGTTCAGGTAACTGATCTTCCATCATTCTGCGGATGTGAGGGGCAATAAAAATAACATCAGTCACAACATCCCAGGTAACACCGTTCTGATGACCATACCAAACCTCAATATCTATAGGTCTAACTATTATTCGCTTGTTTGTCAAATCCATGTGATGTAAATCCCAAGGAAAATAGTTATTCTTATCATCTAATATAGCCTGGCTAGGATTTGTGGCAGACTTAATATTATTATCTACAGTATCGAACCAGAGTATATCAGCCCACTCAGCAAGCTCTGGATCATAATACCTGTCCATCCGTACCTCGTGACCCTTAGACAGCCACCACTTCTCCATGCCATCAGTGAACTTACGAAGGTAGGGGTCAAATATCGCTATTTTGCTCATTCTGACTCTCCTGCGCAGCTATACGCCCTAATCTCTGTATGTTCCCCCATACCTCTTTTTCCCAGGCCTTACGAGACTCAAAGCTTTCCTCAAGTTCATGCCTTTCCAGATAGTCTAATAGTGAATTAGGCTGATAATTCTTAGGCTTTTCCATATAAGTGCTCCGAAACCAATACTATTAGATCATGAACCCTACTAGTAACCATCAAATTATCGCGTGCATACTCGTATCCCTGTTGCGCCAAAAACTCCCTGTCTTCGTCAACCTTCAAAAAATACTCTATGTTTTCTAAACACTCTTCAATATTATGAAAATAGTTTATCTTATTACCAAATCGTGCCTCCGACAAAGGTACATGTCCATACATCACAAAACCACCGCAAGCCATAATCTGAGCATTACGATCACTCCAGTAGCCACGCTCTAGTACCGCGTCCACCGAAAGATTTATCTTAGCACGAGCGATAAGCCCTGGTAACTGTTCGTCCATAACGGGGCCATTGACATTTTTAAACCCTTGAGCCTGCCATGCCTCGGGGTTAACCGAGTGAATTACGAGATTATATTTGTCGTCAACTGCTTTCAATATCGCATTGCGTTCTTCTGAATAATCCAAGTAGGTACCCGTAAACAATACGTCGATATCTTTCTCGACATCTGGTGCTTTATCTAAAAACGTCGGAGCAAAATCCTGTGATAGCCATTGCCAATTTGGATACTTAGAATCTGATATTCTCTTAGACAAATATAGATCTGCTTGCTCAATAAGTCGCTCATGCCATTCTTGGCCATCACGTTGGTAGTCAAATGCCCAGTATACCAACGGCTTTGGCAACCAAGACAGACTCCCGTAACCATCCCACTGGGCAACCAGAGTAAAATCATAGTCGTTGTTGCCGTCATTGGTATTGACTTCGCCCCGCTGACATCTAATAACCCCGTGACCCATAAACTCAAGCGCAGAAGCGACATGCTCTTCATCGCAAATTGATCCATCCCAACCCGTAGTGAAGTTCCCTATACTAAGAATCTTCACCGTACTTCCCCAACCAATCTGGTTTAAATTTAAGATTATCCCAGTCAATCATTTTCTTACAATACCATGTACTACACTCAGGATTCCAATCACGATTGAAGCCAAACTTCTGTGTATAGTAGTCCCAGTTATGCTGCCAAAAAGCCTGCTTATCTGGAGTAAATGTTTCCGACTTAGTACTAAAATGATAAACTAAAACACCCATTAGCCTATAGGGGGTGATGCCCGCAAGCTCTACTTTTGTTTGTAAATCAGTATCAGAATTTGAACCCCAAGGATCATAGCCCACATCATAACCTTCTATAGTTTTCATAACATCTTTGCGTATGAAAAACGGTAGGTTAAAGCCATCTTCTAGCGAAAATGTGTCAGCAACACTGTCAGACACGAATTTATCTACAGCTTCTCTGTCAAATTCATCTAAATCTAGTCCACCATCAAACTTTAAGAAGGGTGGTGCAGAACCAGCATTATTAGTGGGTTCCACTAAATTAGGCGAGAATACTAAGTTATTAAAATTTAATTTCTTATTCCAATCTGGCGCAAAATACATATCATCATTAGCTACGAAAAAGTAATCAGTTGTCGGATTGGCTGCCTGTACCCCTATATTAACTGCCGTACATTGTCCTTGGGTTTTGGTGTGTAGCCGCATAGTCACGCCTTCTATATTTAGCGGTTCGGGCGAACTGGTCCCATTTGTCACAACAATAATATCCCAGTCTACAGTACTTCTTAAACTCTCCACACATAAACGCAAATATCGCTTTGTTTTCTCATTAGCCAAACTCGGTATGATCGCCGTTACTTTCATCGCGGATCCTTCGGTGGTTTCTTAAAGAAAACTGCCATACCAGAATAACCATACTGCCAACTAGCTTGCAGTTTCCATTGTTTATTGGTAAATAATGATTCTAAATGTGATAAGTTATTAAAATCATTATTCTCACCCGCAGGACTAGCCTGCTCTTCTTTAGTATAGGCATAGGAAGTACCGCCCAAAGGTACACATATAAATATCATTCTCTTAGCGTGCTTATGGGCTTGACGTATAAAGTGTTTCAAACCGTTGATATGTTCAGGTACCTCAATAGAAATTATCACATCTACATCTGGCAATTCTTCTTTGCCTAAGTTTAAAAGCTTATATTCAGTGTTGGGCAATCCCCACTCGCCAGGGGCATTGCCAATCTGTCCCTCATCTACATCTACACCTATAGCTTTTTTAGCCACTTGTCCGATTAAATGCGTGCCGTAACCACTGCCACAACCTGCGTCTAGCACCGTCTCGCCTGGCATGACCCAGCCACGAGCTATAAAATACCTTGATATGTGTGGCGCGTTTGTGCCACCGTCCCAAACATAGGGATTACCTCCATAATGTCCAGCCATTAGAATACCTCCGATATAAATTTAAATTCTTTACAATCCTTAACCAGGGCTGAAACTTTCTCAAAATCTTCATAAATACCGTTCCAACCTACATCCCATGTATGACCATGGTAAACCTCAAACTGACGGGAATCATAAGACTTGGGATACCAAGCTCTAAAGTTACCATCTTTATTAATCCAGGCTTTTAAATTCTTAGGACGACGCTCATTATTATAATCTTGGTCAGCTACTACCCATTCGTTATCCGCCAACCATTGCATAGCTGCAGTGCTTATTTGCCAACCTGGGGCACGAAATATATTCCTGAAATAGAAAGGCCAGTAGGTTTTGGCTTTCATCATATTATCTTCCATATCTTGATAAGTCCATTTTTCACACTCATAATTTGAGCTATGGCTAAACCCATGATAAGCCAGCTCTATCCAAGAAGAATTAACCAGACACCATTCAGCCAACTCTAAGGTCATCTCTGCTGGGATAGCAAATAGCGTCGCCTTAAAAGCTGGGTTTAGTATATGTAACTCATCCAGTTTGTCTCGACAATCATGCGATTGACACATGTCAGATATTATGTGATTAGCACCAAAGTCGTCCCACTCAAATATCATGACCATACTCCATAATTAAATCCAATAATCTATCAGAAGCTTGGTTAGCTAAGAGTTCCGCATTTGGCACTACACAATGTCCACCTATGGGACCTTCTGGCTCATCTAGCACATACTTCTGGTATCTATTCCCCAATCCCAAATTCCTGTACAGTTTGTTGTACTCTCTGTTCCAGTCTTTCGTGAGTTCATAGGGCATTTCTAATGCCTTAGCTACCTTAGCCTTATATCCAGCAAATACAATGTTAATACCATACTCTGCCGTACTCAGCAACTTTAGGGCCTCTGTATAGTTTGAGTTATTCACCACCCTTGTACGGATACCTATCTCCATGAATAGACCCGCAGCAGACAGTGCGGCTTCTCTATCCGATGCGCCAATCCAACGTTCAAAGAACCGCATACTCATTTCCAGATCAGGATGCTTACCCTCAACTGGAGAATGAATTACCTCAAGGTCAGAACACGTACCTATCGGAACCGTGGAATACACAATAGTCCTAACAGGATTACAGATACCCTGATATCTGGCCACCTCGCTCTTAAATGCATCGCTGAACGGAAAACAAACATGCATAAAATCACAACTAGTATCCATAAGCTTAGAGTCAAGATCATAACAGTCTGCACTTGGAAACAAGCCGTGAATCGCCTTTCCTATCTGACCGTAGCCAACAATCACATGTTTCATCTGGCTGGCTCCAAATCCACGATATAATATTTATGCCACCTGTTAGCCGCGGGCGACGTCTCAGTGTCCATCACAGGATAACCGAAGCTATCTATGAACTTCTCCCACTTACCCTTATCATAGGTTGCCCCATAGCCATCATCTCCGTCATCATTGATATTATCTTCGCCATTTTCGTTAAACGTGCGCCAAAATACAATGATCACGCGCCTACGAGCAACCCGTATGGCCTCACAAATGGGTTGCTCGTAGCCATTAGTATGTTCTAAACAATCTTGAATAACTACTACGTCCCAACTTTTATCGGGTTCATTTAAGTCTCTACAGTCCTGAAGCTCAAACGGCAACACTCGGAATGGCCACGGTTTCTTAGCATGACGTCTCTGATTAGCCACTCGCACGAACCGCCCAGAGTAATCTACCCCTTTGTATACCTCTAGTATGGGGCCGTATTCGGTAAAATGATCCATATTCCAACCTGGACCACAGCCCACATCTAATACAGACTCTCCGTTATTAATAAAACCACCTATGATCATCCTGGTTTCAGTACCTGGCCCCTCGCCATAAGTAGCCATGTAGCTAGCTGCACCTTCATCGGTGGCCATGAGTTTATCCCAATAATTCATCATCCTAAGACCCTTCGTAGCTCACGCTCATCTGACCGTGCTGGACAGGGGTTGGGCGGCGGAGATTGCATGTTCCTCACATATTCCTGAAAACAATGTACGCAAACATAAGTTTGAGCATAACTTCCATCAGGCAGCTCATAGCCCCGCCCGTTTTTAGTGAATTGGTGTGGCCACTGTTCTTTATCTATCTCTTTCATATACTTTCCTTGACAAATATATCTTTAACTTTTTTTGAAACCTTAAAAACATCATCGAAATGTCCAAGATCATTAACTGTAGTGTCCGTGGTGACATAAGTTGTGTTTGGATTTATGTGCACTCTATTGCCATCACCCTGCCCCCAAAACTCTAAAGAAAGCATAGCCGATAATAACAACAGGTCAGAACCCGTGCCCATACTCAACTTCAAGGTGTCCATTGCGTCAACTAACATCTTTTTACGGATGATAGCCCCAGGAACAAAACCAATCTGTATAGGATATACAGTGTTGGAATGCTTTAACTTCTCGGGCTGCACCATCTCGTCCTTCTCTATTCGTAGTCTATAGCCGTAAAACTTGTTATGCCAAGCATTCACACCAACCCCACTAGCCAACATAGCTAACTTCCTAAAATACTTGTTTTTCTGCAAAAGTCCTACCTGAGACTGGAAATATCCAGAATTAACTAAACAGTCAGCCTCAACAAAACAAACAAATTTATTTTTAATACCCTCAAGATCATCAAACCAGTTGTCTGAAATTATAAGATCCGCATTTTCTATATCTTTAAGTTCACGCCAGAGTAATTCATAAGTGTACTCTACAACTTTAGGCTCTTCATTATTTAGAATAATAGTTGTTAACATCGTCTACCCCCGCATACATCAATAGGTCTTCTCTGATGTCGCCATTAGTTAATGCTGGATGATATATATCGCTGTGTCCCGTATCCTCTGGTTTCAGATCAGCACTATAACCCCACCGATCAGTTGGTTGATCACCTCGTGTACCGAATAAGTGCAGGCAACGTACATTTGTCGCAAAGGCCGTCCTATAACCAGTGTTATTAAGTTTTTCGCCGATGTAACGCTCCTCGGCACCGCGACCATCTGCACCACGGTCCCAGCCTCCGACTTTCTGGACTGCTCGCGTGTTCATAATGCGCAATGACCCACCTGGGTGCGGAAACTCAACTATCTCGTCGCCAACTATATCAGCTTCCTCGAATATATTACCAGTTCCGATCATGACCTGTGTTCGACAAGCTATGGCCGCAAAGTCTTCATAGCGATCCATTAACATAGATAATTTTTCTAACCAGTCTATGCCACCCTTCATCGGTTGCGGCAAACAATCATTATCTACGCAAACGAAATAATTACTCTTAGTGTGCGACATCAGCAATTTTTGACGAGCGAACTCAAGACCTTTATTTTCGTAAGCACAAATCAACTCATCGATTAAACCATCATCGTAAAGCCTCTTTAACCTGAGCACACCTTTGGTTGAACCATTGTCCCAAACTACCAACCTAAAATTTTCTCGTTTAGTATTACGGTGAATGGTCTGAATAACCAACTCTGTCATTTTAGGGCGATTCCAACTTACCAGATGGAGGTCAGTCCGTAGCATAAATTTCCCCGAAGTGTTCATATATCTCCTCGTGTGACCTGGGATACTGGATGTAAAGCAGCACGTCAAGAGGTTTCATATGATTATCCCGTGTTAATAGATACGCCTGAATAAAATCGTCACCCCACGGATTACCTAAACTGAGACCATGCCGATAAACGCCATCAGTAAAAGCACCAGTAGGGTCATCAATATCGGGTTCATCTGCCGAAAAACGCATATCAAATCCCGATGCTGCCGCAAATTGATAGGGATTCACTTCATCAGGGATACGATACTTAGGATCGCTGGCCCACAAATCACGGCGAAACACAAAACTACCACAACCAATATGACCACTCCTAAACCATTCATGCCCTTCCCCCTCTATGGCTGGGTTAAATACACCCCGTACTGCCGTATGATGGTCGGGGAAATGTATAATCGAACCAAAATTAAATATTTTATACTCAGGGAACTCTATGCTGGCTTGATTCAGTTCTCGCAAGTAATGAGTTGAATACTCATCATCTGAATCAAGCCAGCATATCCACTCCCCAGTAGCAGCTTCCATGCCAACATTTCTAGCAATAGCCCTGTTTTCATTCTCCTTATGAATTACTTTTATACGCTTATCATCACGAGCAAAAGTATCTAAGATACGTGGTGTAATGCCATCAGCACAACCATCATCTACCAAAATCAGTTCCCAATCTGGGAATTGTTGACAAACGATACTCTTGATTGCCCTCTGTATCGTCTTGCCCCTGAAGTGTCGGTGTCCACTGGCCCCAGCCTGTAAGGGATCTAATTCAGAATATACAGGAATAACTATACTGAACTTAGGTGGCTTTGATTTTGTTGCCATTGCGATACCCCTTTTTGGTCATTAATCTATTCTTGGCCCTATGACGACGACGCTTCCTATTATATACTGTGCCTTCTTCAACTAAACGCTCGGCCTGGGCTAATTCTCTAAATCGCCTCTGCTCCTCTTTATAATCCTTTTTATCGCTCATCTTTCACGTCCTGCATGATCAGAGGTTCGACATATTCTTTAAATACATAATCAGGGTTGCGACGTGTCCGAACCCAGGTTTTGCCCGCCAAAACCCTATCATGCTCAATCCAAGCCTTTAATGGTATAGCTATGTTGCCCTCGAAATAATTGTTTATATCACTATGAGAAGTATCAATCTTGCCATCAAAACCATCAAAACCTATCTCCGCCCCATCAAACTGCCTATACAGAGCCTTCTTGCCATATATCTGCCTAAAAGCTGGGAAATCGTGGTTTAAGATGCACAAATTACCCCTCAACATAGCTTCTTGGGTCGTCAAAGAATAAGTCTCACTACGACTTGGACAAATAAATACATTAGATAAGGTAAATAAATCTAAGACTATCTCGTGGGGGACTTCTAGTGCAGCCATGTCGTCAAACTCAGAGAGGAATGTAATGCAGTCGGCTACTCCGAGCTCTATTGACAGTGCTTTACATTCCTCCCTAAGAGTGACCTTATCGCCACCAGTAGACTGGAAATCACAAAATACTACATGAACCGAGGTTTCTATAGCTTTCAAGGCAGCTGCTACACGAACTATCATCTGTGGGTTCTTACCACGATCCAGACGCATAGGGGCTATGATCAAGACCTCACAAGACCCGAGGCGTTTAGCATCATATAGATTTTGTACCATTGGGTGCATGTTCTCAGTAGGATCAGTGGAATGTGGTACTTCTACTACTTCATATTCTTCATAACTAAAGTTACGAGCTACCCGAGGCAGGTCCTGGCCATTAGGGTAACAGATGAGCGAGTTAGGGAACTTCTCGAGCAATAACTTCTTATATTCTGCACCGTACATCTCACGCTCAGCAATAAGAGTATTTGGCCCAGTAGCACTATGTACCCAATGCAACCAACGTGTTTTCGGACATTCGGCGGCTAAACGACGAGCCGCAATATTATGCTTTGTATAATCTGGTAGAAAAATCAAATCATGAGTTATGACGACGCTACCATCTGGTATAGCAGCCTTTAGCTGCTCATGTATCAAATTGACATCCTCTTTAAATAAATCGTTTATAACTGGCGGATCCTGGTAAGCTACCTGAGATAATAACACCGTCTCTATGCCGTGATATACCGTGTCCTGAGGTGGATTCCAGCCATCAGCAGCTATTAAAACAGGCGTATAGCCGTTGCGTTTAAGCATTTTAATCTGCTCTGAAGCTACGATAATAGGACTATAGCTTTTAAGATAGGTCGAGAAGTTTGTTAGTATAAAGACTTTTTTGCCGACACCCATAACTATCCCAACCATACGCCCGTGAAATACTTATGTCAAACAAAAAAGAGCCAAAGTTATCCACAATGGCTCTTTTCTCGGTAGTTTACTTACTGTGTACCACTGTTACATCACAGGTTGCTCCAGTTTCACATATAATTTCGTCGTTACAATAAACCCCGAAGTTATATGTTCCCTCTGGTGCATCCGCAGCAATCGAAGCTATCACCTCAGATCCATTCCTTAACAACACAACCCCACCGTTGGTGTTAAGAATGACCCTTAGTAGTCTGCCTGGATTACTACGGACCGTAACCGTTGAAGAAGCTGGTACGTGCGCAAAATATCCGCTAGTAAGATCTTCCAGATGCTTATTATCGCCCTGCATTCTTCCCATCTTATTCTCCTTCTACTACGGAGTAGTGGTTGTTGAAGTTGATGTTGAAGAAGTACTGGTAGATGTACTTGACGTACTTGTTGAAGTACTCGAAGTTGAAGTCGAAATACTTGTTGAAGTAGAAGTCGAAGTAGAACTAGAAGTAGAAGTACTAGTACCGTATACTGGATCGTCATTGATTGAAGTAACAATCACGTTGTGATACCAATATAGAACTGTCAAGAATGTGCTGCCATCAGCCGCTGTTGCGGGTGTAACAGTGTTATTCTCAACAACTACGCCGTCTAGCGCGGAAGCGCTTGGAGCGGCCTGCAAAGCTGGGCTAGTGCCATCTATCGCTGTGTCTTGGATGACAACAATGCTCGTTTTGCCAGGTATAAGCCTGTGGTTCAAACCAAGTTTGCTCCCAACACCAACACTAATAGTGGCAGCAGTTCCATCAGCTGCTGGGAATTGTACCGAAGTAACAGTTTTGAAAGCTTTGTTACCAGTGATGGTGCCAGTTTGGTTGTCAGCTAAAGCCAACTCCTCAATAATGGTCTTACCTTCAACATTTGTTCCTGTGATCGTTACATTGCCAGCTGCAATATCTGCAGTTGTCCCACCAATAGTTACCGTGAGGTTACGAGGCACATCTGGATTTGTAATGCCAGAAGTGATCGTCCTGCCAGCGACAACAGTAGCTGTTGCCGATAGAACAGATGCAGCTGCGACTGCCGAAACCTTTTTATGAGTCTCGGTATAACCAGCAACATGCTGCAAAATGTTCCTAAAACGTAAAGTACCTGTAGCCTGTTTCCAAGCCCAACGGTACGCTCTATCTCCTATCATGAGATTAACCTTTCGTTACGCCAGGGGTAGTGAGGGTTACCCCTCACCTACCTGGACCATGTTTAGTGAATGGACTAAGAGTTATCGCCCTTAGAACCGTAGGTGCCTCTCCAACCAGAGAAACCAACACTCCAACGACAATCAACACTCCATTTAGCAGTCTTGGTGTCGAAGTCCCATTCTGGGCCTTCAAGACCACGATCTGATCGTTTGAAGAAGTTAAGAGCGTGAAGTGAACTATCGATAACGAACCATGCAGTGTCGCTACCGCCAGCGGCAGAACCCAAGAAGTCCCAAACTACCAACTTCAATGCACCCTGGTAAGGGTTAATGTCGTTGTTAGCGGTACCTGTGCGTTGTGTGCTGTTTAGCAAGATACGGGCTTCTTTTTCAAGAGCTGGGGCTACAACAAGTGTGTCTCCCTTAGCCATGAATAATTGGCCTTTGTGATCTAGCTGAGTACGAATACTGACTAATGCGGTCTCTACAGAACCTTCATTTAAATCAACAGTCGTGTAGTTACTTTGAGTTGCACCACCATCTTCACGGGTGTGTGAAGCACTAAATAGTGCTAACGCGTCACCAGAAGTGAAAGATGATAGGCCACCACCACCTGCAGTAAATCCGTAATTGAATACGTCTGCAAGCATCTGCTCTTGAGTACGCATCTTAGCGCGAGCAAGATTCGATGGTTTTTTACGAATGACGTTGAACTGGTCGTCTTCCCAGAGTTTGTTACTAACAGATGTTCCCAACGAATCTTCGTAGTGAGTATAAGTCACATCGAAGCCTTGGACTTCATCTTCGTAACTAATTGCTTGTCCTTCAGTTCGGCGGATAAGCTTGCTCAAGCCAGAAGCTGAGCTATCTTTCTCGATGTTCTTACTAGAAGATTCAACGTGAAAGAGCGTCTCGCCAATAGAAGGAATTGCCTTCAATTCATCGCCGTACATCTTACGAAATGACGGGTCAAGAAGATCAGGCCATTGTGGTGATACTGATGCCATAATATATCCCTATATTCCTTTCTATTGTCCACCGCTTGTAGTAAATAGACCACTCTCGTTGATCACAAATAGACCCCATGAGGTGTCTGTTCGTACTGGATCAATCTGAGGATTGTATTCAACACAAGTTAAGCTACCAGTTGTGCCAGTTGTCGACGTATCAACTAGCTGAGCACCTGCTGCACCTATCAAATCGAAGTTAGTTCCGACGTGAGTAGCGGCAAATGTCGTGGTATCGTTATCGTTATCTACTAAATAAACCATATTCGGATCGATGCAAACGGAAACCTTAACAGTTCCACCAGCATTGCCAGTGGCTGTTCCAGACGCCATACCAATAAGGCGAGCGCCAGCAACAGTAGCGTTTGTAACTTTACCTGAAGCGAAGTATACGAAGTCACCTTCATTTACTGTAACGCCACTAGTAACAACAAATTCGCGAGCTGCAAAGTTCGTTTGACCATCAAGCCGCCCTACGGGACGGTTTTTAATTGCCATAATGAACTCCTAAAAAGTTAATTTACAAAACTTTCAAGTTCCTTGCGTATCTCGGCGTCGCTCTTTACGCTTCCTGTTAAATGACGATGGGCTTTTACGTGGGCATCTGTAACTTTAGAAGTAACGGTTGACTTTGCACTACTCGAAGGTGCTTTAGATGAAGAAGCATTGCTCTTCACAGCCATCCCTAATTTCTCCTTATCTGTCGGTACAGTCTGTGGTTGCCACCCAAGACTCAGTGCTGCGTCCTTATACAGTTTTCCAGGTTCTTCCATACGACCCTGATCCAAGGCAACGCGGCTAAATGTAGCTACGGTGTTCGTGAATTGTTCGTAATTTTCCTCATTTTCCAGTTGCGGATAATCAACCCTAAACTCGTTCCATGCTCGAGTTATCTCCCTATCAATCTGACTATTGACCCATGCCGAGGCAGGGTCCTTAGACTGAACAGGTGGGTTAGCCTGACTCTCTTCACCGTCGTTGTCACCAACTGCGGGCAGAGACTGCTTGACCGTATCAGCAATCTTCTTTAGCCGTAAGGCCTCAGAGGTACTGTTACTGTAAGCTTCCTCAAGAGCTTTAGCGTATTCTTCTGGAGTTTCGCCTTTAATGTGCGGGAACTTTTTGACAAATTCCTCGGGCACTTCAGATTTCTCTTCAGATTCTTCGGCTTCCGATTCACTGTTTTCAGCGGTTTCGGATCCACCTCCATCTTCGGAACCATCGCCCTCTTCACCTTCTGTCGGTTCGTCTTCCTCTTTTGGAGGTTCTACCCCGTCTTCAGGATATTTGAGTTTGTGTAAATCCGTATCTGTTAATGTTGCGTCGTTTGTCTCTTCGACGGCTGCTTGGTCATTTGTTGACATAATGTTCTCCTTTAGATTTGTTCTAGTGGCCAGCTAACGCTGGGAGCTGCTCAGTGGAGGGTGGGCATCCAGTGGGCAGCTCTCAAAGTTGCTTATTTAACCTTTTGGATTCATTGCGAATTACAGCAACGGCGGCTTTAGCCATAATCGCCTTGCCTCGACTCAGCATAACAATACTCATGTCGGGTGCTTCTAAAGCATCTTTGGCTTGGGCATCAATCTCTAACTGCATCAACTTCTTAAATGCGTTAAATCCTTCGGTATCGTGTAAACGTGCGAGAGCATCGCGTTCTTTTATTGTCAGCTTTTCCACCGTGCTCTTCATACTCTAAACTCTACCCATTAAAAATTTACTACGCAAGGGACTATTCTGGATTAGCAAAGTTAGTTGGTTGAACATCAGCCACCTGTGGTTGCGGAACGGTTGTTTGTGGGCTAAGTCCCAATGGAGCAGCCTGTCCAGCCATTGCACCACCGCCCCCACCGATAGCCCCCATACCACCCAATAAGTCGGCAGAACTACCAACAGCAGGATTGGAATCGTGCTCCTGTAAGATGTGGTCCATAATAATAGCCTGAATCTCTGGCGGTAATGACTGAAATTCAGCGGTCTTGGTGTACATAAGGTGAATCATGGTGTGTTGTTCGTCAGCGCCTTCGGTACCCGCCAAAGGTTGACCAGCCGCCATGACTAAGTTTTCAGATTCAGCCAACATTAACATCTCATGCTTATTCTCAGACTTCCTTAGCCAAATATCTGGATTAATATCGTTGGTCTTCAACACGTCCCCTAAAGCACCGTTGAGGTCCAGTAATGCCTTGGTCTCTGGTGTAGAGATAGCCAACGAGAACATTTCAGTCTTTTTGGTCTGATCGATAGCCTTAGATATAGGAGTGTAAATATCTGACCCAACTGTAATGTTGTAAGATTTATCTAAGTACCTGTTAAACTCAGGTTTCAGAGCTAAGGCAGTGCTACCCTTAGCATCATCCATAGAAAGTCGTTGTTTACCGTTTACGGTCTTGATCGAAAACTTCTTACCATCAACCGTTACAGTTCGATAAGTCTTCTGATCTACCTCTTTATTATTCTTAAAAACCTTCTCCATGCGTGGCACACCATAAAAGAACTGAATATTGCTCCACTTAATGCGACCCAACCTAACGACAGTATCCATCTCATTAGCAATAGAGATTAGATTGATTCGTTTCAGAGTGCTTTCCTTAACTATGGCCGCCTGAGTAGCAGTAGTGGCCGAGTTAGACACCACAATCCTATCATCGATACCCGAAGCTCGACGAATATCTTCTAGTAAAATCTCTTCGGTTTTAAATGAACTAGCTGGTACATCGCCAAGATTAACTTGTTGAACCGCATTCGCAAGAGGCTGCCCATTCGTATCAACTGTTATGAACCTACCTGGCTCAAGCGTACCGTCCTCATCATCAAGATCAAATGAGGAGTTATGCAAGAATGCGCCCGCAATAATAATTTTCTGTCGATCCAACCCCATATTACGAATAGTTTTGCGCTCTTCAGATAGATAAAACAAAACTCTAGGGATACCAATACCCCAAAACTGACCAGGAATCTTATACTGATAGTCAACCACCAAAGGTAATTCTTTGTGCTTAGTCTGCAGGGGCGAATCACAAATAGTAACATTATTAGCTACTACCCAATAAGCATCTATGGCACGATTATAATAATGTAGTATTTCGACGTCTTTATCTTCAATGTCTGACGGAAGCTTAAATACCGTACCAGACGTGACCATCTCACCCCCAGCCAAAACATACTTAGCATCCTGAAAACCTGGCTTATTGTCGTAAACTCTGTGGAACTCATCGATATTTAGAACTTCGCGCCTAAGAAAGTCGATAGCCTCATCTATATGCTTGGCCTTTTCATCAACATGGATATATTCATTCGGTACCCATTCAGTATAATCATCATCAAAATCAATATATTCTTTTTCCTTATACTCTATTGATCCATCATCTTTTAACCCTACAGGTTCCCTAACTATTCGCTTTTCGGTTCGCCAGTAGTCCATCCTAAACGATGTACCCCTAGATGCTGCATTTAGCCTAGAGAGGAAAGTCTGGTAATCATAACCAGTCTCATTCATGTTGTGATTCATTACCGAGTTACCAAACTCAGTGATAGGCTCATCCGACTCTTCAGTAGCTACTAGATGTGGTCGAGATTTACGTTCAATAGTTTCCTGGGCCTGAGTCTGAATAGCCGAGAACGAATCAGGTAGTTGTAGGTGAGCATGCCAGTCGTTAGGGTCAACCTCAGGTGTAACAAGGCCAAACTCTTTATCAGCCGTCTCCCATTGTTTTTCAGCATCCAATCGAGCTGGATCACCCTGTAGAAGATAGAATCTATCATATACCTGTCGACGGATAGCCCTCAATCGCTTGTTAGGGCGATACTTAACGGGTGACTCCATCTTGGGGTCTAGTTTACCCTGTTGATCCTGCAGTTTTTCCAACTGTTTACTCAACGAATCGTCAGCTTTTTCTGCCATACACTAATCAAAATACATCTGGCAGGCTATCACAAGTGTCTAGTAGCCTGTAACTGCCGAACGTGGCTTATAGTGGAAGATCTTCCTGCTGCGACCCTCAACCCTGTCGCTGCCCCTGTTAGTAGGTGGTGATGCAACCTCTAAAACGGTAGCCAGAGCGTCTATAATGTCATCGTGTCTGCCTGTCGGGAAGTGCAACAGCTCATATTCCAAATCTTCCAGCTGAGGACACTCTTTAATGTGAAATATATGTCCAAATTCATAAAATGGAGCTAATCCACGGATACGCTCTTCCTTGTTAGTCTGTCGAGCCTTAATTTCTTGCACTGGCAACCACGTACCCCGACGTTTTTGCTCATTAGCCAGCTCGTAACTGAGCGATTTAGTACCGATTGTCTCTAAAATTATCCGCATATTCTTAATATCACCAAAGTTTCTATCTGTAAATATATCAAATATCTTATTTATTAATTCCGAGTAAGACATTTTCTGCCTCACTATATGTCGCACGTAGATATCTTTTTGATAATCCATGCCAGCTAAGACCATAGAAGCAAAGTCTCCGTAGTTGGTAGTGCCCCTCGGGTCGAAATAGCTCGGGTCGACAGATAAATACCAATTCATCGGCCTATTCTCCACCTCGGTCCACGGTTTACGAACAATATTATCACGTTTAAAGGTAGCGTTCTCGTCAGAAACAGGCTCGTTAAGATACTGTTTCGAGAATATACCCGTACCTTGCCGCCTACGAATCTTATCTAGCTCCTGTTCACTCAGAACCTCAGGGAAAAACAAACTTCCGTCAGGGTTATAGGCGCTTTTCTTTAGAATATTAAAATCTTGCTGCTCGAAGTCTAAAATATGCTGATAAAGATCCGAATAGTCCCACCTAGTACCAATAACAATCATTGGCCTACCTGGGTCTAAAAGACTAAAAGCTAACTTATAATGATCAATAACCTGTTGAATTTGTTCTTTATTAGTTACGTTTCGCTCAGAATGAAGGTCATCACAGATAATAAGATCATAATGCATTCCGTTCTTAGTAACATCAATACCTGCACAACTTATAGTCGGTTCTTTCTTAGGAACATTACGACAGGGTAATATAACCTCTGAATCCGTCCATAACTTCATCTCACTCTTCTTAGTATAGGGGTACACCCCGTGAATAGCTTTAAAGATTTCCCTGTATTTTTCATTATTCGTGAGATGATCAAGAATTTCCCTTAAGAAAGCCTTGCTCTTACCAAACGTCTCTGAATCGATTAATATACGAACATTGGGCTCATTTAGAATCATCTGTAAGGTGAAGCCAATTGTCACAACGGAACTTTTAAAAGTCCCTCGAGGCATAAGCAGGAGGAGCAGGTTCTTTCGCGGATCAAAGCCTTCTCTCACCTGAATCTCTGGCGGATTAGGCAACACGCTAGTCGTATAATCACAGAGCTCCTGGTGAGTCTGCTTGGTCATTTTCTTATAACCAAGGATCTCTCTATCTAAAAAGAATAAGTCAGTTTTACAACGAATAGCTATCTGTTGTAAACCGATGTTCCTGAGGTCTTCGTCTGTGAGCCCACGCAAATCCATGTTGACATAGTAACACAAGTGGTTTATTATTGGTAATAGTCTGCTTACAGAGTAGGCTTTCGTGAAAACAAGTGGTCGAACTACCTGTCTCTACAAAAGAGAAGAGGAGCCGTCAAGCTCCTCGTACAGAGTAGTTCGTGAAAACTGTTTACATAGTATCAAATAGTTTCACACTTGTCAACACCGAGAGTCTACACTTTATTAGTGGCCTTAAAAAACTACTAGACCCTGTTCTCAGCCAGTAAAACTGAACTGATCATAGTACACAGAGCTACAAGTGGGGGCTCTAGCTAACCGCCTAACCCCCGACCTGCCTTGTGTATTATACACCCTAGTAGTTCATCCGTCACCCCAGTTTCCCAATACTAAGCAGGGATAAGGCGGTTCTATGGCTTTTTATAGGAAATACGAACAAAATATGAACAAACAAAAAAGCCCCGTAGGGCTTTCTTACTGTCTTGATCGTTCAAGCAACGCTTGATGATTCTATTATATCACACTGTTTAATTTTGCAAACACAGCACTTACCCTTGATCCAGCAGTGTCTGCCATCATTGACAGCTGCAAAGCCACATAGGTCTTCATCATCTATCCTTAGTGTTGTTAGTGGTAATTAACATAAATAACTATTCCGACACATGCCATCACTGCATGTATCCATCTAATTAACTTACTGTCGTAGACAGCTATTCCAGATATACCCATACCTATCATAATTAAGCCAATAGCGTTCATAACTCCTACTTCCTCTCCTTGTTATTGTTTGGGGTAGCTACTTGCTCTTTGAACCACGACATATCTTTAATATGTTGCATGGCTTCTGCTTCGTAAACTATTGCCTTGACCTTTTTGAGTTGCCTAAGTTCGTCTCTAGTCATACTCCTGTAGGACTTCATTTGCCACCATCTAATTACTCGGATTAGGTAGTTGACTGGAAGCGGTGCAACCTCAATGGCGAGCATGTCATATCGGTGGGCTACGAACCCATACCCGAAAGGCACTGCTTCACCTTCTTTCAAATATTTACCCATTACAATCTATCCCTTCTGTTGGTGGGTGGGTCATGTGTACTCCTTGATTGCTTCGCTTAATAATTTGAGTGCCTGTTGTGGGTTGGGCGATTCAAACATCAGCTTTCTCTCGTATATAGCGTCACCATGTAGGTAGCCAGCTTGAAAGCCGTCATTCGTTTTATTGAGTGTGAGCCAAGCTATAGATTCGTCTATCTGGACACTAGCAGGCAGTTCTTGTAATAGCTGGTGAAGCGTCATGAGTCAAACTCCCCATCCTGCATACGCTCATCTATATCCGCTAGCCCAACTTCCAATAAATCTTGGTGCATCTCCATTTTGGGCATAGCTACTTTGGTTGCAAAATCATGGTAGTAACCCTTGCGACAACGCTCAATAATCTTTTTGTATTTTTTAGGGTCTTTAGCTTCCAGCTCATTAGCTAAAGCAAATAACTTTAAATGTGCGTCATCACCAATAGTGTCAGTTCGCATGTCGGCTTCAAACTTATCAAAGACCTCATCTGGGATATTCACAGCTCACCTACAGTTTTGAGCTTATCTAGTGCCTCTTGCTCTTCTGGGAGGAAATCTACTTGTTCATAGTTGCGGTCTGCGTCATCTAAAGCACAGTCACCTCTGGTCTTGTGTCGGTTACAAAATACACGGTATAGATTAAAGTCATACAATGTTTCTTTGTCGCCGTGGCTAGTCCATGCGTCTAACCTCTTGTATTTAACGTCAGCAATACTAGTACAACTCTCTTGGTCACAAAGGTATGAGTCATCAATAAAGTCCCATTTCTCGTCTTGACCATATATAATTGCACCATCTAAGTAGCGGATAGCGTCTGTCACGTTAGAAAACCCAAAAGTCCTTAATAGGTGACCTTTATAGAAAAGCCTAGCCTCAGCGGATATTCTGTATTCATCACCTGATAATTCCGACTCTTTCCATCGAGGGACAGTAGCTATTTCTACTTTATCCCACCTCTGATTGTCTGGTCTTGTGGCCTTATTTTCGATTATTTTACTCACGATACTACTTCCTCTCCTTGTTATTGGTAGGGTGGGTCATGATTGCCTCTTTCTTCCCCAATAAAGTTTTCTTTCAGTTTTAGATAACTTATATTTGAATTTAGCTATCTTCATCTTGTAGTAGGCGGTTTTAGTTCGCTCCCATTCAGCCCTTATACTCATACTACTTCCTCTCTCCTTACGGCGCTCTCCGCGTATGATTGGAAGAACCAGCCTAGTAACTCGTCAAGATTACGCAGCTCTAACCGACTCACATCAGAGCTGAAATAACCCTTATCATACAAGTTATCAATCATCTCCTCGCCTTTTAGCAAATAGAACTTTTCTACTTCCATAATCATTTCCTCCTTTTAATCCTTATAGTAGTTAGTAAGCTTGGTACTGGGGTGGAAAACACCGAGATAACAGGTGGTGGTTTGCGCCTAACGAGTCCGAGTAGCTGTTGATATCGTGGCGTCCCAGCCCAGACAACCCCTATCGTAAGAACCATTTTTAGTTTCCAGACCTTGCGAGTCTTTTACCCCAGAATCAAACTTACTAACTATTTAATGTACTTAGTTTATATGCCAGTGAATGTACGGTAACGTGCGTCCAGCTGCTCGGTTACTTCCGAGTATTCATGCCGCCAATAGTTACCGCACAATATTGACATATAAACTTTTAAGGTGCTTTTCGCGCGTAGCGGGCCTGCCTTACCCGTATTTACATTTCTTACCTAAGCATCTATCCCTACCCTCAGGGATTCTGTGGCCATTGGGACACTCTAGGATACGATCTAACATCGGTTCTGGTTGAATCTCTAACTTACCTGGTCTTTTAGGTTCTTGGTTTATTGTATTTAGCTCCACCCTCTTACCGACCTTGTTGTAGTGTTCCCTAAGTAATTTATTTATCATACCCGACATGTTCGATTCCTTGTCGAGCAGGGGCTGAAGATCTTTCTGGATATATAGGTTGTATTTAGCTTTCATACTTATAAGTATACTTATACTTAGGGTCATATGTCAATAGGTAAATTTTTTTGGTAGGGGCAGGGTAGGGTCAACCCCTGTTAGGTACATGTATTTAGACGGCTTTACATATTCGGCGGGCTATGGGGGTCTTGGGGCGGGGTCTTGGGTAACACTATATATAGTGCTTATTATTCAAATGATCATTATAATAGCTAATCACCTCTGTTATTATGGTTCGTACAACATACATTGTGCGACTCTATGCTTATGTACATAGCCATATATGAACACGTGTAAGGGCACGAAAACCCGTCATAACAGCTTAGGATCGGTCGCTATTCTACAGGTTACCCGAAGTAAACCACCAACCAACCAACACCAAACAAACCACCATTCGACCCCAGTAATCACCACAAAAACGAACAAAAAACAAACAAGCATACCAACTAATCATCTAATAAGCTACCATGTTATTCTGTAACAGCAATGGACGGTAACCATTAACTAGCGCGCTCCGCTTGCCTGTATGACGCGTCAAAACTATTTAACCATCAACCATAATCACCTTAACAGATGTAGATCAACATTTTGCGACATGCCTTTTATTAATCAAACACGTGTTTAATTACATGGTTTAGCATAATCAAATATACTTATAATAATCTCAATAATATGCTTGACTTTTATAGTTTAGTGATGTAAAATGGAATACAAGGTGATTAGTTCGTGAAAACCAACCACCTAGCAAGGTATTAATTTAACAACTTAAATCTATAGCAGCATGTAGCGCTTGGCTTTTAAGGATATAACTATTTAATAGAAGAGCGAATGGTCGACAACAGTGGTTGGGGTAGTGATAACGAATATGCAGACACTCCACGACAGTTCGAGCAACATTTAAAAAGACTACTAGCACAACATGGTAAACTTACAGCTAAAATTACTGGAGCTGGTCAATTCCAGGTTTATGTTGGATTATTCCAGAAAACAAGTAAAAGTAAAGCTAAGAGAGTAGCCAACAACACGTTAAAAATAGATGATGGAGACGGTAACTATAGAATACGTTTACACGATACCGATATAGTTACATTTAAAGATGGCGTTTACTATCTCAATAACGGCGGTTGGGCAACACGAACAACACATGCACGTATGAATGAATTTACACCGTTTCATGTATATTCTAAAAACTACGAAACACATGTAAATGGTAGCCCACTAACTAACGGGCAAGCCATTCATTCAATAAACTAAACTAATAATATGCTAAGCGTTGCATACTGTTATAGATCAACAAACAAGGAGGGTCAACAAATGACCATACAAGTAAAATATCAATCAACAGAGGCTATAGCGCATGTATTTGCGTTTAATGGCACTGCTAGGATCATATTCGTATGATCAATAATATTAAAGAAGCAGCAAGATCAATAGTGTTTTTAGTATCCTTTTGGGTATTATTAATACTTTTGTTTTGCTTATAGGGAGCATAAAATGATGGACAAAATAGAATATAAGGGTTACTTCATACATATCGACCAAAGCGATGATACAGAAAACCCGCTGAACTGGACAACACCAGAAGAGCGCGGGGCGTGGTTCGTTATGAGTCATAGGCGTTATGATGTACCTTGTGAGCTTGATATCGTTTTTGATGAATTTAATAGCTATACGGATCTAGCCAAAAATTTGCCTGAAATGAAAAACAAGCCATATATGTTTGTAAAATGGTATGAACATAGCGGTATTACAGTTAGTTTACAAGACAACGAAACAAACATATCAGGTTTTGATACTGGTTGTGTTGGCGTTATATTCGGTGAAACTACCGAAGACATAAAAATCGCGTTTAATGACTGGAAAGCATACATCGAAGGCGATATATACGACTATTCCATTACAGATGATCACGGAGAACTCGTTGACAGTCTCTGTTGTATATTCGGTTACGATAATACGCTTGATCAAGCCAAAGAGTTTGTCGATGGCTACAAGCCACCACGTAAAGTATTAAAAGCTAGTGCATTGCATAATGGCGGCGCATCATGAGTATCGAAGAGTGCTACAGCAGCTTAGGCGCAATACATATCAAAGGCAATTGCCCGATATGTGATTGCATAGAGGTTACATCATGAGCAAATACGAATTACTAGCAAGTGATCCCCATGCGCCTGCTAGTGCTAAACTAACAAAAATGAAAGGAGTAAAAGCAGTGAAAGCACCAAAAACAACTACTATTACTGAAATGAGTACATTACGAATTGTATTATATGTTTTGTACCGTCATCGTGTTGGCATACTAGCTACAGTATTAATACTTAGCTGGGCATACTTTGTTGTTACGGGCATGCCTGGAACAGTAAAGAGCTTACGCGGTTAACTGAGAGAATTGAGAGGCTTATCAGTGCAAGGTAAAAAACGGGAATTAAATATTAAATCTTTTATAGAGCTTGAATTAATGCTAGAAAATATGCAATACTGGCAACAGGAGTACAAGCTAATAAAAAAAGAACTTAAACGGCGTGGCAACTGGAAAAATAAACCAAGAGGCAAATCGTTTAAAGAGCAGGGCTAGATGCCCTGTTTTTTTATCTCTTCTTTTTGTAGTTTGTCACAGTCACGATCAATACAGCGACCTGCTACCAATAATTTGCCGCAACGCTGGCAATCACCTAGCCGTATACTAACGGCTTTTTTTCGTGCCGCTTCTCTTATTTTTGTACCGCCAAGAGAATGCGGCACTATCTTGCCTGTTGGTGATATATCTAGTACATATTCCCGCCGTTTATATGCTACATGAACAGTTAACCCGTTGGCTTGCGCCATATCAAAGATCCTGAACAGGTTGCGGTGTAGTCCCACTAGTGAGATCATCTGGAATAGCCCCCTCATTAAATATAATTTGATTGACTTTTATCTCATTACCACTACGAATTGCCTCTACTAACGCCGCAAGATCTTTTTTATCTGGAGTATCTGGGCTTCCGCCATCACTTTGAGTGTGCATCTCACGTGACACACCCACCAATTCATTAATAGTTATGCGTCGATGAGCACGGATTATTTTAGTATATTCTTTTAGAGGTATCTTACCTTCCACATATTCTCTCCTGGCTTTATCCAGTACACTGTCCTGGCTCTCATCATCTTTTAATCTATTAACAATCATTTTATTAGCACGCTGCTTGATAGCTAACGCATCAGCTTCTTCACGAGCTAGGAGGCGCTCTTTTATCATCTCTAAGTTGGGTAGGTTACGCTTTTTAACGGCAGCAATTAGCTTATCATCAATAGGCCTACCAAACTCCTTACGGAATATTTCATCAACCTGACTATAAGTGTGCCCTTGCGCCAAAAGGACGACAACACGTACTTCCATCTCCGTGTTAAACTTTTTCATTACACCCATTTCCATGACTACATAATAACATATATGTAAATAGTATTGACTTCTATATAGCTTTGTAGTAGTATTTCAATATAATTAAGGAGTGGATATGAGAAAAATAATATTAACTATAATCATTAGTTCGCTTATGTCTGCAATGATATACCGCGAACTTAATGCTATAAGCATAGAGTTGTGTAATCAACCGAATATTGATTGCTCTGGCTCTACTGTTGTCAAAGAAGGTACATTAGCTCTACCTGCTGGATGCAAGGTTGATGGTCTGGAGTGGCACAATATCACCCCATGTGACAAATTGGATACTGGCCTAGACAAGACTGGTAGCATCCAAGATAACGTATATAACCCCCAGGAGACAGTACATGTTAATTAATTACGCCCTAGGCATAATGGCTGGTATGCTATTAGGTCTACTATTTATGGAATTTGGCGAAGATGACTAGAACAACTTTCCAAATTACTGAAGCAGACAGAGAAATAATTAAGACTCTGGTTAATAAGCTTGTGCCCGAATTAGGAGGTAAGGTGTCACAACGTGTAGCTGTAATGTATGCAGTAAATAAAGCATTAAAGGAGCTTAATAATGCCAAGAATTGAGATCAATTATATTGAAGATACAGCAATAATAACTGACTTTCGCCCCTGCTATTGTCTGAGTGTCGGTAAAGATGATGGTGAATACATATGCTGGAAACATCATGACTGTAGTTTAGGTTTATGTACTCACGCCGAGGAAGATGAGTAATGACTGAAGACGGTATCCTATACGAACTGTCTAATTGCGAGGTTATGCGCCTTGACGTTGACACTGACCATTATTATTATGGTGGGTTGCCTAACGAAACCAAGCAATACTACATGTCACTGACACACGTGTTGGACATAGGTGGGCCGTTTCCAGAGGGTTTACGCCAATATTTACGTGTAACTAGCTTTGAAGAGCAGAAAGAGCGCCTGGAGGTCACAGGAAGCCGAGGAACTAAGCTACATGAAGCCCTAGACATGCTCATGAAGCGACAGAAACTTGATATGACCGAGTATCCTACGCAATACGAGAAAGATGCTATTGTTACATTTATACGCATGATGCGCTTCTTAGATCCAGGCAAATACGCTACAGAACTTATAGTAGCTGACCCTGACTTGCGGATAGCTGGTACATTAGACTTCAAGGGATTTGTTCAAGCCTGGAGGTTAGAATGTCTACTAAATCCTATAAAATATTTAGATATAGACAGTGATGGTGATCTGATGCTTAAAGAGAAGTGGCTTGATTTACCTAACAACAAGCGAGTCAACATCATCATAGACTGGAAATTTACTGGGCGTAATGCGTACAGTCACAAGGTTCAAGTGGCAGCCTATAAAACTATGAACAACAAGAGCCATACTGGTGTACCTGTATCTCGTTCCTTTACCTGGCGTTATAGTCAGCGGCATAAGTTTGGTTTTGATTTCCAGGAGAGTTTGTTAGATTACCGTTCATTTAAGCGTATCTATGATACAACCATAGAATATTTGGGTGAGTTTCCAGAGCCACCATCTATAAAACGCTATCCAAAGAGTGTACGATTGTACGAAGAGTTAATTAATAAGAAGGAGAAATAATATGTCAGAGCAAGATGCGCTAAGTAAATTTGATTTTAGTAAAGTAACCAAGTCGGGTGTATTTCTACAATTTGAACCTGGAAAACCAGTCACGGTACGAATTTTAACTACTAATCCAGTGGTTTACAGTACCTCTTTTGAGGACAAGTCTACGGGTGAAACTGTCGTGGCTACTAAATTTGCCTTTATTGTCTACAACTTTAGCGATAACATGGCACAAGTGTTAAAAGCTACGCCGCACATGGCTAAGAAAATAGGCGAGATCCACAAAGATCCAGATTTCGGTAGCAACATCAAAGAAATTGATTTAAAGATCACGCCACCTAATAAGGGTGAGATTAAAGCTTACGACGTCCAGGTACTACCTAATGCTCGTACGCTTACCAAAGACCAGGTTGATGAATGTCGTAAGATTGAACTTGATAAACTATTTGAAGAGCAGCTAGGTAGTCGCATGAGCGTCTACGAACCTGAAGAATATAAGAAACCAGACGTTACTGTAAAGACTGGCAATATCGATGATGATGGCAACCTAGACATAGATACTGATGAGCCAATAAACCTTGACGACATACCATTCTAAGGTGTGCCATGATTGCCGATAAAGGTAGCTCTCATCAACACAGATACAATATGCTAGGTCTTAAGAGACTTCCATCACGTAACGAGAAGTTCGGTGGCGACCCTATGGCTGTCTTGGTGTGGGTCTGTAAATGTAAAAAGTATAAAGCTTTTGAATATGGTAAATATATGGACATGAAAGATCTATTAGAAGACTTTAAAAATAAGATTAAATATAGGAAGGTGGAGACAACATGACTACCAAACAACGTGTAGAAGAAATATTAGCCAGCGTACCTTTAACTAGAAGCTCAGACAAAGAACTACAATTAATATATATGTACCAGTCAGGCATACATCTTACGATTGAACAGCGACAAGCATTCCGAGAAATGCCAGCTATAGAAACTATTACCCGTGTCCGTAGAGAGCTACAGGAGCAGGGACGTTATCAGGCCACCGAGGAAGTTAACGAAGCTCGTTACCGAAAGTTCCAGGCTGTTCGTGAAATGAGCAGAAGCGGTGACGTGGAACAACCCCTAAGACTGTTCTAATGTTTAATCAACAGTGGGGCAGTAACTTAGACAAGACTAAGTTTACTTGCCCCGAATGTTCCTCTATCCGCTTCAGGCTTGTAGGTAAAAAAATAACCTGCCTAAACTGCGACTACACTATTAGCGGGTCGGGTGGCAATAAGTATGGTGCCAAGCGTACTGAATTTGAGAACAAGAGCTATGACTCTAAGTTTGAGGCTAGTCAAGCCCAAGAGCTATCCTTACGCAAGAAAGCTGGTGATATCAAGGATTATGACACTCAGTACAAAATAGAGGCGTGGGCGCATCGTTCGGACGGCAGGAAAGCTTTTTTAGTTAAGCATAAAGTAGATTTTCGTATTCACCACAATGACGGATCTTACGAACTTTATGAAGCGAAAGGACAGGAAACCGATGACTACAAGTGGCGTCGTAAATTTTTAGAACATATTTGGCTACCAGAACATCCCGACCACACCTATACGGTTGTCAAAGAAAGAAAAACATGGCATAGGGGCCGTTGACAGGCCCAACTAAACGTAGGTTATACTATTAATCGTAACAAAGGATTTTTAGGGGACTTCAGCCTTCTACCGACCCCTGGCCAATGGATACAGCATTACTTAGTCTATTAATCTCCCTCACGCAACCACCGCCGCCACTGTACATCGTGCCGACGCCCGTTGTAGTACACGAAATTAAACTACCCGATCCACCCGTACCAGCTTTCACGGCACCAAGGGTGGCTAACACCTATGCCTGGGGTAATTGCACCTGGTATGTAGCTAATAAAGTATCTATCCCTAATTCCTGGGGACATGCCCGCACGTGGTATGCCAGAGCTGAGGCCCAGGGCTATATAACTGGGGACGTTCCGAAGCCTGGAGCTATAGCGTGGTTCCCTGCCAAAAGAGGTTTTGGCCACGTAGCCTATGTAGAAGAAGTTTACGCTGACGGATCTTATCTAATAAGCGAAATGAATGTTAAGGGGCTAGGCAAGAAGAGCAGCCGAGTCATATCAGGGCGGCAACTATATTTTATATACGGTAAGATCTAACCCTGCCCATAATCTTCTATGGTTTCAATATCGCTAACCATCTGAGCCATGATGTACTGAACGACTTTTTGGGCTGGATATTTTGTATTAACGACCATGACTTCCTCGCTCATGTTGTCGTATAGATGATTAAAATGCTCATCGCCTAAGGCAACTCTAGGAATCCACCAGTTACCTTCTTCATCTCTGGGGTCAACTACTACTATTACATCAAAGCTAGGGTCAGTTCTGTTCATGTAAAACGCACAATTTTCTTGGCTCATCTGTTCAAAGAACTCACCCAGTTCATCTACAGTCCTGCCCCAGATAGGTATATCTTCTTCTTCGGGAAACTTAGATTTATATAATTCTACCCAGTCAACATCGCCATGCGTAGGTGTATATTCCCTACGTGGATAGTGACCAAACTCAATATCTTCACCCATTTTTCCTTTTCTCCTGCTCGGCCAGTAAAGCATCTCGCTCGTCATCAATATCACTAGCGTGTAAGCCATTTAGTGTTAGGTATGCTTTTAATTCAAAGTCAGACATTTCTTCTATCCTCTTAGGTAATGGTTCTTGGGGCTTAAATTCAGGAATCCAGGGGCTGTTAGTGCTATTCCTAGTGCTTATCAAAGCTCTGGCAAGGTTCTGTACGGCTAGTTCACCCCACTCGTCCTTGCCTTTTTTTACGTGTGCTTCAATCGGCGCAAGTAGTACATGCCCGATTTCATGGACTACAATGTCCTCTAGGTCAACTTCGTTTAATCTTGAACAACTAGCTAAATACCATCTGATTCTTGCAGACCTGTATTCTGCGTAAGCTTCAGTATCAGCGCACGTGTCGGGGTCATCGTCTTTAAAAGACTCAACAAACGTGTGATTTATAGTAAAGTGGGATAAATCTGTTAATCGTTGCCAGTTATCGGCTAACCCTATAATCTCAGCTTTCAGTTCGTTGTAGCGTTCCATCTCATTCTCCGCCCCTCTGTTCAAACTGGGCTATGAATACCGAGGCATTTTCCTCAAGCACCGAATCAATTTCGTCTAAGATATTATCTATCTCTACGACACTATCAACAGCCGCTTCACCAGCTTTACGATGGTTGCGTTGTTTAATCGCATCACTTGCGGCCATTCTGTCGGCTTCTTCTGCGCCATAGCCATATTCTTTAGAATGTTGGGTTGCGTCAGATTTGTGGGTTTGTACTCGTTTACTCATTTTTACTCCTCTCGTGAAGTAAGCCATGCACGTTGAAAAATAGAGCGCATAGGTCTTCATTATACTCCTCGCCGCTACGGTACTTCTTCCAAACGCTATGAAAGTGCCGCCACATAGATTTCATATAGGCGCTGTCGGGAATACCCTTCTGCCAATTATCTGAATCTCTAAGCTTTCCGTCTGCCTGAATACGGTTCTCGTGCATGTAAGCAGCGTAGGCTTCTAGGGCATAAGGACTAAGGGAACCCTCGTAATCGTATTTATCCCCGTCGGAGTCTCTTGTAGCGCCCGTGTCAAACTGCCGCATATACCACCCCTATATCCCCCCAGCCGTGCATAACGTCTAGGTCAGTTACGTTTCTATTCCAAGGTTGGTCAAAGATTATAGCTTTCCAAGCAGCATTACGGGCTATGTCAGGGTTATCTTCAATCAGTACGTCGCCAGGTACAGAAGTCTTGTCGTTGGTTATAATTGCCGAGTCCGCAAACTCCTGGTCAAAGTGATGCGCTAACCAACTACGCTTTTCACCTTCACAATTCGCTGCGCCTTTCATGGGTTGCGAACAGACCCTAACATCAAAATCACGCCTCAACCTATTAATAGCATGAACAGCACCCGTAACTACATTTAATTCACGGTAGAACCCATCTCTACGAAATATGTCTATAATCCGCCCAGGCTCAACCGCCATGTCCTTAAACCAATAATCCTGGACATCGTAGTGACACAAGCTAATGCCATCTTCTTGTTCTATAATCTCAAACACTCTGCTCATCTGGTCGGCAATCACGCCGTCCATGTCTGTTAGTATTTCAGGCTTCATAAGTCTTACCAAACATATTCATCCTACCTTCTTCAATAAGTATCGGGTTGATCTGGTGGTTACGCTCATTGTGAAAAACTACCGCTAATCCATTTTGCCAGTTGTCGTAACCTTTTACGGTTTCGTCCCTGTCATTGGTCGTATAATTGTTTGATGGTACTGAGCCATCAATCCTGGCAAATGTACCAGGGGTAACGGCTTGTATGGTTCTAGCTATGCCCCTCAACGCCACCGTCTTAGTAGCTACTTCTATCCTATGCACGTGACCGAATATTACCGAAGCCTCAGCATTGGTTAGCACAGCCTGGGCGCTATTGCCCGATGACCGTACCACGTGACCGTGCGTAGTCAACAGATTGTCCTCTAACCAATAAACGCCACGAGGGTATGAATCTATAGACGTAATGCCTAGTTCTTCGGTTCTAAGTAAATATTGTAGCGATAACACGCCCAGTTCTTCTTCAGCATTAGCTCTGCGAAGCCCTAACAGTTCTGCGTTGAATTTCTGTATTTGCTTTTTTAGTCTGATGTCATGGTTTCCCCAGTGTACTACCATGTTGGCATCGGGATTATCGGCACGTAACTGGGCTAAATAACTATGTAGGCGATCTAGTGCTGGCTGTATGCGATCAGTCCAACCCTTGCCCTGGTTGTCAAAGCGTGACTGGGTAGGTTGGTCTAGGTTATCGCCGAGTAGTACGATGTTATCTGGTTTTAATTCACGGCAAGCTGCCAGCCCAAGGGTTAGGCAACGCTCATCGTGAAAAGCCTCGTCGTTCCTGTAGCCGATCTGCATGTCAGGTAAGATAACGCTAACACTATCTGATCTGGTAGGTTTTAGTCTTTTAGACGGTCTTATAATGGTCGGGGCGGCTTGATTTATAAAAGAGTGTTCGGTATCTCGTGTCGGTATAAACTGCACCGATGTTAGATCGGTAGTTTCAATCTCCTCATCCTTGTTCTTGATAAACCCCTGCCATACGTTGACACGGGTAACTCGCTCAATATTATCAGCATCTATACCAGATCGTTCTAGTAATTCAGCTACTTTATCTACGTTAGACTCTGGCATGTTGACCCCCTAGTTACCTTTATCAAATTCTCTTTGGTATTCTATATATCCCTTGACGTTATCTATAACAAATGATCCAATAGCCTGAACTAAATCTAATATTTTTTCTACTGGATCAGGTAATAGGTTAAACTTCTCTGGGAATCCATCTTTCAATCCCATAACAAATCTCCTGTTGTTTTGTTAAATTATCCGCTATCGCTATATCACCGTGTTTTTCAAAGAACTCAATAGCATCTGCGAGTGGGCTGATTGAGTCGCCAATCACCGCCAGAAGTCCGTGTATACGTTCTGGTTCGGGTTTTGGTGGGGGCAATACTAATTCATGTAATTCGACATGCAAATCAATAGGCATAGGAACAATAAAGCCCCTATGCCCTCTCAATTTCTTTTCAAGCCTTGAAGTATAGCCAGCTCTCTCGAACCATATATGATGCCTGTCAAATCCTTCAGGTAACTGTTTCATTCCAAAACAGACCTAAAGATTAGATAGTTCATACCTATATACATACATAGCGCCAATAGCGCTAATATTAGACCCGCCTTAAAGCCGCTGTCTTCACCCCAGCGTTTCACGTTATTTCCTTACTGCTAAAACTGTGTTCCAAACTGCGCTTACGGCAGCAGCTAGAGCAGCCACGATAGCTGTTTTGTCAAACCGTTGACCACCAGCTACCCATGTAGCTATTGCAGTCTGAACGGCAGTTTTGAGAGCACGTACAAGTACGTCTTTCATACTATTGTCCTTTCTTAAACTTATTTACTAGTCTGTCAATAAACTCTTTAAGTTGGGTGTACCACGTTGGGTCAACTATTTTAATAACCTCTACAGGTTTTTCAACCTCTACAAGCTTTTCTACGATTACCTGAACCTCTTTAACTATCTCTTTGGGCGGTTTAGCTTGCTCGTTGGCTAGGGCAGTCTGTAGGTTGGCAATCATAGCATTGACATTATTTCTGTAACCATTGACTTCTGGTTCAGCGTCGGTAATAAACTTATAGCCCGTGCGGCCAGAGCCGCCATGTTCCATAGTCCTACCTAGTACAATTCTGTAGGCGTTAGCTTCCTCTTGTGGTGTCATTTTCTGTTCTCCTTGATTACTTTTAATTAACTGTTCCCAGTCTATGTAATTGCTATATGAGTCTGTCCATTTTGTGCCGTTTTTCCTAATGTCATGGTGCAAATGAAAGCCTACGTTACCTGTATTACCAGTTATACCGAGTTCTTGACCCTCTACGACTGTTTGACCAACACTAACCGATGATGACTGTAGGTGTAGGAAACGATGCGTGTATTGTCCCTGCATCTCGATGATGTTGCCGCCATTTACGGCTTCCCTGCCTAACCAGACGTTTAATATAACGCCCGCTTCTGGCGCACGTACCGCCCACCTGACTATTCCGTAGTCATAGCCAGCGTGTTTCCCAAAGTACCCGTAGCCAGCTTCACCGTGATAAGTAGTTATCGGTGGGTTGCCATCTAATGCTCTACGCATAAGCTAACTCCTTTTTAAAAAATTTAACCAAGCTACTACTAGAGCAGCGATTGTAAGAGTAACACCTGTCGCCCACATAAGGGCTTGTTTACCACCAGAAAGATTGTTGAGGGTCTGTAGAATTTCTTTTACATCGGCCTTAACTTCGGTCACATCATCAGATAGGTTTTTGACTTTCTGTTCCACTATGGCAATTCTCTCTTTCTCTCTTAAGTTCATGGGGCAAAATCATTACCGTCACTAGGCTGCGACTAGTATGCCTTCCCCTTCTTCATTTTTTTCTGAGACATTTTCTTGGAAGCCTTCTTGGGCTTGCTCATTCCTTTCATCAGGAATCCTCCTTAATTTATGGGCCACCTGGCCTATAGTTTTACTGTAATAATGTTCTGAACACAAGTAAACAGTCTGCATATCTAAAATACGCTCAAATTTAGAATGTTCTCCACAGAATATACATGGTTTAAGATTAGGTGAATCTGGTATAAGTGTGTCGTCGACCTCATTTTTAGTTTTTAATAACTCTACTATATTAATAGGTACTTTTTTGGTAGCTACTATACGATTATCTTTTCTATAAACCGTGGAGCCATGAACGCCCCTCATTGTTCTCCATTTACTCATACTTCCCCCCTTGTAGCCGAATATATCGACCTCTTCCTTAAATTATTTTTAACAGTGCGTCTCCGCGCTTTAACACGTGAAGACGTCAAATTTATTTTACGACCCTTATATTCTTTAAGCAACTCGGCATTGGTAGCATCTTCACCATATTTCTTAGCCCAGCCCTTAAAACTATCGGCATATTTCTGATTATACTCAGCGGCAATCTTACGGGCTAAAGCAGAATCTCCAGCTTTTATAGCCTTATTAATATCTTCGTTAGCTTTGCTACGAGCCTGACTACTCCTGCTCTGGATCCTGTAGAACTCTGACACAGCCTGTTTCTGTTGTTTCTGAGAGGTGGTACCCTTAGCTACGCCCTGCGAATACGGCAACACGTAATCTGTTATATTCCGACGAGACGGTTCACCTGTATCTGGCTCCGTGTAAGCTTCTAGCTTCTTACTAGCAAACGGTGTACTAGCCCGAAACTCATCAGCAAAGGTGCTTCTCTTACGGTACACTGGATCCACTACTGTAGTCACCCACTTCTTCAAGCCCTCCAGCGGTACAACTTGACTGGCTATACCTGCTAAAGCGCTTTGTGCAGTCTTATCGCTAGATCCAGATATTACATCTACGAAGTCCGAAACACCCTGTACATACGTCTGACCAGAGAAGAACTTAGCCTGGCCCGTCAGTACACCAGTCAACTTATCTAGTTGTGAAGCGTCTAACGGAGCCCTGTCATTAGAATCTTTAATAGAAGCGGGTAGAGCCAAAGCATAGGCGAATGGACCAAACGATATCATCGGCACCCAACGATCCCCAATCTTGATACTGTATGGTTTCTTCCCCGCGGCATAGAAAGCTTCTTTCTCTTTCTCATTCTTAGGCACTGCCCACGTAGTATTACCATCCAGGGCCATCTTTGCACCCAATGCGGTAATGGTTGTACCTATAAGAGCTTTGGCAGCTTGTTCAGCCTTCTTGTCACCACCAGCCTTATATAATGTGCTAAAGCCTGCTGGAGAAAACTCTATAAACTGCTTAGTTATATTCATCGGAGTAGCTATAAAAGGTACAAACCAACGCAAGGCAGGCACTTTACTAGTAGTGCTTTGCATTGCATCTGTAAATTGATCTATTTTACTCAACAATGCCCCTTGGCCACTAATGTTCTTAGCGTCTGTAGGTGCCCTAAACAAAGAATACTTCGCAACCTTCTCAGCCTCAGCTCTGGCAATATCATCAGCCACACCCTTGGACTTCTGGACGGCGTACTCACCAGAGGATATCAACGTCTGGAAAAAGCGATCTTGAGCCTCCATAGCTCTAGTAATAACAGTATACTTCTTGGGTAACTTGTTCAACCTGTATGCCCGTAAATTAGCTAGGTCAGGATTTTCTATGTTCACGTGCCCCCGCCAGGCACCCTTCATAGCCTCAACAGCATCACCCGTACTGTTAAACATATTTTTGTAGTATATCGGGACATCTTTAAGGCTCGCTGTACGCTCTGTGCCTTTAGTAGCAGCACTAAACCAGTCTGTACCAGCCTTAACTGCCATAGTTGCGGGTCTGGTTATCATGGTGTTGAAAAGGTTACTTACTGTGTTACGAGCCTGAGAACGAGGACCAGACAAGATATTCTGATACCTGTATGCTTCAAACTTCTCCCCCTTAGTCACAGGAATAGCATCGTTAATACGACTCATAATGTCAGATATAAGCTTATTCTTCTCTGGACCATCCTCTAGCCCCTGTAACCTCTGGGCCATAGCAGAAACGTCTTTAGTTATTTCTGGTGTGAGTTCTGGTAGTTTCAATTTAGCCCTAGCCAAGTTAATGTAATCTGCGTTGTCCAAAGCACCTAGGTTGCTGAGCTTTTCTATCTTTTGGATAAATGTGTCTCTAGCTTGTTTCGGTACATCCTCAAGCATACGATTAAGCACCGTGCTCTTAGCTTCACCAAGCTGTTTATTAAGCCGCGTAACAACCTCATCGGCCAGAGACTTAGCCGACTTCTCATCAAATCCCTCTTTCGTTAACGCTTTCGCAATATCATCGACAGAACGCTTCTGGTTATCCCAGCTCTTATAGATAATCTCTCGGACTTTAGCACCTTCTTTAAGCAACTGTTCTTTGATAGCAGAATTAATAGTGCTGCTAGCTGGGGGTAGGCCGAGCTCAGAACCAAAGAATTGATCTAGCTGTTTCAGTACACCGACATCATCTGCAAAACGCTCCTTTAATATGGCCTTCACCTCAGGATAGGCCTCTTCAGCTTCTTTGGTGCGGCCAAAGACTTCTTTCAAAATATCTGTCGGTGATTTTTTACGAGCTTTTGGCAACGGGGCAAGCTGTTCTTGTTTGATCTTCTTGGTCAACTCCTCTACCAAGGTATCTATTTTCTTTTTCTTTTGAGGGGTCATGGCCTTTTCGACATGCTTAGCCACTTGTTCGGCGACAGTCTTCTCTTCAGCATCGACATCTCGAGCTATTTGCTTTAAGGTCTTTTCAACATCACCCTTATCTATCTTGACCGCGTTTTCTACTTCACCCTTCAACTTGCTTGCTACTCCGCCTTCTTCGGTGACTTTAGCACCACCTTTTATTGCTTCCCGAGCTTTACGAATCTTTTGGTTGGCGATCTTGAGGATACCTTCTGGTGTAAGCCTACCCCATATAGCAAGCGCCTGTGAACCACGCCCAGTAGCACGACCACGCCTATCTATGGCATCAATAAGATCAGAGGCTTCATCAACACGCCCCTCCTTTAATGCCTTCTGAACTAGCACCTGGCCGACAGCAACATCTTCATCAAGCCTATTTACGTCTGCGGTAGAGCTTTTTATACGTGTCACCGCACCATCATAATCTTCATCTACAATCTCTTGAGCACGCTTTAATAGATCTTTATTTTGTTTCTGCTTATATGTCTGAGGAGCTATAGATTCAGCTGCCTGTTTAGCAAGGGGTTGTTCAGTATCAGATTCCTTGACAGTCTGCACAAACTTTCGTTGCTTAGTAGGACCTGCCTCAGGTATAGGGGGTGATATTTGTTCTACTACTGGTACTTCTTTAACATTAAGCCGTCGCATAGCCGCTAGACGATGCTTGCCATCCTGCACTAAACCGTTAGCATTTATAATTATAGGATCTATCGTCTCACCACGCCTAATAATATCCATATACTCTACAATTCGTTTTTCATCATATTTATCTAAAACATCAGTGCCAAGCTTTAATGCACTAATGGGTGCCGTATCTACATTAGGCTGGAGCTTGCCACGTCTAACCTGATCTACCAATTCGTCAGATTCTGCAGGTAGCCTGGATATAATTCGTGGGGGTGGTATCTGAGCATCAGCATTAGCTATAATGTTACGAATAATATTGGTGTCCTTAGTACGAGCAATAGCTCCAGAGACACGATCAGCAACCTCTGGTATGACCTTCCCCTTCAGTGCCTTTTTGACACCCTCTTCGGTGGTTTCCTTAGCCAACCGCGACAATATCTGTTCACCTGCTTCCTTCTTACCGCCGCCAGTAACATCACCAGCTACAGCTAACCCTAATCCTAGATAAGATAAAGGCGTATCAAATGTCCGAAAACGCGATTCTCCGAGAGTCTTCTCATAACCAGCCCGCCTTTTTTGGTAGGTCTCTACTGGCTCATCACCATAAAAGAACTTACGAACAGGATCAGCAGTTTTACCAGAACTTAGATCCATTCGTTCTCCACCAGTAATCATAGCCCCTAAGTCTACCCCTATTTGAGCACCAGAACGCACTAAAGTCTCTGGTATTCTGGCTACGCCACGGGCAACACCTACTCCAAAATCTCGAGCACGCTCAGCAGGGTCGGGGGTACTAACATCTTGCTCTAGTTGAGCCAATTTTTCCCTAGCTCCAGGGACTCTACTTAAGCCAGGACTCTGCTTGGTCTCAGAAATCTTCCCCTGTAGTTTGGCTTGAGTATCTCGGTATTGTGCGACAGCGGGATTTGCCCTAGAAAGAAAATTAAAAGCCTTACCCACAACACGCTTCTCAGTATTGGCATCCTTCAGGAAGTCCCAGAATGCCATGCTAACCCCCTACTATTGTGGTGTCTGCCCCTGCCTCGGCTGCAGAAGTACTAGGTAAGAATGTCCGACCAGCCTGTACCCCTGGCTGCTTAAGCCCGTAGACTGTTGGATAAGCCCGTTGAAAGCGCTCAATCACCTGTTTGATCTCCATCTGTGATAAATCTTCACCAAACTCATCACGTACCGTCTGTTCAATCTGTTTCACTAAACCATCAGCTTCTGGATCAGTCTTAGAAGCAATCTTGGCATCTATATAATCCTGAAGGTTACTAAAGTCTTGAAGGAAACCTATATCTATAGGGTTCTCGGAATCTGACAATATACTAGCCACAGATTTACCTGTAACACGTGAATAATCGTGTGCGGATATCTCGTTACCTAATGGATCTAAGAAAGAATAACCCCCATCTTCTTTAGGGATTTGTTGATACTTACTTGGGTCAAGTAGTGCGGCCTTCCGTTTCTCTTCATACGCGGCAGCTTGTTCTTGGGCTTTCAAGTCCATGTCTGCTTGTTGTCCAATGGCATAGGCCCCCGCATTGGACTGAGGTAGTTGAAACTTAATCTGATTGGCTTGAGCTATTTCAGGTGATGTAAAAGCTGGGTCTATAGGAGCAGGAGCCTGTATATTACTTGCCCCTAGTACCGCTGCTCGTAGTTGTGGATCCATTAGTAAGCACCTCCGTATTTAGCGCGCGTGGCAGATATCTGGCCTGGATTAGATAATCTAGCGATAAATTCATTAAAGTATTGTGAAGCATAACCCTTTGCAGCATCTGCAATAGCTTCCTGACGATTCTGTTCATTAACATCTGCAAATTTCTTAACTTGAGCTCCAGAGCTTTGGATATCTTTGCCGACTCCGTACTGTGAAATATAGGTATCAAGATCAAACTTGGTCCTCTCCTTACCTGTTTTCTCAGTCTCCGTAGCCCGTTTTTCAATAGTGGCAAGATCCTCAAATTTACGTGCCTTGAATACCTGTTGCTCAAGCTTAGCCTCATCAAACTTAGCTGTTTGTCTTTTCTCTGTAGTGTTACGTGCTGTTTGAGACGCTTCTGCTTTTTGTGCACCCAGGCCGCCAGAGAGCCCAGACTTAGATAGGGTGCGTGCTTCTTCGATTCGATCAATAGCAAAACGCGTCCCACTGTCGGTCTGGAACTCATCGGCGGCTGTATTGATTTGATTGGTGGCTGATGTAACATCTTCGGCTGTTCTAGCCCCAGTAGTAGCTGTATCTTCCTTGGTCTGAGCTAATTCAGTCTCAAGGGCTTTATTGGCCATCTGTGCCTTCTGTTCTTCCTGTTGTTGTTGAAGACGGGCATTAGTAAGGAAATCTGTTAAGTATTTACTATAAAGAGGGTTCTGGCTAGACTCGGCAGAAGCCCTAGCCCTGGCATTAGCACCTGCAATATCATATGCGGCAGCTCGAGGTTGAACTGGGGGTTGTGACATGGTTCTTAATAACTCTTGCCACTTTCTCATCGATTCGTCAACAGCTACAGACCCTGATGAAGCTGCAGACTGTATCTGAGATAAGCGCGTAGGAGCACGTTGCTGATTGAACGTAGCTACGACCTGTGGATTATATGTAGCCTGTAGATTAGGCGAACTACCCTGAATTACTCTGTTAGACGGAGCCTGTGGTGAATATGAGGAGCCTTGCTGACCATAGTTATAACCAACACCACTGATTCTTCCAGGTTGTGCGGTTCCTACTGATATTGCCATGATGATTTATTATGATATCCCTCGGTAATGTTTATCAATAGTCTACGTCCGTGCCGCAGGATTAGTTATTGCCTTTAATGGATTGGAACAAATCATATATTTAAAACGTATCTCACCGATGGTATTAGCTGTAGATGTAGCACCTAATAACAAATTATCTTGTAAAACATGGACTATTTTAAAATTGGTATCATCTACCTCATAACCAAAATAGTCATCTACTGCACCAAAAGCATAAAAATATTTACCCATAGCATAACTCGTATTGACTGGTACATAAAAATAGACTAAGGGTTTCGGTGTATAAGACAATCTATGTGGTATTGTATACAACGTTTCTTTAGCAATAAAGTTGTTACCAGCATTAGCTACTATAGCAGTAGCCTTTACCTTACCAGAGTCTATATGGGCAGGTGTCTTGTTAAGGGCTATTTGTAGCCTGGGTCTCGCAGTCCAAAAAGAAGGCTTACGATCAATATCTTTTTCAGCCACCTTGATTCCGTAACTCATATAATGTAATCCCCTAATTCTTTGAGAACAACATAGGCAAGTGTACTGTTTAATGCCGCCTGAGCACCCCTAAAAACTATCTTAACACTGTCGGCTCTACTCAGCACGGGTATGAAACTGGGATTGATTACTCCAACCCAGTTCCTTTTAATATCTGCGTAGGTCGCCAAGAACGAGGGAGCATTACCTAGATTATGTATAACCTTGGCTTCAAATCCCGTACCAGAATTAGCCGTTGTTAGCCCAGTCTGTTGCACTGCCAGAGCCTTAGCTGATGTATGTAACGAAAAATCTGATAGCTCATTGCTATTAATGTCACGCCCTGTATGCACCGCCCTAACACCATACCTGGTGCTCACTACCTTACTGACTGGCAAGGTCTTCTGAATTGGAGCCGTGTATTCCTCGGCAATCGGCAGATTGTATACTCTTAATAGTATCTTGGCATTAGATAAGCCAGCTGGATTAAAAAATCCTCCAAAATATATCCGATTATTATCAGATATAAGCCCAGCCCCAGAACTATTCGGTGTAATATAGGCATCTGTGGTTAAGTTATAACAATCAAAAGCTGGTAAGAATCCCAAATTATGTCTAAATACCTCTGTCGTGATCCCAGAAGTAATAGTCCCCAGCGATAAAGCTTTCTCATAGGCAATCTCCAAATAGCGCCACCTGGAGTCTAGTACCTTCTGAGCATCTAGGGCTTGTTCTACATCAATACCCTGTTGCGAGATAGTGATACCCCTACTCATCTAATTCACCCAGGCGAGTAACTTCATTGCCGTTATCGTCATAGGTAGATACCCGTCCTTTTACCCCATCTAGTCTGATCTTACCAATCATCAAAATATCCCCCATCTGGCCACTGACTTGTCCCCTGTCAAAAGCTCGTTGAGTTGTTTGTGGGCCATTAGATTCTAGGTTCAGCTGGCTAAGATCGTCCACCGAACGACTCAAGAAACCATCAAACCCACTATCAGTGTAATCATACTTCATTGACGATACTCTCCGTTAGGCTGTAATAGCTAACGATACCATTTATAATCGGTGCCGAACCTTTGTCATTGTGCACTAACTTATAGTTGATGTCTCTACCTTGAACCATTTGTTGATTTTGTCCGAAGACTAATTTCTGTACCGTATCAGTAATCTGTCCAAATGTTCTGAACGGACCACCCTCAATAGAGTACTGTAAACTTGCTCCACGAGCATCTTCTGAATCTACTAGGACAGAGAGATAATTCTTCATTTGGTCAGTACCGAAGTTATTCCTACCAAACTCTATTTCCATAGGTATCGGATCTGCATTATCCAAGATACCTGTTTCATCGCGGAATAACCGTCCAGTATCGTCTGTAAAATATGGTTTGGTATATCCATTTATAGTGATGTTGCGTTGGAACCTAATCTCTCGCTTATGCTCTTCAACCCACCAAGCATTTAGATCGAAGTCATAACAGAGCCTAATTATTTCCTTAGTGGAGGCTGTAGTGGTTGTAGAGGTACTTGAAGTAGATGTCGATATAGAAGTGCTTGAAGTAGAAATACTGGTTGAGGTTGTAGAAGTAGAGACTGATGTAGTTGAAGTAGAGGTGGTTGTCTGGGAAGTGCTCGAAGAAGTAGAGCTGGTAGAGGTGCTTGAAGTAGAAGTTGAACTAGTAGAACTCGAGGTAGAACTGGTAGAGGTGCTCGAAGTTGACGTAGAAGTAGTATCTCCTTCTAGCGGTAAGATCTCTCCAACGGCTAATTTATATACCCGCCCTACTACACCCGCAGAAGCGTATGGCTCGTTGACCTGTTTAATGGAACGCATGTACGGCTCAACTGATCGTGACAATAACTTAAGTTGCCCTGTGTTATCATTGTAGCCCCAAACGCCTGTCGTATGTAGCCACAGTGTCCAGGAACCGATATTTTGGATAGTCTCGTGTGATACGCAACCAATACTGTCTGAAACAGTTATGAGGTTAGCCCCATCCCACTTAAGAAACATGTTCTTGGTAAACAAAAATAACCTGTTATTATTCTTACCCCAGCCAGTAAATGCCGCACGAGACTCCTTACTAGGTGGTACGCGTTCCCAGTCAGCAGTTTCGGGAGTCTTGTAGTCAGTGTTCCAAAACCTTGATAGTGTACCCTTGGAACCAGTTAACCAGATCTCATCATTATCTGAGACATCGATAGCAATCGGATCAAAAGTAATCCGATTATTCTTCTTATCTACAGATACTATGGCAATAGCTGACTGGATCTTGGCCTCGGTTCCAGCCTTATATACATCTACACTCATGCCCGCTTTGAGATACTGTACGTTATCTACTCGTAGCTGCATCAACAGGCCCTTCTGATCGGTCTGGACAAAGGTTATAGCACCCAATGGCGGCGATGACCTATAAAACCTGTCGGGATAGGCTTTGCCATTTAAGTAACAGTTTATAGCATATAGCTCACCATTATACTCAGCTATATATTTACAAGCTGGAGCCCCATAGGTGTTATGTGTCTGTGATACAGTTAATGACCCATCTATATTTGTCAACGGCAGGTAGGTATTATTGGGAGACGCTCCCGCCACATACATTTCATCTAGGTCATTTAACATCTGAAAACGTGTATCTAGGGCAGCAGTAGATATAACCGTAGTCCAATAATCCGCGGTATCTAACACCTGTAAAGTGGCATTGGTGTCTGTGGTGTCGTTGACTCCTACTAGAATACGGGTATTCACCCCTGAGCGTAGGATATCGAAGCCTAGCGTGTCATTACCGTGCTCAATAGTCCTGGCCACCTTCTCGTAGCCTGGTCGCCTTTTAGCCGATCCAATCTTGAAGTTATAGGTGGCGTTCTTACTGCCCGTAACTTCATTACGCTTTTTAAGTAAGTGGGATACGCCAAGCTGTATGCCTCCCGATAAATCTAGCTGGGAATAAGATCTTTGCTGCCCAGCCATAATTAACCCCTATACTGATAATAAGCGCTTGACGGAGGCTTAAAGCCCCGTGGCGTGCCACGATCCTTGCGATCATGCATTTTATAACGTCCTTTTTCTAGGGTGTATTGTCCCTCGAACCTGTCGGCCACAGAATTATAACTGGGTTCTGCGACTCCACGCTTTCGGTAATACATAGCCTTAGCATACAACTTGTATATCCGTGGCGTGGGTGTCTGTATAATGTCGCCTTCGGAATTAATCTCTGTAAAGTATGTCCAGTAATAAAGTATTAGAGCGTCCGAATCGGTGGTCTTAAATGGTGAGCTGAACATAAATCTATTAGTAGCTATATCAAGTGCCATAGCTTCAGGCGTAGCATCCGTAGTGGTGGTGGAAGATATAGTGTTATCGCTATAGGCATTACGGAACTCTTCCATGCCTATAACAGGTATAGTAGTCGTATAATCAGTGTCTGGGTCGGTAGTAGTATCTGTAAAGTTATAATCCATCCTATCGAATTTCCACATTGTCTGATCGCTATTAGAATCAGTCGGGAAGTCTACATAATTACGATTAAGAGTACGAGCTAGAGTTGTCTTAGTTCGCAAAAAATCAAAAGGCCGTGAGGCTAAAATAGTTAAATCATCATTAACATCATTAAAATAACCCAACAACTCAGTACGACTGATATTGATCTCATTAGGATCTGACACCTCTTGCAAAATCTCGTCAATGATATTACCTACTTGACGACGACGCCAACCACTACCCGTGATAACATCACTAAAATCACTCTCCAACGTAGACACACTGTGGTAAACAGACATCTTATAGTGGTAAGTTGTGAGTCCCGTAGTATCATCGTATATAGTCGTCAAATTAGCATTGTCAACGTCTAGGTTCTTAGTGGCTATCACTGAATAAGTACCGCTTACTCCTGTGGTAGAACGATAAAACTTAGCCTGATCAAAACGCATCACCGTTACTGGGTCGTCAGCAGAGTGTGAAAATACAGTCGTACCTACAGTTAGGGTTGTCCCGTTAGCATTAACTGCCGAAACAGTAACTATCTCTGTTTTTTCCTGACCCATTTCACCGATCATGATACGGTCATTAACCGCAAAGCGATCCGTATTCTTGACATCTATAGAGGTAATAGCCGCAGAATAGTCATTAGCCAAATACGATTTCTCGTAATCCTTTGTCTCGGGATTATGAAGCGTTAAAATCATGAGTTAATTATGGTCACTATGCTTATCTATATTCAAGTGACTAATAAACAATTAATCATGACCTAAAACAACTAGTTCGCTGCCCTACACGAAATCACTAGCACCTGTATTTATAAAATCCACTCGAGTGATGGCGACTGGTTCGCCCATTTAAACCAGAAATCTAGTATATCGGAGCTTGTTGTCGCCGTAAGGTCAGTTATTTTCTTGGTTACCACAATTATGCCCTTTACTCGCCTATTGCTATCCAGTTTATCGTTTCCGCCGCACCAAGTCCCCCAGCGTCGGTAATAATTGTAGCCGTAAACTGTGTGGCGGTTGGGGCAGGATCTATACGAACATAGACATTTGCGCTAACCGCTGAACTAACACCAGCTAGGACTATCGGAACTTGGTTGAAGGCCGTCGGGAACGTAACCGTCACTACACCAGTGCTGGTGATAGCTGAGCCTACCTGGATAAATGTATTTGTGGCTGAGTAGTCGTAGGTTGTTGTTCCTGTGGTTTGCCAATTGGTAGCTGAACCGCCCTGGCGGGAGCGAAGCTTCCCATAGACTAATTTTGCGTCAGTAACTGCGTCAGCGGTGATATTCGCGGTTACCACACTATCATTAGTGTTGAGTTTTGAATCTTTAATGTTCAGCCCGTCTATAGTTACGCCCGCCGCCGATGTGAACTCCGACACTGTATCTGTAGTCAAAGTAGGATTTGTAATAACAGGTGTATTGATCGTTGGAGATGTTTGATAAACTACGGCGCCAGTACCAGTAGCCGAAGTAGTGCCAGTACCTCCATTAGCCTGTGGTAGTACCCCCGTGACAGTATTCGTTAGATTTACTTGTGACCAAGAAGATGTGCCTACACCATCGCCCGCCAAAACCCTATTAGCTATTGGAGTAGAGGCTCCCGTGCCTACTTTAGTGGCTATAGCACTTATTTCAGACTGTTCTAGGTTATGCTGCGCCGCATGAGTATCCTGTGCAAGTGTATGAGTAGACACAAAGCCAGCAAACGAAGGAATTGATCCAGGGAAAACACCCATTACTTATAACCTTTCATGATATAAATTATCTCTTTTTATTTATTATCAGTCTAGTGACTGGTTTGTACGCTTTTGTCCTAAAACTCGGGACGGGCGTTACCTGTGAACCGACTAAAGTATTGGCACCGTCTACTAAAACTACAGTGTCATCTACTAAAGCGTCAGCGAAACCAGCCAGGGGTGACTCTTGGTATGGCTGTGGTTTTATACTTGCTACTGGTATATCTGCCGTGCTCATCTTAACCTCCTTCTAATCTGCCCTACACGAACATCTACGGATGTTGCTGCAACGCCCCGAATAACAGGGTGTATTGTAACCCTTGGTAAGAAATTAACATCTAAAATAGTGGTGGTCGTACTGATCGAGGTCGAGCTAGAAGTAGAAGACGTACTGATCGATGTACTGGTTGAAGTACTGATACTTGTACTACTCGACGTAGAACTTGTGCTTGTACTGGTGGAGGTCGAGAATGAGGTAGAAGTACTCTGAGTCGTAGAAGTCGAGGTAGAAACTGTAGTAGAAGTAGAACTTGAGGTCGAACTTGTGCTAATAGAGGTCGAAGTTGATGTTGAGCTAGTACTGATACTAGTCGAGGTGGATGTACTAGAAGTTGAAGTACTTATGCTGGTCGAAGTCGATATCGAAGTTGAGGTACTAATACTCGTGGAAGTAGAGCTAGTTGAGGTCGATTCACTGGTACTAGTACTACTCGTGCTTGTAGACATAGAGGTGGATGTGCTGATAGAGGTGCTCGTCGAAGTGCTGCTCGTGCTGATAGAGGTGGATGTACTAGTCGAGGACGTGCTTGTAGAAACAGAGGTGCTTGTTGAAGTAGACACACTCGTACTCGTAGATGTTGAACTTGTAGAAGTAGATATACTCGTAGAGGTAGAACTCGTACTAGTTGAAGTGCTAGTGCTCTGAGATGTTGAAGTAGAGATACTAGTTGATGTACTACTAGTCGATATAGAGGT
>ERZ1292623.222-Hain-H51-01um-R1-222-length-64180-cov-11_pt1 | contig 52441 bp, 54 predicted proteins | sample MGYA00564398_ERZ1292623 | MGnify/ENA primary metagenome ERZ1292623 (study PRJEB36523, sample SAMEA6512633) | groundwater metagenome | collected 2019-01-07 | study: AquaDiva: Metagenomics assemblies of 32 groundwater samples
CCATACATGAACCACCTTAACCCGAGGGTGGTTCCAAGCTATTGAACCATTGCGGATTCTTGCATCCCACAAAAAATCTTGCATAATACTCTTCTATGGCAACTCTCTACACACATCAATCAAGTAATATCGCGAAAACATGGGCGTTGATGACCGTGTTTTTCCTCATCATTATTGCTCTGGGGTGGTTTCTTTCTGTATACATGGGTAATCCGATGATTCTTTGGATTGCTGGGGGCGTGAGTATTGTGATGAATATTTCAGCCTATTGGTTCTCGGACAAGGTGGCGATTGCATCTGCGGCCGCACACCCTGCAGAAGGACCAGAGTGGCTTGAGCTCAATCGCATTGTCGAAAATCTCGCAATAACTGCAGGACTACCAAAACCACGCGTGTATTTCATTAACGACCCCGCACCGAACGCATTTGCCACTGGTCGCAATCCAAAGAATGCGGCAGTTGCAGTGACGACCGGACTTATCGAAAAATTAAACAGAAGCGAGCTTGAAGGTGTTATTGCACACGAACTTTCACACATCGGAAACCGTGACATTTTGGTCATGACCGTTGCGGTGGTGTTGGTGGGTATGGTGTCGATGGTTGCCGATTTCTTTTTGCGTATGAGTTTTCACGGAGGAGGTGATCGTGACAACAAGGCCGGAGCGCTACTTATGGTTGCCGGAGTTATCGGTGTCATTGTTGCCCCGATTGCGGCACAGCTTCTTCAGCTTGCAGTATCTCGCAAGCGCGAATTTCTTGCCGATGCCTCGGGTGCGCTCCTCACACGGTACCCCGAAGGGCTTGCTGGAGCGCTTGAAAAGATTTCTGCATACGGAGAACCCATGCATCGAGCTAGTCATGCCACCGCGCATATGTTTATTGCAAATCCCTTTGGAAGCGCGGAAGCCGGCCGTTTTATCAGCAAATTGTTCGCTACGCACCCTCCGGTAGGCGAGCGACTGGCCGCTCTGCGAGGTGTTGACACTAACGCATAATAGGTGGTATAATGAAGATTGGTTGCACTAGAAGTTGGCTCAGATAAAGGACAAAAAGGATGGCCCACCTCGCACGAGTCGAGCAAGCCGCGTTCCACATGGCGCATATCCCTGGGACGCCGGTCTACAACGGTGCCGGCGAAATCGAGGATTGGAAGTACGAAGACGACCTCGCGAACGGTGTTCCACTCAGGGATGTGCTCGAATCCGATGGGATGACCGCGGAGCAGCGGCGCTGGCACGCACTCTACGAGCAGTACGAGTCGGAGAACGGATACTGGCGACAGGCTGACCGCGAGGATAATACCCGGCGTTTCGTGGACATCGCCCTCCACTATCACGACCTGTACGAACTTCAAACCCAGATCTTCGACGACAGGGTTCCGGCCGAGATGCTTCTTTTCTGTGAGCAGGCCACGAGCAGAAACGAAAGACGTCACGACCGTCGGAGGAATCGCACTTGGAAATCTCAACGAGTGCAGAAATGGCGCCGTGACGGTGGCCTGCGATTCAACACTGGCCACCGCGTCGCGCCATGGGAAGTTCCCCTGGTCACTCGCAAGGGTTCGACCTGGGGCAAGGCCCACCAGCGCTACGACAAGCGCGAATACGCCCTGGCCCTCCTCGGCTACTAGGGTTGGCCCACCAAAGACTCCGCGGCCCCGTTTCGACGGGGCCGCTTTTGCATTTGACACTTGGCTATATTACTGCTATAAGATAGATAGGTACAACAAGGGAAGGAACCCCCACGAGTGCAGACTTTTAAGAGTCTCTTTGGAGGCAAGCGGTACTGGTGGAATGCCCCCGTCGAGTGGGTGATCGACAAAAAGACGGAAAAGTTGCGTCCACCGACGCTCGCTGAAGCGTCACAACAACGACACGAGAAACGGCGCGCCGAGTTGCGGGCTCAGGAAGAGAAAAAACACAAGCTCGCTCGCGAGGCAAAGCTCAAGAACGCCAAGAAGCGCTCGGCTGTCTCCTGTGGGCCCGTCTCTCCGCCGCCACCGCTTCCGTATGAACACTTGGATCCGTGCGAGCCCGCTTTCATGGGAACGCACCGGTCGGTGTTCGCGCATTGTCGCGATGCATTCGAGTATCATAGTCGTCGCGACGCGAAGTGCTGGAAGCGCACCCGCCGCATCAAGTGGCGGCACCTGGCGACTGTGTAGTTCTTTCTCGGTTCAGCGGCCCCATTTTCACGGGGTCGCTTTTATAACCCCTGTGAGAACTTACCCGCTTTTTCATTGCCTTCAGCTTGTGCTTATTGTATGGTGAAAGTTCCCGTGATTCAGAAGTATACAAATATTGAGAAATTACCCCCCGGATTCCTTCCGGCCCTTGCCGCTTTTCTCGGCAACCTCCTTGTTGCATTCCTTAAGTGGGTGGCATTTTTTGGGAGTGGCTCAAGTGCTATGTTTTCCGAGGCCATTCACAGTGTTGCCGATGTGGCGAATCAAGCGCTCCTTCTCTTAGGTGTGCAACGCACCAAACGCAAGCCGAACAAAGAGTTTGCTTATGGCTTTGGACGCGAGAGATTTTTCTGGGCACTCATATCTGCATGCGGTGTCTTTTTTTTGGGCGCGGGCATTACTGTGTATCGTGGTATCTCGGGTTTCTTACACCCACAACAGGTGCAACATGATCCGTTTGCGTTTGTGGTTTTAGGTATTGCCTTTTTTGTGGAGCTGGGAACTCTATGGCTCGCCCATCGCGAGCTCAAACGCCGACATCCGGACTACACATTACGCGAGGCCCTCGAGGAGGGGGATCCGGTGACAGTCGCGGTGTTCTATGAAGACACTGTCGCCGTCATTGGTGTTGCTGTCGCCGCCACTGCCATCGCATTGTCTTCGATAACGGGTTCGCCCTATTGGGACGCAGGAGGGGCACTTATCATTGGTTTTCTCTTGGGCGGTATCGCTCTTTTTCTTATCAACAAAAACAGGAAATATATCATTGGGCGGTCAATGCCCGAGGAGATTGCCGAGAAGGTAACGGACATGCTGATTGCGGATCCGATGATTGAAAGTGTGCATGATTTCAAATCAGCGACACTCGATGTGGGGGTGTATCGAGTAAAATGTGAAATTGAACTGAATGGCACCGCGCTTTTACGCGAGCTCAATCGCAAAGGCTTGTTGCAGTCAGAGTACGAAACCATCAAAGAAGGGAAGTATGATGACTTTTTAAGATTTTGCGCCGACTATGCCGATCGTATTCCGCGCGTTATTGGCGAGCGGATAAACAAACTTGAAGCAAAGATTCAAAAGGCACTACCTGAGGTCCGTCATATCGATATCGAGATAAATTAGTGAAAGAAAACCCCGGCATGTGCCGGGGTTCTATCAAGGTCGTTCTATCCAATCCGAGCGGAACACTTCCATAGTGATTTCGTCGTGGTAGACACCATTCTTGAATACCTGCTCGCGTTGTTTTCCTACTTCGGTAAATCCGCACGCTCGATAACAGCGCATGCCGCGCGGATTATTGGCAAGGACGCACAACTCGACCTTGCGCAGATTCAGTGAGTGGAAAGCATATAGAAGCAAAAGGTCGATTGCCCTGCGGCCATAACTCTTTCCCCACTGATCTTTCTCGCCAATCGCGATGCCCAGTGTTGCTCGTCGGTCGCGCGCGTGAATGCCGTGGAGGCCAATAGTGCCGATAGGGGTGAATGTGTTCGGGGCGTCGCCCTGAATTTCGATACACCACATCAAATCGGTCTGCTGCCGCTTGTGCAGGTTGTCGACCCATTCAATCTCCTCGACTTCCGACATCGGCAAAGTTCGCGCCAAAAATTGCGTGACCTCCGCATCATTGAACCACTTGATGAAGTTCGGAATGTCCGATCTGTCGGGTGTCCGTAGCCGGACCGCGTTACTTCCTAGCATTGGCTTCTCTTGTAGCATGTCGCTCTCCAAAGAACTGTCGCTTCTTTGCCAAATGAAAACACCTCAGCTTCCATTCAGCCGAGGTGTTTCTATGAAAATTTCAAAGAATTACCTGGGCTGACTGCAAGCACGAATAGACTCGTCCACGACTGTGGGGACGATTGGCTGTGTATTCATATTTTTGCATGCAGAACGCATAGATACATTATGGCGTGTTTACATCAGATGTCAAGGGCGCAGAAAAGTGAGTAGAAAAGTGAAAAAAGCGAGGTATACTCGGCCTCACGGAGGGTTCGCATAGTGGTCGAGTGCACACGCTTGGAAAGCGTGCGTGCCGCAAGGTACCGAGAGTTCGAATCTCTCACCCTCCGCCAGTGGTCTTTAAGCAAAGAAATGGTTTGTAAGTATACCCCAAATTGATCGAGGTTGAGATATACTAGATTGCATGTATATTTTCGTCGATCTTGATGGGACTTTGTTTGACACCCCCAGGCTCGGTGCCGACACAGCTGCCCTTTTAAAGGAAGAGCTGAACATAAGCCCTGATATTTATGAAGCTGCTCGCAAAGAACTGTTTGCGATGAACAACAAAATATACTCGGCAAAATTACATGCCAAGTGTCTTGCTGAGATAGCCAACATGGATGAAATTTCTCTAGTGAACCGCTTTGTTGATTTATCAACCACGAAGATTCCCCAAAATATGTGTATAGTGATTTGTTCGAATTTTTAAAGTCCGCTCAGTTGTTGGGCTCAGTTATAATCCTCACCTATGGCGAAGATTTTGTTCAAACACCAAGAGTAAGCAAATCTGGTTTGCGTGCAGCAGTAGCTGATGTAATCGTGACTCAAAAAAGCAAAGCAGACACACTGGAGAAGTATCTCCAAGACAAAAATATTGGTCCCGCTGAAAAAATAGCACTGGTTGACGACTCCTTAGAGCATCTTATTGGAGTGAAAGCTCGATTTCCTCAGGCAATCACCATTCATCTCGTTAGGAGCTCAGACACAACGACCCCTCCAGAATTCTATCGAACGGCTTCATTGGCCGAAGCGTTTTCTGTTTTACAGAAGAGAGCTAAAACCTGTGCTGAATAGTGTCAGGTACGATTGTTTGCACAAAATCATTGTATAGTTTTATCATGTGGTGAATTCTGCCAAAGGACCACCTCGCCTGGGTGAATGAGCAAGAGCCAACAGCAACGATTGTCTCAATACGGACCAATATCAACAAAGGCACTCCACTGGGAGCCAGTGAATGGGTTGTGCAACTCGCAAGCAGATACAATCTCACTGCTACAATGCGAGGTGTGGGGAGGCCGAGAAAAGGAGGAAATTAGACCATGTTTTTGTGCAAATAATCGTACCTGACACTGTTTACTGCTGACACCTGTTATTTCATAGGCTTTGTGTTAGACTTTTTTGTGCTCAGTTTACTGAATAAATCCCTGGCGTTTCTAGCGCTTTTTGCTCTCCCTGCCGTAGCCCTTGCCCACGGCGTTTCAACGGACGATGCGAACTTTATTCAGACCATTGAAGGCCCCGCGATTATCCAGTTTCTGTACTTAGGTGCCAAACACATGATCACCGGATATGACCATCTGCTATTTCTTGCGGGGGTTATTTTCTTCCTCTACCGCCTGAAAGATGTCGCGCTTTATGTAAGCCTCTTTACCATTGGGCACAGCATCACGCTTTTGGCCGGGGTACTTCTCGGCATTCATGCAAACGCTTATATCGTAGATGTAGTCATCGGCCTCTCGGTCGTATACAAAGCCTTCGATAATATGGAGGGCTTCAAGACTTTTTTCGGTTTCCAGCCAAATACCAAAGCAGCGGTAGTGATATTCGGTTTATTCCACGGCTTTGGCTTAGCGACCAAGCTACAGGATCTCACCCTGTCGCCGGATGGCTTGGTGATGAATATCATCAGTTTCAATGTCGGTGTCGAGATGGGCCAAGTTCTTGCGCTGACCGCTATCCTTTTGGCGTTTATATACTGGCGGCCACACAAGAGCTTCTTGCGCCATGCGCTCGTTGCCAACGCGGCCATCATGGTTGGCGGCTTCTTGTTGATGGGTTACCAGATTACGGGTTATATACTGCAATAACTATGGACACCAACCCCGCTCCAACATACCCGCGCAAACATGTCTTATGGGCTACCGGAGGCGCCCTGCTCGTGGCCGCGGCTCTGCTTGTGTTGGTAGTCTTGCCCGCGCAGTACAAAATAGACCCAACCGGTATTGGCGAAGCTTTAGGACTTACCAAGCTCGCTCCCACTATCGTGCCAGAGGCAGCACTGGGCTTTACGCCGTATGTTTGGCCGTACGAGCAGGCGGAGGAATCGATTACGATACAACCGCGCCAGGGACTGGAGTTTAAATTTTCAATCGAACGAGGAAACCCGATTCTCTACACATGGAGTTCGACTGATGTGATTTACTATGAATTCCATGCCGAACCCACGACCGACGAAGGCAAGGAATATCTACCCTTCGCGAGCTACGAAAAAGGGACAGCGGCGCTCTCGAGCGGATACCTACTGACAAAATTCACCGGTCGGCATGGGTGGTATTGGCGCAACGACAGCGCCAAGCCCATCACCGTCATCTTAAAGGCGTCCGGCTACTACGGGATGATAGGCGTTATTGATCCGAATAAAAAAGCGCAATGAAAAAACTATTCTTTTTGTCGCTCATGCTTGTCCTCCTTGTGGCCTCATCGGCACAGGCGCACTCAAGCATAACCGACGAGAAAGAGGTAGGTAACTACAGAGTGGTATTGAGCTACTTCGGCGATGCAGCATTCGTGGATGAGGCGGTAGGCTTCAACATCTATGTATATCCAAAAGTCGAGGGTGCAGTGCTCATTACGCCAGCTGACGGGGCGGTAAAAGTATTCAAAAAAGACGGAGCAGAAATCTTTTCCGGTCCGCTGGACGTGGCCGATCCCGATGCGCCCGCCTACTTCAAATACACCTTCGCAGAAACTGGCGATCACATGATTACGCTGTCTTTAAAGATGGAAACCGAGCAACTGCCGGATGTATCTTTCCCTCTGCATGTCTACGCTAGCCCTTTGGATGCATACAAAGCTGTCTCGGGAGAGGAAGAGAAACCAGCTTTAGGTTTTATTGGGTGGGGTGCCGCGACTCTCATAATCGTCGCAGCCGGGGCGTGGTTCTGCTTGCGCTCGCGATCCTCTCCAACAAACTAATGTTGGTGGCTGTGCCCGGTGCTCTCAACTGCCTTGCCGCGCTGTTTTTCGGGCATGTAGCTGAAGGCTGAATAGTGTCAGGTACGATTGTTGCGCGAAATGACTGTATAGTTTTGTCATGTAGTGAATTCTATTGAAGGGCCACCTCGCCTGCGTGAAAAGGTACCTGACCTGCTCCGAAGAAAACAGGTGATAATGGAGTGATGGTAGCCACATCCAAGTCTCCGAAGGCAGTCGCGCTCGTTGCATACACCACTGCCAAGTGTTCGCTCCAGTACAGCCACCTTAAGGGCCTTAAGAAGTTCACACAACACCAGCTCGTCGTGTGTCTGGTCCTGAAGGAGTTCTTCCGTACCGACTATCGCGGCGTCATGGAGATACTTCAGGATTCGACGGACTTGCGGCAGGTACTGGAGCTTGAGGAGGTGCCGCACTACACCAGTTCATACTTTGTTACCCGCAAAACAAAAGGCGGGGAATACCACCAAACGACGCGCTATACGACATTCCCGAAAGTCGGCATTTTCATGGATTGAACCTCGTTTCTCGTGCTTGCAGGCGCCCCCTCGTGGGGGCCATCGCCCGACATCATTCACTTCAAGAAAGTGCTCGCGGACGCTTCCAAAAAGAAGCGAATCGTTCGCATCGCTGCCGACGCTGCTATGATGCTGAACACGCCTATATGTCCGCAAGAGAGACACTCCATATCAAAAGCATTATTCCCAACAGAGTCGAGCGCCCCACCACAAAACTCCCATCAGGAAAGTACCGCCGACTCATGACGCTTCGGTTCGACACAGAAAAGTCGTTTGAAAATCCTGGGAGGAGGTTTTCAAAGCATCTGCTTTGTGGAAGTCCCAAATGGGGTGGCTTTCATCTCCTGTATTCCAAAATATCTCCAGGCTGGCATTCAAGCGTTTTGCAAATTGCTTCTAAGGTTGATAACCGGATAGCTTTCGCTCTGCCATTTTTCAATACGGAAATGTTTGCCATGGTTATGCCGACTTTCTCAGCAAGCTCGGTAACACTTACTTTTCGCCTCGCCAACATAACATCGATGTTTATAACGATTGCCATAGACTATACGGTTAAGTCATTTTCAGACTTCAGCTCTACGGCGCTTTGTAAAGTTTTTTCAAACACAGCTGCGGCAGTAGCGACTACGGCGGAAACAAAAATCAGAACAAGACCCATCATCACACCGCCTGCAATGTCCTCCTCCACTTTGCGTTGAACACTAGTGATGTAGGCTTCCGCTCCCATAAGAAACGCGATGATGGTCACGGCACAGTATTTTATAGTCCGTAAGGCTCTTACGGATGCTTGTGAAAACACTCGGTTGTGTCCTATATACCCCAAGAGTTTAAATGCTTGATAAAGCGCCACAAAAAAAGCAATTGACCCGATATATAGGTACGCCAAGAAGGGGTCATCAAAATATATCTCGTAGAGTGTAGTTGCGTGCGCATTTACGCCCTCGAGGCGAGGTTCCCAAAGCAGAAGAGCAAGAGCGCCAATACCAATGAGCACAATGACTATCTGAAGAAATACTGTGGAACCTTTTTTCATAGATGAATTCTTAATTCTTATAAACTTTACTATTCCCATCGTAGTTGATGCTTATCGTTTGTCAATATATATTTACTGTTATTCACAGCCATTGTTTACAAGCCAAGTCAATCGCCAATTGCTGATAAACTGAAGATATGGCTACAGACAAACAGAAAGAGAAACTCATACAGGAGGCCATTTCGGCCCTGAAAAATCCGTATCCCAAGGATTCGAAAAATAGTTATGCCGCAGCTGTTCTTACTGATAGTGGGAATATCTACTCTGCCAACTATTACCATTCCGACACTCGGTCGCTCACCATTCATGGAGAGCAGGCCGCTCTAGTTCACGCCGCATCTCACGGCGAAGGGAATATTGTTGCGATTGCAGTCACGAGCAACGAGGATTTGGAGCGTGGGGAATTTACTGCGCCCTGTCATATGTGCAAACAAGTGCTCTGGGAGAGTCGACTCAGATCAGGTATTCCAATGCTCGTGATTCTTGCGAACCCGCACGGCGAGACAAAGGAGGTGTTGCTAGATGAGCTTGTGCCGCTTCCGTGGCCTGCACGAAAAAAATCTTGATCGTGAGACTCGAAACAGCTCTAAAGGTATGCATTCACCTATGCAAAAAACATACATAGATAAGCTGGCTCTCATCGAAATTCGAGATCGAAAGATTTTGGAAACATGCAGTTATGGTAAAGATACATGGTATATTCCTGGCGGCAAAAGAGACGGTAATGAAAGCGATCAAGAAGCACTTGCCCGCGAAATCAAAGAAGAATTACTTGTTGATTTGATTCCTGAAACAATTAAGCATTACGGTACCTTCGAGGCACAGGCGCATGGAAAACCGGAAGGAGTGCTGGTTCGCATGACTTGCTATATGGCGAAATACGATGGAGAACTTACTCCACATGCAGAAATAGAAAAGATAGATTGGTTCAACTACTCGCAGAAGGGCGAGACATCTCTAGTTGATCAATTGATTTTCGACGACCTAAAGGCAAAGAATCTCATTGAGTAAGTGCGTGGATTCTGTACCGTCGTCAGCGCGCAATCATTTTTAACAAATCTTTAGAATTATATGGAAACATACATAGCGTTGCTCCGTGGGATAAATGTTGGCGGTAACAACAGGGTCGAGATGCCGAAACTCAAAAAGTGCTTTGAGTCACTCGGATTCAAGAGTGTTTCCACCTACATCAATACGGGGAATGTGATTTTCGAAGGCAAAAATAAAAAACAGGAAGCATTAGCGGCAGAGATTGAGAAGGCGCTCGGAAAAACCTTTGGCTTTGAAGTTCGGGTGGTAATCAGAACGGCAAAAGATATTCGAGTACTCTCTGAGAAAATGCCGTCTGCGTGGAAAAACGACACTGATCAAAAGACAGATGTACTGTTTCTGTGGGACAAGTTCGATACTAAAGCCACACTGACACAGATTGCCACTAATCCCGATGTGGACAGGCTACGATACTTCCCTGGCGCAATTATCTGGAATGTGCACCGCGCCGACTATGCAAAAAGTGGAATGAACAAATTTGTGGGCACGGTGGTGTACAAGCACATGACTGCACGAAACATAAACACTGTGAGAAAGCTTTCCCAGCTGGTGGCAGGCACCAAGGCGAGCAAAATTAAAAGATAAATGCTTCTATGAAAATAAAACTCAACAGTGTGTTTGTCGATGATCAGGACAAAGCACTCGCATTCTACACAGACATCCTCGGGTTTATTAAAAACAAAGATGTATCGTTAGGAGAGTATCGTTGGCTTACCGTCGTATCGCCTGAAGATCCGGATGGCGCCGAGCTATTGCTCGAACCAAGTGAAAATCCAGACGCTCGGATATTTAAGAAAGCGCTTTTCGAGCAGGGGATACCACTCACTCAATTTTCAGTAGGGGATACGCGTGCGGAATATGAGAGACTCAAAAAACTTGGAGTGCGCTTTACCATGGAGCTCACTCCAATGGGACCTACGGTCGGCGCTGTGTTTGATGTTACTTGCGGTAATCTCATTCAGATTGTCCAAGAATAGTAGGTGTTTTGTCGAGCACGCGATATACTCACGAACTAACAAGTAACAAATAAAATATGAAAAAATATTTGGCTATCTATTTAGGATCTGCAGAGGCAATCGCAAAATGGAAGGCTGCAGGAGGTGAGGCGCAAATGAAAGCAGGTATGGAGGCTTGGATGAAGTGGACACAAGACAACCAAAAGTCGATTGTCGATATGGGCACTCCGCTCGGGAAGACAAAGCGAATTGATGCACAAGGCGTTTCAGATACCAAGAACGAGATCGGTGCTTATACGGTTGTTGAAGCAGAATCACATGAAGCTGCCGCAGCGCTCTTTTTGAACCACCCACACTTCACCCTCTTTCCGGGGGACTCAATCGAAGTAATGGAGTGTTTGCCAATGCCAAAGATGTAGGTAGCCACCCAAGCGAGTTTGAGCTAGACTTCATCTGGTGCACAGAAGGGGTCTTCGATGAACATCAGAGAATTTGTAAAAGTACTTCTCTTAGTCGGCTTCTCTTCCAGTATGGGTGTGGCTGCAGTCGCGGTCATGCTGGGGCTCATTCATCGCCTGTGCGGTCCGCGTTGTTTGGGTGTACTGGAAAGTGTTGTCGAAAAAAGTCCCGATCCGGCAAGTGACCTATTGCTTATCTCGGTAAGCTCAATTCTATTTTGTCTAGTATGTCAGTGGTTGTGGGAGAGACTCTAAGAGGGCCAACACCCTCTTGTTTCGTGTGTGGCCAGGTTTTACAGGCCATTATTTATCCGGTAAAGGAAATACTAAAACTCCATAGTGTCCATGGTTCCGAGAAGTGCAGGACTTGAAAAGAGTGATGGTGCGGCAAACATAAGTCCGACAAGTGGTACCACAAAGGCAACAAAAGTGACAACGGTTGTAATCAGAAAGTACTTGCGTGTTTTTTCGACTGACGCATGGATGGTGTCTATCTTATGCTCAATGCGCAAAAGTTTCTCTGCAATCTCAGTGTCCATCCCCAAAGCGTAGCATAGATACAGAGCGTAAGCTGTGTGTATCTCGGTCGTCATAGATAATACAGTGTTATGCTGTATATATATGGGAAATGAAAAAGATGGCTCGCGCCACAAGCCGTGGCTTACTCTAATTTTTGCGTTACTCGCCGCGATAACTTTCGTGATGTCCAGAGGAGGGCCTGACATGCGTCCGACTATTCCGGTCATGGAGGCAATGTTTGGCAATAGGACATTTTCAATATCTGCACAAGCGGTGCCACCTATGGCGCCACGCGCTATGGAAGTCTCTTACGACAACGGCGGAAGCGGTGCTCCAGAAATGCCTGCCTTTGCAGAGGATGGTTTTATGTCGGCGCCGAGCGCTAACTCTGCACGCATGATGCGCAAAGAAGTTTTTTATCCTGATTATCCGCCGGTGTATCCACAAGGCCAGGTTTCAATTACAGATACCCGCGAATTTCTCAAGACGGATTACCGTGCCACGCTGCGCACTCGTCATGTCCAAGAAACGACTCGGCGTGCAGAAACCACCGTGCGAGGGTTTGGTGGCCGAGTAGATAACACTTCAAGCTCTCTGAAATCCGGTTTTGTCAGTTTCATTGTCCCAGCCGCTCGATTCCAGGAATTTAGGGATGAAGTTGAAAGTTTTGTCGATCCCAGATTCTTGACAGTGAATGTCACTACACAAAATCTTTTGGGACAAAAAGTGGGTATCGAAGCCGGGCAGGAGCAGGTCAAGGAAAGTATCGGTGGTCTGCAGGCGGAACGCAAACAACTCGCAAGCACACATACCAGCACTATTCGCTCACTCGCGTCCAGTGTGAGCGCCCTTGAAGACGAACGCAGTGTCCTTGCGAATGAGCGCGCAGTAGACCCTATCCGACAAGTGTATATTCGGTCACGCATTAGCGACATTGCCACTGAAATTTCCGCACTCGAGAGGAAAGTTGCACAAGAGAATAGTTCGTATCAAAACCAACTTGGTTTTATAGACGCGCGCATTAATGATATGGGTGGCGTGCTCGAATCTTTGGACGAGCAAGATCAAGACCTACTCGACAATGTCGCTACGGTCACAGGATCTATCTCGATCAACTGGATTAGTTGCTGGGAAATTGTGCAGACCTATCTCCCTGGCTACTGGATTCCTGGAGTCTTCGCCTTCCTCATGGTCATTGCTTTCTTGTGGGAGAAAAAGAAAGCCCCGACAGCATAGGCGTGCTCTATGCCCACCCTTCGCTTTCTAAAAGAGGAAAATGTAGTGAGAATACTCACAATTGCTCTTGTGTACACGGCGCTCTGTGTTCCGCTTTTTACAAGCGCAGCTTCCTTGGATATGCAAGGAGCTCAGGCACTGCCAAAAGCACAGATGTTAGTGGGGACTTCCCAGCCTCCTAGTCCTGATAATCGTTGTCCCAACTTATACCGGACTCTCTCACGAGGAAGTCGTGGGGGCGATGTCGTATCACTTCAGAAATTTCTGACGACGAATGGGTATCTGAAGGCCGAGGCGACTGGATATTTTGGAACCCAAACAGAACAGGCGATTCAGCTCTGGCAATCAAGAAATGGAGTGGTTTCTTTCGGTACACCGTTTTCGACTGGGTATGGAGTAGTTGGTTTGAAAACACGCGCGCGCATCGCGCGACTGTGCAACATGGTTGATGAAGTATATCAATGCCCAGTACGAGGACCTCTCGCGCCATGCGCTTCAGGAACAAGACCTGTGTGGGATACAGATGCAAAAGGATGCCGAGTGAATGACCGCTGTGTGGTGGCATCCGGGCCTCCATCAGTCTCATTCAATTATCCTTCTGGCGAGGAGACATTCCGTACTGGCGACACAATGACAATCCGCTGGAATGCGCAAAATATTCCGTCGGACGCAACTATGTACCTAGTGACGAGTAACGGCATTGTTATCAAAAACCAGCTTGATCCAGCTGTCGGCTCATATATCTGGAAAATCCCTGTGCCAGAAAGTGTCCTTTGCTCGGGCTTCTCGGATGCGTTGTTTTACTGCGGAACAGAAGATTTCAATCAACCAATTACCATAAAAGCGCTCATCTATACACCCAAAGATGCTTGCCTCGGATACTGCCAAGGTCCAAGCCCGGTGACTGTCGCTTCAGCGGAAACTCTCGGCTTCAGAATCGTTGTCCCCGGAGGGGATCCCGCTGTTGTAAGCTGTTCGACCGAGAGCGCCCCTCTATGTGGCTATGACGGTACTGGAAGTGGCCCGAAAACATACCCAAATGGATGTTACTTTTCGGCGGCCAAGGCAGTGAAATTGTCTGACGGCGCATGCGAGTACCCCAAGAATCCCTCAGCCTACATGCCACAGTTCGGCGTTCTTGGCTATTCGAACGGACAAATGTCCGGGACCTATGGGATGCTTCGATTTGTCGGAAATACACTCGGCGCGTTTATCGGGGATACTCTCGATGTTCAGTTGGAATATCACAATATAGAACCAGTAGGTTCGATTTCGGCTGTCATAAAAGCCGATGGTCGTACAACTGAATACGCGCTCATCAATTTTCAGCCGAATACACCGTCCGTTCAAATTAAGATTCCTGCAAATATGCCTGCCGAAACTGCCCAGACATCACCGATGTACCGTATCCTTCTCACACTGAAAGATAAGAATGGAATCGCTATTTCACAAACAAGCTCATCTCCGTTTTTGATCGTTACCCCGACCAACTAGTCCGTCAATGCAACGAGTGAACAAATCAAGGATTTGCTAGACTTGAAACATGAACATCACTCTCATTGGCATGCCGGGGGCAGGGAAATCATCGGTGGGGAGAATATTGGCAACACAGCTTGGCTACGAGGTGGTTGATTTCGACCGCGAAATGGAGAAGGTGTATAAAGCACCACTGCAATCGCTTGTTGATACTTGGGGTGATTCGTTATTCATTGAGCGCGAAGGTGCGTTCGCCATTTCGGTTACCGAAGGGCGGGACAATATAATCATTTCACCAGGCGGAAGTATTGTGTATCACTCAGGTGCAATGAATCATTTACGCGAGCACTCGTCTGTTGCATACCTACAAGCCCCACTCTCGCTTGTTGAGGCCCGCATTGGCACGATCCCTAGGGGTATCATTGGGCTAAAAGCAAAAACACTTGCCGATTTGTTTGCCGAGCGCGTACCATTGTACGAACACTATGCGCACCAGACTTTTGATGCCAATCAAGATGCTGATGCTGTTGCGAACAAGATTGCACGGGCGTTCAGTTGACAGCATCAGCATGTCAAGAAAAATCTGATATTATGTGAACATATATGGATCAATCTGCGTCAGCGAGTGGACAGCCGGTGCCTGTAACGCCGCCGCCGCTGAGCTCTCTTCCGACTCCCGAAAATCCAAAAAAAGCAGGAGGTTGGTTTGCTAATCACCCGTACCGCGTAGTGCTCGGTCCCGCACTCTTTTTTGTGGTGGCTGTGGGTGTTGCCGCTCTCTTGCAGGGGGCGGGCGAATTCGCATTTTCGATTCCACAAACCAACTATGTTCCCGTATATACATTGGTGAATGAAAAAATTTCCCAGCATGGTGCCGTGGTGATAAATCTACCTGAAGGTGTTTCTAAAGAAGATGCCGAAGAAAAAATCTCTTTCGACCCACCGCTTGGTGGCTCGTGGGTTCCTTCCCAACTCGACAAGGCGTTGGTGTACAAGCCGTCCGAAGAGCTCACTGTGGGAAAATACTACTTGGTGTCTCTCGCAACTGATGGCGGAGTTATCAAGAAAGATTTTCTTGTAGACGAAGATCCTGCCATTGTAGATATATTCCCGTCCGCTGAATCGGAAGCCGAGCTTGCCTCTGCAGTCACTATCATCTTCAACAGGCCGATGGTACCGCTCACCACGCTTTCAGAACTCGAGAATAAGGACATACCCGTCACCATCACGCCGCCGACCAAAGGAAAGTTTAAGTGGATTACTACGCGCACACTACAATTTATTCCCGAGACCACACTCATCGGATCGGCCCACTACACGCTTGCTGTGCAACCAGGCTTTGTTTCCATGGATGGTTTGGCAGTTGCGGGAAAGACACATACATTTACAACAAAACAGTTGCGTCTTGAGAGTGCAACCAACTATACAATTGGATACAACGACCCTGTCGATTTTCGTTTTAATCAGCCGATAGACATCGAAAAGACGGCGCGCGAAATCACCGTCACCGACCTCTCGACAAATTCGCGCGTCGCCTTCGAGGCGGAATATAGCGAGAAGTCCGTATACGATTCAGGGAATGGAGTCTACCAAAAAGTAGTGGACAAATCGGTACTTCGTGTGGTACCAAAAAACTCTGTGCGCGGACATTCAAATGTCTGGGAATTTGAACGGCGCTACAGTGTGGCTATTGTGTCTGCGTACGCGGGCGGCGATATAGCGCTGTCAGGACCTGGTGGCGCTCCAGCTGTACAAACCGAAGTAACGACCAGCCCCCTGCTGAGGGGAGTTTCAGTACAATCAGAGAAGACGCCACTTGCATCACCACAATTGTTCGATCCCTCAGGCAAGGCCATCTTCTCGTTCTACGAAGACATCGATATTCGTAAAAGTACGATTCGTGCAAAAGGACTGAAAGCCATTGTGTATGGTGAGAAATGCGAAGAGCGCGACCCCGACGACTATCGTAGCTCGTGCAAAAATGTCGAGGACAAATCACAATTAATTGTCACCTTTGACTCCAAGGCATACGCTCGTGGAGAGGAAATACCAGTGACCTTTGAAGGACTGCTGAATACCGATGGCTATCAGGTAAACGCGCGCGCGATTGTTGTGCCGTTGATAGTGTATCCCGAGTTGCGCATCATATCGTCAAAACCCGGTGTTGGAACAAATGGAGCTAGTGTTCAGGAATTGGTGCTGTGCACCAATGTTCCTTTGCAAACACTTGATGCAAAGGAGTTTTACCAACACGCAAAGGCCAACAAATATATGGTCTTTGGCCGATGGGATACACCCTACCTACAAGACACCAATTCATACGAAAATCCTCGCCCATGTTCGCCTGATGGGTATGTAAACAGAATTCATTACGGACTGCTGCCACAACAGACATACACCATCTCTGCATCATTTGACGATGTGTTTGGGCAGAAAAGTGCAAGTAATCTGGCATTCACGACTGGTGCTGCACCAAAGTTCTACTTACGCTTCCAAAATCTGCAAAAAATATACAGCGTGACGACACCGGACAAGACCTCGCTCGCGTATGCCACCGAGAATTTTGACTATGTCGACCTCTCCATTTGCAAAGCGACTCCTGATGCAATGGTGCAGTACCTTTCGACACAACCCAGCGAAATCTCGACGACACCCACTAGTGGCCTTGCTTGCGGAGAAACGGCAGTAAAAAGAATCCAGCTCAAGCCGGATCAGTGGGTGAATCAGTACTTCCAGATTGACATCAAAGAGTACTTTGAAGACCCGCGCGGACAGTACATCATTTCTTTCAGTCATCCGCAGTATCGCGATGAACAAGGACAACAATTATACGGACGCACCTACCTGAGCGTCACCACTCTTTCGATGGTCGAGAAGCGAGTAAACTGGACCTCCCATGACTTCTCGCCGGAAACACCCGATATCGTGTACACGATGCCTCGCGGATTAGTGTACTGGGTAAGCAAGATTGGCTCGCAAGACCCCGTCATAGGAGCTAGTGTGCGGGTATATCAGTCTGCAGAGGGAGACAGATGGGGCGACCAGAAAAAACCACCGGTCCTTGCGGGGTCGGGTGTGACCGATATGCGTGGATTTCTTGAAGCGCCCCTGACCGCGGATGTGGTGGGTGCTGTGGTCACTGCAGGTGGCGATTCAGCGGTCATTTCCAAATGGGCAGATACTCTCAGTAGTTCTTGGCAGCTCGCCCACCAAGAAGAGAAAATGTATGTGTATACCGATAGACCACTATATCGCCCAGGGCAAACTGTCTACATAAAAGGCCTGTATCGCTGGAATGTTGATGGGGCATTCGAAGTTTTGCCTGGTGTCGATGTCATGCTCGAAATAAACAACAGCAAGGGCGAATCACTACTCAAGCAGAAACTCCCCGTCACAAAATATGGTACGGTCAGCGCAAGCGTTGTCTTGCCGATGGATGCACCACTCGGCACCTATGTTATACGCGGTACGGGAGGATATGCACAGTTCGATGTCGCTGAGTATGTCGGCGCAGCATTTGAAGCCAAGGCAGAAACCAATAAAGAAGAGTACCAGGCAGGCGAAACTGCGCAGATTGCTATATCAGGTACCTACTATTTTGGTGCGCCCTTGGATGGGGGCACATTGAGTTACAGTCTGAGCTCTCAAGACTTCCATTTTGACAGGTACACTGACGAATATTTCAACTTCGGTAGCAACTGGTACTACTGCTACGACTGCGGGTACGGTGATACCTATCTAAAGAGTGGTAAGGCAGCTCTTGATCCAGAAGGTAAAGTTTCTCTAAACGAGGTACTCGATTTCGATGCATTTTTCAAAGATGACGATCGCGACAAGAGCAAGATATTTGTCTTGCACGGAACTATCAAGGACAAGCAGGGTAAATCAGTGAGCTTTCAAAAATCGTTCATCGTTCACCGTGGCGAAGTGTATCTCGGCATAAAGACCGATCCCTCTTTCAGTGCTGTGAATCAGCCAATGACATTGAAGGTAAAGACGGTTGACACACAAGGTGTGCCAGTTTCGCAGGGCAACATAACGATTGTGGTAAACAAAGTCGAATGGAAGTCGAACAAACGGCAGGAGGTCGATGGGGGTTTCTATAATCGCCCCGAAGAAATGTTGACCCCGGTACTTACGAAGAAAGTTGCGACCGACCGATCGGGTAACTATTCCGAGCAGATTTCTCTGAAAGAACCAGGGCAGTACAAAGTTGATGCGGTCACCAAAGATGGCGCTGGGAATGCGATCAAAGGAAGCAGTGATGTCTATATCTATGGCGGAGGCACGGTCGATGTGCGGCCGACTAACAATGCGACCCTCGAATTACAAGCGGAAAAGACCGATGTCAAAGTTGGCGAGCGTGCCAAATTCATCATTCAGTCTCCGTACCCTCGTGCGAAAGCGCTTATTTCCATCGAGCGCGGCCGCATTTTTACCTACGAGGTTGTCGATATCAACCAAAGCATCTTTGCCTACGAATTTCCCATTACCGAAGACTATGCGCCAAATGTGTTTGCGTCAGTTGTCCTTCTTTCACCGACTCCAGAAGTAAAATTTGGCTCATTGCAATTTACCGTCGACCGAAAAGCAAAAGAGCTTGTTATTGATGTGGCTTCGGACAAAAAAGCGTACTTGCCTGGGGAAAAAGTGTCACTCAGCATCACCACAAAAGACGCGAAAGGGAAAGCCGTCTCTGCGGAAGTATCGCTCTCGGTGGCAGACTTGAGTGTGCTTGCGCTTGCCGGAAATCCAAAGAAAGATCCACTCACATTCTTCTACAACGGCTTTCCTCTGACAGTTACCACAGAAGCAAATATAAAAAACATTCTTGAAGAGGCCGAGATTCCTACAGGAAGCAAAGGTGGCGATGGTGGCAGTCCCGAAGATCTGGCAACCAAGAAACGCGGGATATTTAAAGACACTGCGTTCTGGCAGGCGAATGTGGTGACGGATGCGCAGGGTAGGGCACAAGTGGCATTCACGCTTCCTGATAATCTCACTAGGTGGCAGATTGAATCGTTGGGTATCACTAGGGACACGCGTGTCGGCGTTCGTTACCAAGAAATTGTGGCACAGAAAGATGTCATGGCAGTTCCGATTAAGCCTCGTTTTGTCGTACCGGGCGACGAATTTATGCTCGGAGCAAAAGTGTTCAACCAAACCGCAACTACACAAAGTCTCAACATTTCAATACAGAGTGACACACTGACGATTCGAGGTGCGCCAGACACACGCGTCACTATACAGCCAGGAGAAACTGATACTGTCTATTTCTCGGTCCGGGCACCAGAGGAAAAGAGTGATGGCGCACATTCATTTACCCTCTCTGCAAAGAATGGTGACTACAACGATACTGTCGAGCAAACTATCTCCATCACTCGCAACATGACCTACGAGTCTGTCGCTACGGCTCATGCGACCGACAAAGACACTGCCGAAGAATACATCTATCTACCAGACGGTCTTCTTAAAGATCGAGGTGGTCTTACTATCAAGACAAGTGCGACACTGGCAGTGTATCTCTCGGATGCGCTGAAATATCTCTTTGAGTACCCCTATGGATGTTCAGAACAGCTCGCAAGCAAACTCTCGGCAATTGCCATTACCAAGAAGGCTTTGGCAATCCCCAATACCGGAGGGGCTGTGTTGCCCACAGTGGTTTTTGGTAAGGAAACATACACTGTCGATCAAGCTGTCGAAAAAGGTCTTGCTCAGATATACGACAATCAAACAGTCGATGGCGGGTTCTCGTATTACAAAGGGCTCGAGGCTGATCCACATCTTTCAATCCATGTACTCAATACACTTCTTGATATGCGCGGTGCCGGATATGCCGTGCGCGCTGATGTTGTTACGAACGCGGTGAGTTACTTGTACGGAAAGGTGACCTATTTCAAGACAAAAGCGTATTCTGCCGACACGCTCGTGTTGCTTGCCTATGCGCTTTCTCGAGCAGACGGGGCTTCAGCGTCGTATAGCGCGTTGCTCAAAACAGTCACCAATCTTGCCACGGCTCGTTTCCTGAGCGATCAGGCTAGTAGCAATACCCTTGGGTATCTGGCGCTTCTTGCAGTGCGCAGTTCGTCAGGCTCTCTCAAGGAACGAGTCTTTGGTGCACTCGAAAATCGGCTCGATATAGATTCTCGGGGTGCATATATCAAGCAAAACATGGCCAACATCGGATGGGCCTACTACGAAACACCCGAGAAAGACACGGCGCTGTTCCTCAAGGCACTTGTAGCAGACAAGCGGAATCACGAAGTAACTGACGAAATGTTGCGTTGGATTATGGCAAGTCGGGCGAGTGATGGCTCGTGGGGATCGACCAATACCTCGGTTGCTGTTATTGATGCGCTTGCCGACTACCTTTCGTGGAAGCGGGAGACGGAGTCAGAGTTCTCTTTGGCGACCATGCTTGATGGAGCAGAGGTGGCGTCCACCGATTTCACCAAGAAAAATATTCTGGCAACAATAGAAACATTCTTGCCAATTTCGCAGATTGATGTCGGCAAAACTCATACGCTCTCATTTGCAAAGACAAACAAAAACGCACTGCCAAACCGTTTCTACTACGATATGAGTCTCAAATACTACTTGCCAGTCGTGCAAATAGCGCCACGCGATGAAGGGATTGCTATTACGCGCAATTTCTACAGCCTTACCGACAAGGCAAAAACCAAACCACTTACTCAGGCAAAAGTCGGCGAAGTCATCCGCGGGGTTATCACTGTGATTTCGCCCAAACAACGCCACCTGTTTTCTGTCGAAGATTATATCCCTGCAGGATTCGAGATTGTCGACTTTAATTTGGCAACTGAAGACAAGGAATCAATCGATAGTGGCGCTGTTGGCCAGGATACTCGGAGCACCGAAATGGTCGCACATAAACCCGTTCGCACTACTCCTCTTTCGCTGTCAGGTCTGGGGGGCATTGCCAAACGGTTGCTTGCTGCCGCAGGAGTGCCGAGTAGTACAGGTATAGCGGATGGTGTGGCAGAGCCGGTCCTCTATCAAAAGTTTTATCCGCAATTCAGTGAATTTCGGGATGATCGGCTATTCCTGTTTGCGCAGGATGTCGCCCCAGGTTCGTACTCGTACGAATATTACCTGCGTGCGACAACGCCCGGCACCTTTAGCCATCTGCCAGCAATTGCAAGCGACATGTACTTCCCCGAAAACTTCGGCCGCACCGCAGGGTCTGTGTTTATTGTGGCTAGCGAGGAGTAAAATGATAGGGAGGGAAGCGAGCTTTCATTTTCTCCGAGCGAAGACACAATGTAGGTCCACTACCACGCAGCCCTGCGTCGTAACGCAGCGAGTGGCAACGGGCTCTGATGATACCCCATGGCTCTGCCTGGGGACCTTCATCGTCGAACGGTAATAATTGTCTAGGCAAGCAAATCTCGTAGGCGTTCCCCTTGTACGAACTCTCGTAGGTGACGAGAGTACCATGGTAGAATTTCGAAACATCATGGACTCACCACCACAAGCGCCTGTTCGTTCTACTGTAGAAAGCGAGGATCAGAGGCTTGAAGCATATATACGCAAGTATATCGCGACACCGGATGGTGCGCGTTTTAATGATGTCGACTACTTCTTTACTCAATCTCGCCTAAAAAGTATCAAGTCAAAACACGACGATGAGTGGATTGATCGCGTTGCTCACGCCGTTCAATCCATGATATTAGTGGAGGTGCAAGAGGTGGGAAAAAACGCTCCTGGGGTATCGTATGAGTGGCTTGCGGGGCTGTCGGCCGCTGCGTTCATCGATGTTACCTTGATGTGGATAAACTATCTTATTTATCCGACGCTGGGTGTTTCTCGATGGGCTAAAGGCAATTTCAAAGTCGAAGGGAACGACCTCAAGGCAAAACTATGGAGCTTGAAAAGCGAATTACTCAAACTTTCACCCACCATTGAAACTTCGAAGTCGACTGTACGGATCAGTCAGTTGCTCATGCTTTATATCGAGGCTTTGGAAAGGAAGTAACCCCACTGTTCATAAGCTTTCCAAAAAGCAAAAAAGACTGTTACAATTCAAAGGTCTTTATTTATTTAGTATGTGTACATGAAAACATATTGGAAACGCGGGTTTACGCTCATCGAGTTGCTTGTGGTCATCGCTATTATCGGTATTCTTTCGTCGGTTGTGCTTGCCTCGCTCAACAGTGCACGCAAGAAAGGGCGCGACGCGCGACGCATCTCGGATGTAAAGCAGTTGCAAAACGCACTCGAACTTTATTATGACACTAACCAGGCATACCCAGCGGCCCTAGACGCTGCGAGTTTGATTACACCTGGCTATATTGCGGCAATACCAGTCGATCCAAATCCGTCTGGTGGTAGTTATGCATATGACCAGGTCTCCAGTGGTGTGAGCTACTATCTTGGTGCCAACTTGGAAACTTCTGGCCACGCTGTATTGTCGGCAGATGCTGATAGTACTGGAACAAATGTGGAAGGCGCGGATGACGACGGTTGTGGTAACCAAGTCGGGGTGTATTGCTACGATGTGCGGCCGTAAGGCGCGATGCTAGTAAGAAACAAAAGCCGGGTTACCCCCGGTTTTTGTTTACCCAGTCAGTTATTTGTCGGCGCTAGTGTTCGATTACGCGAATAGTAATTTCACCGATGGTAGTTGTGTGAAGACTGATCGCTTTTATCACATACACACCAGGACGCTTTGGAGAAAATGTGGCGCGCATCCCTTGGCCAAGAGGTTGGTTGTCAGCAGACCACGAAACTTCTTTTGCAGATACGAGTGGGATGGACATTTTCGATTCAAATAAAAAAGTGTCGCCGTCTTGTGGTGCTGTGATGAGGGGGGTGTCTCTGAGAAGATTTTGATGTTCGTTGATGACATCATCGGCTAATCCAAAATCAAGAGTGCCGTCTATGCTCATTTCACGCGTTTGCTCGAACGAAAGTGGCGTTTTTTTGTTGTATGCAGAGTTAAGAAGCGCCTCCATGGTGTCGTTCCAGATTGCCCCTGCGCCCGACTGTCCGGTGATGTGTTTAAGCGGTTTGTTTTCCGCATTTCCCAGCCATGCGACTACCAGAAAATCTGGGGTATAACCCACGGTCCAGCTGTCGTGAAAATCTCGAGAAGTCCCGGTCTTTACGGCATAGTTTCCTTGGAAAAGGTTCAGATTACTTGCAAGACCAAATTGTTCGACACCAGTAATACGATCGTTGAGTATGCGTGATACGAGCTGGACTGGTCCTGGTTCGGCAACTTTCATCTGTGTAGCTATGTGCGTCATGGGTGGGGAAATAATCCCGCCTCCAGGCGCGTCCTGAAAAAGACGAAGAGGCTTCAATATGCCATTGTGCGGAAATATGGTTAGAAGATGTGCCAGTGTTAGCGCGTCCATCTCGAGCCCGCCAAGCGCAATACCATATTGATAGCTGTCGAGATCGCGGAGAGGTTTAAATTGCAGCCGGCGCTCTAGGAAGTGATAGAAGTTGGGAAGTCCCACATACTGTAATGTCTTCACTGTCGGCACATTCAGACTATTTGAAAGTGCCGAATGAAGGGTAATCCACCCGCGATATGCGCCATCATAATTCTTTGGATACAACGGGAATCCTGCCGCGGTAGGGAATTTGTATTCACGATCATCAACCAGTGTGTAAGGGCGTAATCCTTTTTCAAATCCTGCCAGATAGATGAATGGTTTTGCGGTCGAACCAATGGGACGGGGCTGTATCGCCATATTGATTTGTTGTCCAGCCTCTCGGCCGGCACTATCAGGAGTGCCCACGATTGCCAGCAGTTCATTTTCGGGAAGTTTTATGACAACGATGGCACCATTGTGCGCACCAGCATCCCACCCGCGTTGCACATGCGTCTGCAAGATGGCGCGCAGACGGTCGTTTAACGATGAATCGATGGTGGTGGTGCAGGTATGTGCACATGTGTGATGCATCGAGGCAAGCTCAAAGTTTTGCAACGGCCTGTAAGCATGATCTTGGGTAATGAGCGCCAAGCGAGGGTCGAACAAGATGCCAACACGCAGTGCCAGATTTCTCGACGCTCGGGCGTTTTCCTCGCGCCACGGGTTTTGAATACTAGGGCTAGAAATAGTGGCAATCAGCATCGCTAGTTTTGTATCGTCGAGTTCGTCCAGGTTTTTGCCAAAATATAGTCGGCTTGCTTCATAAAGTCCCTGCACCTGGTTGCCCATGTAAACGGTGTTGGAGTACATAGCAAGTATCACTTCCTTCGAGGTAAACAGTTCGAGCGAAAGTGCGTAAAACACCTCGACAACCTTATTGGTCAGCGAGCGCCTTTGTTCGTGACCCAACAGATTTTTTACCAATTGCTGGGTAATGGTGCTCGCGCCACCTGTATCGGTGCCGACAGCATAGCGCACTGCGGCGCGCAGAGTGCTGAAAGGGTTGACGCCGGGATGCAGATAGAAATATCGGTCTTCTTTCTGGACTATCAGTTCTTTCACGCGATCAGGCAGTATTGTTTCGTATCGACCATAGGCACCACGAGTATTCGGGAGAATGGTGAGCGCGATACCATTTCTATCGAGAAGAGCCACGGATTCTAGATTTACATAACTACGCAGTAGCTGTTGTTCGGCTGCGTACAGAAACAGGAACAAAACACTGAATGACACAACGCCAATAGCGAGCTTGTTTTTTGCGACAAAATGCCTCATCCAGATGATTCTTTTCACGGTACGCAAAGTATACGGCAAAAGAAAAGCGCGCCTCTGGGGCGCGCAAAAAACGACACTGAAAGAAGTTCCCAGCCCACGCGTCTTCTTATATGGGCCACGATAGGATATGCTCATATATGTGGAGAAAGAATGTACAGAAGCCTTTGACGCGCATGCAGACGAGCTTTTTCGGCACGCCTATTTTAGGCTATCCGACAGAGAACGAGCAAAGGACTTGGTCCAAGAGACCTTTCTCAAGGTGTGGACCAGCGCAGAGCGGGGCACAAAAATAGAGAATTGGCGCGCGTTTCTATTCCGTTCTTTACACAATCTGATCATCGACGAATACCGCAAGAAGAAACAGTCGTCTCTGGATGCGATACTTGAAGCGGATGTGTCCGAAGGAAACTTCCCCGAGCTTGTTGGCGACAACTTCGAAGAGACGGTGTCGGCACTTGATGGGAAAATTGACGAACAGGTGCTTCACGAAGCGATTGCTAAGCTCCCGGAACAGTATCAATCTGCAGTAGTGATGCGGTATATCGATGAACGGTCCCCGAAAGAAATAGCCGAATTACTTGGCGAGAATGAGAATGTTGTTTCGGTGCGCGTGCATCGTGGGCTGAAAAAACTACGCGCCATCATGGAAGCGACTCCAAAACACTATGACTAAATTTTCTCAACAAATTAAGGAAGCTGGAAAGCAAGTGTCTTTGCATGCTGGCGAACGAGCACATATGCGCGCCACGCTGATTGCACACATCGAATCTGCACATCCGGCGAATGCTCCAGTACCTTCTCCTTGGCCCTATACATTTTTTATGCACGGGGCAACACACCGTACACTCGCGGTACTGCTCATTGTTGGCCTTGTCTTTGGTACTGGTGCGGCGACTACCTACGCATCGCAAGACGCGCTCCCAGGAGAGACGCTCTATAGTTTGAAAACCGTTAGTGAAGAGCTTCGTGCTGTTTTGGCGCGCACACCAGTCGCAAAAGCCATCGTTGCCACCGAACGAGCGCATAGACGGCTTGCCGAAGCGGCCATCCTTGCAGGGAGGGGTACGCTCAATGATGCTGTGGACGAAAGACTTACCCAAGCATTCGATGATCAAGCACGCGAGGCGGAGGGGCATATTGCAGAAGTCGAAACGACTGACACCCAAGAAGCCGAATCTTTGCGTTTTGAACTGGTGGCAGGCATGGAAGCACAGGAGCACGCGCTCGTTGCGGCAACTCCCGTTGTTCTATCTGCTGTCACGCGTGTAGCGCCTGAGGTAGTAGATGTCGCGCACACGGCAGAGGCTGTTCCAGAAGTTGCGGCTATGAAGGTGATGGCAGTTTCAGCTCCCGAACCTGACATGGTCTCGGACAATACTGTCACAATCCCTATGAAGCGTATTCTTAGAAAACTGAAAGAAAAGCGTGCAGAGTTGCGTGCCGACATACTCGAAGATCACGAAGAACGCCCGGAGCACGAAGAAGAAAAAAGCGAAGAGCAAAAAGAACTAGGTACCCTCCGTGTTGAACGCGCTATTGAACGCGAAGAGCATAAATTGGAGCAGGTAATCGAGCAGGTTCCAGAAGCTATTCGTGTTCGCATCGAAGAAAGGAAGGATGAGTGGCGCGATTCGGTGCGTGCCCTCCGGGAAGAGCGTGCGGAAAGAAGGGAGGAAGTTCGAGAAGAGATCGGCGATACAACTTCTATTGATATTCTCGATGGTGTCCCAGTGACACCCATGCTTCCTGTAAACGGAATTCACCTCGAAATAGAACATTCAGAAGACGAAGTCAAAGATACACAATCGCGCAGTGATCAGAGAAAGGAGAAGCGCCAGGCACGCAAAGAATCGCGGCGTGGTAACGACCGTAGAGACTCCTCGAATCTGGTTGCGTTTTGACATACCAGAAAGTCAGATCAAGTGTAAGAAGGGTGCTTGAACTTCGTCATCACAAATGTAGGCACAATTAAACATAAGTAGGGAAGAAAATATATGAAAACAAAAGGTCCGCTCGTCGCACTAGCATTAACAGCCATCGTCTTTTCAGGTGCACCTGTGGCCTATGCCACAGAGGTGTCGGCCACAGGTTCGGCCGATGTCGAGATACACACCCCAAAAGGCATTCGTGGCATTTTTAAGGGTTTTCGCGAGGATGTGCGTGAAGACCGGAAGGAAATGCATGACGAATTTCAGGATGACCGCGAGGATAATCGCAGGGATCATCAAAGTGATCGTGCTGAATTTCGTGCCGACCTCAAAGTAAAACTTGATACAGCAAGCTCTTCGGATGCCCGGAAAAATATCCGAAAAGAAGCAAAAGATGAACGGAAGGAGATGCATGACGAAGATAAGCGCGAGGACCGTGAAATGCGCAACGACCATAAAGAACAGCGGAAAGAATTCAAAAATGAGGTAATGGGGTTCTTCAAGAACCACCTCGGGCTCATGAGTGGGCGCATTGACGCTGCAATTGAGCACTCAAATAAGTTGGTAGCACGAGTTGCTTCACGAATCGAAAAAGCATCGACCACTGGGGCATCGACCACAGAATCGGTTCGACTACTTGCTGATGCTCGAGTAGATATTGCGGCAGCAGTCACCGCAGACACAGCGCTCGACGCACTCATTGCTACGGGGGCAACAAGTACGCCAGAGTATATTACTAAAGTGCGCAGCTCAGTGAAATCCATTATGGACTCTCTCAAAGAGGCAAAAGTTTCTTTGAAAGCAGCTATCCGTATTCTGGGAGGACACAAAGATAACTAGTCTCAGAACTATTTCTGCAAAACCCCACACGCGTGGGGTTTTGTGCTACCATGATTCCATGGGCCTTAGGCACATCATGTATGCTGACGACGATACAACACCTCTTGCCCAGCTTTTGAAAATGCGTCTACCCTCCCTTGGAGTGGGTCTGGGTCTGGGTATTTTGCTCTCTTTCATCACTTCAAAATTCGAGACTGTTTTGCTAGAAAACATCCGTCTTGCTTTCTTTATTCCCTTCATTGTATACATGGCCGACGCCGTGGGAACACAGACGCAAAGTATTTATGTGCGGGATCTAAAATCAGGGAAAGCGGTTTTCCATCATTATCTGGTAAAAGAGACTGCCCTCGGATTGGTTATTGGGTTGCTTGCGGGTGCTGCCGTGGCGGGGGTTGTGTGGCTATGGTTTCAATCAGCCGAACTAGTGCTGACGGTGTCGCTTGCTATGTTTTCTGCGGTCGCCATAGCGCCGGTGGTGGCGTTGGTGGTGGCAGAAATATTTCAGCTCGAGCATACGGACCCGGCTGTAGGCGGAGGCCCGATTGCGACAGTGGTACAAGATACGCTGACAATGCTTGTATATGGTCTTATTGCAACAGCCATCATCCTCCATTAATATGCCTGACGACCATTGGAAAGAAAAACTGACACCCGAGCAATATGCGGTCTTGCGTAGCAAAGAGACCGAGGCGCCGTTTACAGGCGAATATTGGAATGAGCATACTGAGGGCATGTATCGCTGTGCGGGGTGTGGTGCGGAGCTATTCGACTCGCACACAAAATTTGATTCAGGGACTGGTTGGCCTTCTTTTAGCGAGGCAAAGCCAGGTGCCGTTGTATTTGAGCATGACGCTACGCATGGAATGAACCGTACCGAGGCAGTTTGTGCAAAGTGTGGGGGACATCTAGGTCATGTGTTCGACGACGGCCCCGAGGAAAAAGGTGGCAAGCGGTTTTGTATCAATTCTTGTGCACTCAACCTGGAGGAAAAGTAGTATGCGCTTCGTCTATGCTGTTTCAGCAGGCGCGCTTTTCTCTCTGCACTTTCTCATTGCGTGTATTGGTGTTTTTGGCTGGCTGTTTCCAAAATACGAGCTTCTCTATGTGCTTACCCTTATCGGGGTACTAGTATCACTCGTATTTTTCAAGTCGTGCCCGTTCACCATCTGGGAGTTCGCTTTACACAAGAAGATGTACCCTTCGGCTGTATATGAGTACGGATATATAAGCTATTATGTGCATCGAGTTACCAGAGTGCACCTTGCAGATACATTTGTTCGTACCTGGGGAATCATTTTCATCGGTGCCAGTCTATTCATTTACCTAGTGTTCCATTAACTTAATTTTTCGCCAGAAACCTTCACATCTCGGCTGCGACTCGTCAAAAATCTCTTGCCAATACTCTTGTATTGCCTCGCTATTTTGACTTCGTCTCGCACGAGATGTAAAGGTTTCCTTGCTGTAAAATTAAATTAACGGAGCACTGTCTTTAGATTGCTGTAGCTTTCTTGCGGAGGCGTATTTTAGTATGGGATACTGATGGTATTAGTTATAAATCAATTTTTTATGATGGATGTCAATATGTTATCGATTGTGCTTGCGGCTGTAGCGGGAATGATTGTGGGAATGACCTGGTACACGCCAAAAATATTTGGTGCCCAATGGATGAAGCTTGCTGGGGTTACTCCTGAAATGGCCGAGTCAGGAAAAAAGAACATGATGCAATCTGTAGGAATTGCGTTTTTCGCTAACCTCGTTTCCGCGTATGTCATTGCACAGTTTGCCGCAATTTCTGGCGCTACTACTGTCGTGGACGGTGTAATGCTTGGATTCTGGCTGTGGCTTGGATTGCAAATGCCAATCAACATCGGTCAAGTTCTGTGGGAACAACGCCCGTGGAAAATCTTTGCCATCAACGGTGCCTACTGGCTTGTTTCGGCTATCGTCATGGCGACGGTTATTACGCTGATGCGGTAAAAGTAGTGCCTAAAAAGAGAAGGCATAAAAAAAGAAAACCCCACGGGCGGGGTTTTCTTTTGATATACTACTCGCATGGCCGTAAGAGCCAGTGGAGTGTCGATTCTTCTTGCACTAGTCTTTTTTCTGTTGCCAGTGAGTGCCAACGCCGCGCCAGAAGTCGATTACAACTACGGCCCTGAGCGCTCTGCAACGCCAGCGCAACCCAAGATGGATGGGGAGCAGATTAGACAATGCTTTTATCCAAACAATCGTACCTGACACTGTTTTCTCCCATTTTCCACAAGGTAGAGGGTTGCGTAGGAATGTAGAAAAAACGCGCGAATGTGGTTCGCGCGTTGCTTGTCCTTGATTAGTGCGGCCACAGTTCTGGATGTGTTGCAAAGAAGATCATCCACAAGGAGTTTGCGGTGCACATTCGATACACCGCCCCATGCTCGTCCTTGCCATCGCGGATGTTCTGCAAAAGCTTTCCGATCGGCATATATTCTGCCGAGTAGATAGGCTCTTTCCGGCTGCTTCGTAGCCTTGCAATCTTCGCCAGATCGACCTCAACAAAGTAGAGGTCGGACCATGTTGGCACGAAGGTCGGGTTTGGATTGTGCCACGGGAACTTCGGTTGCGTTACGGCGATAACCGCTGACGCACCGGTCTCTTCACTAGTCTCACGCCTGGCCGTTGCCGAACCGCTTTCCCCGAGAATTTTTTCCATGAACCCCATCGGGATTTGTCCAAAAACGACTGGCTCGTGACCATCACCCTGTTTTTCCGGATTGTCAGCGTGCGGACGCGGCTGGCGAATCACAGCAATGCGCACAGTATCTCTGCTGAACCAGTGCTTCGTCCGACCCCAGGCGATGATGTTGACATTCGGTGCTTCGCGGTATGCCGGTCTGTCGAATACCGGCTTCCCATCTTTGTCCAGTACAACCGCAGTGTGTATCGAACCGAAAGGCGATTCCACACGCCATTCGCCTGCGACTGGCTGGTTGTTGACATAAAGTTTCCAGCCAGGCTTGAAGTCAGGAACTTCTCCAAGAAGCTTCGTTGCCGTCATATGTGCAGTCCTTCCACTGTAGGGCACATTCTGTTTTGAGTTTAACCTAAATTCATTAAAGCACAAAGGTATTTATATTGCAAGCACTGTGCGGTTGCACATCCACAGTGACTGACACCATTTTTTGCTAAGTAAAATACAGCAATGCATGACCACATACTCTCGAGGTGGTGCTATACTCACTCACATGGGAGGACGAATTCTTGTGTTTGCGGGGGTGCTTTTGGTGCTTTTTGCAGGCCTTGGCTACCTCACCCTTGGAGATGCAAAAATGGGCGGGGTCTCGCTATTTCCACATTTGCCCGGGGTGTATTTGCCGGTGGTAAAAGTGGGGGGCGTACCGGTGAATGTGATCAAGGCCAATACCCCAGAAGAGCGAAATAAAGGGCTTTCGGGGCGTCCGTCGTTGCCGCCTCTTACTGGCATGTGGTTCGCCTTTGAAACCGACGATCTGTACGGCATTTGGATGAAAGAAATGCAGTTTTCAATCGACGTTATTTGGATATCTAAAGATGGTGACATTGTCGATGTGGCACCCAATGTCTCGCCGGAAACCTACCCAAAAATTTTCAAGCCTCATGCCCCCGCCCGCTATGTGCTTGAAGTGCCATCTGGGTTTATGGAGCAATACAACTTGACCGCGTCTGATACGGTAGATTTTTCGGGTGTCGTCAGGTAAATAGCCCAGAAAGTAGGCATATTTTTTGACCAGATATTTACAGCAACTATTGTTCGTTTCGTATCACTCTTATCCACATGCTTTTTGAACGATATAGCTTCGCGGGGGCGGTATAATTTCACTATTATAAAGTAATTGCCTTGTGCGCATGACTAAGACTGCAACAAAAGCGGCTGGTGCTTTAATAGCCCCCGTAAAGCGACCTGCAGGTAACGCGGCGGTCCGTATTTACGAGAAATATCTCCCAAACATCCAAAAAAGGGATGGGCGGATTCTCGCGTTTCAGTTCGACAAAATAGGTGTCGCAATTCATAGGGCCATGACCGCGACCGGAGAAGGATCACTCGAAGAGGCACAAGTAGTCGCACACAAGGTAGCGAGCGAAATGATGGGAATTGCGCGCAAGTACAAGAATTTTCTCCCCACCGTCGAAGGTTGTCAGGATGAAATCGAGAAACAACTCATCCTGTCCGATTATGTCGCTACCTCCAAGGCATTCATTCTGTATCGTGCCGAACGAGCACGGGTGCGCAAAGAGCATGGCGAGGTTCCCGAGCATGTAAAGAAGCTCGCTGAAGACAGCAAGAAATATTTCAAGAACAATCCACTGGGCGAGTTCGTATTTTTGCGCAGTTACGCCCGTTGGATCGAGAATGAACAGCGCCGCGAAACCTGGGTAGAGACTGTCGATCGCTATATTTCTTTTATGAAGGAAAATATCGGCGACAAGATTACGGCGCGTGAATACAAAGAAGTGCGCGAAGCAATTCTCAACCAAGAAATAATGCCCTCGATGCGGCTCATGCAGTTCTCGGGTGATCCTGCAAAGCGATGCAATGTCTGCGCCTACAACTGCTCGTTCATCGCACCGTCCAAACTCGAAGACTTTGCGGAAATCATGTACCTCTCGATGTGTGGTACGGGTGTTGGATTTTCGGTCCAGAGTGAAAATATTCAGCAGTTGCCACAAATTGAGAAGCAGTCAGGAGCAAAAGTTGCTACGCATGTGGTGGGGGATTCAAAAGAAGGGTGGGCAGACGCACTGACACTTGGTCTCAAGACTTGGTATGCAGGAAAAGACATCTCTTTCGATTATTCACAGCTTCGCCCCGCTGGCGCTCGACTCAAGACCATGGGTGGCAAGAGCTCCGGGCCAGATCCATTGCGCAATCTCCTCACTTTCGCACGAGAAACAATTCTGCGACGACAGGGCAGACGCCTGCGCAATATCGACGCGCACGATATTATCTGCAAGATTGGTGAATGTGTTGTCTCCGGTGGCGTTCGCCGTTCTGCGATGATTTCGCTTTCCGATCTTGATGATGTTGAAATGCGTGATGCGAAACAAGGGCAGTTCTACCTCACCGACCCGCATCGTTCGATTGCAAACAACTCGGCCGTCTATGACGACAAGCCGACCAATACCGAATTTATGGACGAGTGGGTGGCGTTGATGAAGGCGCGCACTGGAGAGCGTGGCATCTTTAATCGTGGTTCACTCATAAAAACACTTCCAGAAAGGCGATTGAATCATTGGAAGAAGAAGGGGATTGTGGCGAACGACCGCGTGGTCCGGCCAGTGGGGACAAACCCCTGCGGCGAAATCATTTTGCAGTCTAAACAGTTCTGCAATCTGACGGAAGTCATTGCGCGCTCAGGTGATACGGAAGCCATGCTGATTCGCAAGGCAAAGCTTGCGGCACTTTTGGGCACCTACCAGTCCACCCTCACAAACTTTGGCTACCTTTCAAAGGAATGGAAAGAGAATTGCGAGGCAGAGCGCCTCTTGGGTGTGTCGATTACCGGCCAATGGGATTGCGAGACAGTACGCGATGCGAAAGTCATGGCAAAAATGCGCAAGGCGGCAGTCGAGGCAAACGACCGGTATGCAAAACGATTCAAGGTAAATACTTCGATGGCAGTCACGTGCGTCAAACCATCGGGGACAGTGTCCAAGACCTTCGACACTGCCTCGGGTATGCATCCGCGCTACGCGCCGTACTACATCCAGCGCATTCGTATTTCAGCGACCGATTCGCTCTTCAAGATGCTCAAAGATCAGGGAGTGCCATACCATCCAGAAGTGGGGCAGACTGAAGACAATGCAAATACCTATGTCCTCGAATTCCCAGTGAAGGCTCCCGAGGGCTCTGTGTTCAATCACGATCTTTCAGCACTCCAGCAGTTGGAATACTGGAAAATGGTGAAAGTGAATTTCACGGAGCATAATCCATCAGTGACTGTATCGATTGGTGAAAGCGAATGGATTGCTGTTGCCCACTGGCTCTATGAAAATTGGGACATTATCGGTGGCCTCTCGTTCCTCCCGCGATCCGACCATGCGTACCGTCTGGCTCCGATGGAGGCATGTGACAAATTGACTTACGAACGCTTGCTCAAGCAACTCGAAAATGTTGATTACTCAAAAATAGTGACCTACGAAAAGAAAGATGAGACGGAACAAAAGAAAGAACTCGCATGCGCAGGGGGTGTGTGCGAAATTGTGTAGAAAATAGCAGGCAAGAGAAAGCCACCGCACTGCGGTGGCTTCTTGCTACAGATTGTTGAGATACTCAATCAATCGAGTGATTATGTCCTCATATTCGCCCTGTGCCACACGGGGGTCGGTCACGGGCGTTGGGGCCCAAGGCACAGCGTGCTCGTAGCGCTCGTTGATAGCATCAAGGGTGCCGTCGAAACCACGGTCGGTGAGCGTTACAAACACACGCACCTGCGAGCGACTCTTTTCGTCGACGACACCACCTTGACGCATGGTGACTGTGCCTGCGATATAGGTAGTCATCACCGATAATGTCGGTTCTGGACGCGTCGTAGTGTCGTATACCACGAAGGTTGTATCGAGTGGATCGTCCATTTCGATGGTGACACCGTATTTACCATCTTTGAGGACGCCATGTTGCTTGATGAGGTGCACCAAGCGATTCGTGCTGGTGTCCTGGGCAGCTGGAGTCTGTGTTGGCCACATGCCCAGTACTATCAATGCAACAAAGAGCATGGCAAGTCGTTTCATTTTTACCTCCTAGTGCTTTTTTCAGGTAATCACACATGCACATTGAACGCCAGTGGAAATGGTGGTATAATTTGCATGCTACGCTGGGCAGCTAAGCGCATGAAAGTGCGTTAGGAAAGTCCGGGCTTGGGCCCATGTAAATGGGCAGCAGGGTAGCGGGTAACGCCCGTCCGTTGCAAAACGAGAGGTGCGAGCAGAGACGCCCGAGCCGAAAGGCAGAGGCCCCGCGGGGAGTGCCTGCGGGTGACGCCTGTGGCAACACAGGATTGAAACGGCTAAATCCTTACCTCCATGCAAGGCCGTGCTCGGAGATGGCGCGTATACGGCATGTCTGAGAGAGCCGCTTGAGAGCATCGGTAACGATGCTCCTAGATAAATGGTTGCACAGAACGCGCAAGCGTTCGGACAAAACCCGGCTTACAAGTGTAGCGAAACGAATCAAAAGAAGACCCTAACGGGTCTTCTTTTGTGAGTGGGCAAACTTGCAAAAACTTGGTAAAGTTTTTGTTCAGGCGTAGCAAGCGAGTGAAAAAAGAGCCCGAATAAGGCTCTTTTTTCCGAGCGCCAACAGCTTGTAATGCGGTAGTACTACAGCGTAGTATCGAGCACTGATGTGGTACGATAGATAACCACAGCTCCACCCCCGCAGTCACACCGCTACACTCACCTGTGCTATACTAAAACGACAAATTTATTAAGTAGTGTTTTATATACCCATGTCGTCTCTTTCAGGAATGTTGCAGCGCGTGTATCAGACAGTAGTTGCCGGCTCGTTTTTCCTGCTACCACTCATTTTTATTCCGCTTGCCTGGACAACTATCCCCCATGCAAAAATCACTCTGGTTGCACTCTGTTTTGGATTGGGTTTTGCCGCGTTTGCCATGCATCGTTTTTTTGAAGGGTCGGTGAGTTTCCCTAAAAGTCTCACCATCTTTCTTGGAGCATTGATTCCCGTTGCCTACCTGCTTTCAGGTGTATTTTCTGACAACCCGCGCACCTCGATTCTGGGGGCCGGGGCAGAGACTGATACAGCGATCGCCGTCCTTTTGTGGTGGGGTCTTCTGTTCCTCACAGCGTCCGTCCTCAAGACTCGTCCGCAAATCATGGGTGCTCTCGCCTGGCTTGTTGCCGCCGCGGGTGTGGCTGGGGTATTCCAAGTTGTACGCCTGATTTTGGGTCCCGGCTCGCTCTCGTTTGGAGGTGTCTTTACCGACTTGTCTGCAAGCGTTGTAGGTGGCTGGCATGACTTTGGAATCTTCCTGGGTCTGGCAACATTTCTTTCGCTCGCACTCTTGCTCCATACCACCGACGCGTTTTCGCGCTCGTGGCGCCTGGTCTTCAAAGGTGTTGCTATCTTGTCGACCCTCCTTCTTATTGTCATAAATGTTCGTGATGTGTGGATAGCGCTTGCGGTACTATCGGCTCTCGCCATCCTCCACTACTTCATGAGTAATCGAAGCAATGTGGCAGGATTCAAACAAAATGTAGTCACGACAGCAAAGACCGCGTCGCTGTTTGTAGCTCTTTTAGTGTGCAGTATCGTTCTCGTGGCATTTGGCGACACTGTGCATAACGCGCTTCCTGAATCACTTCGTATTGTGCAGCTTGAAATCCGTCCATCATGGCAGGGCACCTTGGCTGTTACCGCACAAACATACACCGATGGTGACGCATTTCTGGGATCTGGTCCAAATACCTTCACTCGTCAGTGGGGTCTGTACAAACCAGCTGGTGTAAATGAGACTGCGTTTTGGAATGCCGACTTTGCCCAGGGTATCGGATTTATTCCAACAGCCTTCATCACTGTCGGTATCCTTGGAGTGTTGGTCTGGGTTCTGTTCCTCGTTGCTCTTCTCTATGAAGGTATCCGTGCATCTCTCAAAACAGGACATGACTTGCAAAAAATGGTGATCGGGATTTTTGCCGCAGTCGTGTATTTATGGATTGTATGCATTGTGTACGCCCCCGGAGTAACTCTTCTTGCACTCACATTCCTGATGACGGGGCTCTTCCTCGCTCTCTCGGTGCATATTGGCTCGCTAAGTAGCATCAATGCAGTCTTCAAAGGAATACCCAGGAAAGAGTTTTCTTGGTCCGTCGGGCTCGTGGTGGTGTCGGTGGCGTCACTCTTGGTCATGGGATTGGTTGGGCGCACTGTCATTGCTGATGCGTATGTAAATCGTAGTGTCACCATTTACAACAAGACGCAAAACACCGTTGAAGCACAGCAGATTCTCGAGAAAGCGCTCGCACTCGATTCCACAAACGATCGTGCGCATCGGGCCGCAATCGAGCTTGCTGTTTTGCAGATTGCCGAATTGGCAAAGACAGAAGGAGAAGAGGCAGAGAAGATTCGCGATCAGCTCACTGCAACAGTATCTGCAGCCATACAGCATGGCCTCGAAGCAGTAAATGACAACTCAGCAAACTACCAAAACTGGCTCGCGCTTGCGCGTATTTACGAGCAATTGGTGGGCGCACGTGTCGAAGGTGCATATGAACAAGCACGACTGGCATATGAGCGTGCGCTCGAGGCAAACCCAACAAATCCTCTCATGCACCTTCGTTTGGCGCAGCTTTCGCTTGCACAAGACAACAAACCAGAAGCTCTTCAGTATCTCCAGGCATCGCTTGCTTTGAAGCCTAATTTTGCACCGGCGCTCTTTTTGCTCACACAGCTCGAGGCGGACGCCGGAAATGCCGATGCCGCTTTGAATGCCGCCCGAGCAACTGTCGCCGCCGCCCCACAAGAGCCGGTGGCCTGGTTCCAACTCGGCGCACTCCTGTTCCAGGGAGGTGCTTTTAAGGATGCCGCGGCGGTCCTTCAGCAGGCAGTGACGCTCAATGGAAACTACGCAAACGCACTCTATGTGCTTGGTCTCAGTTTTGCGCAGCTGGGTGAATATAATGCCGCGGAGAAGGCATTCACTCGAGTACTTGATCTAAATCCAGGGAACAAAAATATTGAAGCCATTATTGCAGAACTGAAGCAGAAAAATGCACCTGCCATAAAAAGCGGATCAGAAGTGGCGGAACCAAAGGCGGTTGAATCTGATGCCGAGTCTACTGACGAATAAAGGGTTATGATCGGTCGTGCCCGGCTGATGTATCGCGAGGTGTCGGGCATGCATGCAGCTGCCTACATCCTGGCAGGGTCCGCTATTGTGTCGTCACTCCTGGCGCTTTTGCGTGACAGGTTGCTGACGCACACATTTGGCGCTGGGGAAGCACTCGACCTGTACTTTGCAGCATTCCGGGTACCAGATCTTATTTTTGTTCTCATTGCTTCGCTTTTTTCCGCGTACGCGCTGATACCGTTACTCTCACCTCAAGAACCAGAGGCTCAGAAAAAGTACATTGATACTATCGTGGGCGGGTGCATGGCGCTTTTGTTGGGCATTAGTCTTGTTGCCTATTTTGTTGCCCCGTTGCTACTGCAGATATTGTTTCCTGATCTGGTTGCTCAGAGTGGTGAGACGCTCTTGATGCTTACACGGATTTTGTTGTTGCAACCAATTTTGCTGGGGCTATCAAATATAACTGCGGCGCTCACTCAGATCCGGGGAAGATATTTCTTGTATGCTGTGTCACCAATTCTTTACAACCTGGGAATTATCCTTGGTCTACTGTTCCTGTATCCAATTGCGGGGATTGCGGGTGTTGCCTGGGGTGTTGTTCTTGGTGCGGCTGCGCATACCTTGATACAGGTTCCTGCTTTGATGCGCGAAGGGTTTTTTAGACGATTTCCCACACGAATCGACATGTCTGAGCTGTGGCGTACAGTCGAACTTTCTTTTCCACGCACCCTGACACTTTCGATTGGGCAGATAACGCAGCTTTTTCTTGTGGCGATTGCTGCCACTCTGGCAACTGGTTCGATTTCAGTGTTTGCACTGGCGTACAACTTGCAATCAGTGCCATTGATGGTAATCGGTGCGAGCTATTCCGTAGCAGCATTCCCAACGCTTGCACGCGTTTTTGCAAACGGCGAGACAGGTGCGTTTGTGGCGCAAGTCGCTGCCGCCACACGGCATGTGCTTTTTTGGACATTACCCGCGACAGCATTGATGGTGGTACTGCGCGCTCATGTAGTGCGCGTGACACTAGGATCAGGGGCATTTGATTGGACCGATACTCGCCTGACAGCCGCCGCGTTCGCTGTTCTTGCGTTTGCGCTTGCGGCGCAGGCGGTCTCTCTTCTCCTGATTCGCGCATTTTATGCTTCAGGCCGTTCGCGTATACCTCTTATTGTCACAGTGGGCTCTGGGATATGTGTTCTTGCGGTGGCGTACACACTTACCACTTTGCGAGCACAGTCTTCAATCGGACTGTTTGTCGAATCATTATTGCGCGTAGAAGATGTTGCAGGTGTGTCCGTGCTTATGCTCGCGTTTGCGATTACGGTAGGTGCCGTAATAAGCACCGCTTCGCTCGTCGTCATGTTCCAGAGAAATTTCAGTGGATATATTCAAAGTATATCGCGCTCCTTTTGGGAAGGTCTTGCGGCAGCAGGTTTTGCAGGAATTTCGTCGTATTGGGTTCTGTCGGTTTTGGGCGGAATCAGTTCGGCCACTACAATGGGTGCTGTGTTCTATCACGGTGGTGTCTCTGGCGTTGCGGGCATACTTGCTGCAGTATGCGCATACTCACTCTTTGGGAGTATCGAGCTCGAGGAGATGAAAGACGCTCTTATGCGTCGTGTCAGAGGTAACCCACCACAATCCGTCGAGGAGCAACACCTTTAGGGTTTTTACGGCATTAGCGCATTTCTTTGTTGCATCAATCCCGTTAAAATTGTCATAATTGCTATGCAAGATATTCGCAACTTTTCAATTATTGCCCACATCGATCATGGGAAATCTACACTTGCCGATCGCATGCTTGAAATTACCGGTACCGTAGAAGCTCGCGCCATGCGCGCACAGGTGCTTGATTCAATGGATCTAGAACGAGAGCGAGGAATCACTATCAAAATGCAACCAGTACGCATGAAGTGGCGTAATCACACCCTGAATCTCATTGATACTCCAGGACATGTCGACTTTGCCTATGAAGTCTCCCGGGCGCTTTCGGCTGTAGAAGGGGTGATTTTGTTGGTAGACGCGACACAGGGTGTACAGGCACAAACGCTTTCAGTGCTGACTTCTGCACGCAAGCTGAATCGCGTAATCATCCCTGTCTTGTCCAAGATTGACGCGCCGCATGCCAGAGTCGACGAGGTGCGGAGTGAAGTATCTCTTTTGTTGGGAATTTCCGAAGATACTATTTTGCTCGCGTCAGGAAAAACAGGAGAAGGCGTCCCTGAATTGCTAGACGAAATTATTGCGCGCATACCCGCTCCTGAAGAGTTGCTAGAAGGTACACAAGCTTTGATTTTCGATTTTGCATATTCCGACCACCGTGGTGTCATCGTCTATTGTCGTATGTTTGGAGGCACTCTTAAAAAAGGAGACAAATTGCGTTTTGCAGAAGCAAAAGAGGATTTTATTGCGAGCGAAGTGGGCGTACTGGTCCCCACCGAACAAGCACGCGATTCGCTTGTTCCTGGCGATATTGGCTATATTGTCACTGGCATCAAACGCCCAGGCATTGCTTCGGTGGGAGATACTATCACAAGCGTAAAAAATCCTTCGCCAGGACTTGCGGGCTATCAGAATCCTGCACCTGTCATTTGGGCAAGTATCTACCCTGAAGGACAGGACGACTTTGCGCTTTTGCGGCAATCGCTCGAACGCCTGCGGCTGACCGATTCCTCGCTTTCGTACGAAGAAGAACAATCTGGCATTATGGGTCGTGGTTTTCGCTGTGGGTTCCTCGGCATGCTTCATTTGGAAATTATCACCGAGCGTTTGCGGCGAGAGTTCAACATGGAACTCATCACCACACTACCGACGACGGTGTATGAAGTGACGCGCAACAACGGAGAAGTCCTCACTGTCTATTCTCCCGTTCGGTTTCCTGATGATGGGTCCATTGTGCGCATTCGTGAGCAATGGAGTAGACTTTCAATCTATACTCCAAGTAACACCCTTGGCTCAATTGTGCAATTGCTCCACGAACATGAGTCTCAGGCAGAGCTCACAGAAACACTTCCTGATGGGCGCATTCTGGTGGTGGCACAAATGCCACTGCGCGAAATGATGCGCGGTTTTTTCGACAAGCTAAAGAATGCCTCCTCGGGCTTTGCCTCGCTCTCATACGAGCCTGTTGGTTTGAAAGATGCGGATGTCGTGCGTCTTGATATTTTAGTGGCCGAGGAGGTGATGCCTGCATTCTCACGCATTGTATCGAAACGGCGCGTACAAGAAGAAGGTGAAGCTATGGTAGAGAGACTAGAGCGATTGCTACCACAACAACTGTTTGTGTTAAAAATTCAGGCAAAGGCTATGGGGCGCATTATTGCCGCTCGTCGCAAATCCGCGCGCCGCAAAGATGTCACGGGCTACCTGTATGGAGGCGACATCACACGCAAAATGAAATTGCTCGAAAAGCAAAAAAAAGGCAAGAAGCGTCGCCAGGAGTTAGGGGGTGGCAAAGTAAATATTCCCCACGATGTGTTTTTGAAAGTGATGCGGGAAGAGTGATTTTTCCGCACTTGCTATCCCGGCGAGGCACGCATCGCCTGCCCCAACGGGCAGGCGTGCTCTGCTCGGGTGTGCGACCGTGCTTTCACACGGGCCATGCTCGCACACCCTGCGCAAGGCCTCGGCGGAATAGCGAGTGCGGTTAGGTAGATACGAAAAAGCCGGCCTGGGAAGGCCGGTCTGCACAGATGCTATATGTAGATTTTTTCACCTCCGCAGTAGAAGCAAAAGTGCGATGCCGGATATGATCCCGCCCATCGCCGAAGCCCGGGCGGCAACCAAAAAATCATAACCAAGCAGAACCGCCAACAAACTCCCGACGAATGTGAGGCAGCACAGTATCACTGTGAGCCAATTTGCGAGGAAGCAGAGGCGGAACCACAGGGGCTCGTGACGAAATAGCTTGGGTTCGCTCATCGTGCCGTCTCCTCGATTCTGTAGGCCCGTTCTTCCCACGCGTTTCCGGTGCGCTGGGCGTCCATCTCCTTGAAAAGGGCAATGGCCGCTTCGGCGTCGGAGTGGGGGATGTTCCTGAGGGTGACGGGATCCATCCAGTTCCCTACGACGGTGTGTTCGAGGCCGACCAGGTCGATTGCCGTAGCAGCAACCCACATTCGGCCAGGGTGGATGACAACATCAACATTCGTCTTCGTCATTTTGCTCGCTTTCTTCTAGGATTCTTAGCAACCTGCATTATATCAGGTACATCAAAAAAGTCAATAGACAAGACTGCCTACGAAATTGACTACGAGAGCTTTAGACAGCTTCTTAGAAAGAAATGAGTCCGGGAGCGAAGAAAATGACCATGCTGATGATGATAAGCACCGCAATGACGCTCCACACATATTTCAAAACTTTGGTAGTCCTTTTGTGAAATAAAAAGCTCATATATGCCCTATACTGTAGCATATGGAAGATAGGCGGCAACCAGGGAATTTGTTTCGGACAGCGTCGCTGCGCTTGTTCACTATCGGTTTGCTCCTTATTTTGTATGCACTGGTGCAGGGGGTGTGGGTCGCTTACAAAAAAGAGCGAATTTTGTTTGAAAGCCGTTATCAAGTCTCTGCTGAGCTAAAACGACTCGAGGAGCGCGAAAAAAAACTGCATACAGATATCGAGAGAGTGAACACACCTTATGGAGTGGAGGAGTCCTTGCGTCGGCAATTTGATTTTGCGCGAGAAGGAGAGGGTGTCATCGTGATTGTAGATGACGAGGCAAATCAGAAAGATACAGTTTCAGAAAAACCAAGTTTCTGGCGGCGTCTCCTGCCTCTTGCACCTTGGGATCTTTTGAATGAGTAGTGCTTTTGCGGTATCATGCCTCTTGTAATCCTTGCAGGATTAGTTTAGTGGTAGGACGACTGCTTCCCAAGCAGTAGGCACGAGTTCGATTCTCGTATCCTGCACCCAGCACCTCTGTACCGATAAACGGGGCCCCATCCCCATTTATTTCCCAAGCAGTAGGCACGAGTTGGATTCTCATATCTTGCACAAGTCCTGTGGTATACTTTCTATCTTATTCACTCATACTAACCAATATGGCAAAATCTGTGGTCATATACAGCACGCCAACTTGTCACTTCTGCAAGCTGGCCAAGGATTACTTCGATAAGAATGGCATAAAATATACCGCGTACGATGTATCAAGTGATATTGAAAAGAGAAACGAAATGATTGAAAAAAGTGGACAGATGGGAGTGCCGGTGATTATTATCGACAATGAAATCATTGTCGGCTACGACGAAGCGACACTTAAAGACAAGCTAGGCCTTTAATTTTTGGGCTGTTCATAAGGCTCGTTGTGAGTGCGCTATACTGGAAGCATGAGATTCCCTGGTGGACCTCCAAGAAAAAAACCAAGCCCACCTCCTGCCACTGAAGATCAGCCGGACTTGCGTCGGCGAGGCTTGATTAATATGGCCGCGTGGGGAACGGCAGCTATTGCTGGTGCTGCGGTCGCAGGTGCGGTTGTGCCTCGTTTGGTACCAGCTCCTTCCGAAGAAGATTTAGTGATTCCTGAAGAGGGTGCTGATGCACGAATCAGCACTTTTCTTGCAGAGTTTCAAAAAAACACTGGCTTTAAAGATCGACTTGCACTTCCTGTTCGTGGAGCAGAATCATTTTCGCGGGCTGGGTATATTTACCACATCTTTTCAAATACTGATCAGCTTCCTACGCGGGGCGGCATGCCAAGTGTGCTTCGACAGCGCCTCGCACTAGTTGCCCCAGGCATTGTGGCGCAGGAGTCAAAGTACGATCCTGATTTAATAAACAAACGAACGAACGCTTTCTCATTGTGGCAAGCGTTGAATCCCGCTTTGCGAGATGTCAACTTAAAGCGTGCGCGAAGACGGACTGAACCCGCCTCAAACAGGCGTCCTTTGCAAATGACAGAACTGAATCAAATGAAGGCGTCGACAGAGTTTGCATTTACTTATTTCGACGAAGTTATTTTCCCTACGATAGCCCCTCTTGCAGGCGAGGTTGCCGAGAAGTGTGGTCTTGCCGAGACACAGATTCTCGATTTCATCACCTATTGTATGATCAATTCGTACAATACCGGTGCCGGGAGAATGAAGAAAGTTTTGCAGTATTTTATGCGCATCTACGGCCCGGGGCAAATACCGCGAGAGCATCGTCGCTCGGGACTTGAACTTTTCAATACAATTACCAGTCGAGTCTACGACGACAACGAGGGGGTGCGTGCAGAAAATGCCGAGATAGAGGCGAACAATCAGGCGCCATTGGCGATTCAGCGCCCCCTTGGTGCGCTTCCCGTGGAAGGCTATTTGCGCGAATCAAGCGAGTATGTACTTCGTGTACTAGCGGGAGCCGAAGCATGTGCCGAGGTGTATCGGCATGAGCGCATTCCTTTCGATGGCCCCACACTCGAAGAACAAGGGGCAGAGCAATTGCGCGTCGCGCTTGATTTTGTGAAGCGTGATGTCATTGCCCCGATGGGCTCTGGCGCATTGGCCGCTGTCGCTATTGGTATGGCCGGCGATATCAAAGCACAGTCACCATTGGACCGAAGAAGGTTTTTGCGTCGTGCGGCCGTCGGAGCTGCGCTTGGTGGCACCGCCAACTTGGTGGTTACTGGGCATGTGCCGGTACCTACCGAGTGGGATCCTTTTAAATGGTGGCGTACCAATCCGGAAATAGAAGCCGTGCGATCTGCATCTGGAAATGAAGATGGCTCAGTTCACGCTCCTGGAGCGGTTGTCGCACGACTGAACGGGCTCTATGCATCAGGAAAACGGCTATTTGCAACACCACCACAACCCGTGCGGCGTACATTGCCGCGCGGGAATTACAGTGCCGAGGTAATCCCACTCATCCGCAGTCTCCCAGCGGCACAATTCCGACCGGTCAAGCAAGAGGATTTGCCGAATCTGCAAAGGGGTTGGACTCGCATTACTGCCGTAACAAAACGCGTGCGCTTGCGTGGTATTGGCTCGGGCAGGGTGGACACCCCCCGAAACGATGAACGATTCCAGTTGGTGCGCAATGAAGCGGCACCAGTGTATGCGGAATTTGTGGATCGGTTTGAACAAGGTGTTCGCGCGGCAGGTATTCATCCTGGCTGGTGGGTGCGTCCCAATGTGACGAGCCTGCTGCGCACTGTCGATGGCACTAATGATGTCAAAGGCGCTTCGCAAATGTCGGCACATACCTATGGCATTGGATTTGATATTTCAGACAAGAGATTTGATGTCGGGTATGGAAATGAATTTGTGACAGCACAAGTGGCTACTAGGGATGCATCCCAGGACCGGCAAAATCTGCGCACCTATAACACCATCATCAGAAAAATTCTGATGGATATGCACGAAGAAAAAGACGCAAGCGGACGGAGGCGTATTATCCTAACTTACGAACCTCGCGCCGCTCACTATCACGTGACAGTCAATCCGCTCTTCGGGACTCGCTAGGGGCGAAAGAATAGTCTGCATGATAAAGTGTCCGCACACCCCGCGTAGTTCAATGGATAGAACAGCGGCGTCCTAAGCTGTAGATCCTGGTTCGATTCCGGGCGCGGGGACAAGAGAAAAGAGCCGACCTATTTAGACATTTTAAAACTTTGTGGTAAGAATGAGTCAGAAGGATTGTTGTCCTTTGACACTGAGAAGGAGGGGAATGATGGCGACAAAGCCGCTGACAACAGCAGGTACTACCGATCACTATCGGTTGCTGGAAGTGGATGCCCGGGCTTCACCCGAAGTCATCCATGCGGCCTATCGTGCGCTTATGAAGGAATATGCGCCACGAACAGCAGGTGCCGACGATTCAATCGCTCGGGCACTCAACGAAGCGTTTGGTGTTCTCAAGGATGCCTCGCGACGCAAGCGTTACGACGAACAAGAAGCGACCAAAAGAAAGGGTCTCATTGGCCCCTACCGCTTATTGCACCAGGTTGCTCAGGGCGGTTTCGGCACAACCTACAAAGCCGAACATACACTGGCGGGCGGCTATTCGTGCATCAAGCATTGTTCGGAAGTTTCGGCACACGCTGAAGACATTCTTCGGCAGGAAACGCAAGCTATCTGGAATCTGCAGCATTCCGGCCTTCCGGGAATGCGCGATCTTTTGCAACTTCCCGATAAGAGCTTTGCGCTCGCGATGAGTTGGATAGAAGGTCCGACGCTCCAACAGCTGGTTGAGAAGCATGGACGACTCGATCCAGAAAATGTTGCATGGATAGCAGAGCGTTTGTTGAATACGCTTGCGCATCTGCATCGTCATGGTGTTTTGCATGGCGACATAAAGCCGCAAAACATCATTGTCCAAGAGGAGTCGCACATCGTAGTGCTGGTTGATTTTGGACTTTCTATGGCAAAGCCGTCAGCAACATCTGGCAACAAAGGCCATACCGACCTTTTCTCACCGCCTGAACAAATGGTAGGGAAGACAATAGTGCCCGGTTCCGACTTCTATAGCTTGGGCATGACCATGATCTATGCGCTCGGCGGCGGCTATGGTGCAGTTGAGCGCAAGGATGTGCCGGCAAATTTGCCGGACGAGATGTGCGCATTCATCAGGTCACTTATTGTCAGGAATGTTTTGGAGCGACCGCGTGCGGCCGCCGACCTGTTCGAGAAGTTCAAGGATGCCCGACTGAAAAGCTTCGGTCGCGCACATTCCAACATGAAACAGTTTACCGTCTGACCATAGGAGAAAAACATGTCAGAGACTGGCGACTTCACTCCCGCCCATTGGGGCGGTACAGGACACGACTTCAAATCGGCCTACCGTGCTTATGATGCACATGCAGGCCGCAGTTATGCGAGCGCCAAAAGCGCTGGCAAGAAGCTGACAGATATGTTGCCCAAAAGGCTTTCGACCGATTCCCCCAGTCCGTTGGTTATGTGTATCGACGAGACAGGATCTATGGGCGAGTGGCCGAAGGTCATGTTCTCAAAGCTCCCGTACCTCGAACTCGAGGGGCAGGAGTATTTGGGAAAGGAGATGGAGATTGCGTGGTGCGCATTTGGTGACGCACTCAATAATGAAGATTATCCGGTGCAGGCGCGCCCCTTTACCAAGGGGACAGCGCTCAAAGAGCGTCTCAAGGAAATCGTGCTTGAAGGGAAAGGTGGCGGACAGATGTCCGAATCATCCGAGCTCCTCGCGCTTTATCTCGCCCACAATGTCGCTATGCCACACGCAGTGCGGCCTGTCTGCATTTTTGTGACCGACGAGAAGCCGTGGGATGCTGTTGCGCCCGATGTTGCGGAGCAGTTTGCGTATGTGAAAATAGAAAAGAGAATCACTGCGCAGAAAATCTTCGAGGAGCTTTCAAAAAAGTTTTCGGTGTATGTGATTCTCAAGCCCTACAATGTGGGCGCGAAAGACTCCGATGCCGTCAATCGTGATGTGCACCAGACCTGGACGACACTTGTGGGTGCAGATCGCGTTGCGTTCCTTCCGGATCCTCAGCGCGTCGTTGATGTCATCTTCGGCATTCTCGCCAAGGAGACAGGACGAATTACCTACTTCAAGGACGAGCTCGAGGCGCGCCAGCTTCCCGACAAAGACGGCAAGTCAAAAATCGACACCGTGTACAAGTCGCTGAAGACGGTCCATGCGCTCCCGGGCCCCACTCCGAATGATGGTAAAGGACACTCCAAGACGAAGGGTCTTGGTGGTGGCACAAAGACAAAACCATTGATGTGATGAAATAAGGGTGGCCTGTGCGCCCCCTTTCTTACAAAGGAGAAGTCTATGCAAGGAAGAATGAGTGCCCAACATACTGGGCGAGGGCTATGGTCGCTGTTTCGACCACGACCACTGGTAGCGCCAGCACTTCCTGCAAAGGAAGCTCTCGAAATTATGGTTACTTTGTGGCCGAGCTTTCCGCACTTCCATCGCTTCGCAAGCGATGGACGCCTCGCAGGGATTCGCCTTAATAGTGCCATGATTGGTGTGCCAGATCTCGAGCGTGAGCTGGCGTTGCTGCCAGAGAAAAACGCAGTGCCTCTCTACTTCGATGTGAAGGGCCGGCAACTGCGCATAACCGAGGTTCATGAGAATCCAGAATGCCTCGATATATCGCTCAATCACCCGATTCAGGTGCAGACACCCACGACAGTGCTGTTCAAGGCGGGCGCTGATCACGCGCTCCTTCTTGATGTGACCGAAGGCGGCTATCGCCTCAAGTTTCATCAAGGACCAAAGTTTATGGTTCGTGTTGGTGAATCTTTGCACCTACGGCACCCTAGTTTGCGCGTTGGTGGGGAACAGTTTGTCCCCGCAGAACTCGAAAAGATTGCGCGGGTAAAAGCGGCAGGGTTCTCTCGGTACTTTCTGTCCTATGTGCAATCTGCGCGAGATGTGGATGAATTTAGGGAGCTCGTCGGTAGAGATGCCGAGATATTCCTAAAGATCGAAAATCAAAAAGGGCTCGACTATGTTGCGCGAGAATTTGAGAAATGCGACAACCTCAAACTTGTCGCGGCCCAAGGTGACCTGTATGTCGAGCTTGAACGCCCACATCAGATACTTTCCGCACTCAAGCTCATAATCGACAAAGACCCACAAGCCTGTGTTGGCTCGCGGATGATGTTGTCGATTATGCAGGAGCCAGTGCCATCGTGCGCAGATTTCGAGCAGGTGGCGTGGCTCTACGATAGAGGGTATCGAAATATGATGCTCTGTGACGAGATCTGCCTGAAAGAAGACCTTCTCAGTGCCTCGGTGAATGCACTTGATGCATTTCGTCAGGACTACGCCTAGTTAAGTGGGGTGCGTTATACGCGCCCCTTTTTTGTACCGTAGAGGTAGTGGGTTTTAATATACACGGCGACACGATTGTGGATGTATGGTGTACCAGGGAAGCCTCGCGAGACAAGACTGCGCACAAAAGTGCTCGAAACACCAACCCATGCCATGTCGTCACTAACCATCTGGATGTGTGTAGGTAGTTCAACGGGTACATCATCACCCAGATCGCGAAGCGCAATGAAATGCGCGGCATCCCATAGCTTCTTGCCGTTCACCCATGTATTGCGAATGTGACGCAATAAATCCGCACCAATCAAAAAATGAAAGGTGTAATCCGGGTATACTTGCTGGAGTTCGAGTAATGTTGCATGTGTGGTGGTAAGACCAGGACGATCTAGCTCAAGCGTCGAAATAGTAATCGGCTTTTCGGGGGTTGGGAAAAATTCTTCAAGCATGATCCCAAGCATGGCCACACGGTGATCACCACTCACACCTATCTGCTTGTCCAGTCTGTCTGAAGAGGGAAGTATCCACAGTTCGTCAATGTGGGGCGCATGTCGTAACGCGGTTTCGATGGCAATCATGTGTCCTATGTGGGGAGGGCTAAATGAACCGCCGTAAATAATAATGTTTTTTCTTGACATAGAAAGTGTATCTGATACACTAAGAATATCAGGGCGGGCGCATCTGTCAAGGGATAGCCCCTGATATACTATGGTCCCACTAGACAAGGAACCCACACGCCTATCTATGAAACACCGAATTGCCTTACATTTTCGTTCTGATAATCCCAAGGCGCTTGCATGGGAGAAAAAGATACGAACTTGGATTGCACAAAACTATCCCGAAACAGAGTTTGTAAAATCGCGCCCGCGTACAGTGATTGTTCTCGGAGGTGACGGCACTATTCTCGAAGCGGCGCGGAAATACCAAGCAACGAGCCCACTGCTCTTTGGTCTTAACTTGGGACATGTGGGCTTTCTTGCTTCGGCTCGAGAGCCAAAGAGGTTTTTGCCCGCACTGGCTTGTTACTTCGCTCACGACTATCATGTCGTCAAACGCATGTTGGTACACGCGACTGTCGAGCGATCCGGCAAACAGATATTTGAGATGCGGGCGCTGAACGAGATAGCTGTGCAAAGTATGCTGGGAATGGTAGAGCTCGATGTCACTATTGATGGGTATCGGGTACAGCGAATCCGAGGAGGTGGAGTGATGGTGGCAACAGCAACTGGATCAACAGCCTACAATCTCTCTGCACACGGACCAGTCGTGATGCCTGATATCAAGTGTATGGTTCTAACTGAAATCATGGATCACAATGTGCCAACCCCCAGCATTGTCGTAAAAAGAAATCGAAGCATTACGATAACGGTGAAGGAATTTCGTGAGCGTGGCCTTTTAATCACCCCTGATGGCGCAAGTGCTGATGTGGTGGTGTCTGCTGACGGAGAGAGTATCTTTCCATTACATCGAGGCGACTTGGTCCGTATTCGTCCTGCCGCTAAAATGATTCGCATTGCCGAATTTGAAAAAGACTATTTTTTCAAAAGCCTCCAAGAGAAATTTTCATTCTCGTGAAGCTCAGTAAGGGGTTTTGACACCAGCCCGGACGCGCGTAGTATCACCACAGAAAACAATGGAGAGTGCCATGACCACACCCGAAGTGTTGGGTATCGGAGTCTTGAATTCTGGTGTATATGCCGGTGAATGGATTGAATCGCGGGGGAAAGGACTGCTCGCTTCAGTCGATCCGGCAACCGAAGGATTGGTAGGTATTGTTTGTGAAGCAGGGCTTGATGAGTATGAGCAAACAATACAAGTCGCAGCTCAAACCTTTTTGCGTTGGCGAATGGTGCCTGCACCGAAGCGCGGCGACCTAATCCGCATGCTCGGTGACGAGTTGCGAGCACATAAAGCCGAGCTTGGTCGTTTGGTAACCCTCGAGACAGGAAAAATTCTTGCCGAGGGTGAAGGAGAAGTACAGGAGATGATTGATGCCTGCGATTTTGCAGTGGGGCTTTCTCGGCAATTGTATGGGCACACCACGCACTCCGAGCGGCCGAGGCATCGTATGTACGAGCAATGGCAGCCACTGGGTGTGGTGGGTATCATTACTGCATTTAATTTTCCTGTTGCTGTGTGGGCATGGAACGCAGTGCTTGCCGCTGTGTGTGGGAATACCATGATTTGGAAGCCTTCAGGAGAAACCCCGATTACCGCGCTCGCCGTACAACATCTGTGCAATCGGGCGTGTGCGCGATTTGGGATGGATGGCATCTTCAACCTGCTTGTGTCGAGTGACACGCTCATTGGAGAAAAAATGGCGTCCGATCGGAGGATTGCTTTGGTCAGTGCCACCGGATCGAGTCGGATGGGTCAGTCAGTCGGTATGGCTGTTTCGTCTCGACTGGGGCGGTCATTACTTGAGCTTGGCGGCAACAATGCTGTCGTGGTGATGCCGAGCGCTAATCTTGCCCTCGCGATTCGTGCTGTCGTGTTTGGTTCTGTCGGGACTGCGGGGCAACGCTGTACCACGACGCGTCGCCTAATTATGCATCGCTCTATTGCAGATGAATTGACGGAACGAGTACGGAGCGCCTACGGGCAAGTCAAAATTGGTGATCCTCTGGACTCGCGTACGCTCATGGGCCCGCTCATAAACGAGAAAGCAGTAGTGCAAATGCGAGGCGCACTTGGTGAGCTTGTAACCCGTGGCGCAGAAGTTATCTACGGTGGGAATACCGTATATCGACGGCCAGGATTTTTTGTTGAGCCCACTGTCGTGCGTGCGTCGCCTACCGAGCCATTGGTTGCAGAGGAAACATTCGCACCGATTCTCTACCTTCTCGAAGTAAATGGCTTGGAAGAGGGGGTCGCACTGAACAATGCAGTATCGTACGGACTCTCCTCTGCGCTCTTTACCGACAGTGTGCGTGAGAGTGAATACTTCCTCAGTCACCTGGGAAGCGACTGTGGTATTGCGAATATAAACATCGGCACCAGTGGTGCTGAAATAGGTGGCGCATTTGGTGGCGAGAAAGACACTGGTGGCGGACGCGAGATGGGTAGTGATTCTTGGAAAGCGTACATGCGCCGGCAGACTTGTACGATTAACTGGTCTGACGAACTGCCACTTGCACAAGGGATACAGTTTGGGAGTTAGTAGGAACCCACCGAAAGGTGGGTTTTCTTGATATACTGAAAGCTATGGCAGAACCATCGAGGGATGATCTACTGGGGCGCATCTATGAGCTCGAGCGCGAAAATAATCGCATGTTGCACGGCATGCGTCGCTCGGCGTTTTTGGGCGGGGTTTTCAAGCTTATTATGTACGCTGCCTTTGTGGGCGCACCAATATGGTTCTATCTTACCTATGTTCACGCATCACTTAATTCTGCGCTCACCACCCTCAACCAGGTGCAAGGGACCATGACCGACCTAAAAGGCAGAGGTGAGGAAATCGGGGCTCAATTTGGGGGGCTCAACACACTCCTTGAAAAAATGAAGGCAATTCCCGGTATTGGCAATTTTGGAGAGGGCCAATAGTGTGGTAAAGTGCCGAGCATGCTCGGGTAGCTCAGTTGGTTAGAGCATTCGCCTGAAGAGCGAAGGGTCGCCGGTTCGAATCTGGCCCCGAGCACATATCGTTTGCGCATCAGTAACAAGAGCGTCCACCTGCAAGCTGAAGTCCCGGGTTCGAGTCTCACCCCGAGCACATATCGTTTGCGCATCAGTACCAAGAGCGTCCACCTGCAAGCTGAAGTCCCGGGTTTGAATCTGGCCCCGAGCACATTTGCGGCAACCTGCACAGTAACTAGAGCTTCGTCACTGAAATGAAGGGTCGCCGGTTCGAATCTGGCCCCGAGCACAATATAACGCGCATCAGAAAAGGTTCGGAGGAACCTTTCTGCGTCTTCGCTCGGGGAAAATGCAAAGCTTCGCGTTGCATTTTGCCCCTCACTAGCCGCAGTAACAAAAGCGTCCACCTGCAAGCTGAAGTCCCGGGTTCGAGTCTCACCCTGAGCACATTTGCGGCAACCTGCACAGTAACTAGAGCTTCGTCACTGAAATGAAGG
>ERZ1292623.300-Hain-H51-01um-R1-300-length-55682-cov-6_pt1 | contig 52361 bp, 67 predicted proteins | sample MGYA00564398_ERZ1292623 | MGnify/ENA primary metagenome ERZ1292623 (study PRJEB36523, sample SAMEA6512633) | groundwater metagenome | collected 2019-01-07 | study: AquaDiva: Metagenomics assemblies of 32 groundwater samples
CAACGCCAAAAAATGTTACAGTTATGGTGATGCGAGGAATTGTTCTCGTTCTACTTTGTTTTGTTGCTCTCGTGCCACTCCGACATGCGCATGCGGTTTTCTATAACGATTCGAACGTGATCGAGATCGGTGACGGCACGCCGCCGGAGCCGAGTGAGAGCGGAAGCGGGGGAGATATCGGCGGCTCGACTGCGGGGGGCGCGCAAGGTTTAGAACAGGGTTCGACTGGCTCCGGTGGCACGAGCACCGGCTCGTCGGGAGGAACCGCGAGCGGGGAGACAAGCAGCTTCGGCGGCACGTCAGGCGGCGGAAGCAGCGGAAGTGCGGGGGATGCAGGAGCGGGCGGCGCTTCGGGCGGGAACACTCAAGGAGGCAGTACGGGCGCAGGTACGGGAACGGAAGAAGAGCTCATCGAACTTTTGCTTTCGGAAGGTGCGCTTGAGGGGGTATTAGGTAGTGGGTCGGGGGATTCGGAAGGAGCAGACGCTTCCGGCTCGGGTGGAGGCGCATTCGACGCGGATAGTTCGCTCGGAGGCTTTGGTGCGGGTTCGGTCCTTTCGGTGAGCGTTTCAGGCTCAAAAGTGCGTGATGCCTTGCGAGGGAAGTATGACCTCCAAGATATCCTTGATGGCTGGCGCGGAAAGGCGGGGAAGAAATATGGCGCGCGCGAATATGGCCTCATGGCGGCATCGACCGCGCTGCGCGACGGGAACGTCGAGGCAGTTTTGTTTACCGCATCTGCCTTCGAGATAACCTACCGCTCGCGCGGCTACCTTCTTGCGGTCATCCCATGGTCGTTCCCGGTGCGTGTCAGTATTGTTCCTGAAGCACAAGCGCTCGAGGAGCGCGTGAAGGTGAAGCTACCGTGGTACCGCTTTTTCGTGCGTGAATTCTTCACTGCCGACGGTTTACGCCGTGAGATCGACGATGCGATCGCGGCGGCGCGAAAGGCCAACATAGCAACGGATACCGACGGCACGGCACTGCTCTTCGGCACAGTTTCCGACTTTCTCAAGCGCAAAGTGGGGACCATACAAGAGTCGATACTTCTTGGCACGCCGGCCTCGTAGGCGTCTGATACACTAGGATCGTTCTCACCATGACCGAGCGCATCATTGTCGGTTTTAGCATTCTCTCGCTCATGATGACGTCCGCAATGGGCGCGTATTGGTGGTATGCGGCCGATTCTGGCGCACAAACTGCGGCGGCTGCGGCTGCATATAAGACGCCCGAAGAGGAGCAGAATGTCTATGTGCGCTTTGATATGGAAATCTTCGACATCATCATGGCGAACTACTGGCAGGCAGGGACGGAAGCCGATCTCGCGGAAGTCTTTCGCTTGGCGCTCGCGAAGGCGGCCGGCACCGCAGAGGAATCACTACCCACGAACGACCGTGCGGGAACTGCTGCGATGCTTGCGGGGGCTCTGGAGCGCACGCCGGAAGAGAAACGCAAGAGTCTCGTTGTCGATACAGCTATCATCGTCTTAGCGAATCTCGCGCCGCAGGGAAGAAGCGGTCTTTTGTCCGAAAAGCAGGAACAGCAGTTCCGCGATACGGCGAACAACATCGACCGCGGCACGGATCTCTATGCAACGCTTGGCGTGGACAAAGGAGCATCGGTCGAGAAGGTGCAGGAAGCGTACGAAGAGAAAGCGACCGAACTGCAGGCAGTGGGAACGCCGGAGGCAGAGGCAGCGCTGAAACAAGTCGAGCGGGCGAAAGAGGTTCTAGCTGATGTGCAGTCAAAAGCGATTTACGATGAGACAAAGATCGAGCCGTCGGTCGTGAGCAAGGTAATAGGTACGCGCACGTTCTATCTCGATCTCTCGAAAGTGACGCCGGCGACCTTGCAGGAATTCGTGAACACTTTGGAGAAGACAAAAGATAACCCCCAGCTTACCGCGATGATCATCGACGTGCGCGGGAATATCGGCGGTACTTTGGATTTCGCGAAGTATCTCTTGGCACTTTTTGTGGGGCCGAACCAGTATGCCTTCGATCTCTTTCACAAGGGGGAATTGCAGGTGGAGCGCACGCCGGCGGTTGCGGCAATCCCTTCACTAAAGAACTTCAAAGAGATAGCCATCCTGACAGATGCCATGACGCAATCAACGGCCGAGCTGACCGCGGTTATTTTCAAGCGGCTGAACAGGGCGAAAGTCGTGGGGACGAAGACCCGCGGATGGGGGTCTGTCGAAAATACTTTTCCCGTGGAGACACGATTGAGCGACGATGAAAAATACTCGGTGCTTCTCGTTCACAGTCTTACGCTTCGCGAGGATAACGAACCCATCGAGGGGCGCGGCGTGGACCCCGATATTGATACCAGCGCGGCAAACTGGAAACAGGAACTCTCGAGTGCATTCCGGACGCCCGGATTCGTTTCTGCTATCATCGAGGCGGTGGGGAAATAAGCTCCTTGCGCGTTCCATGGGGCTTGCTAGTCTGGAGATAGACGGCGGGAATACTCAAACTATGAGGTGTGCTATGTCGATGAAAAGTCGCACGGCGCTTTGTGAGGAAGCCCGAGTCGCCTGGCACGTAATCGATGATGATGTCTACATCAGGCGGATAACGGATCGCGAAGCGAAGCAATTGTTTCCCTCGGTCACCGCCGAAGGGGAAGTGGATTGGCATGCGATATTCAGTGCCAAGGACGGATCCTGGCTCGCTTTGACGACCGAAAAGGAAAGTGCAATCGGTCTTGCCGTCGAGCATCAATGCGTCGTTCAGACTGTCCACTAATAGAAAGAAGCGCCGATGAATCGGCGCTTCGACTTCTATCGTGCTTGCACTATTGCACCGTAAGCGTTCCTTTCATGCCCTTCTGCCGGTGTTCTCCGACCGAGCAGTAATACTCGAAGGTGCCCGCTTTGTCCGCGACGAATGTTATTGTCTCTTCCTGTCCGGCTTGGATGACCTTTGTCCCCACGTTGTAGCCGTCGACGCGCAGGTCGTGGGTGCCGGAGACGTTCTTGAAAGTAATTTTCACCGTATCCCCCTTCTTCACCGTCATCGTGTTCGGTGCAAAGGAGAATGGCTGGCCGGAAATGGTGAATTCTTTCACCGTGCCCATCATGGCACCTCCGCGCTCCTGCGGTGTGCCGCCTTGCGTGGAGTTGTCCATCATGGCACCGGAGGGTTCCTGCATCATGTTCTCCACTCCTTCAGGTGCGGCACGCTGCGATGTGTACCAATAATATCCGCCGCCGAGAACAGCGACGATCACGAGTGCGATAAGAAAATTATTCATAGTGTTTTGATGAGCTGATAACGCATGCGCCCATCGTACCAAGACGCTCCCTGTGAGGCAATCGCCGAGAGTGGCGTTTCGCGCCATCTGGGTGTATGGTAAAGGGCATGCGGATGGAAATGATCGCCACCCCAATCATTGTCATGTTCCTGTGTGTCGCGGTGTTCGGCATGTACGCGACGCTCTCGCATGACGCGCACGAGCGCGGCTGCCCGCTTATGATGGCGGAAGCCGCGATATGCGACGTTTCTTTTGCAGGACACTTGTCTCTCTGGCAATCGTTGTTCGCTTCGATACTCGGCTCTCTCACCGTCCTCCTCGCGTTCGCGATCTTCAAGCGGCTTGACGCCGTGCTTCTGCATGAATACGCACTCTTTCGGGTGCACGTGCGCACGCCGCGCCGCCCAACCTTTTTGCAAGAACTTTTCTCACAGGGAGTCCTTCACTCCAAGGCGTTTTAACGTCTCTCACACCGCCGCACTGTTTTTGGCGCGGCTGTTCCTGCTATTCCATTATTCACAGCTTACTCATCGTTCGTTCGTATGACATCACAAAATAATCTATTCATTCCTCTCGCGATCGTGATCGCGGGGGCGCTCATCGCCGGTGCCGTATACCTTGGTCAGCGAGGAGACGCAAGCGGCGTTACCTCGCCGACTGAAGCATGGCAAGAAGAGGCCCGACTCGCCGCCGCATTGGAGAACATGGCTCCCGTTACCGCCGCCGATCACATCCGCGGCAGCACAGAGGCGCCCGTAAAAATCGTCGAGTATTCCGACTTCGAGTGTCCGTTCTGCAAGAGCTTCCACCCGACGATGCAGCGGGTCATGGAAGAATACGGCGACAGGGTCGCATGGGTCTATCGCCATTTCCCGCTCGATCAAATTCACCCGAAGGCCGACAAGGAAGCCGAAGCCACGGAGTGCGCGAACGAGCTCGGCGGCACTGACGCCTTCTGGAAGTACACCGACCGGCTTTTCGAGGTAACGCCCTCGAACAACAATCTCGATCCGGCGGAATTGCCGCGAATAGCGCAGTATATCGGGCTTGCTACGCAGCAGTTCAATGAGTGCCTCTCAAGCGGCAGGCATGCCCAGCATGTCGAGGACGATACGCAGAATGCGCTTGCGACGGGAGGAAACGGTACGCCGTGGAGCATCATCGTCGCCGCAGACGGCACGAAGTACCCGCTTTCGGGGGCGCAACCGTACGAATCGCTGAAGCAACTCATCGAGCTCGCGCTCAAAGGGAAGTAACCATGGTCATTCGAGCTCTGTACAAAGTGTTCCGGAATCCTGCGTATGTGGCGCTCTCGCTCTTCACGGGCGCGGTAGTCTTCGCATTCGCCGTCTGGCTTCCCAACATCCGCCTCATCGCAGCCGTTCTCGGCTCGCCGGAGGCATCGTTTGCGCAGAAGCTTGCATTGCCGATCAGTCTCTTAGGCTCGATCGCTACGAACTTCACTCTGTTGAGCGCTTCGTATACCGTCGCGATAGCAGTTCTTTTCGGGATCAATCTTGCCATGGTCGCGTACTTCGTGCGGCACCGGGTCGCGGCGGCGAGGCAGAGCGGCATCGCCGTAGGATTCCTCGGGCTCGGAAGCGGCATACTCGGCACCGGCTGCGCCGCGTGCGGCTCGTTCCTTCTCATGAACGGCCTCACGTTCGCCGGGGCATCGGGTGCCTTGGTGTTTCTGCCGCTTGGCGGCGCGGAATTCGGAGTCCTTGGCACTGTCTTACTCGCTGTTTCGATCTACCTCACAGCGAAGCGCATCCAGAACCCGGCAGTCTGCGGTGTTAATCGCTAACACCCATGAACATCGTCATCTCAATCGCAGCAGCTCTGCTTCTTATGGGAGGAGCATGGTACGCCGCCTCGACGAAACACACCGGCGTTCCGCTCGGTGTCGATATCGCGCGTGCCGCGAAATTCGCAGAACTCTCGAAGAGCGGCAACTCGTCGTGTTCTGGCTCATTCGCCGACTCGATCGACTCGATGCCGGATGGCGCGCGGCTGAAAGGCTCATGCTGTTCTCCGATGGATCCTCATCGGTATGAGGAACAGGTGACGGGACTAAAGACATTCAAGGACATACCGGAAATTCCCCCCGACCCGTACGACATCGATGGAAAATTGGCAAAACAGCTCAAAGCATACTACGATGTCGAGCTCTCGCCCGCGGAGCAACAGGCCTACGACTACGCGATGCAAAACTCGAATGAAAAAGGCCCGTGCTGCTGCAAGTGCTGGCGCTGGTATGTCTACGGAGGGTTAGGAAAATTACTCATTCAAAAATACGGATTCACCAGGGAGCAAGTGACTGAAGTCTGGAATCTCTCCGACGGCTGTGGCGGCCCCGGTGATCACGTGAATCACTAACAGGTATGAAAAACATTCCAACAACATGGTGGATCGCTGGAATAGCGGTCCTTATTATCGGACTCTTCGCGTCGTCGAGATTTCTGCAAAGCAGCGATCCCGATGTCGTCGCCCGCAGCGGCATGCACTCCCACCCGCAGCTCGAAATCTACGTGAAGGGCGAGAAGGTTGACATCCCGCAGAACATCGGGCTCGGCGCGGTGCATAAGCCGATACACACGCATGACGACCTCCCCCTCATTCATCTCGAATTCAGCGGAATGGTGCGCAGCGATGACATCATACTCGGCCGATTCTTCGAGAATTGGGGCAGAGATATACGCTCATTCGGGGAGAACATGCACATGACCGTAAACGGCGTCGAGAGCACGGAGTACGAGCGTTACATTATGAAAGACGGCGATAGGATAGAATTGCGTTATGAGTAATATCACAAAACCAATTACGTTCTGGGTCGGTGTCGCGGCTCTCGTCGCACTGGGTATTCTCGCGTATGTGCTCAATGAGACCGTGTTCCAACCGCTTCCAATCGCGCAGGCGAGCGAGGTCGTCGAACTAAAGAATGGTGATTCCTACGACATGACCGCCTATTGGGTAGAGAAAGAGATCAACGGGAAAACATACCGTATGCTCTCCTATAACGGCACGATACCGGGGCCCATGATCAAAGTGGCACAGGGAGCGGAGATAACCGTCAACTTCCGGAACAAGACGAACATGAAAACTCTGCTCCACTCGCACGGCGTGCGCATGGAGAACGCCTTCGACGGCTCGCAGACAACACAAGAAGAAATGGAGCCAGGAGAGCTGTTTTCGTATCGCTTGAAGTTCTCTGATGCGGGCATGTTCTGGTACCACCCGCACGTACGCGAGGATTATGAACAGGAACTCGGACTCTACGGGAATTATCTCGTCGTTCCCGCAAGCAATGACTACTGGAGTCCCGTTAATCGAGAGGTTGCATTATTTCTCGACGACATCCTGATCGAGAACGGCAAGATCAACTTGAGCGAGCGCGGCGCGGACCGCACACTTATGGGGCGTTTCGGTAATGTGATGCTCGTGAATGGCGAGACAGACTACTGGCTCGCGACGCAGAAAGGGGAAGTGATCCGCTTCTACGTCACGAATGCGGCGAATACGCGCCCCTTCAATTTTGCGATCGAGGGGGCGCGGATGAAACTCGTGGGCGGGGATGGCGGAGCGTATGAGAGCGACAGTCTGATTGATTCTGTCATACTCGGCCCTTCAGAGCGTGCGGTCGTCGAGGTGTTGTTCGAGGAGAGCGGTACGTTCTCAATCGAGCACCGGACGCCTAACCGGACGTATAAGCTCGGGAGCGTTATCGTGGGAAATGCGCCCACTGATGTCTCATATGCGAACGATTTCGCACAGCTGAAAACGCATCAAGAAACGGTGCAGAGCATCGATCCTTTTCGGCCGTACTTCACCGTAGCGCCGGATAAGCGCATCTCGCTCACTGTCGATATGATGGGGATGTCCGGAATGGGCGGCCACATGCCTGCCCCGTATGGAACCACAGGTTCTCGTTCGGGGATGCCGGATGGGACGATGATGGGAGGGATGGGGATGATGGGCGGCGTGCCCGAAGGAGGAATTGAGTGGGAGGACGAGATGGGTATGATGAACGCGATGTCGGATACCGATTCGGTGCAGTGGCATATCGTCGATCAGGATACCGGGAAGCGCGACATGGGCATTGATTGGACGTTTGCACGAAGCAAGCTGGTAAAGATACGTATCTTCAATGATCCGAAGTCGGCGCACCCGATGCAACATCCGATCCATTTTCACGGACAGCGTTTCCTTGTCGTCGCGCGCGATGGGGCTGCGCAGACGAACCTCGTGTGGAAAGACACGGTCATGGTGAAGGCTGGCGAGACGGTGGATATCGTGCTCGATACCTCGAACCCCGGCACCTGGATGGCGCACTGCCACATCGCAGAGCACCTTGAAGCGGGAATGATGATGAAATTCACGGTGCAATGATCAGAGCATGTTTGAAAACCTCCCTCTGCCTGCGCCGCTTGCTTTTGCTTGCGGCGCACTCGTCTCGCCATCAATGTGCCGTAAGCACATTACATTTATATCGGCACGTCTCAAGCAGCGCTGGAGAAGAAAAGCTATACGTTTTGCCGCTGTATTCAATACTCACGCGTGCAGTCGTGTATCTTGTCGACCAGAGTTCTCGAGAGTCGGAAGATGAGTAATGTATTAGATTTTCCTCGTTCGTAGGTTCGAAAATTGCAGTCAGAGAAATTTCGGGGATTTTAAAGTCCAGCGTTGCAGCTTGCAAGACACGCTTGTCGTATTGCCAATATTGCTTCCGAGTGAGGGTAAATGTTTCTTTGCGCATCGGATAGCCGTGTCGGATCAAGGTATCATCGCCTGTAATGTAAATGTACGCATTTTCTGCACCGAAAACACCCCATTCCTCGCCGAAAATATGGAACCATATCCACCCTTCCCGTGAGAGGTCATGCGCCGTGCCATCGAATCTTCCTTGTTCGTGATAGGCGGTGGCTTCCTGTTTTATCTCTCTGTTTTCTACTTCCAACTCAACCCACGCTCGATCGCGAGGGACGAACGATACGTACGAGATCGGCGCTCTTTTTAGCGAGAGCATATACAGAAGCCACATGGGCAACGTGCCAAATTCCGACACAGCGAAGGGTTTGACGCTGGATTGAACGCGCAGAGTGCCTTTGATGCCATCGAGTCGGATAGCGACGTGGTACTCTCCGTTTTTTTTGTGAATCGAAAATATATCACCCAGTGCGACACGGGCATCGGAAAGTGCCAACTCGCTTTGAGGACGCGTTACGGTCCATTTCTTGATTACACCGGACGGCGAACGAAGCGTCACGAAAAGTGTGCTCGTTGAGGTGTCGGAAGATGTGAGATCGGATTGCCACCATTGCTGCGGAACGAGCGCTACGATAAGCATGGATCCATCCTTCAGTAGCAGGTCGAAGTACCACCATTGAAAACGCGTCGTGGGGCTTCCGAAATGAAAGCACTCGATCTTTTCCAGCAACCATCGGGGCTGTAAGCCGCTGTAATTCATAAATCCGGATAATTGTGGCAACGACTCCCGAACTTTAGCATGATTTCCCACTTCGACGCTTGCCGGAATGTGTCCACAGCATAGAAATTCACGTCAAAAAGCAGGGGTGCGGACGTGCCATAATGTCGGCATGAAAAGGTTCATCATCCAAAAGGCGTTTTCTTCTCTAGTTGCCAGCGACTCGAAGTATCCAACCAAGGTCGTCTTTTCTAACGGATCAACGTATCAAAATCTCCCTGGAGCACCGCACATTGAGGTTCACTTCAAGACGAATTGGGGCGAATGGCGGACGCTTCTTCTCAACTACATCGGCTTCATTGAGGCGTATCGGCTTGGCGAGGTGGACATTTACGGTCCCGATGGAGACAAAGAGGCTCTACGGAAATTGCTGCGCATGGCTTACGAGCTGCACAAGAGTCCGCTCGAAAGAGTCATCAATCCCGTGGCATGGGTGTTCAAGCGGTGGCAGGAATGGCGGCTCAACAATCGCAATTATCTGCAAGAGAAGAGAAATTTGTACGCGCACTACAACATGCCTGCCGAGTTCTTCCACTACATGAACGGCGAGTTGTACGGATACACAGAGGGCTATTATGAGACCGGCAACGAAACGCAGAACGAAGCTCAATTTAAAAAATATGACTATATTTGCAGAAAGTTGCGTTTGAAGCCGGGAGACAACGTCGTCGAGGTGGGAACCGCATGGGGCACCATGGCTCTCATGATGGCGAAGAAGTACGGTGCAAACGTCGTTAATTATGGTCTCGTTGACGAGCAGAACCGTATTTTGATGGAGCGCACTATACACATGGGACTTCAGGACAAGATAAAGAATGAGCAGCGCGATTGTCGTGAGCTTGGCCACGAGAAGGCGTGTTACGATAAGTATGTCTCCCTTGGAGTCCTGGAACATGCGGGCAAAGATTGCGTCGAAGACTGGATTAAGAATATCTCCGAAGCTTTAAGGCCGGGCGGTATTGGCGTCATCACTAACGTCGGTCACTACAATCGCTACTACACCGATTTCCTTATCGGGAAATATATATGGCGTGGTTGCTTCTTCCCTAACATGGGCGATATCATGCGGTATTTCGAGAAGTATGACCTGCATGTCGTAGATCTTGAAGATACTCACTTTCTGTACGCCGACACCATGGAAGTAATGCTTTCAAAAATGCTCGAGCATTGGAAAAAGATACAGAAAATCAACCCTAAAATTTTCGATGAAAAATTTAGAAGAATTTGGATGATGTACTATCTTGGCTCAATTGAAGGCTTTAGAAGTAAGGGTTCTGCGCTACAAACGTTCCAGTATACGTTTGTGAAAGGTCGTGACGACGTATACCCACGAACACGAGAATTCTTGTATGAAAAGCCGTTCGACACGTCTAATATGCGTGAGTACGAAGTCCCGTTGGATCAAGACGGTTTTCCGGAATTCAGAGATAGAGTTCCGCCGGCTGATGTTGAAACCCACCTGCCGTTCGAGGCTGTTAGCGCCAAAGAGGCGCAACCAATGACGTATTGAGTCATGCGTACAATAACATGCACCAAATTCGTGCAACTGCTGCAATCGCTTGGCTCATAGTTTTGATCGGAGTTGGGTCGTACGTATATCAAGGCGGCTCTCTTTTTGAAGACGTAAGGGATTTTGTCACGCACTATCCAGAATACAGCTTTGTCGCTTTTCTCATCGCGTATGCTGTGCGGCCGATTCTTTTAATACCAGACTCGATAATGTTGGTAATCGGAAGCGTAACATTTGGCCCGTGGATAGGGTGGGTAGGCGGCTACATAGGCGAGAATGTTTCCGCGCTCATCGCGTTTTCAATTTCACGTTTTTTGGGGGACAAATGGGCGAGTCATTCGCATATCAAATTCGTACGCAAGCTTGACAAAGCGGTGACTCGACGCGGGTTTCTCACACTTATGTATTTACGTCTTATCCCGATTGCTCCGTTTGATCCGATAAATTACGGCGCGGGTTTGACGAGTATGTCTTATAAAACATTCATCACGGGAACAATGCTTGGTGTCATTCCCGCACTCACGGTGTACGTGCTGATGGGGAACGCTATTACGAATCCAAAATTACTTATACCTGCTGCGGTGCTTCTGGTATTTATCAGTATAAAAATGCTCGCGATTAGACACATCGCGCCCGATATATACTCTCTGGGCTTTCATCACCACTCGAAGAAACACGCGAATAGTTAAGAGGTGCTACCATGCCCTTATGGATAAGATTGAGAAAATCGTTCCTCGCAGCGAGTTCTCCTTGAAAGGCATTCAAGAGGACGTGCGATTTCTTCGCGACAATAAGCAATATTTCCCTACAATCAGGGAAATCGTGGAAATCCCAAATATATATCCTCCTCTCGCTGCTGCGAATTCTGCCATAGTTGGAATGATGCTACAGGGCGATATCGGCCCGAGCGACCCATACACGCGCTTCTTTGCAGTCCTAGGGCAAGCCATTGCCTTCAATGCGGTCGGAGCGAGAAGTGCCTTAAATTCAATCGTCGCATATGTGAAGACGAAAAAAGTCTTGCTCTATCACAGGGAGAAGTCCGGTACCGAAGCACCAGATGTCGAACAAATTTCGAGAATGCTTCAACGCATGACTGCTAAGATCGAGGGTCCAGCTGCGCGTGCGGGCATTGAGGGGGCAATACGTTTTTGCTACCCAAAAGAAACTTTCGCAATCACGAAGAAACTGTTTCCAAGAACGATTTTCTAACCCTCGCCCCACCCGCCCCATTCAACTCTCAAATCCACCCCCGCGAAATGAATCGAGGATGGAGGCAGTGGAGGGCGAGGGGCGCGTCGCAGGCTAAAAGCAAGCGGCGCAGGCAGAGGGAGGTTTTCAAACATGCTCAAGGCGGTAAAAACTGCCGCCCAGGCTTCCCAAGGCGGCAGTTAAATGCTCCACACTTCATCGCACCGGCGCGTAGCTGCTGCGGGCAGGCTGCTTTGCGAGCAGTATTTGCCACAGCTTGACTTCTTCTGCACGGAAGCCACCAGCCATGCCAAGAAGATAGTATCGCCACATGCGGAAGAAACGCTCGCCGTATTTTTCCTGCAGTTCCGGCCACGCGCGCTCGAAGTTCGCATACCAAGCGAGAAGCGTCGGGTCGTAATCGCGGCCGAAATTATGCCAGTCCCAGATGTGAAAGAGGCCTTTGAGGGACGCCCTGATCTGATCTTCTGCCGGCAATACACCGCCAGGGAAGATGTATTTGTTGAACCATGGATCACATCCATGGCCGCCGATTGAATGCAGAAGGAACAATCCGCGTTCCTTCAGATGCTTTTCGGCGATTTCCATGTAGATCCGATAGTATTTCGGGCCTACATGCTCGAACATACCGATCGACACGATGCGATCGAAAAGTCCGATTTCCGGCGGTAGTTCGCGGTAGTCCTTGAACAGTATCGATACCGGCAGTCCCTTGCACCACTCTCGGGCAAGCACTGCTTGCTCCTCCGATATCGTGAGACCGACGACCTCGACGCCGTAGCGTTCTGCGGCGAATCTTGCGAATCCGCCCCAGCCGCAGCCGATGTCGAGCACGCGCATACCGCGCGCGAGCTGCAGTTTCTCGCAGGTAAGGCGCAGTTTATCTTCCTGCGCGTCGTTGAGGTTCGCGGCACCCCGGCCGTAGTACGCGCACGAGTACATCATGTGCGGATCGAGCATGCGCTCGAACAAGTCGTTGCCAACATCGTAGTGTCGCGTGCCGACGATCCGCGACCGTGCGACGGACTGCATGTTCGTGAGTACACGCATGACCGCAAGGCTGATATTCCACATCTCTGATTGCCAGCCGGCGTGAACTTGCGCGCGAAGCAGACGAGCGATGAACTCGTCCAACTGCTCGCAATTCCACCAGCCGTACATGTAGGCTTCGCCAAGTCCACGGGGCCCAAAGCCCATGACGTACCCATAGAGCTTTGTATTGTGCACCTGCATGTCCCAGGGATTCGGGCCGTTGATGGTGATCCCTGCCGGACGCAGTCGCGCCTCTGCCCACGTGTGTAGCCATGATTGTGCTGTCATAGGTTCCTCCTAAAGAGCAAGTCCAGCTGCAGCAACGATACGCTGTAGGAAGCGGGCGTCAATGGTTTGCACATCAAAGACTGTATTTCGGTCAAACGAGCATTAAGGGATATAATCACGATATGAAAGACAGCATGGTACGTTTGATCTTGATCGCGCTCCTCGTTCTCGCAGGAGGGTACATTGTTGCCGACCACGGAGAGCACCTGGCGCCGTACCTGCCGTTTGCGTTTCTCTTAGGCTGTCTTTTCATGCACCTGTTTATGCATCACGGGCACGGCCACAGTGATCATGAAGACATGGATCAGATGCATAAAGAAAAATGAGCACGATTCTCATCACAAAAGCTTCGGGAGAGCGCGAGCCGTTCTCGGAAATGAAACTGCGCCGGTCATTGCAGAGGGTAGGTGCAAATCCTGCACTGATCGAGACGATAGCCGCCCGTATCGAGAGCGAACTCAAAGAAGGCATGAAAACGTCGGATATTTACCGCATGGCCTTTGCACTGCTCCGTAAAAAGGAACGCCCCGTTGCCGCGCGCTACAGCCTCAAAAACGCGCTCATGGAGTTGGGGCCGACGGGGAGGCCATTCGAGCGTTTTGTCGGCGAGCTTTTGAAATCAGAAGGATTCGAGACGCAGATCGCACGCATAGTTCAGGGTGTATGTGTCAAACATGAAGTTGACGTGGTCGGGACCAAAAGTGATCGGCATATCATGGTCGAGTGCAAATTTCACAATCGGCCGGGGCTGCGCTCCGATGTGAAGATCGCGCTGTATGTGCAGGCGCGCTTTGAGGACATTGAGCGAGAGTGGAAGAAACGACCGGAGCATGGGGAGAAATTCCACGAGGTATGGCTTGTAACCAATACGAAACTCACGTCAGATGCCACTGACTATGCAAAGTGCGTCGGCATGACTGCAATCGGCTGGAGTTACCCGCACGGTGACGGGCTCGAAACCCGCATTGACAAGCACGGCCTTCATCCGATAACGTGCTTGACGTCGTTAAGTGGATCTCAGAAGCGGCAGCTTGTCGAGCGTGACATTATCCTCTGCGTAGAACTCCTCAAAGACTTGAGTGTTTTGCAGCACGTCGGCGTATCGCAGTCGAAAGTCGCTGCCATCACGGAAGAAATTATTCACCTCTGCCACCTCACATGAATCACGATCACCACAAAAAAGAAGCAGTCAAATACACCTGCCCCATGCATCCAGAAGTCGTTAAAGATGCGCCGGGCAAATGCCCGGGGTGCGGCATGGATTTGATCCAAAAGAAGACCGACTGGCATGCCGGACACAACTCCGAAGCACATGCTTCGCATGGCAACGGGGCAGGTATGCAGGAGATGAGCCACAGGGATCACGAATCCGCGATGACGAATCCGCAGATGGCTAAAGTTATGGAAGCAGACATGCGTCGTCGTTTTTGGATATCACTCGTTCTCTCAATCCCTATTTTTCTCTACTCGCCGGTCGGCATCAACTTTTTTGGATTAAATCTTCCGACCCCTATCCCGGCAAGCTGGATACTTTTCATACTCACGACGCCGATCGTTTTCTGGACCGGCTCGATCTTCATCACCGGAACGTATTATTCACTGAAAGCCCGCGTCCTCAATATGTCGGTCTTGATTGCGACCGGCGTTCTTGCAGCGTATCTCTTTAGTGTACTTCTCACGCTCATTCAGCCGGAGAGCGAAACATTCTACGAAGCGGCCGCGCTTCTTGTCACGTTCGTTCTATTCGGCCACTGGATGGAAATGAAGTCTCGTCGGGGTACCTCGGACGCGCTCCGTGCGCTCTTTGACCTCGTGCCGCCGAAGGCAACGGTAATTCGCGACGGCAAAGAACTGACCATAGCAAGCTCCGAAATCGTGCAGGGCGATATCGTACTGTTGCGACCGGGCGATAAAGTGCCGGTTGATGGAGAAATCACCGAAGGCGAGACGTCGATCGATGAGTCGCTGGTGACAGGGGAGTCGATCCCGGTCCTGAAGAAAGCTGGAGACAAAGTCGTCGGCGGGTCAGTGAACCTCACCGGTGCAGTCAGATTCAAAGCAACACAGGTTGGTTCGGAGACCGTGCTCGCACAAATTATTAAGTTGGTTGAAACAGCGCAAAACTCCAAAGCCCCCGGTCAGAGGATTGCCGATCTATGGGCGGGCCGCCTCGTAGTAGTCGCAATCGGGTCCGGCCTTGCGGCGTTCTTTGGATGGTACTTTTTCGGCAATGTCGGGCTTTTGACCGCACTCACCTTTGCCATCTCGACTGTCGTCATCGCGTGCCCCGACGCCTTGGGTCTTGCCACGCCAACCGCCGTTGCGGTCGGTACGGGCTTAGGCGCCAAGCACAACATTCTCATTAAGGACGCGGCGACGCTCGAGAATACCTCCAAGCTCAATGCGATCGTGCTCGACAAAACAGGCACCTTGACCGAGGGAAAACCGAAAGTTACCGAGGTTGTCGCAACGGGGGTGTATACGAATGAGGACGTACTTGCCTATGCATCGGCAGTGGAGAAAAGCTCGAATCATCCCATCAGCCTCGCTATTATTGAAGAGACCAAGAAACGAAACATATTGATTGAAAAGAAAGTGGAGAAATTTGAATCGATTGGCGGCCATGGCGTGCGCGGCCGCGTCGACGGCAAAGACGTCATCGCGGGAACCGAACGCTTGATGGGACAAAGCGGCGTTGATCTTGCGCCTCTCAAAAAAGAGATTGACCGGCTGCTCGGAACAGGGAACACGATCGCTCTCGTCGCGGTGAACGGCAAAATAGCCGGAGCGATAGGCGTTGCAGACACCGTGCGCGATAGCGCGAAAAAAACAATAAGGAAGTTGAAGGAAATGGGACTCGAAGTTGCGATGATTACCGGCGATCACGAGCAGGTGGCCAAAGCCATATCGCGAGATCTCGGTATCGACCGGTATTTCGCCCAGGTGTTGCCGGAGGACAAGGCAAAGTACGTGAAGCAGTTACAGGACGAAGGTAAGAATGTCGCCATGGTCGGCGACGGCATCAATGACGCGCCCGCCTTGGCGCAGTCCGACATCGGCATCGCGATCGGCGCGGGTACCGACGTTGCGATTGAGACCGGCAATATCGTGCTGATGAAGTCCGACCCATATGATATCGTCGCCGCGCTGCGCCTCTCCAAGGCGACCGTCACGAAAATGAAGCAAAATCTCTTCTGGGCGGCAATCTATAACGTGCTCGCGATTCCCGTTGCCGCGGGCCTGTTTTATAACTCATTCGGCCTTTCGCTCCGGCCGGAGATTTCCGCGCTCCTCATGTCTGCCTCTTCCATTATCGTTGCCACAAACGCGGTATTATTGAAGCGTGTGGAGCCGTATTTGAAAGAATAATTGTATGCAGCTTGCGTCATTTCAAGAGAGCATCTGGTGCCGAAAGGCAGGTCGAGGCAGGTGAGCGTATTATCAGCAGATAAGACTAAAAAAGTGTATGACTCAAAATCTCGGACGTCTCGACAGGATCTTGCGCTTTGCGCTCGCTCTCTGGTGGCTGGGGCCCTGGGCGCCGTCGTACGGCATACCCATCGTCGACTGGGCTATCTTTCTCGCGGCGTGGATAGCGCTCTTCGAAAGTTTCTCAGCGTGGTGCTTATTACACACGTGGTTTGGCATCGACAACAAGAATCAGTAAGTAATAATTAATAGATTAGAAGAAAGATATGGATCAAACTATGTCTCGTATTTCAGGAGTTGCGGCGGGAGCAGGAGTTGCCGCAGCACTTGTTGTGGCATTTGTGCTGTGTACTATTGCAGCCGTCATTCTGCCGAACGTGCAGGCGTCGCACATGTGGATCAGCTTGTTCACGTCGTATCCTGCTGGTTCGGCGGGTGCGTGGATGGGGGGAATCGTGAGTAGCGCGGCAGGTGGATTTGTTTCGGGATGGATCTTCGCGTACGTGTACAATCGCGTGTCGAAAGCATAACCCAATGGTATGCAGTATTCTCAAATAATGCACGCGACGATGATCATCACGGGGATCCTCGGCGGCATTGCGCTCATTGGCGCGTGGATCGCGAGCGAGAGCGGGACGTTTCTCGGATTTTCTTCCGGGTTGCTCTACACGAACGCGCTTAACCTGCAGGTCGTCGCCATTTCTGCAGGGATCTGCACGCTCGTTCGGCGGCAGATGGAGAAAGAGAGTCCGGGCTCATTTTTCTAGACAATGGGCGAGGACACACAGTGGTATGTCATCACCGGAGGACCTGGCTCCGGGAAGACGACGACGGTCAACTTGCTCAAAGAGCGTGGATATAAAACCACGATCGAGCACGCGCGGCACTACATAGACACCATGCGCGTCACCGGGAAAACAACTGAAGAGATTAGAGGTAATCAGCGTGCATTTCAGCGCGGCGTTCTCAATATGCAGATCGAGCAGGAAAAAAAGCTTCCGAAAGGCGAAGTTGTGTTCCTCGATCGCGCGCTGCCGGACGCGCGCGCATACTACCGGTTCCTCGATCTGCCGGTGGACGAGGAGCTTACTTCCGCGCTTGCCGAGGCATCCTATAAAAAAGTATTCATGTTGGATCCGTTGCCATTGACGCAGGATTACGCCCGCACGGAGGACGAAGCGGCGCAGAAAAGAATTCACAGCCTTCTTGTCGAAGAGTATTCCTCGCTCGGGTTTCCCATCGTGCACGTGCCAGTTGTGCCGCCGGAGGAGCGCGTGGATTTTATCTTGAGAAATCTCTGATTATTTCTTCGAAATATGCTGCCACAGCCAGATGCCGACCAAGATGAGGTCAGCGAGTACCACTATCGAGAAGAGAAGGCCAAGAAAACCTCCTGCGCCCATCATTCCATATCCTCCCATCATAAAAAATAACTCGTATTACTAATAACGTTCTTCAGTATATCGTATCGGTAGTCGAAGCATAGTGTATTATTGGGTATTATTACTAGGCTGCAATGTGCCTCTATGTCATGTAAAAAATGCGGAGGAGAAACGGAAGGGTATAAGTGCGATATGTGCGGTGCCGAGGCAAAGGAGCACGATCATGCGCACTCATGCGGCGGCGAGCGCTGCATGCCGAAGTGCAAAGCATGCAATGAGGCGGAGGTGAAATGCGCGTGCTAAAATAATCGCCATTGAGTAATAAAGTTCGGCGCTGTGCGTCATGTAATTTATGACAAAAACACTCGGCATTCTGGCAGCCTTAATCATTCTCGCGGTTGGCGGTTATTTTTTCTTCGCGCCGCTTCCCGCGAACGATTATGGCAACTCGGAACCTGCGCCTGAAGCCTCGGGAGACAGCTCGGCAATGAGGGCGGAGGAGAATATGGTCGTCGTTTCGGAACAGCGCCCAGGGATGAGCGTCACCGGCTCGATCGTCTATCTCGCCGCAGCAGGCTACCTCGTCATCCATGAAGACGGGAATGGTTCCCCAGGAGCCATCCTTGGCGCAAGCGCGCTCCTCCCGGCAGGGGAGAGCTCGAATGTTCGCGTCACGCTCTCGCGTGCGGCGAGGGACGGCGAGACCTTGCACGCAATGCTCCACTTCGAAAAGGGCGGCAACACAACCTTCTCCGCCGCCGAAGATACACCGGTCCAAAGCGTTCTCGGCGGCCCCATCAGCGGCTGGTTTGAAGTTTCGTCGGACGCGCCGCTCGATGTCCCCATTTCTATCTAAAATACACGGCTGTATCTGGTATCATGCACGTATGAAGAAACACATGATGCTCGTGAGCGCGTGCATTGTTATCAGTGCGGCAAGTGCTATCGCGAGCGCAGAGACAAGTCCGATTGCGGGAAAAATTATCGCGCTTGACGCCGGGCATGGCGATGGGAGCGGAGCGGTGAATGAGCGGGTGCTGAAAGCAGACGGGACACCGGTCTCGGAGGCGGAAGTAAATTGGGACGTGGTTCAGGCGCTGAAAGCCAGGCTCGAATCTTCGGAGATAGGCGCGTATGTCATTGTGGCTGAGCGTTTCTCGACGAGGCGCGATCGAGTGAATGATGCGGTCGCGAAATGCGCCGCCTTGGATGTGACCGGCGATGGCGTTGCCGACAGCAGAAAGTGCGATGTGTTGGTATCAGTTCATCATAATGGAAGCACCGATCCGGCGCATGACGGCACACTGACCATTTACACACAAAACTCTGATAAGCCGCTCGCGAAAGCCCTCTACGATTCTCTGCTTCCGCTGACGAATAAGCCGGAAGGGATGCTGAACGGCGGCTACGGCATGACGGTATATAAAAATCTTGTCTCTGCTATTACCGAGGCGTACTACATCACGAACGACGACGAAGCGCGCGCGTGGCTTTCCGGAACACGAACGCCGCAAGAAGTAGACGCACAGATCGCAGGCCTCACGGCATACTTCGCCTCACAAACAGGAGGGAGGGGCGGACCCAAGAAATAAACGGTATTCATACCGTAGCAAGCTGCGGGGTATTAAACCCTGTGTTGGCTCCTCGGCTCGGAAAAGCGAAAGCGAGCTTTCGCTTTTCTCTCGCTCTACGTCGCCAATAAGAACAGGTTCTAAGCCATAATTTTTGCCTCACGCGCCCCCACTTGACGCCCGCCGAGAGGAGCGTAGGATGGTTTGTATGAACACCATAACCCGGTTTGCGGTTCCCTTACTACTCATACTCGGGGGAGTTATTGGTTTTGCAGTCGTAGCACAAGCAGATCATTCGTGGGGAAACGCAGCGGGCGATCCGTATCACTGGGCGCGCACAGCGAACCCTTTTACACTTAAGCTTGGCGACAATCTTACCTCTACGTGGGATCCATATCTCGCGACCGCCGCGGCCGATTGGAGTGTCTCATCGGTACTTGATGTATCAGTCGTCGCAAGCGGGAAGTATCCTAAGACCTGCCGTCCGACCGCCGGCCGCGGCGAGGTGTGCAATGCGAAGTACGGCGCAAATGGCTGGCTCGGCCTCGCACAGATATGGATTTCCGGCATTCATATCACGCAAGGAACTGTGAAGCTGAACGACACGTATTTCAACTGGGCTACCTACAATAAGCCAGAGTGGAAAAACTTAGTGATGTGCCAAGAAGTCGGGCATCTCCTTGGTTTAGACCATCAGGACGAAAACATGGGGAATGCCAATCTCGATACATGCATGGATTACACCAATACTCCCGCCTCCAATCAACACCCCAACAGCCACGATTACGCCATGCTCGAGGATATCTACGCGCACCTCGATTCGTCAACGACCTTGCAGCAGAGTCTCGCAAGCAAGCCGCAAGCCGCGAGTGTTGAAAGCGATGATCCGCGAGAATGGGGCCGCGAGATCCGCCGCTCGGCAGACGGCCGTGCGTCGCTCTACGAGCGCGACTTCGGCAATGGGCAGAAAGTCTTCACGCACGTTTTTTGGGTGACGGGCGATGAAAACTCACGCTTCAGCCGCGGCAGGTAAGCTACGCGGGCACCAATTGCACTTTTTTCTTCCCAGGTATAGAGTGCCCGCATGGTAAAACTACTTGCGGGGGTGGCCCTCATTATCCTTATTTTAGGCGGTTCTTTCTATTTCTATCCGGGCGGAAACGAGACCGTGTACAATGCGGATACGGTGATTGACGGCCCGCTCACACTTGCCCCCTCCGATACCATCGTGCTCCTTCGCGGTGCGACATTGCACGTGAAGGGGGATCTTACGGTTGGCGGGGAGATTGTATGCAAGGGAGGCGCACTTGCGCTCACTGTTGATGGGGCTCTCATTGTCGAAGGCGCCCTGCGCTGTGCGGAGGGGGATATTGCGGCCGTGGTAAAGGGGCCGGTTGCATTTGCGAAGAGCGCAGATGTGACGTCAGAGGGGAGCGTACAAATAGTTGATGATGCGGCAAAGCTTGCACAGACCGACGCGGAGGTCGAGGCGATTTTTAATGAGACGGGAGAGGACTCCGGTGCAGGTACGCGCATCGGGCCCATGATTGAGGGAGGAAAGGTGGGGAGCGGCATTTCGATTTCTTCAGGAGCATCACTCGCGAATGTTCCCGCGCGCTTTTTCGGGCTCGTCAATGTTGCCGAAGCGCAAGAAGCGCGCGACAAAGACGGGAACGTCATTTCGGGGGTTGTCATTTCAGGCGTCTGGCCGATTGGCCCGGGCGGCGCGCCGCCTGCCGGAGTGGACGTGCAAACGCCGGACAAAAAGATAAAGAAAATAATCCTTAATTTCGATTTTGGAAAGGACGGCAACGTTGCGCTCAAGAATTTTCACCTCGTTGGGCCCAAGGGGAGAAGTGGTGAAAGCGATGAAGGGAAATCGTGCAATGCGCGCGGGAAAGATGGCGAAGACGCGTTTCGCTTTCGCGTGCAGGCGAGGAACATCACGCTCGATGAGTTTCGCCTTGAACTCGGCGACGGCGGCGACGGCGGCTCTGCCGAGACGACGAAAGATTGTGATCCCGGAGTTGCCAAAGGAGGAAAGGGAGGAGAAGCCGGAAACTTCAAAATGACGGCAGAAGGAAAAATCCAAATCAAATCGTTCCATATCGTTCCGGGGAGAGGTGGATCGGGCGGGAGCGCGATTGCGCACGGGAAAGACGGTCTGCCGGCATGTCCCGGAACAAAGGGAGGGGACGCGACGGCAACCGGAGGTGACGGCGGAAAGAACAAAAAGGAACTCGCTGCGCGCGGCGCGGTTTCAGGCATAGGCAATGTCACCATTGATGCGGTGGTCGGCGGCGTTGGGGGAGACGCGACCGCAAACCCGGGCAAAGGCGGGAATGGAGTGGCATGTAAGTGCAATGGCGGTGCAGGTGGCAAAGGTACGGCGACAGCCGGCACAGGCGGCGATGCGTCGCTCTCCGGAATTGCGGGAACGAGCGAAGGAGGCGACGGCGGCGATGCTGATTCGCGTGGAGGACTCGGAGGAAACGGCGGCTCGTGCAAAGTGAATGAACCGACGGGTGGAAACGGCGGAAAAGGCGGCGATGCAAAATCCACGTTCGGGAAAGGCGGCGCCGCGCAAACGAAGGGCACTGACGGCGACGTGAAAGATGAGACCGGGGGCAATGGCGGGAATGGTGGCGATGGGTGCGGGCCGGGGAATGGCGGAAATGGCGGGGCGGGGAAGCCGCCGGGGAAAGACGGCGCGAAGGGCAAACTCGTTTGTACTGCAGATGAACCGAAGACAGCGCCCGATACTGGTGCGGGGGTTGTGCCGGGAGGCACGCCAACTTCTGGGGGAACTGGAGGCGGAACCGGTGGACAAACGAGCGGCGCCTCCGCGCAATCGCAAATCAAAGTCATTCAGTATCAAGGCAAATATCTTCCTGTGGGTCAACTCATTGTCGAGGATGAGGTTGGTTGCGGGGCCGAGCACTGGCATGCGGCAGAAGGTATTGTTGTCGCAACTGACGGCTCACAAGTATTTGACCCGGGACCCCAGTGTGGTTTTGGAAAAGTGCGCGATCTGCCGGTACAAGAAGTGGCGGCACCGCGATAAATATTTACGACGTGTGGCGAAATATGCTGTTGCACCGATTCTCCTTTTCAGGCGTTCGCGTTTTTCCCGAAACTAACAACGTCGAGCTGAATTATCCAACAGAAAGAGATCTGCGCGAGGGCGCGTGCGGGGAGCCCGCACGCGCCTGCGAGGCTCCTTCTATCCCTGAAAGCCGCGATGGAAAATGAACCTGCAACGGTCCAGTAACAAGTGTGCGCGAGGAAAATCTCCCATTCCACATTTTTGGGTTGGTGAGGCAATCCTTTGACCTCACAAGGTTTGGGCGTATGCTTTGAATATGGACGCTCGAGACACCCACAAGCGGATGCGCGCGGCGTATGCGCTTCTCGCGGAGCCGACAACGACGCGCCAGAAAATCGGCTCCGTCATTACCCTCCTAAAAGGCATCAATCCGCGGTTCGATGAAGCACTCGTTCGCGCCGAAGAGGCACTCTCTACTCTTGGGAAGATAGAAGAGGGCGCGGTGATTGAGCTTTCCGCAGAGCGTTTGCCGGAAAATACGGAAGAGGAGAAAAAGCGCAAAAAGGCACTTCTCTTGTTTATCCGCACGTGGAAAGAGGTGCAGAGTGAAGTTGCGCGTGTCCAAGCGGAGCTGGGTAATCAAGGCGATGTGCAGGCACCGACACAGCATATTTCAGCATGGGGGCGAATTTTTAATTTTGCCAAAGGGCCGTTCGGCATTGTCACGGCGGTTGTCGTCGTGGGAGTTGTTGCGATGCAGCAAACGGCAGTGCAGGTGACGATCGAGAACCACGGGTGCGGCACGATGTATGTTTCCGGCTCGGTCCCCATTGCGCTCCCCGGCCTCAAACTTCCGAAAGAGCCGATCGCAAGCGGCGGCTCGGCAGAAGTGGAATTGCCCGGCCTCACGGCGAATGTTGATGGCACGAACCCAGAAGCTCTTTCTCTGCGCGTGCTCACATTCTCAATGACGTTCCAGCTCTCAAGCGACATTGAGGATGTCACCATGGACGGCGTTTCCCTCCTCGGAAAGAAGACGGAAGTGCATCTCTCGGAGCAGGATACGCATGTGTTGAAGCTGATTTGTTCGTAGCAGCCTCACTTTACGCAGGGACATTTGGGCGTATGCTGGCGCGTACATGAAAGCATCTTTGAACGCGACGAAGATTACGCCGCCGAGCATGGCGATTGCCGCCGCGTTTTCTTCGCACGAAGAGCCCGTCCTTTTGCCGGGGGGACAGGGCAATTCGTATGTTTCGGGTGGCATCGTCTTGAAGCGTGAAGAAGACGAGCGCATAGCGAATTGGATGGCGGAGTTCTTCCAAGGTCTCCCGGATAGCCCTCTTGTCAGACTTCTCCGGCCGGTCAAGTCAACACACGGAACGTGGATGTACGAAGGCTACATTGCCTGGGTGTATATGGAAGGCGAACATGTGAAGGGCCACTATGCCGAGAAGCTTTCGGCGAGTATGGCATTCCACGGCTTGATGAGCGACGTTGAACCCCCTTTCTTTCTCGATGTTCCGCGCAATTCTTGGGCCGCAGCTGACTTAGTCGCGCTCGGCGAGAAGCCGTTCGATTACGATGAAGAATTCATGGAACTGTATCGTCAGATCCAGCCACATCTGAAGCCCTTGGAAATGCGCTTCCAGCTTGTGCACGGCGATCTCTCGGCGAATATCCTCCTTGCTCCGCAGTTACCGCCGGCCATTATCGATTTTTCTCCCGCGTGGGCACCGAATGGTTTTGCTGAGGGCATCCTGCTTGCCGACGCGATCGCATGGGATGAACCGCCCGCGGAAGAACTCGAGATGTTCAAAGAAATACCCAATATCGAGCAGTTGGCCTGGCGAGGTGCGTTGCGAAGGATCGCGGAACAAGCAGCGCATATAAAATGGTATGGAAAAGACAAGGGCCAGGCACTCAAGCAGGCTCGCGTATTCCAGAAAGTAATTGATTTTCTACAAGACAGAACTCTTTGAGCCTCTGGTGTTTGGGCGTATGCTCACTGAATGGCAAACATCCCATTTGTAGACGAGAACGATAAGCCAATCGGCGGCGGGACGAAGCAGGAGGCAGAAGAAGACGTAATAGTATTGACGTATGAGAATTACCTACGACAAAACAGTTGATGCTTTGAATCTCTCGCTCCGTGCGGGAGCAGTGGCAAAGACTCTGGAAATAGCACCGGAGATTTTTGTTGACGTGGACAAAAAAGGGAGGACGCTCAACGTCGAGATCATCGGCGCGAGTGAGAAAGTGGGCAAGAAAAATTTCAGCACCGTCACGATTGGTAAAAAGAGTATTGCGTTGCCGGCGCTTGCATAAGCATTTACGTCACTCGGTGCCTCACATAGCGCTATGTGAGGCACCAACCTTTCCTTGCGCTCGGGGTGGGGAGGGGTATAATGCGCATGATTATAAGTATAATCATACTTGTATGAAAACCACGGCGTTCACCAGCACCATCTCACCCAAACTAATAGCATGGGTCGACTCACGCGCACGCGCCGAGAAGCGCACGCGCCGCGCCGTTTTAGAAGATGCTTTGAGACAATATTAGAAAGAAGTCATGCGAAAGAGCTTGCGTGAAGGATTCGCACGTGCCGCGCAGGATCCGGATATGCTCGAACTCGCGGAATGGGGTATGGATGATTATCAGGACATCATCGGTCGTTCCTGATTATGCGCCAGGGCGAGATTTGGTTTGCGAATCTCAATCCGACAAAGGGTTCAGAGCAATCCGGACGGCGGCCTGTGGTGGTCATTTCCGGCAATACGCTGAACGAGACGTTGCCGATTGTTATCGTGGTGCCTATTACCTCAAAAGTAAAATCGTATCCGACATGTGTCGTATTACAGCCGAATCGCGCAAATGGCCTTAAGAAAACATCAGAAGCGATTCCGTTTCAGGTTCGCACGATCACCAAAAAGCGACTTACGAAACGCATCGGTCGTGTTACGGCTGACGAATTACGCGAAATCATCAAAGGGCTGTTCGTGACGATTACGCACTGATCCCTTTCCTTGCGCTCGGGATGGGGAGGGGTATGCTTTTGGCATGACAGAGGAGACAAAGTTAGAAGTTAACCGTGCCGAACACGCGAAGGTTGTTACAAAATTTCTCACTGATCGGGGTGTCTACGATTTTGTACAGATACTCAAGAATGATCCGGAGCTTCTCAGTAAAATTACGGTTAAGCAATTCAAATTGTTTCTCGATCGCATTAATGGCATGATTCAGAATTTGCCAATAGGAGAGCGCGACAGTTATGGAATTACCGTTCATTTACAAGGAATGACCGGCACTCAACTTGTTCCAAGTATTACCGATAAGCCGCTCTTGCTTGAACTCGCGTTCAAGTCTCTGCCGCGTCTCAAACGCCAGGAGGATGCGATGTATCTTTTGCCGCTCATGGTCAATGCACTTCACTTTTATGGTGACGGCAATGGCCGTACGAGCCGAACCCTGCACTTGCTTCTGCGGTCGCATGTGTCGCGAGACGCATTTGCTGACGAGCTGAAACAAGCGCTTGGAGATGCAGGGCGTTTCGATTCGTGGAATATCGATCCTTCAATCATCAATGTGGATATCGAGAAAATTATTTTAATGCGGCACGGTATCCGTTTTAAGGAAGGTAACGGATGGAATCCGGAAATGCCGGAAGGATTCGCCGGACTCTTTACTGCTGAAGCGCCTGCAACGTTGCACGGACAACGATTTAACGAGCTCCGGAAAGCGGATACCGCGTACTGCTTTATCGCCGCGCGCACCGTATTGGAGTCGATGGACATGTTTGGAGAGTGCCTCACGACAATCGATGCTGGAAAGTTCCTTTCGATTCCGATGATGGAAATAAAATTCGGCGAGGGAGGCGGGGCATGGCGCGCAGTCCTCCACGAATACAACAAACTCAAGATGGAGCATGTGCAGGTGATGATTGATATGTTCGTGCGTCCTGATGCGTATTATACGCGCGACGGTAACGAATCATTGCGGGACCATTTTATCCGCGAGGTTGAACAACGCCGAGAAACAGAATTGCAAAAGCACATCCCGGGGCCGTAGAACCACCGATTGTTTTTTTGACGAACCTGGGTTACTATTGTGCAACGAGGCCCGCGAGGCCTTTATTTTATGGAAATCCGCAATATCGCCATTATCGCCCACGTCGACCACGGGAAAACAACTCTCACAGATGCTTTGCTGCGCCAGACTGGCGCGGCGCAAGAGGGAGTGACGATGGATTCAAACAAGCTCGAACAAGAGCGTGGCATCACCATCTACGCCAAGAACGCGGCGGTGGAATATAAGGGAACGAAAATCAATATCGTGGATACGCCTGGGCACGCGGACTTCGGCTCGGAAGTGGAGCGCGTGCTTCGTTCTATCGATAGCGTGTTACTCGTGGTGGACGCGCAGGAAGGGCCGATGCCGCAGACGCGATTTGTTCTCAAGAAATCGCTCGAGCTCGGTCTCAAGCCCATCGTCGTCATCAATAAGATTGATAAGCCCGCGGCGGACCCATCCCGCACGGAAGACCAGGTCTTGGAACTTTTCTTGGAACTCGGTGCATCGGATGAGCAGGCAAATTTTCCTATCGTCTACGCTATCGGAAAGCAGGGAATCGCGAAGCAAAAGCTCGACGACGAATCGAGTGATCTTTCGCCATTACTCGACACCATTCTCGAAAAAGTGCCGGTCGCATCCAACGCTGACGCAAACGCACCACTCCGCGCACAACCATTCAATCTCGCGTACGACAATTTCCTCGGACGTCTTGCGGTATGCCGCGTGTACGAAGGGACGCTCAAAACTGGAGCGAATGTGTTCGTTATTACACCTCACCAAAATGATGGACTTACGAAGTCCATCATCAAACCAGTGAGGACGGGGAAGATTACCAAAATGTTCACGTTCAGGGGCCTTAAGAGAGAAGAGGCGATGGAAGTGGGGCCGGGCGACATATGCATCATCGCGGGTGTGCCTGATATTGAGATCGGCGAGACCGTTTCAACTTCGGCAGACGTCGTGCCGCTTCCGGCGATCGCCGTCGATGAGCCGACTATCACGTTGAGCTTCCTTGTTAACAATTCGCCCTTTGGCGGACGCGAAGGGAAGTTCGTTACCTCGCGCCAACTGCGCGAACGTTTGGAGAAAGAACTCGAAATTAACGTTGGCTTGCGAGTTGATTTCGAATCACCGGACAACTTCCAAGTCTCCGGCCGCGGGGAATTGCATATTGCGATCCTCTTGGAGAACATGCGGCGCGAAGGCTTCGAGATGCAGGTCTCACAGCCACAGGTCATCATCCGTGAAGAGAATGGTGAGCGTGTCGAACCATTCGAAGAAGTTGTTATTGATATACCGGGCGAATACCAAGGCACCGTTATCGAGCGCTTAGGTACGCGCGGGTTTCAAATGATGAACATGCTCGTGCACGGCAATGCAGTCCGATTAATTTTCGAAGGTCCGACGCGAGGCCTTCTCGGCTACCGCAATCAGTTCGTCATCGACACGAAAGGCGAGGGCATCATCGCGGCGCGTGTCATCGGCTTCAAGCCGTTCGCAGGGGAAATCCGCCGCCGCCCGCAAGGCTCGATGATATCGATGGCAACCGGAAAGGCGCTCGGCTTCTCGCTCTGGAATCTCCAGGACCGCGGCCGACTCTATATCACGCCGGCGACGGAGGTGTATGAAGGGCAAGTCATCGGTGATACCTCCAAGGGCGAGGAGATGTACGTGAACCCGACGAAGGGGAAGAATCTCACGAACGTCCGCGCCTCATCATCGGATGAAGCAATCAATCTCGTCCCGGCCTACGAACTTACGATCGAACGCGGCCTCGAACTCATGCAAAAGGACGAATATCTCGAGGTCACGCCGCAGAGTGTGCGGTTGCGCAAAATTCATTTAACGCAAGCGGCAGCCGCGAAGGCGGCGCGGGAGGCGTAGCCAGCGAACGTGTGGTATACTGCTTCGCATGAAAGCCTCACGGAAACAGCCGGCTTCTCTCACGGTCGAATTCGATCGTGAGGAAGATGGACGCTGGATCGCCGAGATAGCCCGCCTGCCGGGTGTTCTTGCATACGGCGCAACGAAGGGTGAAGCTTTGCGTCGCGTATCTGCCATCGCGCTCCGCACTCTTGCCGACACGGTGGAAACCGGGAAGAGCATGCCGACTCCCGTGTCTCGGCTTTTCGAGCATGGAATGGCGAGCCGCTAAAGCCTCGCGTGTTCTCAAAACACTCCTGCGCATCGGCTGGAGCGTGAAGCGGCAGAAAGGGTCGCATCGGATATTAGCGAAGCCGGGGTGGGCGGACGTTACGTTCGCCTTCCACGAGAGGGAAGAAATCGGACCAAAAATGCTTTCTCGTATCGCAAAACACACTGGCCTTACGCCGGATGACATTTGACACCATGAGTTCTCACACCACCGCGTCCGCAGAGACGCACTCATTCAGCACTCTCGGCATCAAGCCGGAAATTTTGGCGACGCTCACGTCGCTCGGCATCACGACGCCGACACCCATTCAATACAAGGCGATTCCGCTTGCGAATGCGGGGGAAGACGTGATTGGGATCGCGCAGACAGGGACCGGAAAGACCTTGGCCTTCGGCATTCCGATGCTTCAGCGGCTTCACGGCAAGGAAGGGCGCGGACTTATTCTCCTCCCCACGCGCGAGCTTGCGCTGCAGGTGGACGAGACGCTCTCAAGGCTCGGCGCTTCACTCGGCATGAAGACCGCTGTCTTAATCGGTGGCGCGAACATGCGCCAGCAGGTCGCGGCCATCCGTCGCAATCCGAACGTCATCATTGCGACGCCGGGGCGTCTCATTGACCACTTGCAGCAGGACACCATCCGTCTCGGGAAAGTCAGCATTCTCGTTCTCGACGAAGCCGACCGCATGCTCGATATGGGATTCCAGCCGCAGATAAAACGAATCCTCGAAACAGTGCCGCACGATCGCCAGACCATGCTCTTCTCCGCGACCTTGTCGCGCGATATCGCCGCGATTGCGACGAAGCACATGAAGACACCGACGCACATCGAAGTCGCGCCGCAGGGGACGGCGCCGGAGAAAGTTTCGCAGGAATTCTTCATCGTGCATCGCGAACAGAAAATGCCGCTTCTCGAGAAAATTTTGTACGACTACAAAGGCTCAACGCTTGTTTTCAGCCGCACGAAGCATGGCGCGAAGAAAATTATGGAAGCCATCAAGCGTCTCGGACATTCAGTTGCGGAGATTCACAGCAATCGTTCGCTTGCGCAGAGGCGTGACGCACTCGAGGGATTCAAGAAAGGGAAGTACCGTGTGCTTGTCGCAACGGACATCGCCTCGCGCGGTATTGACGTGAAGGGGATCGAGCTTGTCGTTAACTTTGACTTGCCGTCGGACAGTTCGGATTACGTGCACCGCATCGGACGCACCGCGCGCGCGGGCGCGGAAGGGCATGCCATCTCATTCGCCATGCCGCAGGAGCGTGGAGGCATTCGCGATATCGAACGACTCATTCGCAAAACAGTTCCTGTCTCTCCGCTTCCGGAGGGACTTCCAGGGCCGCGGGTAGTCTTGCATACGAGTGCGCCGCGCCCGCAGGGCGGGCGCGGCGGGGGATTCCAGGGCCGCGGGGGAGCACGCCGAGGCAGTCATCCGCCGTTCCGCGCCGGCGGCCGTCCGCAACGTCGGGTCTTTCATGCAACGCCGAGACATAAACGCCGCCCGAGCGGCGACAGGCCGCATACGCATCGATAAATACGGTATACTATCCGCCATGGAACTGCAGCGCGGGGATACGGATCTGGAAGTACTGAATGAGGCACTGAATGACCCGCAGGCGCTTGATGACTATAAGCGGCCACTTGATAGCTACAAACCGGCGGCGCTTCCGCGCTTGTTGGGGCTCTGGCTTGTATGGTCGGGGAATCTTATCTACGGACGTGAGCCGTCGTACCTGAAGTTCCGCGCGGTCGAGGTCATCGCGCGGGTGCCGTACCAATCGTGGTCATCAGCTGCCTATACGCTCCTGACGATGTTCTATTCTAACGAGAAGAAGGCGATGGCGCTCTCGAAGGCGACAAAGTACGCGCGCATCGCGCAAGACAACGAGACCATGCATGTCGTAGTCATCTCCCAGCTGGCAAAAAGGGAAGAACGCGCCGGCGTCATCCGCCACACCTTGATCCCGATGCTCTTTGCATTCTTTTATTTCTGGGCGTCATACATTTTGTACCTCGTGAACCCACGCTACTCGTATGAATTGAACTACATGTTCGAGAACCACGCGTTCGAACAATACTCGCTCTTTTTGGAGAAGCGTGGCGAAGAATTGAAGAAGAAACCAATAATGAGCGACTTCTTAGAATGGTACGGTCGGCACCCCCGGAGCCAATACGAATTCTTCCGCTCCATCAGGAACGACGAGATCATCCACCGCAACACCTCCATCAAGGAGATCGAAGGGCATGCGTGAGCGCGGTTAGGATTTCGGGTCTATTGGAATTTCCTTGAAGACGCGGTCGGTTCCGTACTGCGCGAAGGCGTAGTCGGCCCAGCGAATCCAGGTGGGGCGAAGCCAGATCACCGCAGTCTTTTCAGGGTCGAGCTTGGTGATGGGTGCGAAGAAGTAAGGATTCACGTTCAAAACCTCGAGTATGTTCTTTTTCTTCTCCTCCATGTCGATGTCAAGCGTGATGTCTTTTGCCATGCCTTCAATCTGCAAGGTCTGCGGCACGTCCTCTCGGAGGATGGTGAAGGCGACCTGCGGGTGCGCGGAGAGCGCCTTGTACTTGCGGCTTGAGGGGAGCGTCAGAAAGTAGATATTGAAATCGTCGTCGGCGTAGTAGTGGATGGCGCTCACGTGGGGGATATTGTCGTGCCCGGCGGTCGCGACGACGCCGACCGTATTGCGTTTGAGGAATGCGAGGGCGTCGGTACGTGCCCGCCTGTCAGTTTCCATGCATCTATACTAGCACGTGCGGAGGAAAAGGCGTGTCCCGAGCGGAAAAGGACAAAGGAGAAGAGCATATCGCCGCAGAGCATGGGGAAGAGAAATAGAAGTCCCGCCGCATAGCAGGCGAGGAGTCCGGCAGGCGTGTGCGGATACCACGAGGAGAGCGCCCACACTGCGGCATTCGTGACGAGGAAGAAGATGATGGAACCGACAGTCGCTACCATTGCGATTGCGACAACTGATTGACTTCTTTTGAGGAATACGCCGAGCATGCCGACAATCGCGAACGACGCGTACACGGAGAGAAGTAATTTCCAATTATAGAAGCCAATGACCGCGTCCGAAAGAAGCATGCTTACTAAGGGGACTGCAAGGCCGAGCGGGCCGAAGCGCGTACGCGCTTTCAGAGCGATGGCGCTCATCGCTGTCATGTTCGGGAGGTGCGGTAGGAGGCGGCTCATGACGCCGAGGGCAATGAGTCCCCCAATTTCGATGATCGTCTCGCGGCGCATACCGTTAGAGCGACTCGTCAGGCGCATGGAACTTCCACTCGATCGCATCGCCCGATTGGAGGACGTACGCATCCGCGCCGACGGGGGCAAGTTTCCCGTTCACATAGTAGTGCCAGTACTTGCTGTCCGTGCCGTTTTTGTATTCACCTATCTGCTCTACGAGAATGCCGAGGCCCGCATATTCTTTCTCGGCGAGTGTGAATCCTTTTTCCGCGCTCTCGGCGCGGAGGAGTTCCAAGACGGTCGTGCCTGCGGCGACGTCAGCCGCGTGCGCAGGGAGGACGCTTTCGATCGCAAAGGTTACGCTTATGGTTCGGCTGTTTTCGGTTTGTGCGGGGCTCGGTGTCTGGATGAATTGCGTATACGCAAAACCGCCGGCGATGATGGCGATTACGAGGAGAGAGCCAATAAGGATTCTACTTTTCATACGGTGAGGCGAATATATTGATAACCGTCTATGGGTTGTTAGTATACATGGATGCTCTACACGAGAAAGGGGGATGGGGGGACAACAAAACTCTTCGGCTGCAGCGAGCGTATTGCAAAGAACGAACCACGTGTGCAAGCTCTTGGGAATCTCGACGAACTGAATTCGTGGATTGGTTTTTGCGCGGCGCTCTCGCGAGAGAGCGCCGCGCCGGAAACCGGTGATACACTTCGCGCGATCCAAAACGACCTTTTCGTGATCCAAGCAATGCTCGCCGGCGCGCCGAAGGTGCTTGAGCGCAAACGCGTCGCGTACCTCGAAGCGGTCATCGCGGACATTGAGTCCGAAGTCGAGCCCATTCGTTCATTCACGATCCCCGGCGCGACCACTCTCTCCGGCGCCTTGGACGTGGGGCGCACGATCGCGCGCCGCGCGGAGCGCTCCATCGTCTCTCTTCACGACGAGTCGCTGCGCGAAGCCGTCATCCCCTATCTTAACCGCCTCTCGAGTGCGCTTTTCGCGCTCGCGCGCCGCGCGGCGCATAGAGCCAACGTTAAAGAACAAGCGCCGTCATATTAGCGACCGTTCTCTGCTCGTTCTTCTCTACAGTGCCTGCACCTGCCACTCGACCCCCTGTATACATGGCGTGCGTTCACCTTCGGGACTATCGGCGCAGAAGGCGCGTGCTTCGCGAGTGCCTACCGACTGTATGAAGTCTACCCCGACGCCGAGGAGGCAGTGCGACTTCTCTTCCGCAGTTATGCCTAAAGCACAGAGCGTGCGTGCCTCGGCGGCGTCGCCGTACGTCCACCCTGATACGTCTCTTCCGATGCTCTGGTAGCAAGAAATACGGTATTCTTCCTCCACACCGCGGCAGGCCGCAAAAGTGGCGGCAAAGTCGCCTCCATTCAGCTTCAGCATGTACGAAGTCTGCATTTGGAAGCATTGCTGACGATAACTGTCCTTCACGGCATTACAGGGGTAGACTAGGTCATCTGTTTTAAGATATTTTGATGGAAATTCCGGCGAATCCGCGCCGATGTTTTCCATGAATACACCGCCGGCGCAGGTGGCTTGTTCCCACGATCCCGTGAGGAGCTCGCAGCCGGAGAGTGATTTGAAAAGCTCGTGGTCGAAATAGGCCATGAGACCGTGGCCGACGCCGTGCACGCACGCGAAATAATCGTACGAATAGCGTTCCTTGCCGCGCGCGTCCGCACAGATCGAATCAAGCTGCGAGAGGAGCTCTCCCCCGCCATCTTCGCCAAAGAGATATTCCATGACGCCGTGATAGTAGCCAGACCGGCAGAAGGGGTCTCCGTGCCGGAAACTTTCAGCGATCGTTCCGAATTCCTTTCCTGCCGCGGCACCAATGTCGTGGAGGATCGGGTGGCAGAATAGCCGCGCGCCTCCTCCGTGTTCGTAACGACCCTTCAGGTCGTGAAGCGCCGCGAGCGGGCCACGCTCGTCGATCATGCGTATATAGTGCGCAGTCCAGCACGAACTCTGCAAGCCTATTTCTCCCGGGCACGGATCTGCGATATATTCGCGTCCCAACCAGTATTCGAAAACAATGACGGTCGCGACGAGTGAAATAATAAGGATGAGCGCCGGAGTTTTCCAGTACGCCATAGGTATGCGAAGCTATGGCGCCACTGCGGGCACCGGCTCGATTTCGCAGGTGCCGCCGGCGCATGCGAGTTCCCGGGCCTGTTCCGTCTCGTCAGTGCGTTCGTAGGTGACGAGCTTGGAGTAATCGATGTCCGGGAACGCGGATGCGAGGCGCTCGTATGTCGCTTCGTCGAGCGCTTCGTATGGGGCAAGGCGGTACACATGGTTCTCGCGTGGCAGAAACGAGAGGCCGCCGATAATGTCCCAGTTTTTTTCGATCCATTCGACGACGCCGATCCACTCATCCTCACCGACGGAAATCGTCGCCGACGGGTTGTGCTCCGTGTAATTCAGCTTGACCGTTTTCCAGTATTCGAGCTGCTCTAAGGCGGTGAGGTCGTTCTTGAAGATAGAACCACTCGGCGCCTTTACGGGGAATTCGAACACGTAGGTATTCGCCTCTCCCGCCGACTGCCCGACTTCCGGGTGGTGCGCGACACCCTGGTCGCGCAGGAGTTTGAAGAGGGAGTCAGTTGCCGAGATGCGCACGCGGCGGATGTAATATGCGCTGTGGCGCGGGTGGAGGCCTGACGAACAATTAAGAGTCTGCGAGACGGTACCGGAGGGCTTCACGGCGGTGACCGACATGGACGCAGGGATGCCGAAACGTTTCGCATAGGTGGCATTCGCCTTCAGAGCGGCGTCGCGCATGTTTTGCAGCGTTTCCGGATTGCGCACGGCGGGGGAGTCCCATTGGCCGGTGATCGAGACGCCGAGGAGGCGCTCCTCCTCGCAGTTTTCCGTCCACTCTTTTGAGATGTAGTTGAATTTCGTGAGTGTGGATTGGTACGTGCCAAGAAGCGCGGCCAGTTTCGCCTTGCGGATGAGCGATTTCTGCGTGTCGTTCGAGCGAGCGATGACTTCCGAGAGATTGCAGAACTGCTTCGGTTGCAGCAAAATTTCGCCGCACGGATTACAACCTATTTGCTCAAATATGTCAATCTTTCTATCTTTGTTTTTTTGCTTGAGAAATTCTTGTCGACGCTTCGGCATAGTTTTTTCGAGTGACCCGCGGTTGAAAATCCCACGCTCGCCGGAACCGCTTTTCATAAGGGCGACCCACTCGTCCATGAGCTCGGTGTTCGTCGGCTTCGATTCGTAGACGGCGGAATTGTTGGCGACCATGCGGTGCGGATCGGTGAGATAGAATTGGCCTTTCTTCGCGTCGCGAATTTCGACATCGTCGAGATCGGAGAGGGAGATCATCGCGGTGCGTCTCACGCCTCCTGCGACGACGCACTCCCCGATCTTGCAGATGATGTCGTGCGCGTCGATGTTGCGCAGGCGCCTGCCTTGCCGCTTCAGGATCCGCTCGCGGGAGAAGGCGAGGAGGGAGCGCAACGGTTCCGGTCCAGACGCTTTCCCACCCATTGTCTTGAGGCGGCTACCGGCCAGACGAATCTGCGAGAAATCAAACTCTATGTCCTTGCCCGCGTACCACGTGCGAAGGCCGAGCGTGAGCGCGTCACACCATCCTTCTTTGGAGTCGCCGATGGTGTGCGTTGGCAATTTCTCCCCAGTTTGTTTTTCGATCTGCGGAAGCTGTTGGATGTTCTGGCTCTCCACGGCAAAGCCGACGCCGCATCCCTGCATCGAGAGGTACATGATCTCCGCGAAATCCTCCAGTTTTTTCGGCGCCGTGTAGGTGCAATTGTAGAGACACGTGTTACAGCGGCGCGCCGGCTCTCCGGAGAACTGCATCGCGCGCATCGAGGGCATGACTTCCTGCTTCAGGATCGCTTCGCGGATCTCGGCGTATTCCTTTTCAGTGAGTTTCGTGCCGAGATTCTCGCGCATGAAATCCACATAGCGGTCGACGGTCTCGACCCATGTCTCGCGGCGCTGTTCCTTCTCGATCCAGCGCGCATAGGTGCGCAGGTACACGAATTCGCCCAAGGGGTTCCCCGCAAAATATTTCGCGCTCTCTTCGGCGAGTCTCTTCACACTCTCCGGCACGGCGCCTTGCTCCTTGCGGGCTTCCGAGCGTTTCGCACGATAGAGGATGTAGGCCTTCGCCGTTGCGACGTAATCGGAAAGCATTAGCTGTCGCTCCACCTCATCCTGACATCCCTCCACGGTAGGGAGGAAGTTCTTATAGGTTTTTGCGATGCGCATCATCTCGCCAGCGACTTTATGCGCGACGACGTGCGCCTCGTCGATCGAGCCTTCGCCCGTCGCGAGCATCGCTTTATAAGTCGCCTGCGCGACCTTTTCAAATTCAAAAGGTACGATCCGGCCATCGCGTTTCTGTATCTTGGGGAGGTACTTCGCGTAGACGCGGGCGGTGTTGTGCGCGGGGCGGGCAGAAAGACCTGGTGTGGATAAGGTTGATGCGTGCGCCATAGGATGATACATTGATGCTAATCTATACATTGTAAGCATAGACATATATCTATGAATCAAAAGAAGGTGGGGACAAGTCGGGGGAGGGCGAAGCATGCCAAGCGTGGGGAGAAACGCTCCTTTCGGCGCCCGAAGTGGGTGAAAGGCGGCGAAGAATGGCTCTGTCCGGAGTGCTACAAGGCAGTGGGGGAGCGCAACCGCTACAAACTTATCTGCATCCTTGGTCGCTCTCCCGCGGGGTTTACGGTCTCCTCGCTCACGAAAGCGCTGCGGCTAAAGCAGCCGACGGTAACGCACCACCTGCAGACCTTGCGCGAGGTGGATGCCGTGGAAACCTTTCCGCAGGGGAGAGAGCGCATCTATAAGCTTAATCGGGACGCACACTGTTTCGAGGAGTGTAAAATACCCTATTAATATGAGTGTTACGCAGATACGGATCTCTAGTCTTTTCGCGATCTTTAGTGTGATGCTTACGGTGCCGTTTCTCGTGAGCGCTCACACACGCTGGTTTGCGGAGGGTGAACTCGCGCCGTACGTAACGAGCGAGCCATCTGGGCTCTATCTCACGATTTGGGCGATCGTCGCGGCACTCATCCTCGTGTGCGGGATATATTTTGAGCGCCGCGGCACTCTCCAGTTGTCATTTCTGCTTCCGCGCGCGCCTCATGCTTTTTCGCGTGCCGCCGCGACGTTCTCGATGGTCGCGGGCACTTTTTTTATGATTGCGGGGACTCATGAGTATCTTTTCTCTCCTAATCTCTCGCATCATGTGGGAATACCAATGTTTCTTATTCTGCTGCAGTTCGGCATCGGCCTCATGTTTCTCGTCGGCGTCTATGCTCGGGTAGCCGCCTTTCTCTTAGGAGCGCTATGGGTTATGGGATTTTTTGTCGCAGGCGTGGAAGCAATGCTCGAAGACATATGGGTACTCTCCACCGCGCTTTTTATACTGATAATGGGTAACGATTATTTCAGTGTCGTATCAGTGCGTGCCCTTGAGCCGTACGTACGTCACTTGAAACCGTACGCGCTTCCCATACTGCGCCTCGGGACTGGCACGACATTGCTTGTTCTTGGGTTTTCTGAAAAGATATTGAGACCCGAGCTCGGAATCAATTTCTTACAGCAACATGATTGGAATTTTATGCAGATGCTCGGCTTTTCAGGATATACTGATTATCTCTTCGTGCTTTCTGCCGGGTCGGTTGAGGCGCTTTTCGGCCTCATTTTTATTCTTGGCATCGTGACGAGACTCAATGCCTTTGTTCTTGACTGCTTCTTTACAGCTCCACTTTTTATTCTTGGTCCCATCGAGCTGGCGGGGCACGTGCCGCACTTCGCGGCGGTAGTGCTCATTCTTCTCTTTGGCTCCGGCGAGCACTTTAAGATCGCGCGCGGGCCATATGGCTCTACGCATTGAGTATGAATCAATTATCTGAACTTTGGTCGCTCATCAGCTACCTCATCGTACAGGGCTTCGGTCTCGTGCTTGCGGGGATTGCGGCGGTTGTCTTCCTCTTCATCGTCTTGCGCAAACTGCACTCCCTGCGCACGACGCTTATCCTTCTCGTTTTCTTTATCGGCGCGATGCTCTTCTTCTGGTTTCCCGTCGGCGTGCCGCAGAATCTTGCGTATCCCTTCGGTATCATAACGTACGGCCCGGCCGCCGGGCCGACGCTTCCCTTGAAGAACGTTCTGTCGTTCTTCCGGCGGCTTGATTCGTTTGAGCGCGTCGCCGACATTTCGCGCGATCCGCGCGACGTGCCGCCTCCTCTTGTTGGGACGAGCACGGCGGACGTGACGATACACCTCACCTCGAAAGAGGTGCTCTCGGAGATCGCGCCCGGCGTCGTCCTCAACTACTGGACATTCGACGGGACGGTGCCAGGGCCGATGCTTCGCGTGCGCGAGGGGGATACGGTGGAGCTTACGCTCACGAACGATCCTTCGAGCCTGCACATGCACTCGATAGATTTGCACGCGGTAACGGGCCCCGGCGGGGGAGCGACGGTGACCGACATCATGCCGGGCGAAGCGAAGACCATGCGTTTCAAAGCACTTAACCCCGGACTCTACATCTACCACTGCGCGCATCCGAACGTCGCGAACCACATGGCGCACGGGATGTACGGCCTGATTTTGGTGGAGCCGAAGGAGGGATTGCCGCCCGTCGACCGCGAGTTCTACGTGGTGCAGGGAGAGTTCTATACGGCCGGTGCGCGGGGGACGAAGGGCCTCCAGGTCATCGACGCAGGGAAGATGCTCGACGGGAATCCCGAGTACGTCGTCTTCAACGGCCGCACGGGCGCCATCTCGAAGGACGAGCTACAGGTGAATGCGGGCGAGCGCGTCCGCATGTACGTCGGGAACGGCGGGGTGAACCTCGTTTCAAGCTTCCACGTGATAGGCGAGATATTCGACCTCGTGTATCCGGAAGGTGCGATCGGTAGCGAGCCGCACAAAAATATCCAGAGCACGATCGTGCCTGCGGGCGGGGCGACCATCGTCGAGTTCGGGACAGAGGTGCCGGGCACGTACATCCTCGTCGACCACGCGCTCGCGCGGCTTGATAAGGGGGCGTGGGGAACGTTCTCCGTTCTCGGCGAGCCGCGTCCGGACATCTTCTTCGGCGAACCTACAGGAAAGGAACATAGCGGGCATTAGCATCTAAAATAGAAAACATTGCACGGCGATTGCAGAAGCGTACAATGCCGGGCATGAATCCCGTTAGAAGTAGGACGCGGACAACAAAGTGCCACCATCTACTTTAGTATGGTTGATACACATGATAATAATACCAAATCTCAATCTCGCGCATCCGCGACTTCTAACGAGATGGATGTTCCTCGTTTTCTTATCGGCATTGACGAAGCGGGGCGGGCGCCCTTGGCGGGGCCGGTCGCGGTCGGGGCGGTCTTGGTACCAACTGATTTTGATTTTTCTCTTGTCGCAGGAGTGAAGGATTCGAAGCAGCTTACGCCCCAGGGCCGTGAAAAGTGGTACCAGAAGATACTCGGACTTGAAGCAGTAGGGCTGCGTCACATCGTTTCGTACTCATCTGCAGAGACCATTGATGCGCAGGGGATCACGACGGCGGTATATCGGGCGATTATAAGTTCTTTGAAGCGGCTTGGCGCTGACCCCATGCTTTCCGAGGTGCGGCTCGACGGGGCACTCCACGCGCCGCGGAAGTTCGTGAACCAGCGGACCATCATTAACGGCGATGAGACAGAGCCGGTGATCTCGCTTGCGGCGATCGCGGCGAAGGTGCGCCGCGATCGCCTCATGACGAGGCTCGCGCGGCGGCATACAGGATACGGCTTCGAAAAACACAAAGGGTACGGGACGAAAGAGCACTACGCCGCGATCGCCGCGCTCGGCATGATCCCCTGTATCCATCGCGCGTCATTCTGTCCGCCCAGTATGGCGGTATCATAGAGAGGTGAGACTCGACATTCTCGGCACACGAGGGGAAATCCCGGTGAGTGCTCCTCGGCACCGGTACCATAGCGGCGTCCTTATCGATGGGAAGGTGCTTTTTGATCTCGGCGAGCGAACATTCCTGCGCTTTAAGCCTTTAGCGATCTTTATCACACACCTGCATCCTGATCACGCCACATTCATGCGCGATCCGTTCGAGCCGCGCGTGCCTGCCTATGCGCCGGAGCGGGGGCAGTATGCGTTTTTGCGCGTGGCGGAGCCCGTCACCGTTAACGGCCACCATGTGCGCCCCATTCCGACACATCACAGTGCCAAAGTCAGGTCATGCGCGTATCTCATCGAACATCGCGGGAAGAGAGTGCTCTACACCGGGGACATCGTCTGGATGGATACCACGTATCGGAAGAAATTGGGACGATTGGATTGCGTCATCACCGAAGCGAGTTATATGCGCGAGGGGGGCTTGGTACGGAAGGACAAAAAGGGCAGGCTCTATGGACACGCAGGAATACCGAATCTCGTGCGGCTTTTCAAGCCGCACACGAAACGCATCATCCTCACCCATTTCGGTTCATGGTTCTTCAAGGATATCGAGAAAGCGCGTACGCAGATCGCGTCGTTGGGGAGAAAATATGACATCGAGCTTATCGTTGCCTCTGATGGCATGTCGTGTGTCGTGTAACCCCTTGCGCGCGCTCGTGCGAGGTCTACCATACAGGGAGGTCGACTGTCCGCGTATCATTAACCGCAACAGCATTACTCATTTCGGGGACGTCTGTAGTTATCAGACAATGGGGATCACGTAACAAACATATGAAAAACAAACGCCCGACCAAAGGTGATAAGCGAGAGGCCCGGATGGAAATGCACCTCACGCGCCCACCGCGCCTCGAAGGTGTCGTCAAAGAAGCGATGATGCAGCCGAAGCGCAAACCGAAGGCGAGGAAACCAGTGCGACGGGAGACACGCAAACCACAGAGCATGAGCGTGCGGCAGAGGAGACAGTATCATTTAAAAAGCGCACATCACTAACACATATGCACAAAATATTTTTAGTGGTGCTTATACTTGCATTCACCATACCACATCTTATTGCGGCGCAAGTTATCACGACCCCGTATTGGTGCGGCTGGGGATGGTCATCATCTCCATGCAGCACCTCCACAGGCAACTATTGGTATGGTGGTTCGTATAATTACTCCTATCCGTACAGTTACTCATATCCCTATAGCTACTCGTATCCGTACAGCTACTCATATCCGTACGGTTCGTACTACTACGGGTATACCTATCCGACGTACCCAGCTCCCACCTGCACCATCACGACAAGTTATTCGAGTGGCTACTACGGCGGCTATTATGGGTACTCATCGCCGATAACGCTCTCATGGTCCTCGAGTAACGCCTCCAGCGCTTCCATCACCAACGTCGGCTCTGTTGCACCGTATGGTTCCATCACTGTGTATCCGTATGGCAATACGACCTACACGATGACGGTCTATGGGCCCGGCGGCTCCAACACCTGACAGACCACCTATTACCGGCCGTTCTACTATTATCCGCAGCAGTACCATTACCAGTATCCGTACTACTTCTAACCAGTGACTTCACCCAGTGTCGTACCGGCAAAACCTCTCAAAGGCGCACATTAACATTCAAAAAAGACTAGGCGTATGGAAAAAATCAAAATCGAGCATCACACGGTTTCCGGCGGGCTCTGGTGCGCCGCTTGGCTCTTCACGATCGGCTACCTCCACCTTACCTTCTGGCAGGGTGTTCTCGCCATCATCATCTGGTCGTATTACTTGGGCGCGCACTTCAGCCCGCTTATTGGCTAACATTGCAGTATGCGTTGCATACGCTCCTTTTCAGTTGGTCTAAAAAAGAAATTATGAAAACAATCATTAAAGCGACACGTATCGAAATGACCCCTGTCATACGTTCGCGCATCGATACCGTCCTCGCACGACTCGAGAAATTCGCGGGGAAAACTGACCCTGATGCAGTGACCTGCGCGATCGAGGTCGGCACTATCACGAAGCACCACCGTAAAGGAAAAGTATACCGCGCCGAAATAAACGTCTTCGTCGGCAGGAAAAGCATACGCGCGACTGCTGCCGGCGAGTCGGTCATTGCTGCGCTCCACGAGGCACAAGAGGAGATCGAGCGACGCCTCCTCAAAGCAAAGAAGAAGGCGGTGAGCGTGAAGCACCGAGAAGGAGTGGCGATGAAGAGAATGCGCCGCGGCGCTCGCGAATGAGTATGTTCAGGGATCGCACCGAAGCAGGAAAGCTCTTGGCGCGCGCACTCGAGGCATATCGCACGAGCGCCGTCGTCCTCGCGCTCCCGCGCGGCGGGGTGGTCTTGGGATATGAAGTCGCGCATGCGCTTGGTGTCCCTTTGGATATCGTCGTGTCGCGCAAAATTGGCCATCCCTTGCACCCGGAATATGCGATCGGTGTTGTTGATGAGAGAGGAGAGCGAATACTGAATGAGCTTGAGGCGGCGGGCGTCGATCAAGACTGGCTTGCGGAAGAGTCGAAGCGCCAGCAGGAAGAGGCGGCGCGGCGTGTGAAGCTGTATCGCGGCGGTCGGCCGCCTGCCGTCCTCGCAGGGAAGGTTGTCATCCTTGTCGATGATGGCATCGCGACGGGGCTTACCATGCAACTTGCCGTGCGGAGCATTAGGCAGCAGCGTCCGGAGAAAATAGTCGTTGCCGTTCCTGTCGCGCCATCGGAATCATTGCAGATGCTTGCACAGGAAGGCGCCGAGGTCGTTGTACTCGAGCCGCCGGAAGATTTTGCAGGCGCCGTTGGTGCGCATTACGAGCGATTCGAACAAGTTGAGGACGATGAGGTTATCAAATTACTCCAACATTCATGAAGTATCACGATGGTACGATTCAGAGACGGCACCGACCGCGCGTACCTCACCGAAGGACCTGGGGGCGTCCGAAGGGACCCGCGCGACGTGTTTTCATCGGCATTCGTTTAGATGCCGATACAGCAGAGCGATTGGCAGAATTGCAAGAAGGGTTGCCGCCTATCCCGATGCGTCGCGTTCCGAAAGCGGACCTCCACCTTACGCTTACGCCGCCGTGGATGGAAAAGGATATCGCCGCGGCAGCGCAGCGCCTGCGCGATGCCCTGGAGCGGCCCTTCGAATTCGAGCTCAAATTCAGGCGGCTCCGCTTCGGCCCCGACCCCGCGGATCCATTCCTCATCTGGGTGACGTGCGAGGCGTCGAAGGAGCTGATCGAACTGAAGAACCGACTTCTTAAAGCGTTCGGGAACGGGAAAAAGGGGAAAGAAAAGGTGCCGTTTACGCCGCACGTCACACTCGCGCGTTTGCGTGGATCGTTCGCGAATTCCTTCCGCGAGCATCACCTCCGCAAGGTGGTACCGCTCACGATGACCGTGAGCGCAGTCGAGCTTATGGCAAGCCCGCACCAAGGCGGCGCGGGGTACGAGACACTGAAAAAGGTGCGCCTGCCGCGTGTGGAAGAAACGCCACGGTAGGGTTCGCATCCACCGCTCACATCGCGAGCCACCCACCGTCGACGTAGAGCGTCGCGCCGGTCACGTAGCTTGATTCTTCTGATGCGAGAAAGATAACCGCGGCGGAGACTTCTTCCGGTCTGCCGATTCTTCCGAGGGGGACGCGGGCCTTGATCTCAGCCTCGATCTCTTGTGAGAGTTGCTCACCTGGCGCACGTACCATCGGCGTGTCGATGGCGCCCGGCGCTACGCAATTCACCGTAATCCCCAGTGGCGCCCATTCGGCGGCAAGAGTTTCCGTCATCCCGATGATGCCGCCTTTCGAGGCGGCGTAGTGCGTGGCACCCGCGAAGCCTATGCCGACGCCACCCGAGGCGATGGAGGAGATGTTGATGATGCGCCCTCCGCCAGCCGGCGGATTTTTCGTCATCTCTTTCGCGGCGCGCTGGGCGCAGAGGAATTGTCCTTTGAGATTCGTGTCGATCGTTCTATCCCATTCCTCTTCGCTCATCTCAAGCGCGGGCTTCGACTCGAAAATGCCGGCGTTGTTCACAAGGATATCGAGACGGCCGAACTCCTTGATGACCTCGTCGAATACGCGATCTATGTCAGCTCTCTTCGAGACGTCCATCTGGTAACAGCGAGCATAGCCTCCTGTGGAAGTGATCTCACCCGCGACCGGCGCGCACTCTTTTTGGTCAATGTCGGTAATAACGACTTTCGCGCCCTGCTTTGCAAGCGCAAGGGCATGAGCTTTTCCCATGCCCCGCCGGCCGCCAGTTACTAGTGCGACTTTTCCGGTGAGATCGAACATGCTGTAATTGTAGCATCAGCATTTCGAACAGGTGGGGATGAGAATGTGATTTGGTTGTTGCAGGACCGATGAGTCGCACATCTGCTATGATTCCAGAGACCCAGGCGGAATGCACTGAGGGCGGTGTTTGGGCTCTCAATTCTGGGGACTCTTTTTTCGGGGACGTTGTCGTATTTGGAGCTTTTCGGCACGACAGCGACATCATGCCCAGCTCTCGGCGCGCTGGGGACTTTGCTCGGCTATCCGGCCTGCCCCGTTAGAGGCCAGCCGCAAACGGCTGCTGAACACGAGGTTCAGGCCTCTAACGGGGGCCTGCGTGTACGGCTTTGGAATGTTCGTGATTCTCGCAGTGGTCTCTGGTCTCGGCCTCATCGGAGCGCGTGAGCGAGAATAATCGCACTCGCTCTTGCACCAAATACCCCCTATAACTAACAGCTGTTAGTTATAGGGGGTATTTCAGGATATTATGATTTGGGCAGTTTTTCCCAATCATCCATCGTTTGCATGTGTGCGAAAGGGAGCGCTTCTAGGTATCGCACAAAGCGATTCATTGGGGGGTTGTTGCGCAAAAATATCTCAAGTTCACGGCAGGGGGCTGGATTAATCCAGACGCTATGCTGCAGTGTGCGGAATCCAGACTGCGCAAGGATCCGCCGCAACTCGAATCGGTACGCATTCATCGAGACGGGAATATCGTACATGACAATCCACCATCGGCCGCGCCATGTAGTCTGCCTCTTGGAGCGCGACGCAAGAATCTCAATCAACTCTCTTCCTTTGTCGGTGAGGCCGAGCATGTCTTCGTCTCTAGTAACGAGACCTCGCATTTCCAAGCCCTCGACGCTCCGTTTATACCGATAGCGCTCACGTGCGCGTTTGTACGCTTCACGGTGGAAAGCGCGAATTGATCGGCCCGAGACGAGAAAGCTGATAAGAAGGTCTCCCGCGGTAAGGTGCTGGAGAATGTCGCGTTCGATGTTGCCCAACGAGGTTCGTTTTCTTCTATTGTTTTTCATTGACGCAAGTATAACAAAATATCCCCTGTATATCACAGCTGTTATGTACAGGGGATTATGCCCCGACGCGGCACTACAACGTGATCGTCATAGATGAAAGAATTTTTACTGGCGACGTAGAGCGAGCGAGATGCGAAAGCGCGGCTTTCGCATCTCCGAGCCGAGGAGCCAGAAACCGGCGCAACACCCTGCGCTATGCGCAGGGTGTCTTTCGAGACCGCAGAGTGAACGCCCTGCGGTCTCGAAAGAGCCGGTTTACGCGATAGAATGGGCCACATGGCGCCCATCTTCGTCGTACACAAACACGCGGCACGGCATCTGCACTATGACTTTCGGCTCGAAATGGAGGGCGCTCTCAAGAGCTGGGCGGTGCCGAAAGGGCCCTCGATGAACCCTGCCGACAAACGGCTCGCTGTCCATGTCGAAGACCACCCGCTCGAATATGCAACATTCCACGGCACGATTCCGGAGGGTGAATACGGCGCAGGAAAAGTCGAGATTTGGGACAAAGGGACGTACCGGCTTGTGAGCGGGTCTGTTCGCGGCGGCGAACTTGTCGTTGACCTACGGGGGAAGAAGCTAAAAGGGCAGTTTGCGCTCGTACGCATGCGTACGCCCAAAAATTGGCTTCTTATCAAAAAACGGGAATAATGCTTCCATGGCTCGGGAACAGAAATTGCCGAAATATTTGCAGCCAATGCTCGCGACATTAGTGGACGCGCCGTTTGATGATAAAGACTGGGTATTCGAGACGAAGTGGGATGGGTTTCGGATGGTGGCGGAAATAAAAAACGGAAAAGTGATGCTCTATTCACGCAACGGGCAGGTCGTCAGCGAGCGGTATAAACTGGTCGCGAAAGCGCTTGAGAACATCAAGCACGATTGCATCTTGGACGGCGAATTGGTGGCGCTCGATAGGCAGGGCGTCTCGCGCTTCCAACTCCTCCAGAATGCGCTGCGGACGAAGGTGCGCCTGCAGTACTGCATTTTCGACATCATGTTCCTCGACGGGAAAGACCTGCGCGGCGAGACGCTCCTCGAGCGCAAGGAGCGTCTGAAAAAAATTCTCCCCTCGGACAAACTGATTCGGTACAGCGAGCACCGTTTTGAGCACGGAAAAAAGTATTTCGCCGAAGCCAAAAAGAAAAAAGAAGAAGGCATCATGGCAAAACGCGCGGCCTCACTCTACCTTTCGGGGAAGCGCACGATGGAATGGCAGAAGATAAAAACAGGCGCGCGCCAAGAGGTCGTCATTGTGGGCTTCACGGCACCGCGCCGCTCGCGTAAGTATTTCGGCTCGCTTGTCCTCGCAGTTCGCGAAGGAACGAAATGGCGCTATGTCGGCCATGCGGGTACTGGTTTTGATTTTGCCGCGCTCAAAGACATCCATGGTATGCTCTTTCCCTTGCGCACATCTATAAAACCCTTCGATGAGAAAGTGAAATACGAAGAAGCAACGACCTGGGTGAAGCCCAAACTGGTTAGTGAAGTGAAGTTCACCGAGTGGACGGCGGGCGGCGAGATGCGCCATCCTGCTTTTATGGGGCTGCGGGAAGATAAGCGGGCTGAGGAAGTGGTGCGAGAATAATACCTATGGTGCTCAAAACGAAGGACCACTATACGCACCTTGAGAAGGTTTACTGGCCGAAGACGGGCTATACGAAAGGAGATATGCTCGAATACTACGAGAGCGTAGCGCCGTTTCTTTTGCCGTACCTCAAGGACCGCCCCGTCGTGATGAAGCGATTTCCTGGCGGTATTCGAGCCGAGAGTTTCTTCCAGAAGAATGTTGAGGGGGAGCTACCGGCATTCGTGAAGCGCGTGACCATCCCTGCGGAAACCATTGAAAAAAATGTCCATTATATCGTCTGTGACAACATCGAGACCCTGCTCTACCTGGCGAATCTCGGCACGATCGAATTGCATCCATGGAGCTCGCGGGTCGAAAAACTCCACCATCCCGATTTCTGCATTTTCGATCTCGATCCGGGAAGCGGCACCACGTATGATACGGTCGTGGAAGCCGCGCAGAAGACGCACGAATTCCTCAATGAACTTGGTCTTCCGAGTGTCCCAAAGACCTCGGGCAAGAGAGGCATCCATGTCTACGTGCCGCTTGGGGGGAAATACACGTATGATTCGGTGCGTGATTTCGCGCACCGCGTATCGCAGGAGATGGCGCGACGCTACCCAAAACTGGCGACTGCCGAGCGCGGCGAGGAACATCGTCACAAAAGAATATTCGTTGATTACCTGCGCAATTCCGTCGGGCAGACGGCGGTTGCGCCGTATTCTCTGCGTGCGACGCCGGAGGCGAGCGTCTCGACGCCCTTGGAATGGCGCGAGGTGAAAAAAGGCCTCGATCCGAGGAAATTCACGATACGGACGATATTCAAACGCCTCGCCGTGAAGGGCGACTTCTGGAAGCCGGTCCTTGGAAAGGGGGTTGATCTGAAAGCAGCCGCGAAGCGGCTGCATGCACTCTAGAGGATTATTTCAGTTGTCTTTGGGAGACGTTCGCGGATTATCTGCAGGTCGTACTGCGAGATGTCGTTGTCGGAGAGGTCGAGGACTTCGAGGTTCTGCAGATTGCCGAGCTCGTGCGGGATGCCGGTGAGCTTGTTGTTAGAGGCGTTCAGGATGCGCAGCTTCGAGAGTTGGCCCAATTCGGCGGGGAGGCCGGTCATCTGATTGTTGCTGATGTCCAATACCTCGAGATTCTGGAGGTGGCGGATCTCGGCGGGCAGCGCACCTGTCAAATGATTATTTGAGATGTTCAGTTGTTGGAGGTTTGTCATGGAGAGAATTTCCGGGGGAAGCTTGGCAAGGCCTTGGTTGGAGCGGTTGACGCTCGTGAGCGCGGGTGCCGCAGGTGCGCTCGTCTGTTCTTGCGCGGGAGCGGGTGCGGCACGCTGCGCATCATAGACGTAGTATCCGGCGGCGGCGAGAAGGATGACGAGAGCGAGCGCAAGGAGCGTTTGCATAGTGTGAGTATAGTATACTTTGTATATGACGAACAAGCATGAAGCAGCTTTCTCCATTCTAGCGGCACTTATCGTCCTCTTTTCCGCGATGGTGGATCCGACGGTTTCTATAACGATCGCGACAGCGGCACTTGCCTTGATGGGCGGGTATCAGCTCACGAAAAAATAATGAATCCCGTTAGAAGTCACGGAAGTTCTGAAAGTTGTCTTTATCAGTACGTTTTGTATGCGGTCGAATAATTACCAGTTCTATTTTTGAGTCGGAAGCGCAAGCTTCCTACTTCTAACGGGATGAAAGGCTTTGTCACTGACATCGAGAAAGTGACTCTGGAAAACGAGAATTTCCGACGCGTTTTGTACACGGCGAAGAACTGCCAGCTCGTCGTGATGAGCTTGCAGCCCGGCGAGGACATCGGCGAAGAGGTACACGAACTCGATCAGTTCATCCGTTGCGAGGCGGGCGAAGGGAAGGCGACACTCGATGGTGTCGAGCATGAGGTTACGAACGGCACGGTCGTCATCGTACCCTCGGGAGCGCGGCACAATATCATAAACGGCATGGGGAGCGAGATGAAATTGTACACGCTCTACGCGCCGCCGAACCACCGCGACGGCGTCGTGCATGTGACGAAGCAAGACGCGGAGAAAGACGAGGAACATTTCGACGGCGTGATGTCGGAGTAGAGGGGTTGTACATTCTCGAGTAAAGAAAAAGCGGTGCTACACTAGTACATATGGATATCGATTTGGCGCAGAAGCTGCAGGAGCAGGATGCAAAGCTCGAAGAGATACGGGGATCGGTGCGGGCGATGAAGCGCTATTTCCAGATAACGTTCTGGGTGACCATCATCTTCTTCGTTCTGCCGCTCCTTGGCCTCCTGTATGCTGTGCCGAAGGCAATGAATTCGTACCTCGGCTCGGTGAATATCGAGGATTTGCAAGGGCTTGAAATGATATACTAAATTGTATTAGGAGCTCTATTTTGAAGGTATGGCAAAAAATGGTCCTAAGGGGAGGGGAAGAAAGGGTCTGGTGAACAGCCGCTCGCAAGTGCTTAGTTCGCGCAACAAGCGCTGGACGAAAGTGAACGCGAAAAGCGGCCGATTCATGGACCAAATGGCGCGCAAGGGAAAGTCTTTCAAGGGGGTGAAGATGAAATAGTGGGGGTAGCAACTTCTCGGCGGAAGGTATGTTTCTCCGGGTACGCGATTTTCCTACTGGAAAATCGCTCGGGTCCTCGGCCGCCGCCTGCGGGGCCCCTCCAAAACATATCTCCCGCCTCAAAAGTCGCGATGAGGGGGAGTGAGTGGAGAGTACTTTACAATTCTCCGTTCTTGATGCGTTTGCGGATCACCGCGGCGAGGTGGTTGAAAAAGTAAAGGTTGTGGTAAGTGGCGAGCTTCATGCCGGTGAGCTCATGGTTGCGTAGAAGATTCGAAATGTAGGAGCGCGAATAATTTTTGCAGATGTCACAGCGGCAGGCAGGGTCGAGGGGTTTGAAATCGTTGAGAAAGCGCGGTTTGCGCAAGTCAAGTCTGCCTTTTGAAGTGAAGATGACGCCGCGACGGGCGTAGTGCGTGGGCGCGATGCAATCGAACGTATCGCCGCCCGAGGCGGCAATCAAAGCGAAATCCTCCGGGTGTCCGATACCTAAGACATGCCGCGGCTTCTCCGGCGGAAGCACATCAGAAACTTCGCTCAAGCCTTTCTTTGTTTGCACTTTGTTGTAGCCGAATTCACCCCCGAATCCGAAGCCCTCGAACTCTTCCATCGTGCCGATAATTTTCGCGCTCTCGATACGCAGCTTTCGGAACGCGCCGCCTTGCACGATGCCAAACATAGCTTGGAGCTTGGAGCGTCGAGCTTCGAGGGATTCGCGTGCCCAGCGATGTGTCTTCTCGAGCGAGATGCGCATGTACTCTTCATTGGAGAGAGGCGATGGGCACTCGTCGAATGCGAAAATAATATCCGCGCCCAGTTTCTCCTGGATGCCGACGGATATTTTCGGCGAGAGGAAATGCTGCTTGCCATCAATAGGTGAGCGGAAATGCACGCCCTCTTCCGTTATCTTCACCGAAACCGGCTGCGCGTCCGCCGTGACCGACTTCTCCTGTTTCTCTTTCAATATTTTCCCAATACCATGGTCTTTCCCGAATCCGAGGCTGAAGACCTGGAACCCGCCGGAGTCGGTCATCAAGGGCTTGTCCCAGTGCATGTAGCCATGAATGCCACCGGCTTTCTGCACGATTTTCTCTCCCGGCGCGAGATGGAGATGATACGTATTAGCGATAAGCGCCTGCGAGCCGACTTCCGCCACCTCGCGGCTATCGAGCGTACGGATGGTCGCGCGCGTTGCGACGGGGATGAAGGCTGGTGTCTCGATCTCGCCATGCGGCGTCTTAATCACACCAAGCCGTGCACGGCTCTTTCTCGACTGTTTGAGTATGGTGAATGCGAACATGCTTGCATAGCCTATCCTAAAAACGCACTAAAGTCTTGATATACTAAAAGGCAATGCTCACGCAGGAACTGAAAAACTTTCTCGATTCGCACAAAACAAAAGCGAATACCATTAGCGATGAACAGTTACGCGGGATGGTTAAGGTCGCTGGCTGGGGCGAGGAGACCTTCGCCGAGGCCATCGACTACTTCCGGAGTCCGAGCACATCTCCGAAAGCGCCAGCTCTTGCAACTCCGTCTCCTCTCAAGAAGGTCGTCATACCGCAGTCGGTCCTTCGGGAAATGACCCGAGAGGCGAAGACCTTGAAGGGCGAAGCGAGGATCGACCGGCGGCCGGGACTTTTCCAGTGGCTTGTGCTTTGTATCTTCGCGTTTCTCATTCCTTTCGCCGCTTTCATTGCGCTCGCGCGCACGATGCCGGAGCTCTTTACTGGAGCGCGAGGATTTGCGATAGCCCTTGCCCAAGCAGACGCGCTCATTGCGCTTACGCCGGGGCTTCTTGTGGGGCTTTTAGGCATCATCATCTCGCTTTTTCTCGCCCGGCGGGCGTATCGGAGTAAGGGACGGCCTGTCATCTCATTCCTCTTCGGCCTTTCCGTGCACGCACTCTTCCTCATCGCCGCGTACGCAGCAATACAGTGGGGCATTGCGCTCTTCGGCGAGGGGCTTCCACGCGAAGGCTTCGCAATATCACTCGCGCTCTCTTTTGCGAGCTCGCTCTACGGGCTTGTCTTTTTCGTTGCGTTCGTCCTGGGAACATTCCTTGTGCTTCTCTCGTACACACTCCCGGTCCCACTGCAAGAGACGTTCGAGCATTCTGCCGGCGGGCAGATACGCGTCATCATTTTTACACTGCTTCTCGCGGGGTATCTCTTCAACATTGCCTATTTCCCCGCGCTCCTTATGGAGCGAAAAGAACTCTGCCATCTTGTCTTTGACAGTCGCATTAAGGATGATTGTTTCGTCCAGCTTAACGTTCTGGAGAACGCTCGGCGAGTGGGGCCTGTTCCGCTGCCTCCGCAGGAAGAAGACCAATATCTGCGCGATGTCCAGGCGTTATGAGCGCATGAAGCCAACTCCTGGTACTATGCCGCGATGTCACCGAGGATAGTCATTGCCATCTCTCTCGCAGTCATTCTCATTGCGGGCGCAAGCGCCGTTCTCACGATGCAGAAAAAAGAGTTGGTAGTTAGGAGCAAGGACGGGGCTACTGAACAGGTGGCTTCTACCACACCGACGCCTCGGGCGCACCAAGCTGCTTCACCGGAAGTTTCTTCGAGCACCAGCACAGGGCCGCACGCGACCAGTACGCAGGGAAGTGCAGCCGGCACGAAGCCGGTTTCGGAGATTTTACAGGAAGGACTTTTACCACAGGCAGGCGCGAATGGCTGGAAAGGCGGGATCGCAACGGTTTTTTGGGTGGGTGAAGGGGCGACCAATGATAACGGCTACATTTCGAATACCGAAAGCGCATGGGACGAGCGATGGATGCAGCATTTCGGGGGGATTGATGGTCCTGACGAGCGGTGCGGATTTCTTCCCTGCGGGTTCACGCCGAAAGAGAATCCTTTTTATGTGGCACTTCCATACAATGACATCGACGATAACGGCCGCAAGAAGTTAGATGCAAGCCACATTCCCTGGAACGACCCGAAAACAGGAACGAGCGTGTTGAAGAACCGGTGGGTCGAAGTATATGCTGAAGGGAAGTCGTGCTTCGGGCAATGGGAAGATGTCGGGCCGTTTTATGAGGACGATATCATGTATGTTTTCGGGAGCGTGCAGGGGCCGAAGAATACAGAGGGGGAGGGTGCCGGCATTGATCTTTCTCCCGCGATGCGCGATTGCCTGGGTATTGATGGTTCCGATAAGGTGCTGTGGAGGCACGTCGCCACGGGCGACGTGCCGCCCGGCCGTCTGAACAAAGGCGCCCTTGAAGGGGTAAAGGACACCTTCCGGCACTTCTGGCTCACGATCCGCTGCAGCCTGATCGGGACCTTCATCGGGATCATGCCGGGGCTGGGCGGGG